>OLBV01000477.1_pt1 | contig 8772 bp, 3 predicted proteins | sample 1607751 | NCBI WGS metagenome assembly OLBV01 (sample SAMN02674693, study PRJEB24791) | human gut metagenome, SKBSTL018 | isolation source: stool | host: Homo sapiens | place: USA | reverse complement strand
GGTAAAATAAAGCGCTTATAAACGGGAAAGGGCGAGGAAAATTCCCCACCCATTACCGAGAGAATAGCATACCGCGGCAAAAAAAGCAAGATGCAGTTCGCTTTGTTTTACAACAAAGCCGGGTGTGTCGAACTGGATAGAGCCGCCGCAATACATTCCTTCAAGCGGACAGGGCTTGAAGAAAAGAAAGGCGTGAAGAGCAAAATGGCCAAAGACAAGATGTATGGCAAAACCCTTCGCAAGAATTTCGCCCGACACGAGGAGATCGTGGAGATGCCGAACCTGCTGGCGCTTCAGAAGAAGTCCTACCAGTGGTTCCTCGATACGGGTCTGCGCGAAGTCTTTTCCGACGTCGCCTCGATCTCGAACTACGCGGGCAACCTGGAGCTGAGCTTCATCGACTACAAGATGGACGAAGCGCCCAAGTACGACGTGCTCGAGTGCAAGGCGCGCGACGCGACGTATGCCGCCCCCCTGAAGGTGAGTGTGCGTCTCTACAACAAGGAGACCGGCGAGATCAAGGAGTCCGAGGTATTTATGGGTGACTTCCCTAAAATGACCGACAGCGGAACTTTTGTTATCAACGGTGCAGAGCGTGTTATCGTTTCTCAGTTGGTGCGTTCACCAGGTGTTTATTACGCTTTTGATAAGGACAAGACCGGTAAGGATCTGTTCAAGACAACTGTTATCCCTAACAGAGGCGCTTGGCTTGAATATGAAATGGATTCTAACGACGTGGTTTATGTCAGAATCGATAAAAACAGAAAGATCCCTCTTACTACTTTCCTGAGATCGCTGGGTATTGGTACTAACGAGGAGATCGAGGAAGTTTTCGGTCCTGATGAAAGACTTACTCAGACTATCATGCAGAAGGATCAGACTGCTAACAGAGAGGAAGCTCTTCTTGAAGTTTACAAGAAGCTCCGTCCGGGCGAGCCTCCTACAGTAGATTCTGCTGTTACTCACCTGAACAACCTGTTCTTTGACGCTAAGAGATATGATCTTTCAAGATTTGGCAGATATAAGTACAACAAGAAGCTCGGATTGGTTGAGAGAATTACAGATCAGATTTTGGCTGAACCTGTTATCTCACCTATGGGTGAATTCCTTGCTGATGCTGACGAAAAGATTACTTACGAAAAGGCTGTTGAGATTGAAAATGCAGGTGTTATGTCTGTATTTGTAAAACTCGAGTCAGGTAAGGTAGTCAAAGTTATTTCAAATGGTATGGTTGATATCGACAAGTATGTAACTATCGACAAGAAGGCACTTGCAATAAACGAAAAGGTTTCATACCGTGTTCTTTCGGAAATTATGGAAAAGGTTGGCGACGACCAAGAAGCTCTTGAAGCTGAAATCAAGATTCGTCACGATGACCTCATCCCTAATCACATTATTATTGACGATATTTTTGCAACAGTATCATATTTGCTCAACCTTGCAAACGGTGTTGGTAAGGTTGATGATATTGACCATCTCGGCAACCGTCGTATTCGTGCGGTAGGCGAGTTGCTCCAAAACCAATTCCGTATCGGTTTCACCCGTATGGAAAGAGTTATCAGAGAGCGTATGAATGTTCAGTCACAGGACGACAGCGATGCTATCACTCCACAGGCTATTATCAATACCCGTCCTGTAAATGCGGCAATCCGTGAGTTCTTCGGTTCTTCACCGTTGTCACAGTTTATGGACCAGAACAACCCTCTTGCAGAACTTACTCACAAGAGAAGACTTTCAGCACTCGGTCCTGGTGGTCTTTCAAGAGACCGTGCCGGATTCGAGGTTCGAGATGTACATTACACTCACTACGGCCGTATGTGTCCTGTAGAGACTCCTGAGGGACCAAACATCGGTCTTATCAACTCACTTGCATGCTATGCGAGAATCAATGAGTATGGCTTCGTAGAGGCTCCATACCGTAAGATTGACAAGACTGATCCTAAGAACCCGGTAGTCACAGAAGAGGTTGTATACATGACAGCCGACGAGGAGGACAACTACCACGTAGCACAGGCTAATGAGAAGCTTGATGCCGAAGGACATTTCATACGTAACTCAGTTTCAGGTCGTTACAGAGAGGAAACTCAGGAGTACGATAAGTCAGCATTTGATTATATGGATGTGTCTCCAAAGATGGTATTCTCAGTAGCTACAGCGCTGATTCCATTCTTGCAGAACGATGACCCTACACGTGCCCTCATGGGATCAAACATGCAGCGTCAGGCCGTTCCGCTTCTGACCACAGAGGCTCCTGTAGTTGGTACAGGTATTGAGACAAAGGCCGCAGTTGACTCAGGTGTCTGCGTAGTTGCAAAGGCAGACGGAGAGGTATTATCTTCAGAGTCAAACCGCATTATCATAAAAGAGACTGACGGAAACAAGAGAGAGTATATCCTTACAAAGTTCTCTCGTTCTAACCAGTCAAACTGCTACAACCAGAGACCTATCGTATTTAAGGGTGACAAGGTTAAGGCAGGCGATGTTATCGCAGACGGTCCTTCAACAAGTCAGGGAGAGCTTGCTCTTGGAAAGAACCCGCTTATCGGATTCATGACATGGGAAGGATACAACTACGAGGATGCCGTTCTTCTTTCAGAGCGTCTCGTAGAGTATGATGTGTATACATCAGTTCATATTGAGGAATATGAAGTAGAGTCACGTGATACAAAGCTCGGACCTGAGGAGATTACACGTGATGTCCCTGGTGTCGGCGACGACGCACTCAAGGACCTTGATGAGAGAGGTATCATCCGTGTAGGTGCAGAGGTTCGTGCCGGTGATATCCTTGTAGGAAAGGTTACACCAAAGGGTGAGACAGAGCTTACAGCAGAGGAGAGACTTCTTCGTGCCATCTTCGGTGAGAAGGCAAGAGAGGTTCGTGATACATCACTTAAGGTACCTCATGGTGCTTACGGTATCATTGTTGATGCCAAGGTATTTACAAGAGAGAACGGCGATGAGCTTTCTCCGGGAGTAAACCAGTCAGTACGTATCTACATTGCACAGAAGAGAAAGATTTCTGTCGGTGATAAGATGGCCGGACGTCACGGTAACAAGGGTGTCGTTTCCCGTGTGCTTCCTGTTGAGGATATGCCATTCCTTCCAAACGGACGTCCACTGGATATCGTACTTAACCCACTCGGTGTTCCTTCACGAATGAACATCGGTCAGGTCCTTGAGATTCACCTGAGTCTCGCTGCAAAGGCACTTGGCTTCAATATCTCAACTCCTGTATTTGACGGAGCAAACGAGGTAGATATCGAGGATACACTTGAGCTTGCAAATGATTACGTAAATCTTCCGTTCGATAAGGAAGAGCTTGAAAAGGATTTACAGGCTGAGCATCCATACTGGAGCGCAGATGCTGAAATCTTCTATGATAAATATGTTGATACACTCCGTGAGGACGTTATGGAATACCTTTCAACAAACAGAGCTCACAGAAGCTTATGGAAGGGCGTTCCGATTTCAAAGGATGGAAAGGTACAGCTTCGTGATGGTAGAACAGGTGAGTGCTTCGATGGAAAGACAACTATCGGACACATGCATTACCTTAAGCTGCATCATCTTGTTGACGATAAGATCCATGCACGTTCAACAGGTCCTTACTCATTAGTTACACAGCAGCCACTCGGTGGTAAGGCACAGTTCGGTGGACAGCGTTTCGGAGAGATGGAGGTTTGGGCTCTTGAGGCATATGGTGCTGCATATACACTCCAGGAGATCCTTACAATGAAGTCCGATGATGTTGTTGGCCGTGTCAAGACCTACGAGGCTATCATCAAGGGTGAGAATATCCCTGAGCCTGGTATTCCAGAGTCATTCAAGGTACTTCTCAAAGAGCTTCAGGCACTTGGTCTGGATGTCAAGGTACTTGATGAGAACAGAGAAGAGGTTGAGCTTATCGAGACAAGTGAGTACGGTAATACAGATATCAACTCAATTATCGGAAACGATAAGGACTATGCATTCGAGGACAGTGAGTCATTCGCAGAGCATGGTTTCTCAAAGAAAGAATTTGATGACAACGAAGAGCTTGTTGACATAGAAGAGGAAGAGTCTCCTGAGACAGCGGATGACGATATTTTTGCTGATGAAGTTCTTGATGACGAAGAATAATTAGAAGGGAGTGCCAAAATGCCAGAAACAAATAATATAGAAAATAATCAGGCAATGCAGTTTGATGCGATTCAGATTGGATTAGCATCTCCTGAAAAGATCAGAGAGTGGTCACATGGCGAGGTTAAAAAGCCTGAGACTATTAACTATAGAACATTAAAGCCTGAAAAAGACGGTCTTTTCTGCGAGAAGATTTTCGGACCAACGAAGGACTGGGAGTGTCATTGTGGTAAATACAAGAAGATACGTTATAAGGGTGTTGTCTGCGACCGATGTGGCGTAGAAATCACAAAGTCAAGCGTTCGTAGAGAGCGTATGGGACACATCGAGCTTGCTGCTCCTGTATCTCATATCTGGTATTTCAAGGGTATCCCATCACGTATGGGACTCATCCTTGACTTATCTCCACGTGTACTTGAGAGAGTACTGTACTTTGCTTCATATATTGTGCTTGACCCGGGCGAGACAAAGCTTGCATACAAGCAGATTCTCAACGAGTCAGAGTACCAGGAGGCATGCGATACTTATGGCCGCTCAGCATTCCGTGTAGGAATGGGTGCTGAGTCTATCCATGAGCTTTTAGCAGCAATCGATCTTGAGAAGGATTCGGCAGAGCTTAAGGCAGAGCTTGAGAATGCTACAGGCCAGAAGCGTGCACGTATCATCAAGAGGCTTGAGGTTGTAGAGGCTTTCCGTGAGTCAGGAAACAAGCCTGAGTGGATGATTATGACAGTTATTCCTGTTATTCCACCGGATCTTCGTCCAATGGTTCAGCTCGATGGAGGACGTTTCGCAACAAGTGATCTTAACGACCTTTACAGACGAATCATCAACCGTAACAACCGTCTTAGAAGACTTCTTGATCTTGGAGCGCCGGATATCATCGTTCGTAACGAGAAACGTATGCTTCAGGAGGCTGTCGATGCACTTATCGACAATGGCCGTCGTGGCCGTCCTGTTACCGGTCCTGGAAACAGAGCTCTTAAGTCTCTTTCAGACATGCTCAAGGGAAAGGGAGGACGTTTCCGTCAGAACCTTCTCGGAAAGCGAGTTGACTACTCAGGACGTTCAGTTATCTGTGTAGAGCCAAAGCTTAAGATTTATCAGTGTGGTCTTCCAAAGGAGATGGCAATCGAGCTTTTCAAGCCATTCGTTATGAAAGAACTTGCCGCTAACGGAACCGCACACAATATAAAGAGTGCAAAGAAGATGGTTGAGAGACTTCAGCCGGAGGTATGGGATGTCCTTGAGGACGTCATCAAAGAGCATCCGGTTATGCTTAACCGAGCTCCTACACTCCACAGACTTGGAATACAGGCCTTCGAGCCAATCCTTGTAGAGGGTAAGGCAATCAAGCTTCATCCACTCGTATGTACAGCGTTCAACGCCGACTTCGATGGAGACCAGATGGCTGTACATCTTCCACTGACTGCTGAGGCACAGGCTGAGTGCAGATTCATGCTTCTGTCACCTAACAACCTGCTTAAGCCTTCTGATGGTGGACTTGTAGCCGTTCCTTCGCAGGATATGATCCTTGGAGTTTATTACCTCACAATGAGAAAGCTCGCTGATTACAAGGCTGATCCAAAGATGGTTGCACAGGTGTCATCAGACACTGTATACAATGATATTGAGGAGCTTAGAAAGCTCACAACTCCTGATGAAAATACAGGAAAGGCTGAGCTTGGCTTATATGACCTCATCTGGTTTGAGGATGTCACAGACGGAAACCGTCGTGTGCTTTGCAGACCGATAGATCTTCTCGGCCGTTACTATGGAAGTGTTAATCTTGCAATGCTCGCTTACGAGAACAAGGAGATTACTCTTCACCAGAATATCTTTGTACACCGTACAGTAAAGCTTCCTGACGGCACAGAGGTTTCAGGTTTTACAGAGACAACAGTAGGACTTTTGATATTCAATGAGAACATTCCACAGGATCTTGGTTTTATAGACAGATCAAAGGCTGAGAATGCACTCAAGTTTGAGGTTGAGTTCCACGTTGGTAAGAAACAGATCAAGCAGATCCTTGAGAAGGTTATCAACACACACGGAGCTACAACAACAGCAGAGGTTCTTGACAATGTCAAGGCTATGGGATACAAGTATTCAACCCAGGCTGCCATGACAGTTTCAATTTCAGATATGACAGTGCCACCACAGAAGCCACAGATGATCGCTGATGCACAGGACACTGTAGATAAGATTACAAGACAGTATAAGCGTGGACTTATCACTGATGAGGAGCGTTACAAAGAGGTTATCGAGACATGGAAGGATACAGATGATGCCCTTACAAAGGCACTTCTTACAGGTCTTGATAAGTACAACAACATCTTCATGATGGCAGATTCCGGAGCCCGTGGATCTGATAAGCAGATCAAACAGCTTGCAGGTATGCGAGGACTCATGGCTGATACAACAGGTCGTACAATCGAGCTTCCTATCAAGTCATGCTTCCGTGAGGGTCTTGACGTACTCGAGTACTTCATGTCAGCACATGGAGCTCGTAAGGGACTTTCAGATACAGCGCTTCGTACAGCCGATTCAGGATACCTTACAAGACGTCTTGTAGATGTTTCACAGCATATGATCGTTCGTGAGTCAGACTGCTGTGCAGGTACAGGACGTGAGATTCCGGGAATGGTTGTAAAGGCATTCATGGAGGGTCGAGAGGAAATCGAGAGCCTTCAGGAGAGAATTACAGGTCGTTTCTCTTGCAACACAATCTGCGATAAGGATGGCAATGTAATCGTTAAGGCCAACCATATGATCACACCAAAGCGTGCAGCAAAGGTTATGGCAGAGGGTGTTGACGAGAACGGTAATCCAATCACACAGGTTAAGATCCGTACAGTGCTTACCTGCCGTTCACACATGGGAGTATGTGCTAAGTGTTACGGTTCAAACCTTGCAACAGGTCAGGCAGTACAGGTTGGTGAAGCAATCGGTATCATCGCAGCACAGTCAATCGGTGAGCCTGGTACACAGCTTACCATGAGAACCTTCCATACAGGTGGTGTTGCCGGTGGAGATATCACACAGGGTCTTCCTCGAGTAGAGGAGATTTTCGAGGCACGTAAGCCTAAGGGACTCGCTATTATCACAGAGTTCGGCGGAATTGCCACAATCAAGGATACAAAGAAGAAGCGTGAGGTTATCGTTACAAACAACGAGACAGGCGAGACAAAGGCTTACCTCATTCCTTACGGCTCACGTATCAAGGTTGTAGACGGACAGGAGCTTGAGGCCGGCGACGAGCTTACAGAGGGTTCTGTAAATCCACACGATATCCTCAAGATTAAGGGCGTTCGTGCGGTTCAGGATTACATGCTCCGCGAGGTACAGCGTGTTTACCGTTTACAGGGTGTTGAGATTAACGATAAGCATGTCGAGGTTATAGTTCGTCAGTGCTTACAGAAGATCCGCGTAGAGGAGCCGGGAGATTCAGATTTACTTCCGGGCAGCATGGTTGATGCCCTTGACTTCTTAGAGCTCAACGAGAAGCTTGAGGAAGAGGGCAAGGAGCTTGCAGTTGGCTCACAGGTATTACTTGGAATCACAAAGGCATCTCTTGCAACCAACTCATTCCTGTCAGCAGCTTCATTCCAGGAGACCACAAAGGTTCTTACTGAGGCAGCAATCAAGGGCAAGGTTGATCCGCTTATCGGTATGAAGGAGAACGTAATCATCGGTAAGCTCATTCCGGCAGGAACAGGTATGAAGATTTATCGTAACATCAAGCTTGACAGCGATGTAAACGATGACGATACACTTGATTTTGATGATGATGATTTTGCGGATTTCGCAGAGGAAGAGGCAGTCGGAGTCATTGATAAAGATGCTGAATCAGTTGATGAAGAATAATTACTGATGTTTGTACTTAAGCTACAGAAGCTGTTACAAACCAAAAAGAAAGAAGTCCGGGAAACCGGACTTCTTTTTTGTATTATATTGAAAACAAAATTGGTCTTGACAAAACAGACAAGGATTTGTATAATATTTTAGCGTGCATAAGATTGCACTGCTTAAAATAAAACAGGAGGTGAAAATAATGCCAACATTTAACCAGTTAGTAAGAAAAGGACGTCAGACATCTGTAAAGAAGTCTACAGCACCAGCTCTTCAGAGAAGCTTTAACTCTCTCCAGAAGAAGCCAATCAACACTTCTTCTCCACAGAAGCGTGGTGTATGTACAGCTGTTAAGACAGCTACTCCTAAGAAGCCTAACTCAGCTCTTAGAAAGATCGCCAGAGTTCGTCTTTCCAACGGAATCGAGGTAACAAGCTACATTCCAGGTGAGGGACACAACTTACAGGAGCACAGCGTTGTTCTGATCCGTGGTGGTCGTGTAAAAGACTTACCAGGTACCAGATACCACATCATCCGTGGTACACTTGATACTGCAGGTGTTGCTAACAGAAAACAGGCCCGTTCTAAATACGGTGCTAAGAGACCGAAAAAGAAATAATTAAGTAAAACGAGTTCGAGATATATCTAGTATCACAAAAAAGCGAAATGTTGTGCGTTATTCCATAAATCCCCACGGCTGCGGATTTATAGAGAATTTACACGCGCGGACATACTGCAAATAAGTGTGAGTACCGATGATTTAATCACAATGATTAAGGAGGGAAGTAACGTGCCACGTAA
>OLBV01000462.1_pt1 | contig 8939 bp, 7 predicted proteins | sample 1607751 | NCBI WGS metagenome assembly OLBV01 (sample SAMN02674693, study PRJEB24791) | human gut metagenome, SKBSTL018 | isolation source: stool | host: Homo sapiens | place: USA | reverse complement strand
TGCTCTTCCGATCTAAAAAAGGACGATACGTTTCTGTTGTGGAGTTATGGCTGCGGGCCTGCTGATCTGTGGCATACCGTCTGGGGGAGCAGAGAGAGTAACCCAAAATCATTTGCTGTGGAATGTGGCTGCGGCGGCTGAGACAGCAGTTACAGTGTCGAATGAGAATGAGTTTCTGTCGGCACTTGCACAAAAGCAGAAGAATATTGTTGTAACTGGAAGTTTTTCCGTCAGAGGTCAGGCAGAAGCGAGCGGACAGATGATGCCTGTTGAGATACCAGACGGGACAGTGATTACTGGAAATAATACAGGAAGTATTACGTTCAGCGGACCAATCCAGATCATGGGAGACGGTGTTGTGATCCGGGATATCCAGATTGGTTTTATCTCTACCAATAGTATGAATTCTGTGCCGCATCGTGAGATTTTTCTTGCAGGGCACAGCCTTACACTGGATAATGTAAAAACATATTTGCCGGGAGGAGGGGACGCCAGCCTGGGTGGTTTTGGCGGCACAGAAAAAGAACTTCTTCCAACCATCTATGCAGGAGGATATCACAGTAATACAGCGGTGGGGACGAAAGCGTCACTCACAGTTGTAAATGCAAACAGTGATACAATGTTCCAGAATATCTATATGGGACATAAAGCGTCAGCAGGTGAGAGGACTGCCTATACGGGGAGTGTGGAGTTAAATCTGGACGCAGATGCAAAAGTGCGGGATATTATTTCGGCAGAGGACACAACATCTGCATCACTTGTTTTTTCAGGTGGACAAAATGGAACGGATGAGATCAGCATTTCAGGGATCAAAGGAAATGCCAACACGGTGTTGACTGTAAAAAATTGTGCTGTGTCAGGTGTCGTTACAACAGGGATTAAAGATATTGTTTTAGAGGCAGGAGGAAGACTGCAGCCGAAAGATGAAACAGCGCAGTTAAACAATATTACACTGAAAAACGGTGGTTGTCTGGATCTTACAAAAATAATAGATGCTCAGGTAAAGGGCAATTTCACAAGTGGTGGCAGTGCGGCAAAGGGAAAGCTTGTTCTTGATCAAAATGGATACGTTCAGATCAATGGACAGGTAAGCGGTGTTACACAGTTTCAGGTGGGAAGTCATGCTATATCTGGTAATCTTTTAAATGAGCATACCTATATCATAGCAGAGAATGGAACAGCAGGAAATTTTGTGTTATCAGATAAAGATATCAATAACAACTATAGCCTGGTCTGCAAAAATGGGATATGGACAGCGTATCGCAATTATGTACCGGAGAAACGTGAACTTGAAAGTATCGAGATAAAATCCTGCCCGAAAAATGTTTACACCGGTAATATTCCGGCAGACATTACAGATAAAACTGATGATGCGCCATATCTGGATGTGATATGGAAGGATCAGTATGGAGAAGATTACACGTTTGATGAAGTTGCAAATGAATATGATGGCTATGGATTTTATAATCATATGATACTAATCCGCTCTGATGACTGGAATAGTGATGATGAAGAAATTCAACAGAAAATGGACTGGGGAAACCCAATCTATCTGGATGTGGATAAAAATGAGTCAGACCGCTATTATCTGATTGCATATGGTGAAGTGAAAACAGGAAAATACACCTTATTATTATGTTCGGAGCCGTTTGATGATCTTGATACTGTGGCAGATGTAAAAGCACTGAAAGATACCGTGTTGGCGGAAAAGGAAATAATATTCACAGATGAACCAGGTGTATCACATCAGCATGTGGAGGGCGAGCCGGTAAAAGAAAACGAGATAGCTGCGACCTGTACCCAAAAAGGAAGCTATGATAAGGTAGTTTATTGTAAGGATAAAGATTGCGGGGAAGAGCTTTCCCGTGAGAACATAACGGTTCCAGCATCAGGACACAAAAAAGGAGAGCCGGTCACTGAAAATCGCGTGGAAGCGAAAGTGGGTGTGGAAGGAAGCTATGAAAAAGTAATGTATTGCACCACATGTCATGAGGAGTTAAGCAGAGAAAAAATAGTGATTCCAGCCCTGAAAGAGCCGGACACAGAAGAGCCGGGAACAGAGACACCGGCACCGGAACCGGATACAGAAGAGCCGGGAACAGAGACACCGGAGCCGGACACAGAGAAACCGGTGCACAAACACAGTTATGTGTTGAAAAAAACGACAGAGGCAACCTGCATGAAAGAGGGAGAAAAAATTTATTCCTGTGCATGTGGGGACAGTTATACAGAAAAAATTGCAAAGAAGTCCCATACACCGGAGAAAAAACTGACACCTGCAAAACCGGGCAGCAATGGAAAGAATGTGACCATGTGCAGCTTGTGCAAAACAGTATTGAAACAGGTGAAAATCAATGCACCAAAGACGGTAAAATTGTCGAAAGATCATTACAGTTATGATGGAAAAGCGAAAAAACCTGCCATCAAAGTGACGGATAATAAGGGAAAAGTGATTTCAGGCAGCTTTTATAAAGTCTCGTATCAGAATAATAAAAAAGTCGGAAAAGCAACAGTGACCGTGAAGTTTCAGGGAAATTATTCGGGAATACTGAAAAAGACATTTGAAATCTGTCCAAAGGGAACTTCTATTTCAAGTGTAAAATCCGGGAAAAAATCCATGACTGTGAAATGGAAGAAACAGGCATCACAGACGAGCGGCTATGAGATAGTATATACAGCAGATGCATCGTTTGGCAAAAAAAATACGAAGACGGCTGTGATCAAAAGTAATAAGACGACAGTTAAAGAAATCAAAGGATTAAAACCGGGAAAGAAATATTATGTAAAAGTACGTACATATAAAGAAGTAAAGTCCGGTACAAAAAAAGTGAGGATCTACTCAGACTGGTCAAAGAAAAAAGCAGTTCAGATAAAAAAATAGTTCAGATAAAGAAACCGGATGAAAGAAAAACAATGGTCAGATGAATGATAAGTAACATCTGACCGTTGTTTTTTTACAGGGTTTGATGTTTTTTGATACGTCTTTTTATGCTTTCCACATCAATCGGTTCAAAAATGAGATCATTGATCAGATCAGATAATATGGCATTTCGAATCTGAGTCAGATTACCCTCTTTGCAGATTGCGATAATGGGAGTTGACGAAGCCCAGGACTCATGACTTAATTCATCCCACAATTGCCTGCCATCATCTCCGGTTTCGGATACATCTATGAAAACGGCAGGAACATGGTTATTTTTATCCATAATGGCATAGCGTATTTCCGTAACGGAAGATACTTTTATGAGTCTGTCCGGGTAAGAATATGCAAATTTTAAAGTGGAAGCAACATTTCTGGAATGTGTATATAATAAAATATTTTTCATGGCAGTGTCTGGTTTCTGTGCAGAAACACCATACTCGGAAAAACATTGTTTCCCGGATTTTTTTGAATTCCCAAGTGCAGTGTCTGCTTTCTGAAAAAGTGTTGTGTAGGAAGTTTCATAAGGCTCTGTGAATGCAATACCGATACTGATCGTAACGTTTTCAGGAATGGATAAAGCTTCTTTATCTAAAATTGCATCTAAAAGTTCCTGTGCTTTTTCATAGACAGCCTGTCTGGAGGCTATATCCCGCATAAAAGCAACAAATTCGTCTCCGCCGATGCGTCCGATAATGTCGGAACCGGAAAAATGAGATGCAAGAATACCGGCTACGACAGAGATTGTATGATCGCCCATTTTATGCCCAAAGATGTCATTGACAGCTTTGAAATTGTCGATATCTATGGCAAACAATGCATGTAATTCTTCCGGAGTGGATAAAAGTATGTGGGAAATGGCGTGCTCTGCTGTGGCCTTATTCAGCAGATGCGTCATCTCATCCACTTCTGATTTAATCCGCAGAGCTTCCTGTTTTTGTAAAATATGATTCAGTCTGCGGTTCGTCTTTAAAATATTGTCAATACGGTGACGTGCAATGGCAGGTTCAGTGGGTTTACTGAGAAAGTCGCTTGCGCCTAATTCGAAAGCTTTCGTCTGTACTTCCGGAGTGTCGGTGGTTGTCAGAACCACGACTGGAATTTGTTTAAACTCCGGCATTTCCTGGCGGTGTTTTAAAACATCGAAACCATCCATTCCCTGCATGACAAGATCTAAAAGGACAAGGTCAATCATATTTTTTTTATCTTTGATCATCTGCAGACATTCCTCACCGGAAGATACTTCAAGAATATTGAAGGCCGGAGAGAATATTTCATTTAAAACGGGACGCTGTAAGCGTGAATCATCTACGATTAGCAAAGTTTCTTTTGACTGTTCCATATTAAAAAATCCTTCGTATCAGTTATAAATTATCCCCCTGAAAACCACAGGATACTATCTATAATGTAACATGGAAAATGGTTGTGTGCAATGAGAAAAAGACTGAGAAAAAATAAAACCGTTGACAAATCGGGGGTAAGTGCATAAACTAGAGTAAGCGAATCAACTTACCAGTAAAAATATGATAAGGGCGTTGAGCGGGAAGAGTAAGAAATCAGAGTGCTGACAGAGAGAAACTGCCATCGGCTGCAAGCAGTTTTCAGAAAGAGATTTCCGAAGTGCCTCCGTGAGCCTGTCCGGGGAAACGGTTTGTCTGCCAGTACAGTATCCGGATACGAGTAACACGCGTTAAGTGTATTGAGTGAGGATCAAAAGATCCTTAAGTTAGAGTGGAACCACGGATCATTTCGTCTCTTAGAGATGAAATGATCCGTTTTTCATGATAATGGAATGTTCGCGGAGCGTACATTCTATTATTTGGTTAAGGAAAGGGGATGCCAGTTTTGGGAATCATCAGTCATATTAAGGAAGAATTTACAGTGATAAAGGAGCGGGACCCGGCGATCAAATCGCCGATGGAGGTATTGCTTTATCCGAGTTTTCGGGTTATGTTGAGCTACAGACGTGCGCATAAGCTGTATTTAAAAGGACATTTCTTCTGGGCGAGATTTATTTCACAGCGGGCAGCGAGAAAAACAGGAATTGAGATACATCCGGGAGCAACGATCGGGAAAGGATTTTTTATTGATCACGGAAGTGGTGTGATCATTGGAGAGACGGCGATCGTTGGGGACAATGTTACTCTGTATCAGGGTGTGACACTAGGCGGTACCGGAAAAGAGACCGGAAAACGTCATCCGACGATCGGGGATAACGTTATGATCAGTGCGGGTGCAAAGATCATCGGTTCCTTCACCGTTGGAGAAAATTCCAAGATCGGAGCGGGAAGTGTGGTCATAGAGGAAGTGCCGCCAAACTGTACCGTAGTTGGTGTTCCGGGAAGAATCGTAAAACGTGACAATGTGAAGATGCCGCGCAGTGATATGGATCAGTGCCATCTGCCGGATCCGGTCAAAGAGGATATTACCGTACTGCAGAGGGAAAATGCAGAACTGGTCAACCGTGTGCTTGATTTAGAGCAGGCAGTCCGGATTTTAAGTGCTGATGCACAAAAAACAAAATAAATTGCATTTTGCTCCGCAAAACAAGGAGTAAAATCCTCTGCTCATCAGAGGATTCGCATTTTGCTCCGCAAAACTAAAGGAGGATTATTTAAATGGAAAATAAATTTCAATTTTACAACACACTGACAAGAAAAGTAGAAACGGTGATCCCGCATGAGGATGGAAAGATCGGCATGTATACCTGTGGACCGACCGTATACCATTTTGCACATATCGGCAACCTCAGAAGTTACATCATGGAGGATGTATTGGAAAAATCACTCCGCTATGTCGGATATGATGTAAAACGTGTTATGAATATTACGGATGTGGGACATTTATCTTCCGATGCAGATACCGGGGAAGATAAAATGTTAAAAGGTGCAAAAAGAGAGCACAAAACAGTGATGGAGATCGCAAAATATTATACAGACGCTTTCTTTAGTGACTGTAAGAAGTTAAATATCAAGACACCGGATGTTGTGGAGCCGGCAACGAACTGTATCCCGGAGTTCATCCATATGATCGAGGTGCTGCTCGAAAAAGGTTATGCTTATGTGGCAGGTGGAAATGTTTATTTTGATACATCCAAATTAGACGATTATTATGTATTTTCTTCCCAGAGCGAAAAAGAGCTGTTAGTCGGTGTACGCGACGATGTGGAAGAGGACGTAAATAAGAAAAATAAAAATGATTTTGTACTCTGGTTTACAAAGTCAAAATTTGAGGATCAGGCGCTTAAATGGGATAGCCCATGGGGCGTTGGATATCCGGGATGGCACATTGAGTGCTCATGCATCAGTATGAAACATCTGGGCGAGTATGTAGATATCCACTGCGGCGGTGTAGACAATATTTTCCCGCACCATACCAATGAGATTGCACAGTCAGAGAGTTACCTTGGCCATACATGGTGTAAATACTGGTTCCATGTACAGCATTTAAATGATAAATCCGGAAAAATGAGTAAGTCCAAAGGGGATTTCCTTACCGTATCCCTGCTGCAGGAAAAGGGGTATGATCCGATCGTATACCGTATGTTCTGTCTGCAGTCCCATTATAGAAAACCGTTGGAGTTTTCCTATGAAGTATTAGATAATATGGCTGCAGCTTATAAAAAACTGACCAAACGAATCGCAGAATTAAAGGATGAGGGAACAGTACAGCAGGATAAATTTGATGCTTATAAGGCAAAATTTGAGGATGCGATCAGCAACGATCTAAATACATCGATGGCGATCACGATCATTTATGATCTGCTCAAAGATGATATGAACGATAAGACAAAACTTGCGCTGATCAATGATTTTGATAAAGTATTATCCTTAAATCTGACAACGGCACAGGCAGATGCAAAAGAGGAGATCGATGCAGAATTAGAAAGCTATGTACTTGCAAAGATTGAAGAACGAAAGGAAGCAAAGAAAGCAAAAGATTTTGCAAAAGCAGATGCAATCCGCGATGAACTGCTTGCAAAAGGCATTGTACTGAAAGATACCCGAGAAGGTGTGATCTGGCACAAAGCGTGAGAGAGAGGAAATGCCAATGCAGAAAGGAATAGACTCTTATATCAAAGAACAGTTCGGAATCAGTGAAGTGGATATCCGGACATATTCGCCTCTTACGTTAGCCTATATCGGAGATGGAATATTTGATCTGGTGATCCGGTCTGTTGTCGTAGGAAAAGGAAACACGAGAGCAGGAGAACTTCACAAGCGGACAAGCCAGATCGTAAAAGCACACACACAGGCGGAAATGATTGAAAAATTACTTCCGATGCTGACGGAGGAAGAAGCAGAAGTGTACCGTCGTGGAAGGAATGCAAAATCGCCGACAATGGCAAAAAATGCCACAATGTCTGATTACCGGAAAGCAACCGGATTTGAGGCGCTGATGGGATACCTGTATTTAAAAGATGAGTTTGAACGTCTGGTGGAACTGGTAAAGACCGGTGTGGACGAACTTGCACTTAAAATGTAAAAGGAGAGAGTAATGGGCTACGAAGAGCTGAAAATAGAGGGACGCAATGCCGTGTTAGAGGCATTCCGTTCCGGAAAAACAATTGACAAATTATTTGTGTTGGACGGCTGTCAGGATGGTCCGGTGCGCACGATTGTCAGAGAGGCAAAAAAACATGACACGATCGTGCATTTTGTGGAAAAAGAGCGTTTAGATCAGCTTTCTGAGACAAAAAAACACCAGGGAGTGATCGCAGTTGCTGCAGCATATGAGTATGCCGAAGTGGAGGATATGCTAAAATTGGCAGAGGAAAAGGGCGAGCCGCCATTTTTATTCATTCTGGATAATATCGAGGATCCGCATAACCTTGGCGCTATCATCCGTACGGCAAATCTTGCCGGTGCGCATGGTGTCATTATTCCGAAACGCCGCGCGGTCGGTCTGACGGCAACTGTGGCAAAGACATCCGCCGGAGCAATCAATTATACACCGGTTGCAAAGGTGACAAATCTGACTGCAACAATGAAAGAGTTAAAGGACAAAGGAATGTGGTTTGTCTGTGCGGACATGGATGGAACCTGCATGTATGATCTGGATTTAAAAGGACCGATCGGTCTTGTCATCGGCAGTGAAGGCGAGGGTGTTGGCAGACTGGTGCGCGAGAACTGTGATTTTGTGGCATCCATTCCGATGAAAGGGGATATCGATTCCCTGAACGCATCGGTGGCAGCAGGTGTGCTTGCCTATGAGATTGTGCGGCAACGCATGCGGTAGAAGACACCGCAGCGGTAGAAGACACCGCAGCGGTAAAAAAACACAGCAGCAATAAAAGACATCGCAGGTGGTAGAGAACACCGCAACGGTAGAAAAAACGCCGTGGTAGATATTGTATCAGGAGTCTTGGGAGGAACATGTTAGAGTCATATCGGGATTTGACAGACGAACAGCTGATTGCGGCATTAAAAAACAGCGGTGATCCGGACGGAAAGATCATGGATTACATTTTAGATAAATATAAACCGCTGGTCCGCAAAAAGGCAAATGCAGTATTTCTGATTGGCGGTGAGACGGATGATCTGATCCAGGAGGGAATGATCGGGCTGTTCAAGGCGGTGCGGGATTATGAAAAAGACAGGGACGCGTCTTTTTCCACCTTTGCAGACCTTTGTATTTCCAGACAGATTCTTTACACTGATTGATAAATGGTTCCATACCATATTCTTCAATCTGTTCTTTTCCATCAAGACCTAACATCTTCTCAACTTCAAGTTCAACTGGAAGTCCGTGTGTATCCCATCCAGCTTTACGAATGATCTTGTGACCTTTCATTGTCTGATAACGAGGAATCATATCTTTGATGACACGAGTTAAAACGTGTCCGATATGTGGTTTACCATTGGCTGTTGGTGGTCCGTCATAGAATGTGTATGTCGGATCGTCTTTTCTTTCTTCGATACTTTTTTCAAAAATTTCGTTTTCTTTCCAGAACTTTACGGTCTCTTTCTCGCGATCGACAAAGTTCATGTCAGATGTTACTTTCTTGTACATCTTCATC
>OLBV01000459.1_pt1 | contig 8966 bp, 8 predicted proteins | sample 1607751 | NCBI WGS metagenome assembly OLBV01 (sample SAMN02674693, study PRJEB24791) | human gut metagenome, SKBSTL018 | isolation source: stool | host: Homo sapiens | place: USA | reverse complement strand
TATATCCTCCATCTATAAAAAAATAAAATTTTTCGCTAGTATGATAATAGACTATTTCTAAATTTTTTTCAACTAATTTGTTAAATTTTTAACCTTATTTTTTGTTTAGAAAAAATTTCCTATATTAATTGTAAAATTCTTGAGAAAATTCTTGCAAATTTTCTTATTCTTCTTGTTGTTTTCTATATATTTTAAGTCAATTGTGTTTCTATCCTCTTTTTTTACCGCCGGAGTTTCTTTTCCTGCTGCCTGTTTATCCGTTATATCTTCGTCAGCTGCCTGCTTATCCGTTATCTGTGTATCACCAGTCTGTTGTGTTGTTACACAAGCAGCATCACAGTAAGAATCTTCGGCAGCATCTGAAACCGCATACTCCACCAGACTCTTTGCATCATCCCACTTATAGTTTTTATTGTTTGGCCACCCACAGCCCAAGAGAGAAAGGCACATTCTCCTTCCATCCTTTTCAACTGCTGCGACATAACAGTAGCCTGCCTTTGTGGTAAAGCCGGTCTTTCCCGATATGCAGTAGTCCGTCTCCGTAAGGAGCCTGTTGTGATTGCTAAAAACCATCTGACCTTCCTTTGTCTCAAATGTGTACTGCATAGTCTGTGTTATCTCAAGAAACTGTGTTGATTTTGGTGATTTCCACGCACAATAAGACATTATAACACACAAATCTCCCGCTGTGGAGTGGTGAAAGCTTATATCATTCTCAGCATCCAGCCCGTTTGGTGTAATAAAATACGTGCCGAGGCACCCTATCTCATTTGCTTTTTCATTCATAAGCTTTGCAAAGCCCTCCGTCGAGCCGCCCACATGTTCCGCAATCGCATAGGCACAGTCATTGAACGACTCAAGCATCATGCCATAGAGTAAATCCTTCATATTATAGCTATTCCCGGCCACAAGTCCAAGCTTGACCGCAGGCTGTGATGCGGCATTTTGTGAAATCGTAACAGTATCATTTATATCAGCTTTTTCAAGTGCCACAATACACGTAAGAAGCTTCGTGGTGCTGGCATTTGCCATGCTGTCTCTCATATTTCTGCCATATATAAACGTCTCGTCATCCGCATCATATAATGCCGCTGAAACAGCATGAAGCTTTGGCTCATTTACGGCTTTGTCTGTATTTTCAGCCGCCATTTCACCGCCCATTTCCGCTGCCATAAACACACTTTTCTTTTCCAAACCGGGCATTTTTTGCTTTTCCAGCGACTTAAAACCAAGCAAACAGCTGACAGTACAAACCAACACACAAATGAAAACTATTAAAGCTATTTTCGACTTATATTTTTTTAAAAAAATAATCATATAATTACCTCCATCGGTAATATATATGATTATTTGCATGTCCATATTATATGAAATGGCAGCTTACGCAATACACCTGCACTACACATCAAGCTTCACGTGCATCTCTTCCTCTGCCTCCTGCTTAAACTCCTCAACCTGCACAGGGCTTAATACCGGCAGCTCGTCGATAGACGAAACCCCAAAGCTCCTTAGAAATTCCTCTGTGGTTCCAAACAAAAGCGGCCTTCCCGGAGCATCAAGCCTTCCAAGCTCCTGCACCAGATTGTACTCGACAAGCTTGCTTATGGCATGTTCACTTGACACACCTCTGATTTTTTCTATTTCAGCCTTTGTTACAGGCTGCTTGTACGCTATGATTGAAAGAGTCTCTAAAAGCACATCCGTAAGCACCCTCTTCTTAGGCTGCTTTGCAATGCGGATGAGATATTCATACATCTGTGGCTTTGTACACATCTGATAAGCCCCATCAAGCTCTATGATATTCATACCTATATTTGAAGAGCTTCTATACTCCTTAATCAGCTCGTCAAGCAGCTTTTTTGTTTCTTTTTCATTTAATTGTATTGCATCGGCTATCCTTCCAAGCTCCACGGATTCTCCCATGGTAAATAAAATAGCCTCTATTGCAGCTTTATAATTCATATATCATCAAACCCTCTTTATGCAGCAATCCTTGACTCAATCCGGATATCATCAAAAATATGCTCCTGAACGATAGTTAATTTGCCGGTCTTCATAAGCTCCAGTATTGCAAGAAATGTAACTATGACTTCCACTTTGCTTGACGATGCAGTAAGCAGCCCTCTGAAGCTGAAGTGCTTGTGTGAGGCAGCATAGTCTGTAAGATATTCCATCTTTTCCTCTAAGGAGACCTCTTCCTTTTCAATCTTTCCAAACTTCGAGCGGACCTTATCTATCTTTTCTTCCTGTCTCTTCATTATACTTTGAAAGATTCTGTTTAAATCAGAAAGACGGATATCTCCGACAAGCTCTTCAAGATTAACAGGCTCCTCATATGCAAGGACCTCATCAGGTATGTCCTTCTTCTTATACCACACCTTGCCGGCATCCAGCTGGCGATCCTTAAGCTCATTTGCCATGCACTTGTACATCTTGTACTCAAGCAGCTGCTGCACAAGCTCTGCTCTTGGATCTTCCTGCTCCTGCTCTTCTTCCTCTTTCTTTGGGAGAAGCATCTTTGACTTTATGTCGAGGAGCGTAGCTGCCATCACGAGAAACTCGCTGAGCGTGTCCAGGTTATCCTTTTTCATCTGGTCCACATACTCCATGTACTGCGCTGTAATCTCGACAATCGGGATATCATAAATATTTACTTTATTTTTCTCTATCAGGTATAAAAGCAGATCAAGCGGTCCCTCAAACACCTGAAGCTTAAAAGTCATATCCATAATTTGTACTCCGTTAATCCCTCAAAAACTGTGCCATAACGTAATTGGCTACATCCTTTCCTCTCTCCGATAAATAGATATGCCCGTCCTTTACCACGAGCAGCTCCTGTTTTTTCAAGCTGTCTATCGTATCCTTGTAGATTGCATCTATCGAAATACCAAATGCCCTCTCAAAGGCTTCTCTTGTGACCCCCTCATTCATACGAAGTCCAAGAAACATAAACTCCTCCATCTGTTCCTTTTTGTCTATAACATCAGCTGCCACATGCAGATTGGCCTTAAATATATCATCACCCACATCATGTATATGACGGCAGCGCGACAGATATTCATCCATATCGGATGTATTGGTATATCTGACATTTGATATAAGCGATGCCGCCCCTATTCCAAGTCCTAAATAGTCAGCTCTGGTCCAGTAGCCTATATTATGGCGGCACTCCATACCTCTTTTAGCATAGTTAGATGTCTCATACTGCCTGTAGCCGGCATCCATAAACGCCTTCTGTCCCGCCTTTTCCATATCATATAACTCGTCCTCGTCAGGCAGAAACTCCGTTCCCATGCCCGCCTCCTGGCGCACCATGTCAAACTTGTACTTTTCATAGAAAGGAGTACCCTTTTCCACTATAAGAGAATACGCCGATATATGATCCGGATGAAGCCTTATAATCTTGTTTACTGTCGCCATATACTGTGACGCTGACTGTTCCGGCAGACCATACATCAAATCTACATTGATATTTTTAAAGCCCACGTTTCTGGCCACCTCGTAATTCGTCACAAACTGTTCAAAGGTATGTATACGCCCGAGCCGCTTAAGCTCATCATTATTTGCCGACTGCAGTCCTATGGACAGGCGGTTGATTCCCGCATCCTTGTATGCTAAAAGCTTTTCCCTGCTAAGCGTACCGGGATTGCACTCTATGGATATCTCAGCATCAGGCAGCACATTAAAGCAGTCAAACACACCCTCCATCAAAGCAGCAATCCACTGCTCATCTATAGAGCTTGGTGTACCTCCTCCGATATAGACAGATGACACCTGATAGTTCTTCATAAGCGGGCCGTAAAATATCATTTCCGCCATAAGCCCCTTGACATAACGAAGCTTTGCATCATCGTCTGCTGGAAATGATAAAAAATCACAATATTCACATTTTCTCACACAAAATGGTATATGAATATAAATCTCAAGATTCTTCATATGTGCGATTACTCCTCATCCAGCTTAAGCACACTCATGAATGCCTCCTGTGGTATCTCTACATTGCCCACCTGACGCATCCTCTTCTTTCCTTCCTTCTGCTTCTCAAGCAGCTTCTTCTTACGTGAAATATCACCACCGTAGCACTTGGCAAGTACATCCTTTCGAAGCGCTTTAACCGTCTCTCTTGCTATAATCTTACCACCGACTGCTGCCTGAATAGGTATCTCAAACAGATGCCTTGGTATCTCACCCTTAAGCTTCTCACACATCTTACGGCCTCTTTCGTATGCACTCTCCTTGAATACGATAAATGAAAGTGCATCGACCATTTCCTTATTGATTAAGATATCAAGCTTGACAAGCTCTGAGCGCTCATAATCCTTCATCTCATAGTCAAACGAAGCATATCCCCTCGAGCGTGACTTTAAAGCATCAAAGAAATCATAGATAATCTCATTTAATGGCAAGTCGTACTTTATGAGAGCTCGTGTTTTTTCGATATACTCCATGCTGATATAGACTCCTCGTCTCTCCTGGCACAGCTTCATAATCGCACCGACATAGTCACTTGTGACCATAATCTCTGCAGATACGTATGGCTCCTCCATATACTCAATCTCTGACGGATCCGGCATATTTGAAGGATTGGTCAGATCTATCACCTCACCGCTTGTCTTGTGAATCTTGTAAATAACACTAGGTGCAGTGGTAACGAGATCTAGATCAAACTCTCTCTCCAGTCTCTCCTGAATAATTTCCAGATGTAAAAGTCCAAGGAATCCGCATCTGAAGCCAAAGCCAAGTGCCAGAGAGGTCTCAGGCTCAAACTGTAATGAAGCGTCATTGACCTGCAGCTTTTCAAGCGCATCCCTTAAATCAGGATACTTAGCACTGTCCGCAGGATAAAGACCACAGTAAACCATAGGGTTGACCTTCTTATAGCCCGGGAGTGCCTCATCGCACGGTCTGTCAACGAGTGTAACTGTATCACCCACGCGTGTATCCCTGACATTTTTGATGCTGGCCGCAATGTATCCAACCATACCGGCCGAAAGCTCATCGCATGGTATAAACTGGCCTGCGCCAAAATAACCCACCTCTGTAACCACATCAGATGCACCTGTAGCCATCATCTTTATTGTGTCTCCTACCTTTACAGAGCCCTCTCTCAGTCGGCAGAAAATAATGACTCCCTTATAAGAATCATATGTTGCATCAAATATAAGTGCCTTAAGCGGTGCATCTTTATCGCCTGTTGGTGCCGGAATCTTTTTTACAATCTGCTCCAGCACATCCTCTATATTGAGTCCTGTCTTTGCGGAAATACGCGGTGCATCCATAGCTTCGATACCGATAACATCCTCAATCTCCTGTGCCACCTCATCCGGGCGCGCACTCGGCAGATCCACCTTATTTATAACAGGAAATACATCCAGGTCATGATCCAGTGCAAGGTAAACATTTGCAAGTGTCTGTGCCTCAACGCCCTGGGCCGCATCCACTACAAGTATAGCTCCGTCACATGCCGCAAGACTCCTTGATACCTCATAGTTAAAATCCACGTGTCCCGGTGTATCTATCAGATTAAAAATATACTCTTCGCCATCCTTTGCGTTATATATAATACGGACTGCCTGAGACTTGATTGTGATACCACGCTCTCTCTCTAAATCCATATTGTCGAGCACCTGAGCCTGCATTTCCCTGCTGGTAAGTGTGCCTGTTTTTTCTATAATTCTGTCCGCGAGTGTAGATTTACCGTGATCAATATGGGCAATAATACAAAAATTGCGGATTTTGCTCTGATCTATTGACATATGTCCTCCTAATGCTTTCAATAACTCATCAAAGTTTATCAGATTTGTGAAATAAAGTCTATATTATTTTAACACTTTATCAAGTATATCTGCAAGTGGTTCCATTGCATTGTATGCCTCCTCCTTGGTATTTGTCTGCGCTCCCACCTCCACGAGCAGTGATTTCGGACACAGATGCATATTATATCTGTATCCCTTTAAGTATATGCGCCTTGCAAGCCCCGGATAATACTCATTTGCCATGAGCTGCAGCTGAAATGAAAACGCCAGATTATCCCCCAGATACTCATTGGGCAGACTATTAATCGGTCCCCTTGCAGCAGTGCGGCACAGCCCGTTAAAAAACATAATCTGTGCCATAGGCTTTCCATCTATTGTGGCAGCAAGCCTTGTAGTCTCAGCCACTCCATCCCTGTGCAGGTCAATAACCACCTTTATAGACGGATTTTTCTCAATAATCTCTGTAATCTCAGGAAGTGAATTAGAATACGCATGGTCGCGGTCATTCACATCATACTGCCCCTTGTGATGCAGCACATTGTAGCCGTATTTTTCCCTCAAAAGTGATTCAAGCCTGTCACCCACTCCAACTACGGTCTCTGTCTCTGATGTATCAATGGAATCACTGTACCCCTCCTGCGAATGTGTATGGTATATGAGTATATCAGGACCGTTGCCTGACTTTTCTATAGACATATCGCGCCCAAGCAAAGCCTCCTCACATAGCTCATCGGCTCCTATATATGTAGTCTTGTCCACCTGATAATAGTTTTTTACCAGATTGTCAAAGCTCATATCTACCTGCGGCATTTTCACATTCTGCTGCTCCTCAAGCTCTGCCAGCTCACCGTTTTTTTCAGCTTCATCAACAAATGCCAGCTGGTCGGTATCCGGCAGCATATTGTTCCTGACACTTGCATTTTCATTTTCCATCGCAGCAAGCTCCTCATATGAGAGAATACCTCCTGCTGTATCCTCATCCTCCACAATACGCAGCTCCTTCTTTTTTGAATCATCACACTCCTTGTCAGAATATGTAAGGTGCGGAAATTTTTCTTCCACGAACTTCTTTCCCACACCATCACCGCAAAACAGCATAGACGCAATATATATAAATGCTATAAGCACAATCATTTTCTTCTTCACAATATCATCTCCCATCTAAAGCATCAGGCAGCCCCTGCTACATAAAGCATATGCGGCTGGCTCTAATGATATTCGAAGCAATAAAATTATTCACTATAGTCATCATATTCATCGTTTGAAAAAGCCATATTTATGCCCTCAGATAAAAGCCCTGCCAGTCTCTTAACCGTCTCGTCAATATCCTTTGGCGTCACAAACATGCCGTTTAACTTAGGCGACATGAGCTTTGCGGTGTTCTCCCGGCTGGCATTTACCGCATCTGAAACAATAGTCACCGCATCAATGACTGTCGGAATACCAATTGCGATAACAGGCACTCCGAGATTGTTATGGTTAATACCGTCCCTGTGGTTTCCTACCCCGCTTCCGGGCACTATTCCTGTATCCGTCAGCTGTATGGTACAGCCCAGCCTCTTTGTACTGCGTGCCGCAAGCGCATCAATTGTCACAACAAAATCAGGCTTCACCTCGCTCACCACACCCTTTATTATCTCAAGGCACTCCATGCCTGTCTGAGCCATCACGCCCGGCACCAGACCGCACACACTGTTTACATTCTCGTTGCTAAACGCATACCTGCCATATTCCTTTACTATATGGCGGGTGATAAACAAGCTGTCAACGCATCTTGGCCCAAGCGCATCAGGAGTTACATTTCTGTTTCCAAGCCCGACAACAAGCGCCGCATATATACGCTTGTCACAGACAGCCTTTACAAAGCTCTTAAGCTCTCTTGAAAGCTCCCTTGTCACAGCCTGACAGCACTCCTCATCTCCCTCGGACAGCATAGCAGCCTCAATTGTCACATATTTTCCTTTAGGACGGCCTGTAGCCCTGACTGCATTTTCTGAGTCAATTGTCACTACACTGACTATGATTCCATTATCCAGCTTTTTTTCAGAGAAATTCACACCTCTCATATCTGTGTTTGCCTTTTTTAGGCTCTCCTGCGTCTCAAGCGCCAGATCAGTTCTTGCACACCATTTATCAGCCGACAAATCAATACACCTCCCCTGTATGATATTCCAAAATCACATATATGTTAATTTTTTGCAATTTTTTTCAAAATATGTATTGACAGAGCAGAAAGGTTGACATATTATATTCTAGTATGTTTGTGCCAAAGCGTCCGTGTCTGTTTTGGCATACATTAGATTAAATATTTGGAGGTGTACGAGTTGGCTAACATTAAATCAGCAAAAAAGAGAATTTTAGTAACAGAAACTAAGGCTGCAAGAAATAAAGCAATCAAATCAGGAGTTAAGACAGCAATCAAGAAGGTTGAGGCTGCTGTAGCTGCAAATGATAAGGCTGCTGCTGAGGCTGCATTAAAGGATGCAACTTCTGCTATCGCAAGCGCTGGTTCAAAGGGTATCTTCCACAAGAACAACGCAGCCAGAAAAGTATCTCGTTTAACAAAGCTTGTTAACGGATTAGCTTAATTACTATATAACAATAAATAAAAACCCATCGGTGCCGTCATACCGATGGGTTTTTTATTTGCTTTTTTGTATATTTGCGTTATATCATTTACTGCCTGTCGCATGAGCGCCGGTCATATCTGCAGAGTACTGCACTATAAAAAGCTCCACAGCCATCTGATCATTCATCCTGCCGGTCTTCACAGCCTCCTCATATGCCACACCGTCTCTCACAGCCCTCTTTAAATCATCCAGTGAATATGTCCTGCACTGCGCCTGATATTTGCGCACCGCCCACTCCGGACATCCGGCCTTTGATGCTATATCCTTGTTGCCAAAGCCCTTATTTGTCATGGCTTTCACATTCATCAGTATATTGAACTGGCGCGATATAAGATACATAATACGCATGGCCGGCTCTTTAAGTGCCAGCAGATCGTAATACAGCTCAAGCGCACGCTTTTGTTTGTGTGATGCAATCGCATCAACCATCTCAAACACCTTGTTTGTGATCTGCTCTGTTGTTACAGCCTCAACATCCGAAAGCTCAATCACGTCCTTGTCCATGCAGTAGCACAGCAGCTTCTCAAGCTCCTTGTCGATATTTTCCATATCTGTGCCGGTTTTTTCTATAAAGCTGTTG
>OLBV01000447.1_pt1 | contig 9050 bp, 7 predicted proteins | sample 1607751 | NCBI WGS metagenome assembly OLBV01 (sample SAMN02674693, study PRJEB24791) | human gut metagenome, SKBSTL018 | isolation source: stool | host: Homo sapiens | place: USA | reverse complement strand
GCATGATCACCGCCTGCCTGAGCCTGTACAAGACCACCGGCGATGAGAAGTATCTGGAGTTTTCCAAGGAGTTCATCGACTACTTTGTGCAGCCGGACGGCTCCATCAAGACCTACGACCCCAAGGAGTACAATCTGGACAACGTGAATCAGGGCAAGAACCTGTTCATCCTGTACGACATCTACGGGGACGAGAAGTACCGCAAGGCCATCGACACCATCCGCAGCCAGCTGCTCACCCAGCCCCGCACCAAGGAGGGCAACTTCTGGCACAAGGACATCTACCCGTGGCAGGTGTGGCTGGACGGCACCTATATGGCACAGCCTTTCTACATGGAGTACGAGACCCGCTTTAACAAGATGCAGGGCTGCATCGACAGCTACAAGCAATTCATGAACATCAAAAAGCACATGCGGGACGAAAAGACCGGCCTGTACTACCACGGCTATGATGAGAGCCGCCAGATGTACTGGGCAGACCCCGAGACCGGTTGCAGCCCCAACTTCTGGCTGCGCGCCATGGGCTGGTTCCTTGTGGCGATGGTGGATGTGCTGGAGCGCATGGACGAGCAGCTGTACAACGAGTATCGCGGCATCATGGCCATGCTCAAACAGGCTGTGGAGGATATGCACAAGTTCCAGGACGAGCAGACCGGGATGTTCTGGCAGGTCATCGACCACCCGGAGGCCGAGGGCAACTATCTGGAGACCAGCGGCACCGCTCTGTTTGCCTATGCAGTGCTCAAGGGCGTGCGTCTGGGCTATCTGCCCAAACGCATGGCTGCATGGGCGGAGAAGGCTTTCTACGGCACCTGCGACCGGTATCTGTCCAAGAACCCGGACGGCAGCTTGCAGCTGGACGGCATCTGCCTTGTGGCGGGTCTGGGCGGCAAGGATCACCGTGACGGTTCTCTGGCCTACTACTTCAGCGAGCCGGTGGTCTGCAACGATGCCAAGGGCGTAGGCCCGCTGGTGCTGGCCTATACCGAAATGATCGCGCGCAAGTAACCAAAAACGGGATACAGCAGGGCTGAGCAGCTGCAAAAAAGCGGTTGCTCAGCCTTTTTGCGTGTCTTTTTTGCCCCCTTGCATAAACTGCCCACCGCTGTCCCACACTAAGCCCAGAAAAGTTCCCGTACACAAAACGAACAGATGGGAGTAACAAGCATGGAGCAGATCAAAAAATTTCTGCACGGCAAGGGCTTTGCTCTGCTGCTGACCGCAAGCCTGCTGGCTGCGGCTGCGGCAGGGGTGTGGGCGGTGCGTGCCCTGCGGGCAGAACTGCAAAAAAGTCTGGATGGACTAAACGCCCCCGGCACCACCCAACAGACCACCCCGGAAACAGAACCGGACTGGGACGCACAGGAGGACACCACATGGCAGCAGCCCGTGACCGACGTTGCAAACAGCAAGGCAGATGTGCCGCAGCAGACGCCCTCTGGGGCATCCTCTGGTGCGCAGTCTGGCTCTGGTTCGCTGCGCGAACCCTCGGCACTGCAAGGCGCATCCTCGCCTGCCAGCAGTTCGGCGCAGCCTGCCGCCGCGCCCTCTATGCCGGGGCGCGTGCTCAACGCCTTCAGCGGCGATGAGCTGGTGTATAACAAAACGCTGGGCGACTGGCGCACCCACAACGGCGTGGACTATGCCTGCACGCAAGGGGCAGCGGTAGCAGCACCCGTGGCGGGCAAGGTGGTGTCTGCCGGGGCAGAGGGCAACTGGGGCACCGTGGTGGTGCTGGAAGATGCCGCCGGCCGCAGTTGGCGGCTGTGCGGTGTGGCAGATCCTGCCGTAAAGGCCGGGGACACCGTGACCGCCGGGCAGAAGCTTGGCACGGTGGGCACTGTCGGCTGCGAGTGCACCGAGGAGAGCCACATCCATGTGGAGGTAAAGCGGGGCGAAAGCTACCTTGACCCGGCAAAGCTGCCGGAGTAAGCAAACCATAAAAGGGGCTGCAACAGCGGCTCCTTTTTTGCTGTGTCAGACGGTACGGTGCGTTTGCAGCAGCCAGAGAACCAGCGCCGAAAGCACCCCGGCTGCCAGCAGTACATCTGCCGGGTGCGCAGCCCAGTGCTGGAAGGCACTGCCATAGGCTGCCTGTCCGATGGGCTGGGTCAGGCAGGCCAGCACGGTGCAACAGGCGGTAGTTTTGCCCAGCTGTGCCTGCGGCACCAGCACTTGCAGCTGCGCAAAGAACCATACATTGAACAGCGCTGCCACGGCCATAAACACGGCCCCCAGCACCAGAATGCTGCCGAACTGCAGCACTGACACCCGGAGGGCAAGACCCAGCGCGGCGCACACGCCGCTGAGCGCCAGCAAAAGAGGTGTGCCGCTGCGGATTGGATGACGGACAAAGACGGTTCCGGCCAGCACGCCGCCCAGAATGCCGCCTGCGCTCAGCACCGCCTGCACAAGACCAAGGGAGGCATCACTTTTCTGCAAAGTCTGTATCACCAGCACCGGGACACCCACGGTGAGAGCCGGGACTTCCAGCAGGTTTACAGCCGCCATGGCGGCGGCTAATTGCAGCACCGCAGCCTGCCCGGTGAGGAACTGCGCACTTTCCCGCAGGTCGGTACACAGAGAACGGACGGAGAGCCTTGTGTCCGATGGGACATCCTGTGGGATGCACAGGCAGAGCTCCATCTCGGCAGAAAGTGCAAAGCAGCAGCCGCAGAGCACCAGCAGACCCCGGATACCGAGGTGCTCCAGCAGAACAGCACCCAGCAGGGGACCGAGAAGCTCGTCCACGGTATCCACCAGTTGGATGACTGCGTTGCCGCGCAGCAGCTGGGTGCCGTTCAGCAGCAGGGGCAGGCAGGCGCGTACCACGGGCTGGTAAAGCCCCTGAATGGCGTACAGACTGCCCAGCACTGTCAGAACCAGCGGAAGCAGGGGCAGATGCGGCAGTCCGGCAGCGGCTGCAGCCGCAATACCGGCGGTCACCAGATCCAGCAGTGCCATCAGGCGGGCTTTACGGCAGCGGTCTGCCAGCGCGCCGCCGGTCAACATTCCAGCAAGGGCGGGCAGCATGGCCAGAGCGGTGATGCCGCCGTACAGCGCGGCAGAACCAGTCTGCCGCAGCAGATACAGCGGCAGCGCAAACCGCAGGGCGGCATTGCCGAACAGGGAGACGATCTGCCCGAGGACGATAAAAATAAAAGTGTTCATGGAAACCTCCTGCTTTCTTATTTACAGACTGTTGGTCTGTATTTACATACAAAAAAAGGCGGAGCGTTCCGCCCGGGAAATTCAGTCTTTGACCGGTGTGCACAGCTGCACCAGCTGTTCGGCCTGTGCATCCGTCAAAAGATCCAGCCCAAGTGCATGGGTCATTTGCTGAAACACGACGTTCCGCGCCCGCTGCTGAGTCGGCGTGGTGGGGCGCGTCTGGGGAGAAAGCCAGATGTCTGCCAGCACGAACAGCGCTTCGGCCAGCGCATTGGCATCGGCGGTGTGGATGGAGCCGTCCGCCATGCCCTGCCGGATCATGGGTGCAATGCACTCCGGGGCTAAATGCGCTTCAATGTTGGTCAGCTCCATGGCAAGGAACTGCGGGTTGCTGCACAGGTGCGGCAAAGTCTGCGCGATCTGCTGCTGCCGCTGCCCGGCAAAGGAAACTGCAAACACCGCCTGCAGCTTCTGCAGCCCGGTCAGGGCCGGGTCGTCCCGGATATGGCGCAGCGGCTCCCACATCTGGTCGCCCAAACGGTCACCGACGCGCTGCGCGATCTCCTCCTTGGAGCGGAAGTGATGGTACACCGCCCCTTTGGAAAGCTTTGTGGCATCAATGATGTCCTGCAGGGTGGTATTCTGGTAGCCCTTCTGGATGAAAAGCAGGGCGGCGGCGTCCAGGATCTTTTCAACGGTCTGTTCCGGGTATTTGTTGCGCGGCATGGCGGATGCTCCTTTTTTACAAACTAACGGTCTGTAAAAAGAATACAGCAGCCCGGCGGCTTTGTCAAGAGGGGGAGAACCGAAAATCCATTCATTTCCTGCGGCGCTGCATTGCTTTTGCGCGGGGTTTCTGGTATGATACAATAGAGTTAAAAGGCGATTTTGGGAGGATGACAGATGGCAAGGGTTTTGATCGTGGGAGCCGGGGCAGCCGGACTGATGGCGGCGGGTGCTGCCGTGCGGCAGGGACATCAGGTAACGGTGCTGGAGCATACCGAGAAGCCCGGGCAGAAGATCCTTGTCACCGGCAAGGGACGCTGCAATGTGACCAACGACTGCCCGGCAGAGGAGTTTTTGCGCCATGTGCGCACGAACCCGCGCTTTTTGTATTCCTCGCTGGGGGCGTTCCCCCCGGCAAAGACCATGGAGCTGTTCGAAGGCCTTGGCGTGGAGCTGAAGGTGGAGCGCGGCCGCCGGGTGTTCCCGGTATCGGATAAGGCCGAGGAGATCCGGCAGGCATTGCTGCGCTATGCGCAGGACGCCGATATCGTCTACGATGGCGCAAAAAAGCTGCTGCTGGAGGACATCGTGCCGGAGGCAGAGCCCGCCCCGGCGGCAGCGGAAAACCCGCGTCACCCCAAAAAGAAAAAGGCTGGCCCGGCGCTGCGCTGCGTGGGCGTGCGGGGCACTTCCGGCCGGGAATACCGGGCAGACGCTGTACTGGTGGCTACCGGCGGCGTGAGCTACCCCACCACCGGCTCTACCGGCGACGGCTACAAGCTGGCGCAGCAGGCGGGACACACCCTTGTGGAGCCGGTGCCCAGTCTGGTCAGCCTTGTCAGCCGCGACCCGGACTGCAAAAAGATGATGGGTCTGGCGCTGAAAAACGTCACCCTGACCCTGCTGGAGGACGGCAAGGCCATCTTTGACGAGCAGGGCGAGATGCTGTTCACCCACTTTGGCATCAGCGGGCCGCTGACCCTGAGCGCGTCCAGCCATCTGGGGGACATGAAAAAGCACAGGTACATCGCGGAGATCGACCTGAAGCCCGCCCTGAGCGAGGAGCAGCTGTACGATCGCATCACCCGGGACTTTGCCCTGCTGGCAAACCACGCGGCGCAGGGCGCGCTGGTCAAGCTGCTGCCCTCCAGTATGCAGCCGGTCATGGTGGCGCGCTGGGGCATTGACCCCGCCACCAAGGCAAACCAGATCACCCGGGAGCAGAAGCGGGAGCTGGTGCGGCTGGTCAAGCACTGGCAGGTGTCCATTGACGCCCGGGGCGACCTTGCCCACGCAGTCATCACCAGCGGCGGCGTATCGGTGCGGGAGGTAGACCCCAAGACCATGCAGAGCAAAAAGGCGCTGGGACTGTACTTTGCGGGCGAGGTGCTGGACGTGGACGCCTACACCGGCGGCTACAATCTGCAGATCGCTTTCTGCACCGCACAAAGCTTTGCGAATAACCTGTAAAAACAGCGCAGCCAATTTCCTGTGTACTATATATAAATAAGGAGAACATATCATGGTATCTGTTGCAATTGATGGGCCTGCGGGTGCAGGCAAATCCACTCTGGCACGCCGTCTGGCGGCAGAGCTGGGCTATATCTATGTGGACACCGGTGCAATGTACCGCGCCATCGGCCTGTACGCCCTGCGCGCGGGCAAGGACCCCAAGGACAACGCGGCGGTGGATGCCCTGCTGCCCCAGATCGAGCTGCGGCTGGCATCCATTGCGGGCGAGCAGCACATTTACTTAAAGGACGAGGATGTGAGTACCGCCATCCGCACCGAAGCCGCGGGCATGGCAGCCTCTGCCGTGGGCGCAAACCCCGCGGTGCGGGCATTTCTGCTGGAGCTGCAGCGCAGCATGGCAAAAAAGCAGGATGTGCTGATGGACGGCCGGGATATCGGCACGGTGGTGCTGCCGGACGCTACGGTGAAGATCTTCCTGACCGCCAGCCCGGAGGCACGCGCCACCCGCCGCTGGAAGGAGTATCAGGCCAAGGGCATCGACACCCCCTACGAGGAGGTGCTGGCAGACGTGAAGCAGCGGGACTATCAGGACACCCACCGCGCCGCCGCCCCGCTGAAGCAGGCAGAGGACGCCGTGCTGCTGGATACCTCGGAACTGGATTTTGAGCAGAGCCTTGACGCCATGAAGCAGATCATTGCCAAAAAGATCAGCTGATAAAACAAACAGGACAGGAATAGAAAATGGTACTATATTATATTCTGGTGCCCCTTGCGTGGCTTGTGTGGCACATCGGTTTCCGCATCCGGGTGGAGGGGCGTGAAAACCTGAAAAAGGTGCAGACAAAGGGCTACATCCTTGCGCCCACCCATGTGTCTGCCATCGACCCGGTGTTCATCGTTGTCACCCGGTGGGGCAGGCGGATGGTGGTGTTCGCCAAAAAGGAGCTGTTCGAGATCAACGCACTGCTGACATGGTTCTTCCGCTGCTGCGGCGGCGTGTGCGTCCGCGGCACCAAGGACGAGATGGCGGTCATCTCCCAGACGGTGGAGGCCTGTAAGCAGGGCAAGACCCTGCTCATCTTCCCGGAGGGCACCCGCGAAAAGGAGGGCAAGCTTCTGCCCCCCAAGAGCGGCCTGTTCGTCATTGCCGCCGAGGCGGGGGTGGACGTTGTGCCCTGCCGCATCCTGTACGACACCCCGGACGGAAGGATGCACCTGTTCTGCAAAGTGCGGGTGATCTACGGCGAGCCGATGCCCGCAGTGCAGTTTGCCATGGAGGGCCGCCGGGACACCAAAAAGCTCCGTGCCAACAAGCAGGCGCTGCTGGAAGCATGGGAAAAGATGGGGGCGTAAGAGATGGAGATCCGTTTGGCGAAAACGGCGGGGTTCTGCTTTGGCGTGAACCGTGCCGTGGAACTGACCTACGGTCTGCTGGCCGAGGGGCATAAGGTGGCAACGCTGGGCCCGCTGATCCACAACCCGCAGGCGGTGGAGGATATGCGGCGCAAGGGCGCACAGGTGGTAGACACCGTGCAGGATGTGCCCGCCGGGTGCGAGGTGGTCATCCGCAGCCACGGGGTGCCCCGCAGCGTTTACGATGAACTGGCCGCGCGCGGCATCCCGTACCATGACGCTACCTGCCCCTTTGTGCAGAAGATCCAGCGCATTGCCGCCGAGGCCGAAAAAGAGGGTGCGGTGCTGCTGGTGGCGGGGGATAAGACCCACCCGGAGGTGCAGGGCATTGTGGGGCACACCCGGGGCGAGGTGTTCGTTTTTGCCGATTTAGCCGAGTTAGAGGCGTGGAACGGCCCGTCTGACCCCCAAAAACCCCTTTTTGCAGTTGCACAGACCACATTTCAGGTTACAAAATGGAAAGAAAGTTCGGAGTTTCTCAAAAAAGCCTATACAAACGCCCGAATTTTTGATACAATATGTAATGCGACGTGGGCGAGGCAACAGGAAGCGGAAGACCTCAGCCAACAATGCGACATCATTGTTGTCATTGGCGGTCATCATTCTTCCAATACCCAAAAGCTGGTACAGGTCGCCGCAAAACACACGCGTGCCGTAACGGTCGAGACAGCGAGCGAACTTCGGCCGGAATGGTTTGCAGATGTAAAGACGGCGGGCGTCACAGCCGGGGCTTCAACGCCATCGTCTATTATTGAGGAGGTACTTAACAGTATGAGCGCAGAAATCAATGACAACATGAGCTTTGAGGAGATGCTGAACGCATCCGAGGAAAAGCGTGTTCATGCAGGCAGTATTGTGAAAGGAATCGTGACCAGCATCTCTGCCAACGAGATCCAGGTGGATATCGGAGCGAAGCAGACCGGCTTTGTCAAGCTGAGCGAGCTGACCGATGATTCCTCCGCCAAGGTCGAAGACCTGGTGAAGGTTGGCGATGAGCTGGACCTCATCGTCGAGAAGGTTATGGATCAGGATGGCGTCATCCAGCTCTCCCGCAAGAAGCTCGCATCTCGCAAGGGCATGGAAGAGATCGCCAAGGCAGCAGAATCCGGTGAAGTCGTCGAGGGCGATGTTACCGAGTTCAATAAGGGCGGCGTTGTCGTTAACGTCAAGGGTGTCAAGGTGTTCGTTCCCCGTTCTCAGGCCACTATGCGCCGCGACGAGGACTACACTGCTCTGGTCGGCCAGCACGTTCAGCTGGTCGTCACCGAGTGCTCCGGCCGCAAGATCGTCGGCAGCATCAACAAGGTCACCGCTGAGCAGAACAAGGCTAAGCGTGAGGAGTTCTGGGCAAACGTTGAGGTGGGCAAGACCTACACCGGCGTTGTCAAGAGCCTGACCTCTTATGGTGCATTCGTTGACATCGGCGGTGTGGACGGCCTGTGCCACATCAGCGAGCTGAGCTGGAACCGCATCAAGCATCCCTCTGAGGTCGTCTCCGTTGGCGACACCATCGAGGTGTATGTGAAGGACATCGACACCGAGAACCACAAGGTTTCTCTGGGCTACAAGAAGTCCGAGGACAACCCCTGGGAGCAGCTGAAGAACAACTACCCCATCGGCAGCACCTTCCATGCTCCGGTCGTTTCTCTGACCAAGTTTGGTGCATTCGTCCGCATCCTGCCGGGTGTTGACGGTCTGGTCCACATCAGCGAGATCAGCAATGACCGCGTTGAGAAGGTCTCCGACGCACTGAAGGTCGGCGATATGGTCGATGTGAAGCTGCTGGATGTTGACTTCGACAAGAAGCGCATCAGCCTGTCCATGAAGGCTCTGCTGAACGACGACGCTGAGTAATCAGCCTGCAGCATAGTCTCATTAGACACAATGCGAACTACAGCCCCGTTGCCGGGAAAACGGCGGCGGGGCTGTTTTGGTACAATTATGAAAAACTGGTTTATAAAGCACCGCGAGGTGCTGGCTTATCTCGTTTTCGGCGTGCTGACCACATTGATGAACATCGTACTGTATGCGCTGTTCAGCCGCCTGTTCGGTTACGAAGCCGCCAACAGCTGGGGCAATGTGCTGGACAATGTCATCTGCATTTTGTTCGCCTACGTCACCAACCGGGCGTTCGTCTTCGCCAGCCGGACGCAGGGAAGAGAAGCGCTGAAAGAATTTGGTGCATTCGTCACCTGCCGTCTGGGTACACTGGTATTGGATGCCGCCATCATGATGATCTTCGGCAACCTGCTGGCCGCCCAGGGGGCG
>OLBV01000446.1_pt1 | contig 9063 bp, 8 predicted proteins | sample 1607751 | NCBI WGS metagenome assembly OLBV01 (sample SAMN02674693, study PRJEB24791) | human gut metagenome, SKBSTL018 | isolation source: stool | host: Homo sapiens | place: USA | reverse complement strand
TTACTATCAGCTTTGTCTTTTGTGACGCGCAGCTTGTATAAAGCTCATCACACATGCTGCATGGCACAAATGTATCCTTATCACCATGGATAAACAGAATAGGCAGCTTCGCCTTTTGCACCTCTTTTGCAGCATTGCATTCATCAAGCCCATACCCTGCCATTTTTCTGTTCACAAAATCTGCAATCTGAATCATCGGAAAAGCCGGCAGATGGTACATGCTGTGAAGCACATGTGTAAATACCGCCTTAGGCGAGGTAAATGCACAGTCTGACACAATTCCCTTCACCTGCTCTGGCAGATTAAGCCCACTAGCCATAAGCACAGTGGCACCTCCCATGGAATTTCCCATCAGCACTATTCTAATGTCATTGCCTGCCTTCTTAATCATCCAGTCAATCCATTTAAGCGCATCATAGCGGTCCTTGCAGCCGAAGCCTATGAATTTGCCCTCGCTTTGTCCGTGCGCTCTCGCATCTACAAGCAGCATGCTATAGCCCTTCTTTAAATAGTAATTGGATATGCTGCTGTAATCAGACATAGCTTCACTTGTGTAGCCGTGGAAGCATATGACGGCTTTGTCCGGATTACCTCCATCTATCCCCGGAAAATATGTGGCATGCAGTCTTAATCCATCATCAGACTTAATCCACACATCCTCATGAGTCTGTGCTCTCATCCACTCTCCGCGCGGCTTCATAAAGCTGTAATAGCTCTCCCAGTCAACCCCGGACATCTTCATCGTGCGCTCCTTCTTGGCATTGTAGCGCATCATGGTTCTCCTGTAAAAATAAGCACTGCCGCCTGCCTCTGCTGCAGCAATACCGCCTAAAACACCTGCAATTATTCCCCACTTCATCCTCAATCACCTACGCCTTCTTACTGTCTATAATCTGCTTCAGGCGAAGTGCCTTATCAATATTTCCCTCCACCTTGAGCTTACCTGTTGTAAATGCAAGAATCGGATCAATCTTTCCATCTGCCAGCTTGAAAAGAGTCTCAGCGCTGCATATAAAAATCGCATCCCTGTCAAAATACTCATACGGCTCCACTGCCAGCACACCGTCCTTTACCTCGGCATAAAAAATTCCCTCTGCCTCTCCTGTTATATTAAACTGAAAAGCAAGATGCTCGCTTATATCGCTCACATCAGACTCCATAAACAGTCCCTTTACCTTTGAAAACATGTCTGCATAAGTCATATCAATTCTCCTTTTTCGACCATCGGTCAACTTGTTACTTCATTACAGTATCACTTTTTCGACTGGCGGTCAATATAAATATTTTCATTTTCAAACTATTCTGTTATTTTTTCATAAACTATCCAAACGTATCATATCATCATCACAAAAACCTATTACCACGGTAAAATTTCATGGAAGAATCACATGGATTGTGATAATATATATTAAAATAGACGTAACTAATATAAGAGGATCCACTATGCCACATTCCACAAGACCAAATTCGGAAAAATACGAGAAGATACTTGAAGCGCTAAGAACCCTTTTAGAAACAAAAAAAATATCCCAGATATCTGTCAGCGAAATCGCCCAGACAGCCGGGATAGGCAAGGGTAGCATATATTATTATTTTTCATCAAAGGAGGCTATCTTTGATGCACTTATGGCAAAAAGCTACGAAGAGCCGCTTGCCACCGCAAAGGAGCTTGCAAAGCGCACCGATATATCTCCGTTTGTGCGCATGGCGATGATATTTCAGGCATGCCGCAACTCCTCTGCCGCCTTTTTAAAAATCCAGTCCGATGCCGGAAATGGTGTACAGGAGAATGCATTTTTGCACAACAAATACATCAATTACCTGATTACCGAGCTAAAGCCGGTGACCGGTGAAATCATAAGGCAGGGAGCAGCTGAGGGACTTATCGTGTGCCAACAGCCTGATGCGCTTGCAGAGATTGTGCTTCTCGTGCTCGTCGTGAAGCTTGACAATACACTGATTCCGTCCACAAAAGAAGAGACCGAACAGACTATCTCAGAGCTCATCTCGCTGCTTGAGAAGGGCACTGACAATCCTGAAGGGTCTCTAAATTTCCTGCGTGTCTAAGGACACTATTTATGCTTTTTTCTAAAAAAATATTGGACTATTGCTGCCGGAATGATTCCTCCCGCTAAAATCATTCCTTTTGAAAGCGCCGGTGTTTTACGTACAACGTGAGGTGACCTTTCCTTACTGTATCCTACATATATAGGCTTTTCCTCTTTGTCTGTGTAGTCTGCCTTTATATATCCGATAGCATTATCCCTATCCGGTACATATACCCTGATTATATTATCACGCATATCACCATTAAAAGCTTTATATGCTGCCACTATCTCATAATCTGAGTGATGCGGCAGATACTCAAAAAAATACTGTCTATTATCAACACACCATAACAAAAGCCATATTACAAATACCATAATAAGTGCTCTCATGTCTTCTTTTTCGTTTGAATTTTCCATAATTAAACATGCCTCGATTTTAATTGTATATATACGTGTTACACTAACTCCGGCACTCTGTAGCCTGCCTCACTCATTGATTTCTCAAACTCATCCACTGACATTCCAAGCTTCTCAGCTCCCCTGTTCACCGAATAGTCCCCATCCTGAACCGATAAGAATATTTCTGTACGACGTCCGGTCTGAATGCCAGTCTCAATTCCAGTCTCAATGCCAGTCTTAATTCCAGCCTTCATACCTTCTCTTCTTTGTTCCTCACCATACTCTTTTGCATACTCTTTTGCATATTCTTTTGCATATTCCATTGCGTACTTTCTTACAGCTTCACTCATAGCACCACGTCCTTCCTTTTCTTTGTAATAAGCCACCGCTTTTGACAATGTCTCACTTTTTATCAGCTCCGGCCTGCACTGATGAAAATCTCTCATCATCCGACCTATATCATCATTACCTTCATACCTTCCATTTACATAGATAATATGCGAACCATCTCCAAAGGCTTCACCCGTTTCATCAACACGCCTTTGAATGTGATAAAATGGCAGTCCTTTTCTGAACTTATCGTGATCATAAATAAAAATCACGTATGAATCCTTAATCTCCTTAAACTCCTGTCCTTCCTCCAGCATCCTCGCATCCATCATACTGCTGTGATATCTGGCTCTTTTGACATGCGATCCCTCAGCATTAATCTGCACCTCGATATCAATATGTCTGCCATCGACATCTATTGCATGCACATCCAAGGTAATACATCTCCCACCAATCACTGGATTTTTTAATTCATCCTGCCCCCGGACGTCTATAACCTTAATATCACGCTCCATTATTACGCGAAGCAGTAACTCCGTTGTCTCGATATTCTGCCCGAATACAAGACTCATCAGATTGTCATCAAACAGCGTCATTTTGTCAATCAATCCGTTGATGATTACATCGTTCTGGCCATAATTACTGCCAAAAACCTCTTTTGTCTCTCCCGACATTATTCTCCTCCTGTTTAGTTGTGTAAGCAGGAAGAATAGAATATCGCATGATACAAAATTTCTTGTCAATATAAAGCATCAGCAACCCCAGTCAGCTTCATTCACATAATGTTTCTCAATCGACATATCCATTTTCCCTGCTATTGATAGGTAACTTAAAGCATTGAAAATTTCCATGTCTTTGTCGAAAAATACTAAGTGGTTCTACCCTCTTCAAAGTGATACGCACCGATGAAAATGTGTACTGTGGTGTCGCTCAACAGAAATATAATGCTTTGGCTTGATTGTAGCATTAAAACCGCAAAAGGGCAATAAAAATATCAGGCAAATTCCTATTATCCTATTATAAAAGAGAGACAGCCGGACACATCTCTTACATATGTCTGACTGTTTTTATCGCTTACTATTCAGTTTTATTATAGCTGTCCGCTAAATTCTCCTGTAGTGGTACGCAAAGTATATATTACCGGCGATTGCGGTGAGCGTCCACGAAATGACATATATGAGATATAATGACTGCAGTGTCTTAAAATACGCAAACACTGTGAGCAGCCATATAATCCTGAATACGACAGAGCCCATGACAACTATGATGGTTGGCATGACACTTTTTCCGATGCCCCTGGCGGCGGCTGTGGCATTGTCCATGAATGCTGATACACAGTAGACGAATGCCATCACCCCAATTCTGATCTGTCCATAGTGTATCACGGCATCATCACTCGTAAAGAGCAAAAGAAACGGTCTTTGGAATATAAACAATGCCACTCCAAGCACCAGTCCCATCAGAAACGAGTATGCCAGGGTGATGAAAAATGTTCTAAGCACCCTTTCCTTTTTCCTCGCGCCCAGATTCTGAGCTATGAAGCTGGTGCAAGCGGTGTAAAATGCCGCCATCATGTCATAGATGAGCGAATCCGCATTGGTGGCGGCTGAATTGCCCTCCACTACCACATGGCTGAAGGAATTGATGGATGTCTGGATACATATATTGGCTATGGCAAAGAGCGAGTACTGTATCGCAGCCGGCACTCCAATCCGAAGCACTGCTGCAGCTGCATCCCTGTCAATCCCTATGTCCTTCATGCGCAGGCCGTAGCTGCCATATGTCTTCAGGAGAAACCTGATGATGAGAGCCGCTGAGATGTACTGTGCTATGATGCTTGCGATGGCTACTCCTATCACTCCCAGTCTGCATACTATTACAAAAAACAGGTTGAGCACTATATTGATAATTCCTGAGATACTCAGGTATATGAGAGGCCTCTTTGTATCTCCCACTGCGCTCAGCACACCGTTACCGAAATTATAAAGCGCAAGCGCCGGCGAACCGCACAGATATATCATCAGATATGCTGTAGCACCGTCTATAAGCTCAGGCTTTGTATTCATCACTTCAAGCAGTGGCTTTGAAAAAACCAGGCCTGCCACTAACAGTAAAAGTCCCGCTATAAAGCACAGAATGACCGATGTGTGGACAGTCTTATGCACCCTCCGATAGTCCTCTGCTCCCATGTGCAGTGCCGTGACAGCATTGACACCGCCTCCCATGCCAAGCAGTATGCCTGTTGTGAGTGTGATGATGATCGTCGTGGAACCGACCGAGCCGAGTGCTCTTGCACCTGCAAATTTTCCCACCACTGCCACATCCGTCATATTGAAAAATACCTGAAGCAGGTTTGAGAACATGAGCGGTATGGAGTAAATCAGTATCTTCCTTGCGAGTGGTCCGTTCACCATATCCAATTCTTTGGTCTGTGTTGCTCTTGACTTCATTTTTTCCTCTTGTAAATCTATAATTATATATTAACACTGCCATGTGAACAGTACTCTAATTATAGATACGTTTCATTCTTTTTTCAAGACTGTTGTTTACGCTTTACAAAAAAGATTATATAATAAAGTCAAAATGACTTAAGGGGTAAAAATGTTTCTCTGCTGCGTCACGATATGAGGCACTTTCTGAATAATATAGCTGCCTTCATCGAAAACAATGAAAACGACAATGCCTTAGCTCATAAACGATATGCCCATTGCAACAGAAAGAGGGCATGGGCTTGGTACAAAAAGCATCAGACAGACTGCTGAGAGACTGGGCGGCAAATGCCAGTACAGTGTATCTGATACTATGTTTATCGTGAGAGTAATAATCTAATCTGATTCATACAAAATAGCCGGTGCTTAACACACCGGCTATTTTAATTCATATACAATAAATAATTCAAATCATAATTTAGAAATCTGTGAGGTTTGCAGCTCTCTTCTCAAGGAATGCTCCCATTCCCTCTTTCATGTCGTTTGTATCATTTACAACACCAAAGAGGTTTGCTTCCATCTCAACAGCGTTCTTGATATCCATATCATATCCGTTGTTGATAGCAGCCTTTGCAACTGAGATTGCGTAGCTTCCCTTAGAGATGATCTTTGCAGCCATAGCCTTAGCTGTTGGCATAAGCTCCTCTTTTGCTACTACCTTATTAACGAGACCGATGCGGTATGCTTCTGCAGCGTCTACATTGTCGCATGTGAAGATCATTTCCTTAGCACGTCCCATTCCTACTAAACGAGCAAGTCTCTGTGTACCGCCAAAGCCAGGGATGATTCCAAGTCCTGTCTCAGGCTGTCCGAAAATTGCGTTCTCAGAAGCGATTCTGATATCACACGCCATAGAAATCTCGCATCCTCCACCGAGTGCGAATCCATTGACAGCTGCGATTGTTACCTGACGCATATTCATGAGCTTGAAGAATGGCTCTGAAGCCTTGATTCCGAATGCTCTTGCCTGTGGTGCTGTGAAATTAACCATCTCTGAGATGTCTGCTCCTGCTACGAATGACTTGAACTCGTTGCCCTTCTTGTCAGGACCACCTGTAAGGATAAGCACCTTAACATCGTCTCTTGCCTCTATCTCTGTTAATGCTACATTTAACTCATCAAGAGTCTCACTGTTTAATGCATTAAGAGCAGCCGGTCTTGAAATTGCAAGTACTGCAATCTGATCTGCTACGTCAAGTGTTAAATTTTTGAACTCGCTCATTGTATAAATCCTCCTTAAAAAACCTATGTATAACCGACATTTCTGTCGTAATTTATAAAAAAATAGTAACACTTTGACAAATTTTTGTCAATGTCTGAATGACCTTTTTCAATAATATTTACCGTTTAATTTAATATACAAAATTTAAGGAGACAGTCTGCTTAATGCAAACTGCCTCCCGCCTTAGAAATAATATAATCAAATTATTTAATTAAATTAAATCAAAACTCAAATTACATAAGTCCATGTGTCCTGTTGTAAGCATTGCAGATCATATTTGAGTTCTTGATAAGAATATGCATAGCGATGAATGGTCCGATTCCACAGATAAGTGTACCAAATATGCACCACATCAAAACAGTGGTTCCATTCTCCTGAATGCCAAGTCCGTATCTGCCTGCATTATTTGCCAGTCTGTTGCCCAGCTTATAGTACCAGTACCATGCATAAATACCGCATGTAATCATTGAAAGCAGGATAAATGCTACGAGACCTGATGTATTCTCGCCATCTCCATCACATGCTATATTGACATCATGAGCCATCTTGTAGATGAAATAATATCCATAAATACCACATGTAATAATAGACAGGATGATGTATGAGGCAAGACCTCTGTCGTCCTTTAACTTCTCTCCCCTGTATGGTGGAGGAGTCTGACCACCATTGTTCTGGTAGCCTGTATTGTACTGTCCGGCTCCGTTATTCTGGTAGCCTGCGTTGTACTGTCCGGCTCCGTTGTTCTGGTAGCCTCCATTGTACTGTCCACCTGCATTCTGCTGGTTTGCACTATTTCCTGTGAAGGACTGCTTTACCTCATCAAATGCACTTCCAAGCTCCTGCTCTGCTGCATTGAAGGCCTCTCCTGCTTTGTTGACAAAATCCTGTGCCTTGGAAACAGGTGCTCCACAGTATGGACAGAATTTTGTTGAATCAGGAATTTCTTTTCCACATTTCTCGCAAAACATCTTCTTTCTCCTTTTTTATTTGCTATTTATTATACGGATGATACGAAACAGGATATTGTTTTCCGGCTCAAAGACCACGACATCATCGCCTGACCATATCAATCTGCACATATAAACTATAGCAAACATAATAATGATTGTAAATATAATTATTTTATAAATTTTAATATTTATTTTAGATTTACACAAAAGAACTATTACCGCAATAGGCACAAGCCAAAAAAGCGGATGGTATGCAAACGCCTTTGCTATATCAAGGTGTAAAAATGCCATCCATGCCCTCGACATGCCACAGCCTGCACATGATATTCCGGTGATAAACTTAATGGGGCATGTGATGCCTATCGACTCCATAGCTGTGTAAAGTACCACTACGGCTGTGGCAGCACATATGAGCTCTTTTCTTTCATTTTTTCTTCTATTATTTCTTTTATTGTCCATACAAATGTTATCTCAAAAAGTATGCACTGTAAGGTGGCAGCTCAAGGCCACCGTTTAATGTAACCTGCTCACCTGTAATCAGGTCTGTGGCATCACCCTTTCCCATATCAAAGCCCGCGAAAAACGACTGGTCTGCGGCATTGATGCACACGAATACCTTTTCGCCATCACATTCACGACCGAAAACGCACTGGCCGTTTGTGAGCACAACCGAATAGAAATTACCGTAGCAGAGTGCCTTTGACTGCTTCTTTGCCTCTGCGAGCTTTGAAATCCATTCAGTCAGCTCATTGTACTGTGGCGCTTCAAAGCATGCCCTCAGAGCCGGGTCACCGTCTTCTTTTTTTGCCTTCTCTCCCCACTCACTGCCATAGTACACACAAGGGATGCCCGGCATACCAAATGCAATTGCATAGATTAGTGGCAGATGCTTTTCATTGGTCAGTATGCTTGCCACTCTTGTCACATCATGATTGTCCACAAATGACAGCAGGTGCTTACCCTTGTAAAGAGTCCACTGCTCCGGTCCGAACTGTCTGAGAAGCGAATGATTTATCTCAAACATATTCATGGAATTAAAGCTCGAGTACAGACCCTTATAGCACTCATAGTTCGTTACCGAGTGAAGCATTGCATCATTCATAATCTGGTTGTAGTCACCATGCAGTGTCTCTCCCACCAGGAAGAAATCCGGCTTTAGTGAGTCGCAGAACTCCCTTAGTCTTCTGATGAAATCATGGTCGAGGCAGTATGCCACATCAAGTCTCAGCCCGTCTATATCAAACTCGTCTACCCAGCCCTTTATCGCTGAAAAGATATGCTGGATTACATCCTCATTTCTCAGATTAAGCTTGACCAGATCATAGTTTCCTTCCCAGCCCTCGTACCACAATCCATCATTATAGTTTGAATTGCCATCGAACGCTATACGGTCAAACCAGTTTACATATGGTGAGCTTTCTCTGTTTTTAAGCACATCCTGAAATGCCCAGAAGCCTCTTCCCACATGATTGAACACACCATCCAGCACTACCTTTATGCCGTCCTTGTGCAGATTATCACAGACCTGTGCGAAGTCCTCGTTTGTGCCAAGCCTTGTGTCTATTTTTGTATAATCCCTTGTATTATATCCGTGTGTATCAGATTCAAACACCGGTGAAAAATAG
>OLBV01000422.1_pt1 | contig 9345 bp, 8 predicted proteins | sample 1607751 | NCBI WGS metagenome assembly OLBV01 (sample SAMN02674693, study PRJEB24791) | human gut metagenome, SKBSTL018 | isolation source: stool | host: Homo sapiens | place: USA | reverse complement strand
TGCCGCACCTCGCTCGCCGTATCGGCACTTAGAATTATGCGGTATTGCCTTATCTACTTTCACCGGTTTTATTTTGCACCAAAATCTGCTGCAAAGTCATGGGTCAGGCCGTCCTGGTTCAGCATGGCTTCCAGCGTATCGATTTCGGTGGAAACATCCATGCTAACATCCTGCAAAAGGGTATCGTACAGCTTTTCATATGCCGTATTCAGGGTGTGCAGGATACCCACGATATCGCGCCGGATTTCCTGCGCGTTCTGGGTAGCGCTTTCGCCCAACCCCAGCGCGGTGTTCAGCAGCTTGCGGGTAGTGGGCATATAATATTCGCGGTAGCGGCGCACCCGCGGCAGCTGTTCCGGGTGGTTATGCACAAACCCCATGATAGCCGCGCAGGTTTTGCGCATCTGCACCAGCTCTTCATCTGCCTGGTCCCCCAGGCGGCCCTGGCTGTTTTTGAGGTAGTTCAAAAAGTCTGCCCCATCGCGGCGGAACAGCTCTTCATCGTTCAGCGCGGGCTGAGCCGCTTTGGGCTGCACCGGTGCCGCGGCGGGCGCAGGGTGGTACATCGTTTCGTCCAGGTACAGCGTTGTTTCTGCCTCATTCATGCAGGCGTTGGGGTAATGGCCTTTGGCCAAAGCATTCCGCAGGTCTTTGCGCACCTTATCGGCGCGCACCACGCTGCTGCGGGTCAGCTCCGGCAGCTCCGCCGTAAAGCCGTGCATGCCGCGCAGGTAGCGGCGCAGACGGCCAAAATAGTTTGCTGCGTGGCAGCCTGCGTACCCCATGACAAAAAATCCCAGCGTGCAGGCGGCAAACATCGGAGCCAGAATATTGAACACCGGCATTGCGCTCCACAAGCTTGCATCATTGGGTGCCACACCGGCAAGGATGGCCATAACCAGCGCAGCAATGGCAAAGCAGCCGCCGAACACCCAGCCCAGCACGCCCATGGTCATCCAGCCGCCGTAATGCCCGGCCAGGCTGTTATCCAGCTTACGGCGGTAGGCAATAAAGCTGTTCTGTTCCGGCCTTTGCGCGGCCCGGTTCAGGGAATCCCCCACACTGTCCAGTGCGCCGGCAATACCGGAAAGCACCGTGGAACTGATGCCCAGCCCAAAGTTGACGGCACCATCCACCAGGTCATTCAGGTCCTGCTGGCGGCGGTCATCTTTTTTATCATACGGGTGATTGTTGGGCATAGCGGTTCCTCTTTCTCTTCTCACTCTTTACGTTTCTTCACACGTTTCGTTATTTCAACATCTTGCCAGGCTTTGCAGTTCAGGCTTTATCCGGGGCGTACTGCTGCATCAGGGCAGCGGCGCAGCGCACACCGTCCACGGCGGCGGTCATAATGCCGCCTGCGTAACCGGCACCCTCGCCGCAGGGGTAAAGTCCCGTCAGGCCGGTGCACTGGAAGTTATCCCCGCGCAGAAGGCGCACCGGGCTGGAAGTCCGGGTTTCCAGCCCCGTCAGCACGGCATCCGGTGCCTGGTAAGCCCGCAGCTTGCGGCCAAAGGCGGTAATGCCATCCCGCAGGTCGGCGGCCAGTTCCCCCGGCAGCAGGCTGCCAAGGTCGCAGGGGGTCACACCGCGGGGGTAGGTAGGCTGCACCGCCCCCAGCTCCAGTTTGCCGCGGCCTGCCAGAAAGCTGCCGACCGTTTCTGCCGGGGCAAGGTATCCCCCGCCGCCCGCACGGTAAGCGGCCTGTTCCAACTGGCGCTGAAATGCGACCGCCTTGACCGGGTCGTTATCAAAATCGCGGCCATCCACGCTGACCACCACGGCGGCATTGGCGTTGCGGCCATCGCGGGCATGGTAGCTCATTCCGTTGGTCACCACGCCGCCATCCTCGCTGGCGGCGGCGCACACCTGACCGCCGGGGCACATACAGAAGGTGTACACGCACCGCTGGCCCACATGCTGGCTAAGCTGATATTCGCCCCGCGGCAGGGCCGGGTTCCCGGCAGCACCGTGGTAAAGGCTCTTTTCAATTTCTGTTTGCAGATGTTCCGCGCGGAATCCCACCGAAAACGGTTTGCATTCCAGCGGCAGGCCCATGGTATGCAGCACGGCAAAGGTATCCCGCGCGCTGTGGCCCACCGCCAGGATCAGCTGGTCGCAGAGGATGCTGCCCGCCGTGGTAGTAATGCCGCACAGCGCGCCGCCGCTGGTCTGCAGGCCGGTCAGCGCCGTGTTAAAGTGTACTTCCCCGCCAAGGTTTTCGATCTCAGTGCGGATGCTGGTAATAACGCCGCGCAGCAGGTCAGTGCCCACATGGGGCTTTTGCCGCCAGGCGATATCCGCCGGGGCGCCGTGCTTCAAAAAGGCGTCCGTCACAAAGCCGCACAAAGGATCCCCCACGCGGGTGGTCAGCTTGCCGTCCGAGAATGTTCCTGCGCCGCCCTCGCCAAACTGGATATTGGCGTTGGGGTCCAGCGCGCCGGTCTGCTCAAACTTTTGCACAGCGGCCACACGGTCCGCCAGGGCCGGACCGCGCTCCAGCACAATGGGGTAGTAACCATTGCGGGCCAGCAGCAGGGCCGCAAACAGCCCCGCCGGGCCAAGGCCGACCACCACAGGGCGGTGTTTCAATGGTGTTTGACCAACCGGGAAGGTAAAATCCGGTTTGCGGGTGAAACAGACACAGGGCGAGGCCCCGGCCAAAGCCGATTCCTCACCCTCGTCATGGAGCGTGATGGCGATGGTATACACCAGCACAGGCGTGCCGTGCCGGGCATCCACCGAAAGTTTTGCCACGCCAGCCTGCGCCGGAGCGTTGCCCCGCAGGCGCAGCGTGCGGTAAGCCTGCCGGACAGCTTCCTGCTCCGGGTCCGGGCAGGAAAGCGGCAGGCGGATATTGCGTACAAGAATCATGGGCTGATGTTTTCCTTTGGTTGGCGGGCATCGGATAGGCCGGAACCCCGGCTGATGGATGCCCGGTTATTGTGAGCTTGCCTGGCACTGCACCGTATAGTTGCCGACTGCAAAAATGTGGCTGGACGACGGCACCTGAATGCTGGCCGCCACGGTTTGCTGGCCAACGGATACCGCCAGATTCTGGCAGTCCACCTGGGCCAGAATGCTGTCTGCCGAAAGTTCTTCCATCTCGCTCTTGGGGCCGTACAGCGTAACCTGATGGATCTGCGCCGTCAGCACTTCCAGGTCAATCGTACTGGGCACATTGACGGTGCGGATGTTGGTTACGGTAAAGGTACGGGAGATCATATCGGTGGTATCAAACCGGATCGTTACAGCGGATACGCCATCCAGCGAAACCACACCGGCAGGCAGTTCAATGTTTTTCTGGTAGTCGCGGTCAAACGCAAACTCACGGCCAAGATCAAAAGCCGCAACGCTCAGTTCGGTCAGGGCGCCGACCGTCTTGGCCGGGCCCGCCACATTCAAGGTAGGAATGCTGAGCGAATACTTCAGATAGGAAGTATCAAACCCGGACGGCGCATTGATAAACACGATGGAAAGCGGCAGTTCCCGCACCTGATAGACTGTCAGGTTGATATCCGCCGTGTTGCTGTCCAGCGTGGTGTATTCCGGCGTTACAATATCGCCGTTTTCATCCCGCAGTTCCAGCGATGCTGTTGCCGACACGGAATCCGAAAGCGAGCCTTCGTGCGAAACAGGGGCCACCACCTCGCTGATTTTATCCAGCTCACTGGTCGGGCCGGTCAGAGTCACTTCGGTGGGGGTGGTGGCAATGCGGTTCAGGGTAAAGCCGTCGGCAATGGTAATGCCGCTGGTATCGGTGGTAACGGGCAGTGTTTTTTCGCCGACGGTATCAAACACAACATCCACCGTCTGCGGGCTGAGCACCGTCAGCTTGATGCCCACGTTGGTATAATCGGTGTTGGTGATGCGGGCCTCCAGCCGCAGGGTGGTTTTGCCCGCCCCCTGCACACCGTTATAGACCGGGTAAACCATAATATCGGAGCTGGACAGCTTGCCGATCAAAGTACCGTTGCCGTCCGCCTGCACCTGCACGTTATCCACTGCCTGCTGGTCCACAATATCCAGCCCTTTGGAGGTATAAATGGTAGATTGGTAGCCATAATTCACGCTGACATCTTTGATGACAAAGGAACCCTGCGGATCCAGAAAGGTAGAAACCACCATCCAGACCAGCACTGCGGCCAGCACGGAAACAATTCCCAGGAAAAAGCGGTTATCCCAAATGGAACCATTCGCTTTGCGCACCGGTTCAGCGGGCTGCGTTTGTTTTTGCATGCTTGCCAGCACCTCCTTTGTTCAGCAGCCGGTTCAACAGCGGCTGCTTTTGCGCTTCGGCTGTTTCCGGCGGAATAATTTCCTCCTGCAGCAGGTTGAACAGGTTCTGGCGGTCCAGGCGGCGGATCAGAACACCATTTTTGGCCAGGGAGATAATACCGGTTTCCTCACTGACCACCACCACGATGGCATCAGAATTTTCGCTCATGCCAAGACCCGCGCGGTGGCGGGTACCCATATCTTTGCCCATTTCCAGGTTGTTGGAAAGCGGCAGCACACACCCAGCGGCCACAATGCGGCCATCCCGGATCACAACAGCGCCGTCATGTAAAGGGGTACCCTCATAAAAGATGGTACCCAGCATTTCGGGGATCACATCCGCCGAAAGCGGTGTGCCGGTGCGGATGATCTCATCCAGGTTGTTCATGCGTTCCAGCACCATCAATGCGCCGGTGCGCGTATCGGAAAGCTGCTCGGCTGCATCGCAGATGGCCACCACGGCGCTCTGCCATGCGCCGCGCAGGGTGGGGTCCTGCCGGTGGGTGGTAAACAGCAGTTTGGTCCAGTTGGTGCTTTGGCCCATGTGTTCCAGCGTGCGGCGCAGTTCCGGTTGGAACAGTACAATAGCTGCAATAAAGCCAATTTGCATCACATTGGTCAGCACCCAGCGCACCGTGCGCAGCTGCATCACATCCGCCAGCGCATAAAACACCAGCAGCAGCAGCAAACCGCGCACCAGCTGCCCGGCACGGGATTTGCGCGCAAACAAAAGGATCTGATACATGGCCAAACTGACCACCGCAATATCGATCACATCACGCAGGCCAAACGTGCGCAGGTTGCTCAAAATGTCCTGGATCACATCAAAAAAGCCAAACATCGCGCAGGCAGCCCCCTTTCCTATCCGTTGTTCTGCCGCAGTATCCGGCTACGGCCCCGGCTGTTACCTTTTAGGGTGTATCTGAAAAGTCAAAAATTCAGTCTATTTCTACAAACGCAGCCAGATTTTGCGTTAAAAAGCCTTAAATCCTGCTTGTGTTTGCGAAATATCCGTCATTTTCTTTGGGCAATACTTTGTTTTCAGATACACTTTAGTATAACACAGTTTGCCCGCCATGCAAATGTGGCAGGGCAAAAAACTGTGCCCATTGTAGAGAAGTACCCGATATGAACGCATTGGCCATGCTGCGGCGAAGTGCAAATGATATAAGCCCCCGCCAGCAAAAAGAGTTATTGCCTTAAGTTGGCGGGCGCACAATGTGCGTTCCTGCGGTCTTTATAAACGAAAAGTTCCGTTTTTTTCAGCACAAACGGTCGTTTCTTAATAAAACTCTGATTACCTTTTCTCAATCAGTGCCACGGCGTGGGCGGCAATGCCAAGCCCCTCGCCGGTAAAGCCAAGGTGTTCTTCCGTGGTAGCTTTCACGCTCACATCGTCCAGAGCAAGGCCCAAAGCATTGGCAATGTTCTGCCGCATGGCCGGGATATGCGGTGCCAGCTTGGGTGCCTGACACAAAACAGTGGCGTCAATGTTGCCAACAGTATAACCGGTTTCATCCAGCAGACGGCCAACCTCCCGCAGCAGCATCAGGGAATCTGCTCCCTCGTACCGCGGGTCGGTATCCGGAAAATGCTTGCCGATATCCCCCAGCGCCGCCGCGCCAAGCAGTGCATCCGAAACTGCGTGCAGCAGCACATCTGCATCGGAATGGCCCAGCAGGCCTTTTTCATATGGGATCGTCACGCCGCCCATAATCAGCTTGCGGCCCTCCACCAAGCGGTGAACATCATAACCATGACCAATGCGCATTGTATTTTCTCCCTTATTCTGTGCCGCGGCGGGCAGGTCCTCTTTCGTGGTAATTTTCAGGTTGGCGTAATCGCCCTGCGTCAGGTGCACCGGCAGGCCCGCCAGTTCAAACAGGCTGCAGTCATCGGTCACCAGGTGGACTTTTTCCCCCTGCACAGCTTCCAAGGCCTTCCAGTACAGGTTCCGGCAGAAGCACTGGGGCGTTTGCACCGCAAACAGAGCGGCGCGGTCCGGTGTCTGCACTACAGCGCCGTCATTGGCGATCTTGATGGTATCCTTGACCGCAACCGCCGGGGCAGCGGCCCCCATGGCCTCGGCTTCCGCTAAAGCATCGGTAATAACCTGCTCGCTCACAAAGGGGCGGGCGGCATCATGGATCGCCACCAGCTGCCCTTTTGCCGCGCGCAGACCGTTGCACACACTGTCAGCGCGGGTCGCGCCGCCGCCGACCACGGTGCACGGCTTGGGGCAGGCCGCTGCAATCGCCTGGCAGGCAGGCAGGTTACCGCCTGCCACAAGGATCAGCTCGTCCACCTGCGGGTGGGCGGCAAAAGCCGCCACACTAGTTTCCAGCACGGTTTTGCCGCCATCTCAAGTCCTCCGCAACATGGAACCTCCATGCGGACAACAGTGATACTCTGCACCTCATTCTGCCGGATGATCTCTGCCAGTTTAACGGCATAATCGGTACTGTCAAGTTTCGGACATCCCACCAGCACCACACGATCTTTTAAAAATTCATCGTGGAACTTCGCATAAGCGTATGCTGTACAGTCTGCCGCGATCAGCAGGTTCGCTCCCTCATAAAAAGGTGCATGCACCGGCAGTAATTTGATCTGTACCGGCCACTGACGCAATTGGGAACTGACCGGTGAACCTGCATTCTGATTTTCTTCTGCAGGTTTTCTTTCAAGCTGGCGCATTCTTGAACCCGGGCATCCGCCAACCGGTGCCTGTCCCATCGCCTGCATTTTTTTCTTTTTATTTTCCTGTACGGCTGCCTCATCATAAGCTGCTGCCTCACGCTCGATAAAAGAGATCGCTCCGACCGGACAGTTTGGCAGACAGTCGCCAAGTCCGTCACAGTAATCATCACGGAGCAGTTTTGCCTTTCCGTCCACGATGCCGATCGCGCCCTCGTGGCATGCCTCCGCACAAATTCCACAACCGTTACATTTTTCTTCGTCTATCTGGATCACTCTGCGTACCATATGAATTCCTCCTGTTTTCCGCTTCCATTTTCTTTTTCTTTCGTTCTGTTCACAGGTTACTGTTCACAGATTCAGGCTACTCATCCTGTCATCTGTGCCCTTGACATTACTCGTACACTATACTAGAATTTTTTTCAAAAGTATGTTGTCATAACAACATTTTTAAAAATTTTTGAAAAAAGAAGGTTTTCTTTTATGGATTATCAGTTTTTAAGTCAGACAATGCTGTTTTCGGGCGAATCGCCGGAAGAAATCAAAGAAATGCTCTCCTGCCTCGGTGCAGTCACAAGAAGCTACGGAAAAGGTGAGATCATCTATCATGCCGGAGAATGCGTACATTCGATGGGACTGGTGCTCTCCGGAAATGTTCAGATTGAAAGTGATGATGTCTGGGGAAATCACAGTGTACTAGATGACATAACTCCCGGCTTTTTCTTCGCCGAAACTTATGCGAGTCTGTCAAAAGAACCTCTGATGGTCAATGTGGTCTCTGCGGCTGCAAAGACCGAAGTGTTATTTTTAAATATAGGACGGCTGCTTACCACCTGCACGAACAGCTGCACACATCACAACCGCCTGATCCACAATTTGTTTTTTATTTCGGCACGGAAAAATCTGCTGCTTTCGCGCAGAATCTTCCACACCACACCAAAGTCAATCCGCGGGCGGCTGCTCTCTTATCTGTCTGCGCAGTCTGCTGCCGCAAACAGTCTTGATTTTACAATTCCGTTTAACAGACAGCAGCTCGCAGACTACCTGAATGTAGACCGCAGTGCACTTTCTGCAGAACTCTCAAAAATGCAGCGGGAGGGTCTCCTTACAACGGAGCGCAATCATTTTACCCTCTGCGAAAATCCTTTAGAATCTTAAACCATATGTACGCAGTACCAGTCTTCATCCACCTGTCTCACTTCTTCTCCGACAGAAACGATCGGATGATCCATATCGTTTAATGGGATATATTCCACGCACCCTTCCCTGCCGTCTGACATGATGACCTGCTGTTGTCTGTATACTTTTACCATATTTTTGATAAATATATTGAGAAGATTCTGGTCAATTCCTTTGCTGCCCTCGGTTACAAACCATTGCAGTACATCAAACGGAATCTTCTCTTTTTTGTAACTGCGTGCAGAAAGCATCGCATCATAAATATCAGAAATCGTTGTAATCCTTGCAAAATAAGAAATAGATTCTGCCTTTAAGCCGTCCGGATAACCTTTTCCATCCAGCTTTTCATGATGCCAGCGTACCGCATAGCGTACATCCTCGCTGATATCATCCCCAAGCAGTTCAAAAGAATATAGCGGATGTCTTTTCATAACCTCAAATTCTTCCGGTGTCAGTTTCCGCGGTGCATTTAATATTTCTTCCGGGATCTTCGTCTTTCCGATATCATGAAGCACACCTGTTAAAATCAGACTCCGGATATCTTTTTCATCGAGTCCTAACCACTGTCCCATGATCCCGTTTAAAAGTGCAACGTTTAGGGAATGTCTCTGTAATGCCTCGTCAACCGGTCTTGGCACGGTAATACACTGGAAAATCTCCCCGGCATCCACGGATACCATTCTGCCATATACTTTCTCCATCATGCCTTCCACTTCAGCATGATTGACAAACATCGCATTTTTACTCATCTGAAGCACATGGTCGATGCCTTTGCGCAGTTCTGTATACCCGGTCCTGTTTTCCAACATTTTCTGCTGTATTTCAGCCGGACGGTCTTTTCCCTTCATGATATACTCATAAGATCCGCGGAATGTTGTAATATAATTGTTGCCATCACTGAAATTGATCAGTTTATCAAGTTTGCTTTTCGTGATAACTTCTCCGCTTGGCACTAAAAGTACGCTTCCATTATAATTGTAAAGATTATCTGATAAAACAAGTCCCTCCCACAAATACTCCATCGGTACTTTTTCGAGACGTTCTGTTTTTTCGTATTTTGCCATAACCGGTACTAGACCTCCTTGTCAACCTTGATTCCTTTTAAATCTGCCTCTAAAACCTTCATGCTGCTTTTAATGTCATCAAGTCCCTGCTCCACACCGTTCATCTGCTTATGTTCTGTCGTGAGTGTCA
>OLBV01000415.1_pt1 | contig 9408 bp, 7 predicted proteins | sample 1607751 | NCBI WGS metagenome assembly OLBV01 (sample SAMN02674693, study PRJEB24791) | human gut metagenome, SKBSTL018 | isolation source: stool | host: Homo sapiens | place: USA | reverse complement strand
AAGAGAGGGTCACTCTTTGCTCTGGGTTCTCAGGGGAGAAACGCCCTGAGTGGGTTATTAGGGTAAAACCCTAATCCTCTCGGGAGAGCCCACAACTACGTAAGCGAAGCGTGTAGTTATAGTGGGCTATATCAATGGCAAGCCATTGTCCGACACTACAACCTCCGGTTTCCGCTCTCCTCCGTTAAGGAGGGTTTCCGTCACCGCTGCCGATTAGGGATGCACTGACCAGCACAAGCCCCAGATCATCTATCAGCTTTTGAAGGGCGGGGTTCTTTCCTGTCATTCTTAGCAGGATTCTTTCCGCTTCCACCAGATGGTCAGCTGTACAATTTATCCTGCTGTCCCGTATCTGGTAAATTATCCAGTCGGCTATGTCGATATGTGCCGCCTTCTGCTCCGGCGTTGCGTTCTTCTCTATGAGGTCAGACACCATCACCTTGCAGAAGGTCATGCCGTCGGCACGCTCTTTCCATTCGGCATAGGCATCGGCATCTGGAAAGAGAAGTAGGGTCCGTCCGCTCAGTACACGGAGCTTTTCCTCCCGCAACTGGCTTTTGCCTCCTGCCGCCAGCCATACATAATCGGGGAAGAGGGCGGAACCGATAACGGCACTCTTCTCGGATTCCACCAGAACCGCCACCTTGTCAGGATAGACACTCAGCAGGTGTTCCCCGAAAAGGCATTGGGAAAGCTGCCATTCCTCCGCCAGCACCCGCTGCCTTTTCAGTATGCTGTGTATCCAGTTCACTGCCGATGCATGTCCGTCCTTTACACGGTGTCCGTCCCCGGGATTGTACTGCATCACCTTGCCAGTCCGCACCTTGTTCTCCCGGTCAATCTGCCAGAAGATGACCGCACCGTCACGGGTAGCTCCCAGACGGTAATCCTCCATCAACCGTTCCAGCACTTCCTTTGCCTTGCTGCCGTAATAGGAATCAAGCAGTACTGAAAGGAAACGGCAGAAGTTGCTATGCACGCTCTGCGATTTCTCCACATAGTGCGGCGGTATGTAACCGATGGCTGTCTGTTGCAGCGGTTGCTTGGGCTTCTGCGCCATACATTGTCTGCCGGAAGAGAAATCACCGGCGGTCCGGCATTCGGGGTGGTCGTGAAAATACTGTCTGGGCGTATAATGATACCCGCAACCGCTTTCGTGGTTGCATCTGCCGACTGACGGGTGAAGGGGCGTACCGCTTTCGTCCACATAGTAGGCAAAGGAACGTCTGTCCCCGCAATTCGGACAGGTATGCCGTGTTGACGTTCCTTTATATTTCTGTAATGAATAGTTGCTCATGACTTTTTTTGATGTTTGGTTTTCTACTGTTGTCCCGCTGTCCCGTCCCCTAAAGGCTGGGACAGTGGGACACTTGGGACACCCCGGGACACTCTGGAAAATCAGGGCCCGGTTTGTATGCTCCCATGTTCTGCAAATGATACGGTCGGCTGGCATACAGCCGTGTGCAGGCTGCTTTTTCATGGTTTGTCCTCCTTTTCATGTCCTGCAAACAGCTCCGCCTGCCTTGCTTCTCCTGCTGTCCCGCTTGTCCCATCTGTCCCATGCTGTCCCACCTGTCCCATTGTCCCGTTCTCCTTGGGACGGGACAGCGGGACAGCAGGGACAGCTGCGTTCCTGTCCTCCTTGCTGCGCTGGATTATCCGGCTGACGGTGGACTTGCCGCAATTGACCTGCGAGGCTATCTCCCGGACTGACTTCCCGGATTGGGACAGTTGCAGGATAAGGCAATCCCTTTGTCCCGATTCGTTGTCACCCGGTTTCTTCAGGTGTTCCTTTTCGGTTGAATAGCCCCTGAACACGAATTGCAGGAAGGCATCCGTTTTCTCAATCTCATAGACAATCACATTGTCGGCATCATACGAGAATGTCCCGTAACGGACCTTAAGCTGCTTCACATAGCGGAGTCCCCCGTCCAGTGCGCTTTTCCCGATGACAAACACGCTGTCAAAGAAATTGTAGAGCCGCTTGCTTCCGGCAAGGTCGTTGGACGTGATGGGACAGTCCAGTGAACGCTTTGGGGTGTGTGCCAGGACAAGGATGGAAAGCCCGTATCTCTTTTTGAGATTGTTGAGCTGTATCATCAGCCGTCCCGCCGCATCGCCTTTCTCCATGGCACAGCACAGGTAAGTAAGGTTGTCAACGATGAAGATCCTGCAGCGGGTCTGCTGTGCCATCTGTTCGATGCTGCCGATGATTGTCCCTTCAAAGTCGGCATCCAGAAGGGCGTCGCTGTCAAGCGATACCCGGTACAGCCTTTCGGGAAAGGTGTAAGGCTTTCCGTACTCGTCGGTATAGCGGAGCTGGAACTGCTTTTCAGAGAGTTCAAAGTCCAGATAAAGCACGTTGTCAGTCCGGGCGATACGGTCGGCTATCTGCACGGCAAGGATGGATTTCCCCACGTTGGAATCCGCAAAGAGGCAGGACAGTTCCCCCTCGTACCAGAAACTGTCCCACAACGCACGGGGCGTGGGCAGCTGCGATGCTTCGAGTATGGTCCGGTTGGCGGTCTTTATGCTCATCACGCCGATATTTTCCGGCATACCGTTCTGCATCTGGGCTGCCCTTGTCAGGTCGCCATGGATCATGCTGATATAGTTCTTGTCCTCTTCCATGGCTTTTACCAGTTACGTTGGCCGGGCTTGCGGCGATGGGAGGAGGACATGGACTCGCTGAGTTCCTCATCGGACAGGGGTACGGGATTCTTGCGGGAGGATTCCAGCCATCTGTCCAGTTCGTCACGGTAAAGGCAATAGCGTTTGCCGGGCTTGGTGGCCGGAATGCTTCCGTCCGACAGTTTCATGTAGAGCGTTCCCTTGGGAATACCGAGATATTCCGCCGCTTCATCCACGGACATGGGGACATGGGTGTCCACCGCCTTTGCATTGTTCACACTGCGCTGCTCGGTAAGCAGGCTTCTCAAGCTCATCACTTCGTCCCGAAGCTGGGCTACGACCTCCGGTAGGTCGTTGAATGTAATCACTGTTTTTTCCATTTGCGTACTCGCCTCTTTTGTAAGGCTTGGCGCAAAGGACCGCAATGATATGGCCGTGAAGATATTCACGGGATGTCATTGCAAAATAATTCCCAAATAACGATGCCCAACCGTGAATGACGGGCAAAGCTATTCGGGAAACAATGAGATACAGGCTGTTACGTGTTGCCTGATACTTGTCGTTATTGTTGTTATATCCCCGGGAAACGGTCAACTGTTCACTTTCCGTGCATAATCTTCGGGATAATGGAAGTCCAGACTGCCGTTTTCGGGTTCGTCAATGGGAATAAGCGTCTTTGACGGATCGACCTTGAAGTTCTTTATGGTCGCTATATCCGTGTCGGCAAACTCACGTGGAAAAAGGGTCTTGATAAAATTGGCACGGTTGTCCCCGTTGTAGTATTTCTTGTACATGAAACGCTCGGAGATGTTCCACACGAAATGGCGGAGCGGAATGTTGGTAATCTCCCTGGTCAGCCGTCCTGTTATCGGCTTGGGCTTGTAGCTGTGAAGGCACATCCACTTGTTGACCTCGGCACAGATATGGTTGACGGTCTCCTTGTCGGCAATACGGGGCATGACGAAGTGGATGTACTCCATGACCATGCGGATCCGTTCCGCCTCTTCCTGCTTCTGTCTGTCCTCATAGCTGGCACGATTCTTTTCGTGCAGTTCCGGGGCAATGGCAATCTCTACCGGTTTTATATCCGGGGTTGCTTCCCTGTTTGTCGGCATTGGTGTCGGAGCTGCAGGTTCATTTGCATCCTGTAGCTGTTCTTCCTGAGCCCTTATGATTCCGGCAGATGCCTTTTTCTTGCTGGACTTGAGTTTCCAGATCTCGTATGAGTCGAAAATGACCGTCTGGAAAGAGAGATAGAGCAGCCAACCGAGAATGTTGCTGCATACAAAGACTATCAGCCTTACAAAATTGTCCTGATTGAAACTTGCGGAGACAATCAGCGTGATAAAAAAGGAAATCAGGCAGATGGCAACGCCGATGAATCCCAGAATGATGTATTTGTCCTTTATCGTTGGTTCCATATCGTTTTTTTCGGTTATTACTTGTAACTGTCAGGTCTTTGCAAATTTAATGGTATTCTTCCAATTATTGCTCATTAGCCTTGGTTGGCGGTTTCTTTTTCAATGTTTTTCACCAAAAGTCCGGAATCATACCAAAATATCATACTATAATGACTTTTTAAGGAATGGTGCCATCAGAAACTGAGGGAGCGGTTAAAGCCTGCACGCAATAACCGCTCCCCCTGAATATCCTGAAACAAGGCCTATGCTTCCTTGTGTTTCAGGGTTATCTTGTCCACCACCTCGCACATCTGTTGTGCAGCCATCTTGGAATAGATTTGTGTGGTGGTAATGTTCTTGTGTCCCAGACAGGCTTGTATGACAGCCATGTCCGTGCCCATTTCCACGTGCAGGCTTCCGAATGAATGCCGGGTACAATGGAAGGTTATCTTCTTGGTTATGCCTGCCGCCGACAGCCAACGCTTCAGGGGCCCCTGCAGCATCTTGTCCTTGAAGCCCTCAAAGATAAGTCCTTCATGCCGTTCCCCGAGCAGTCCGTAGGCTTCATCACTGATGGGGTTGTGTACAATCTGCTTCGTCTTCTGCATACGGGTGGTCACGAACATCTTGCCGTTGGTATACGGCTGTATCTGCTGCCAGGTAAGCTGCCTGATGTCGCTCTTCCGCAATCCCGTCAGGCAGGCGAAAAGGAAAGCTCTTTTCAGAACCTCTTCCTCGCATGGCGTTTCGGCAAGCCGTATCAGTTCCTCCTGGCTCAGATGCTCTCTCATGGTGGGAATACTCTCGATACGGTCCAGAAAGCCGTTGGGATTCTCCTTTATCTTCCTGTCACGGTAGGCCGTGTGCAGGACGGCACGGAAAGCCGACCAGTAGCCCGCCGCAGAATTGATATGCAGCTTTTGGTTGGTATGTATGGTCTGGGGAGCGTTCAGCAGGTACTCCATGAACTTGCGGCACAAGTCCACGTCCACCTCTTCAAAGGTGCATTTGCCATTTACAAACCGTTCAAAGTGTTTGTAGACGTGCTGCCACTTGATATTCCTTCTGTCTGCCAGTTCCTTGAAGTAGGCGAGGAAATCCCCTTTCATCCTGGCCTTGTCAAAGAAGCCGTTGTTCTCGTTGAAGATGGCTTCGTAACGCCTGTTGCGGAGTATCTCTGCCTTCTTCATCATGCGTGCGTTGAAGTCACGCTCCTGCTGGTTGGCAGGTTTGGCAAAAATGTAAATACCCAGAGCTTCACGTGTTATCACTTTCATGGTGGTGTTGTCACGGTAGCCGGGATAATAGTCCAGACACAGCGAATACTGTGTACCGTTCTTGATCTTGCGCTTGCGCAAGGTTACTGTCTTGCATTTACTCATATTGATGATGTTTTAACTGGTTGTACATTTCCGGAGGTGTCTCCGTGTTCACGGTGGCAAAGGAACAACGTGAAACAGCCGTGAATATCTCCACGACAATCATTTTAAAATAATTTTCGAGTAATGGCGGTTGCTTGCGGTTATTTGTTCCTTTCAGCCATGACACGCTCCACGTCGGAGCGTAGAAGCAGGTTCTTCACGCCGACCTTTATCTTTTCGATGTGCCTAACCTTGACGATATGGCAGATGTTGGCTGAGGAAAGTCCGTAAATCTGCCGGACCTGTTCCACGGTGTAATAACGCTCGTCGTTCACAAGGTCGGTTCTGCGGAGTTCGTCCAGATGGGACTTGGAGTAATAGGTGCGGCCGTATTCTCTTTTGGTCGGTATCCTGTGCCGGTAGGCGTATGCCCGGAGTGCGGCAGGCTTCATGCCGAACTGCTCTTCCGCTTCTTCGGTCAGGAGCCAGTCGGTGATACTGTCCATATCAACAGCCGTACCGAAGAACTCGTCAACATGCTTCTTGCTGTAATAGTTCTTTCCAGCGATACGGCAGATGGAAATGCGATTGCGTTTGGCGGTGGTATAGAGCCATGACTGTTTGACCTTATAAAGGGACATCACCTCTTCACCGGAATAGAAGTCCGGCACTTCATCGGTTACCTTTTCCCTTTTTTCTTTTTTCGCCGGGAAGGAAGATGAAGCGGATTTTTTCGGTGTGGAAGTGCTGCCGGGCAGGATGCGGTGGTAGGGATTGCTCTCCAGCATCCGCTCGATGTCGGCTCTGCGGATGAATGCCATGCGGTTGCTGATGCGTGAGGCTTTCAGCTTGCCGATGGCTACAAGTTTGTAAATGTACTGTCGGGAACAGCCCATGAGGATGGCTGCTTTGGAAAAGGTGAGATACTCCTGATGCTGTATCTCCATCAAGGGTTGGGCGACTTTGAAGAGGTTGTTCTTCTGCATCACTCTGGCTCGTTTGGCTTCTGCCTGACAAGCCTCACTGCAATATCTTTGCATACCGCTTCGGGTTACAAAGGACTTGCCGCAAAAACTGCATTTTCTGGTTGCTTTCATACCGTTTTATCGTTTAATGGTTCATTTCTTCAATCCTATATCTCTGAAATGGTAAACGGATGTGAACGGAAGTCAACCATTGTCGCTTTTCTACACAGTGTGACTGTTTCCGCATATCGGGGCGGTTATTGTCGCTTGTCGTAAACGGTTGTAAACCCTTGTCAACTGTCTGCACGGTGTGACAAAAAACAAGCCCCGCAAATTCTCCACGTCAGAAATACGTCTCAAAAATATGTGGAAATTTGGGAAGCATCAAAAAGCAGCCGAAAAGTGTTAATTTTTAGAATGTACTGATAATTAAATGTTTATGTTTGGATATTTCTGATTGTTTTTGGTTGTTCTACGCTTCTAAATACATTTGTAGGGATTACAACACTTCTGAGGTCGCTTTGATAAAACATTTCTTCCCCAATCGTTATTAATGTATTTGGGAGAATCAGATGCTCGACATTTTTTGAATTATAAAATGCCTGTGTCGGCAATGCCGTAATATTTACCTCTGCAATATCGAGGTTTTTCAGATTGGGCATCATGCGATAGATAAACAAGAAATCGACATCATTCAGCACACCCGTGATTTTCAGCGATTCGATATTGGCATAATCATAACCCGCCAATTCATTTTCCAGTTCACCTTTCGTTTCGACATGAACCTCGGTACACGTTCCCAATTGTCGAAAGATTATTGTTTGCAATATCTTGCCTTGTTCATCTTTCAATGCTACCGTCGTATAGCGTTGCATCCCCTCGTTAGCAGTTACCTCAAAAACAATCGTATCTTCCCGCAAGGCTCGTGTTTGAGGAGCCAACGACAACCATGATTTTGCATTGTCGGGAATCTCTACGGTGTAATCCAAATTCGTCGTCAATTTGATTTCCTGTGTACCTCCAGCAGGAGTAGCATCAATAGAGTTATCTGCTATATTGATTTGCCCCTGCATGCAATTCAGCGACACCATAACGGTACGATAGGAACCGTCATTAGCAAACACAAGGATTTCACTTTCTACAATCGGATTAGGAGCGGTAATCGTAATCGTTCCCTTATCCGCAGATGTTGCATTTACTTTTGCTTTCCAACCATCCTGTGCAATGGCTTTGACAACCGTATTTTCGGTTGCATCCGTAATCGTGTAGGAGATTGTTTTGCTCTCTCCTCCATTAAGAATGGCTATATCCGTTGTATCGAATGCAATTGCAAACTTTGAATTATCGCTTTTAGGAATCGTGATAACAGAATCGTCCTCCAATGTGAAATAGACATTATCATTATCTTCCGTTACACTTTTGAAGATGCCATTCGTTCCGTCCTTGCCATCGACACCATCTTCTCCATCCGTCCCGTCTGCTCCCGTTGCTTGCCCTATATCCGTCCAAGTTTTACCATTATCCATTGAAAGCATCCAGCGACCATTTTCTATTTTCAGTTGCGGTGTAATTCCATCCTTTCCGTCTTTTCCATTCGTTCCATCTACACCATCTTCTCCGTCCACACCGTCATTTCCATCCTCGCCATCAACTCCGTCCTTGCCGTCTGTTCCTTGTGCCTTTACCTTATTTCCCTTTTCATCGGTCAGCCATTCACCATCAAGTGTCCAATAATAGATGCCGTCCGTGTCTTTCTTCACACCGATAACGGGAGTGTTTCCATCTGCACCGTCTTTACCGTTGTAAATCACAATCGGGTTACTCTTGGCAAACTTAATCGTGTAGCCTACCACCTTGCCGTTCTCGGTCAGCGGGTCTACACTCGTAATATAATCGTTGTTTTGGAGTGCTGTTACAATCGTCTGCAATGCTGAAAGATTGGTATTCGTTTCGTTGCAAAGACGCTGTAAGGCTTCAAAAGCAGACCATGTAGGCAGTTTGATTTGCGTACCGTTTGATAAGGTGAAAATTACATAGTCCGTGCTGGTTTCATAATCCACGCCCGAAAACATAGAATCGCCACCAACGCCATCTTCACCTGTTGCTTTACCTAACTGCGTCCAATTTGCTCCGTTATCATAGGAAACAAACCAATAATCATTTTCGATTTTGAATTGCGGGGTCGTGCCGTTGGTTCCGTTTGTGCCCTCGGCTTGGATTTTTCCACCATCGACCACGATAAATTCACCGTTCAACGTCCAATAATAGACACCATCAGTATCTTTCTTTACGCTGATAGTGGGTGTTATCCCATCTTCACCGTCTTGTCCGTCTTTACCGTGGTAGATGGTAATAGGGTTACCTTTGCTGAAAGTAATTGTATAGCCGATTTCTTTGCCGTCTTTCATAAGAGGTGTAGTTCCCGTAACATAGACGTTGTTTTGTAATGCTGTTACGATGGTTTGCAACGATGAAATATTCGTGTTCATCTGCTTGCAGAGTTCCTCCAATTTTGCGACACGGTTTTCCAATCCGTGCACGCTGTTCCAAAGGTCATCATCATCGTATTTACACGATGTGAGCGCAACCACCGCAAATAATGCGGCAAAGGCCAATAGTTTTTTCATAGTAAGATTTATTTAAGTTGAACAAGTGTTTCAAGTCTTACCGTATCAACTCCTGTTGCGGTGGGTTATATGCAAAAAGAAAGTGTGGAGTTGTTCGCTTATCCACATAGAGGTTCTGACAAAACCTTAGCACAAATAAGCAAATCTCCACACTTGGCAGTATATATCGGGATGATATATAGCTACACAAATGAAGAGTGTCTGTCTTGCTTACTCTCGTGCTAATTTTGAAACTGTCAGATTTCTATTTGAGAGTAAACGCGAAACACTTTCACGTTACTAATATGTCTGCTACCTGTTCGGTAACGACACAAAGATAGAAAATGTTTCTAAAAGACAGAACACTCTATGGAAATTTGCTGTGCTTTTATTGTGCAAAGTTCTTGAAAACAAAGTTTCTATCCAATAGTCGGGAGTATGGAAT
>OLBV01000409.1_pt1 | contig 9486 bp, 9 predicted proteins | sample 1607751 | NCBI WGS metagenome assembly OLBV01 (sample SAMN02674693, study PRJEB24791) | human gut metagenome, SKBSTL018 | isolation source: stool | host: Homo sapiens | place: USA | reverse complement strand
GATGAACCGGAGTATACCAGCATCCACAAGGATTATAAGATCAATATGGGCTGGCATCAGGTGATGAGTGCAGCCGCCCAGCGACAAGGGCCGCCGCCTGAAGATCTTCTACCTGACCCAGGCTTCCACCCGTCCGCCGACGTTCGTGGCCTTCGTCAACGCAAAGCACCTGTTCCACTTCAGCTATCAGCGGTATATCATCAACCAGATCCGCGAGAACTTTGGTCTGGAGCACACCCCCATCCGCCTTGTCGTGCGTGAGCGCGGCTCCGGCGAGGTGGGCGCGAAGGACGTATAAGGAAGGGAGACTGGTTCTATGACCGCATTTCTCATTGTGCTGGCGGTCGCTGCCGAAGCCTATCTGCTGGGCAGCGTGGACACCGGCATCCTCGTCAGCAAGTATCTGTACCATGACGACGTCCGCACCCACGGCTCGGGCGCTGCCGGTATGACCAACATGCTGCGCACCTTCGGCAAGAAGGCCGCTGCCCTCACGGCGGTGGGCGATGTGCTCAAGGGCGTCGTGGCCGTCTGCCTTGGCCGGTGGCTGTTCGGCCATCTGCCCGCCGACGCTGCCGTCTCGCCCTATCTGGGCGTCTACCTCGCCGCCATCCTCGCCGTGGTGGGCCACTCCAAGCCCATCTACTTCGGCTTCAAGGGCGGCAAGGGCGTGCTGGTGGCTGCCGGTGCCATTCTGGCAGTCCAGCCGGTGCTGCTGCCGGTGCTGGCACTCATCTTCCTCGTCTGCCTGGTCCCCACCGGCATGGTGTCGCTGGGCAGTGTGACCATGGCAGCACTCTACCCGGTGCTCACCATCCTGTACGGGGTGTTCCGGGGCTATTCTGCCGCCGACCTTACCGTGTGCACCATTGGCTCGGTGATCATGGCCGCAATGGTCATTTATATGCACCGCTCCAATATCCAGCGCATCCGCGAGGGCAAGGAGTACCGCTTTGGCCGCCACGGCAAAAAGTAACAGAAAATAGTAAACCACCCCGCAGCAGCCGTTCACCGGCCGCTGCGGGGTGGTTTTTGTATATGCTTATTCCTTTGTCTCGGTCTCTTCCTCAGGCTTTGCTTCGGAATTCCGCCGATGGAACCAGTCGGCGGGGATGCCGCTCTGGGCGGGGGTAAGATCCGGCGCAGGATGACCGTCCGGCAGGTGTGCGCCAAAGGCCGGGACAAAGAAGAACTTGCGCACAATGAAGATCAGCGCAATCGCGCCCACGCTGAGCAGGTTCTCCACGGCGGAATCGTGTCCCACCACCAGATGGCGGGCAATGGCGTACAGCAGCACCTCAAGGCTGCTGCCGGGGCTGTGCTTGGCCAGCATCTTGATGAACTCAATGCCGATCACAATGTCCAAGCTGCGCTCCAGAAAGGTGCGGATCTCTGCCTCGTTGCCATCGAACAGCAGGCCGGGCATCCAGCGGATCAGGGGTACAACGCTGAGCAGCAGACCAATCAGCACCAGCCCGGATAACAGCACTTCCAGTAGACTGGAAGCCTGAATAATGCGGTTGCGCAGGGAGGTACGCCAGTGGCTTTCTACCGGGTGAGAGGGATGTTCCATAGTAAGACCTTCCTTTCGGCATTCTGCTAGACAGGATTCGACGAACTTCTGTTTAGATTGTAGCAGAATGCGGGCGGGCTGTCAATTCATGGAAAAATCAATTCTCTTTGGCGGCAGACTGTGCCGGAACATACCCGGCTTTCTGGATGCAGGCGATGCCGTCGGCGGTGTCCAGCCAGTCGTACAGACGGCGCTCCGGGCTGTCGGCGGCGGCATCCGGGTGGATGACAGCGTAGAAATCGTTGCACAAGGGGTAGCTGCCGTCGGCAAGGGTGTCGTTACTGGGGGTCACACCGTCCACCGTCAGCAGCCGCAGACCGGGCTTAGAGTACATCTGGTCGATGTAGTAATATACGGAAAAGCCGATGGCATTGGCGCTGTTGTTGTAATCGGCAATGCTGTCCACCAGCTCGCCCATTTCGGCGGGTGCCAGCTCAGAGGGCGGGGTCATCAGCTCGCCACCCTGAATGAGCAGTTTTTTGAACAGGGTCTGGCTGCCGGAGTCCTCGCCGCGCTGAAAGGCAACGATGGCCTGATCCTTGCCGCCTACATCCTTCCAGTTGGTGATCTTTCCGGCATAGATATCCCGCAGCTGCTGCTGGGTAAGCGCCTGCACGGGGTTATCCTCGTTGACGATGAACACCAGCGCGTCCACCCCGATGGGCTTCTGCTCCAGCTCCACATTGGCTTCCTGCAGCTCTTCTTTTACATAGTCCGGCGCTTCGTACACCACCAGCATCCGGGTGGTGGTGTCGTACAGACCAAAGTTCTCCCATGCGTAGGCGGTGGTGCTCACGGTGATGCTGCTGCGGGCTTCCTCCAAGTCCATGCCGGTGGTATCGGCCAGCATCTGCGCCATCAGCGGGATGCAGGCAGTGCTGCCGTCCAGAGGGGGAAACTCCTCCACGGTCAGGAACGGCTCCGGCTGCTGCACGGCCGAGGACGCTGCAGAGGATGCGGGCGGCTTTGCGGCAGAGGAAGCGGTGCTGCCGGAGGGCGCATCCGTGCCCTTGCAGGCGGTCAGCACCCCGGCGGCGGAGCAGGCAGCCAGCCCCAGCAGAAAACTGCGGCGGGAAATTTTAGCGTTTTTCATAAGAAAGCCCTCCTGAATCAATAGCCATAACTCGGTACATCGTCCGCAGTGGCAGACGAGAAAATGCTCTGGCAGTACAGCCAGTTGCCGCTCGTGTCCATCCAGCCCACATAGAAGCCCCGCTGTGCGGCAAACACATGGTCGGGCAGGGCATTCAGACTGTTGGAATAGTACCCGGTGCAGCTGGAAAGCCCCTGTAATACTACATTGCCGCCTGCATCCAGCACATCGCATACGCTGCCGTAGGCGCTGCCCGCAGCGGCGCGGCTGCCGTAGAACATGGGTCTGCCGTCGGGGTCGGTGGTCAGGTAGTTGACGTAACTGTACTTGCCCTGCAGGGCGGTCAGGTCGCTGACAAGCCCCTGCGGGCCGTACAGCCGGGTGGAGGTGGTCTCGTAGCGGTCGTTATCCTGCAATTTCAGCCAGACATAGCCACTGCCGCAGTTGCTCATCCGTACCCGCTGCTGGTGCTCCACCGGTTCTACGGTGGTGTCGGTCAGCAGCTTTCCGTTGTCCGTGCTGTACACCCGCAGACTGCCATCCAGCGCGTAGACGGCTACGGTGTTGTCGGTGGCGTTCACATCGTACAGCGGGGTCTTGGTGCCGGTCTCCAGATCATAGAGTTCGTAGCCGTGATCCTCGCCGCTGTGCCATGTTACCACATAGCCCGGGAAATACTGGCTGGGCTGTTCGTCAAAGGCGGCAATCAGTCCGCGGTCCTCGGTGGTCATGTCCCGCAGCTCGTACCGGCCATCACTGGTGGAAAAGCTGGCAAGACCGCCCGGATAGACCTGCAAAAAGCCCGTGCACTGCTCGCCGGTCAGGACGTTGTACAAAATCCGGTCGGTGGTTTCTTCCCCGGTGGTAACATCCAGCACCACCCAGTCGCTCAGGGTGTCGCTGTCGTAGAAAAGGCGGTATGCCGAGGCGGCGTCGGCGCGGTAGACAGGGGTGCCGTCCTTTTCCTGCACCACCACCCAGCTGTTCTGGCGGTAGTCGGTATCCCAGTCGTAATCGTCCAGCCCCTCCGGGCGGGCGTAGCAGCTGAATACCAGCTTATCGCCGCATACGGTGCAGCTGTATGCGCCCTCCGGTACCGGCAGAGCTGCGCTGGTGGCAAGGTCGATGACCTGACAGGTGCCGTAGCCGGACTCCGGGACGTATCCGCCGTCGATCAGGCGGCTCTCCTGCAGCACCAGCAGGCCGTTTTGCAGGGTGGCGTTCTGCTCGCCTTCAAAGGACAGCACTTCGGTGCCGGTCTTGTCGTACAGGGCTGTGCGGCGCCCGCCCCGGCCGGTGTGGTCGGACCAGCTGCGCAGCCAGTAGTCTGCTGCACCGGTAGCACTGTCCTCCACCAGCGAGACGTTCTCACTGCGGGCAGACTGGTGCAGCGGGGTGCTGCCGCACAGGATGGTGGTGCTGCTTCCGGAACGGCTGTCGCAGTACAGCACCCGCAAACGGCTATCGTTCAGCACGGCGGGGTCGTACAGGGGCTTGCCGCTGTCATCCGTGGGCACGGAAACGGCAGAGCTTGCAGCGCCCGGCACGCCGGTGGCGGGCGGCAGCAGGGCGCAGCCACAGCCTAAAGTAAGGGCAAGGGCCGTGCAGACTGCCCCGCAGCCGATACGCAAGACAACACGCTTCATAAAAACCACTCCTTTGCAAAAACAGGGAGGAAAATTTTACCGTTCACTCAGAATACGAAACAGCCGCATTTTTCATTGCAGAACTTGCAGAAAAATGCGGCTAAAAACGGTTACAATTACATTACAGCTGTGCCGGGGCATGGGACGCTTCTGCCTTATCCATCTGCTCCAGCTGCCGCAGAAAGGCCAGCAAAAAGGGCAGCGAGATGAAAAAGGTGAGTGCGTCCGCAATGGGCTGGCAGAGCTCCACGCCCACAAGTCCCAGCACCCGGGGCAGTACAAGAATCAACGGGATAAAGCACACGCCCTGCCGGCAGCAGGCCAGAAAGGTGGCACGCCCGGCCTTGCCCACGCTCTGGAAGGTCATGTTGGTCACCACGATCACCGGCTGCAGAAGGATGGCAAAGCACTGGTAGCGGAAGGCGGGCAGCGCCACGGCGGTGACCGCCGGGTCGTCCCGGAACAGGCGGATCAGGTTTTCATCGTTCCACCAGCACACCGCGATCAGCACCACCAGCAGCGCAAAGGCAGCTTGCAGGGTAAAGACGGCAGCCTGCCGCACTCGGTGGTATTTGCGGGCGCCGTAGTTGAAGGACGCCACCGGCTGCAAGCCCTGTCCCACGCCGATGGCCACCGAGAGGATGAACATAAAAATGCGGGACACAATGCTCATGCCCGCCACGGCGGCATCGCCGTAGCTGCGGGCGGCAATGTTCAGCAGCATCCCGCCGATGCTGTTCAGCCCCTGACGGCCAAAGCTGGGCGCGCCGCCTGCAAGGATCTGCAAAAACTCGCGCGGCTCCCGGGTGACGGCAGAAAGCCGGAACTGGCTGACCGTTTTGCCCCGCAGGAACATATACAGCAGAATGCCAAAGCTGATGGTCTGACTGAGGGCAGTGGCGATCCCGGCACCGGCAGTGCCCAGCCCTAAAGCGAACATGAACAGCGGGTCCAGTGCAATGTTCAGCAGTCCGCCGGTGACCAGCCCGACCATGGCAAGGTTTGCTTTGCCCTCATACCGCAGGATGTTGTTCATCACCAGACTGGAGATCATCAGCGGTGCGGCAAGCAGGATGGGGCGGGCGTAGGCGCAGGCATGGGGCAGAATGGTCTCGGTGCTGCCCAGCAGCATCATAAAGTCCGGCAGGGTGGCAAGACCGACCACCGCCAGCACTACGCCAAAGGCCAGCGCCGTAAAAAAGCTGGTGGAAGCAAAGCGGGTGGCGGCGTGGGTATCCTGACTGCCCAAGCGGCGGCTGATGATGGTGCCGGAGCCGTGCCCCAGCATAAAGCCCAGCGCCTGAATGATGGCCATCAGGCTGGAAACGACACCCACCGCGCCGGAAGCGCTGGTGGAGATGCGCCCTACAAAAAAGGTATCCGCCAGATTGTAGATGCTGGTGATCAGCATACTCAAAATCGTGGGCGCGGCAAGGCTGAGGATCAGCCGGGGGATCGGAGTCCCGGTCATTTTGTGATACTGCACCGCAGTGCGGTCCTGCTGGGTCATGGGAAAATATCCTCCTTCAAAAACGAGAAAGCCGCCCCTTCCAGAGCGGCAGATAGTCCTGATGAAAACAGTATAACGCAGTTGCGACAAAATGTCGAGAGGGAGTAAAAACGGCCTTTCGCCCCTGCGAAGGGGCGAAAAAGCAGGCGAAAACAGGATGGTTTCTATATAAAGTGCTAAAGAATTGTCGAATTGCTTGTGAAAAATCACGATATGTGGTATTCTTTATAAGAAGGAATTGGAAAAATCTGTGCATTTTATGATTGGGAGGGATTTGTACATGAAATCCGTAGCACAAACTGTGATCGAGGCCGACCGCTTTTATACCATTGCCGCTCACACCGGCAATGTCATTCAGGCAGTGGAGGGCAGCAAGGACGGCGGCACTGTCCGTCTGGGCAAGTATGACCACAAGCCCGAACAGGAGTGGAGCTTTGTCCGCGAGGGCGATGGTGTGTACCGCATCCGCAACCGTGCCTCCGGCAAGCTGCTGGATCTGACCATGACCGGCACTGCCAACGGCACATGGCTGCACCTGTGGGAGGACGTGGGCGGCACGTCCCAGATGTGGAAGGTGGAGCACACCCCGGAGGGCACCGTGCGTCTGCGCTCTTCTTGGGCAGGCGGCAAGTGCGTGGACACCGTGGGCATTGGCGCCGAGGTGGGCGCTGTGCTGCAGATCTGGCAGGAGGTGCCCGGCGGTGGTGACCAGCTGTGGGTCATCTCTGAGGTAAAGGACCGCGTAAAGCGTGCCGCCAAGGTTGAACAAGCAGCACCCGCTGCCGAGACGAAGGCCGCACCGGCCAAGGAAGCCGCTCCCGCCAAGAAGCCCGCAGCCCGCAAGCCCCGCACCGCCAAGAAGGTGGAGGAGAAGCCCGCTACGCCCGCCGCAAAGGCTGCAGAGCCGGTCAAGGCAGAAAAGCCCGATGCAAAGAAGGCTGCTAAGGCAAAGGCTGAGCCTGCTGCTCCCGCAGTAGAGGTGAAGGCAGCTCCCGCCGTGGCAACCAAGGCCGAGCCTGTTACTAAGGCTGAACCGGCTGCCAAGGCAGCGCCCGCAGCGGAAGCCAAGACTGCCCCTGCCGCCGCAAAGCCCAAGGCAAAGCGTGCACCCTGCAAAAAGACCGTAAAGAAGTAAGAAATCATAAAACGCAAAAAATCGGACAGACCGCGGTCTGTCCGATTTTTTGCGTTTATAGAAGCTTTTTATGCAGCAGGGGCGGCAGCATCATCGCTCTGGGCAGCGGTCTGCACGAACTGCACGATGCTCTCGATGGTTTTGCGCAGCTGCACAAGGCTTTCCACGTCAGAGTCCTGCATCCGAGAGGTGGGCGCGGTCACCACGGTCTGGGAGGCAGTCACCGTGCCGGAAAGTTCTGCATGGATATGGTGGGCGGGCACGTCCAGCAGGATGTGCACCTTGGGGGACAGGGTCTTGAGCAGACCCTGCTTTTCGATGCCCAGAATCAGCTGCGGCGCGTCCTCCCCGGCGGCGAGGTTCGGCAGCTGAAGGTAGAGGTAACCTTCTTTCGCGTTGGCGGGCTGCACGGTTTTGAGCTGTTTCAAGTCCAGCTGGAAGTCGTTCACCTGCTGCAAGCCGGTGGCGGCGGGGTCTACCCCCAGCAGGGTGGCCAGCTGGTCTTGGGAGATATAGCTGCCCAGCGACCAGCCCGGCAGCAGCAGGCTTGCCAGCGGATACTCGGCCACAACCGTGCTGCGCAGCTTGTTGTACAGCTGCCCGGCGTCGTAAAGGGTCTCTTCCTCGCTGATGTACATCCGGGTCAGAGGGGCATCGTTGACGGTGCTGGTGCCCGTCGGGTACAGCGCCAGCTGCACTGCCCGGGGGGTATACTGGCCGGTCAGGCTGCCGGTGGTGCCGCCGAACTTGTCCAGCAGGGCGTAAAGGGCGGGGGGCTCGGCCTCGGTGGAGGTGATGGTGTAGTCCAGCGCAAAGCTGGCACCGCTCTGGAATGCCTTGATCTTGCGGCTGACCAGGCTGTACAGTACCGCCGCAGCCACCACGCACACCAAAACCAGACACAGCAGAACGATCAGCGCCGCCCGCAGACCAGTGCGCTTTTTGTGGGAAGATGCCATGGGAAAACCTCTCCTTCCGGTAAAACGTATTTGCTTCAGCATAACGGAACTGCACGCAAATGTCAAGCGCCGCAAACTGCGGACAAAACAAAAAACCTGAAACATTTCTGTTTCAGGTTTCTGGCGGAAAGATGGGGATTCGAACCCCAGAACGCTTTTGACACGTTACACGATTTCCAGTCGTGCGCCTTAGACCAACTCAGCCATCTTTCCACATCTTTTATTCTGCCTTTGGGCGGGTGCCCTTGGCGCTCCACTATAATACCTGAAAGCAGGCTTTTTGTCAAGGATTTTTTTGAAAAAAATCAGACTTTTTTAAAAATGACGAAAAAACGCGAGAAAGCATTCTGCCGCATGGATGGAAAGTACAAAAAGCCCTTGACGCACCTTTAAAATAGGTCTATATTGAGGGCAAAGAGCACTGCGGTGGGTCATTTTGTGCCGCAGCGGCGGGAAATATAAGGAGGATGCTTTTATGACTTATCCTGAAGTACTTGCCAATGCCCGTACCTGCATTGGTCAATACTGCAAGGCCTGCCCGGTGTGCAACGGCGTGGCCTGTAAAAACCAGATCCCCGGTCCGGGTGCCAAGGGTGTGGGCGATACCGCTATCCGCAATTATAATAAGTGGGCAGATATCCGGGTGAACATGGACACCCTGTGCCCCGGCGGTGCACCGGACACCACGCTGGAGCTGTTCGGCAAAAGCTTCCGCTATCCCTTCTTTGCGGGCCCCGTGGGCGCAGTGAACCTGCACTACTCCGATACCTACACCGACATGACCTATAACGATGTACTGGTGCGCGCCTGCGCAGAAAACGGCATTGCAGCCTTTACAGGCGACGGCACCAACCCCACCGTGATGGAGATGGCTACCCGTGCCATTGGCGCTGCGGGCGGCTGCGGCGTGCCCACCATCAAGCCGTGGAACATCGACACCATCCGCGAGAAAATGGCACAGGCCAAGGCCAGCGGCTGCTTTGCCGTGGCCATGGACGTGGACGCAGCGGGTCTGCCCTTCCTGAAGAACATGACCCCGCCCGCCGGCAGCAAGAGCGTGGAGGAGCTGACCGAGATCGTGCAGCTGGCCGAGCGTCCCTTCATCGTCAAGGGCGTGATGACCGTTAAGGGCGCACTGAAGGCAAAGCAGGCCGGTGCCGCCGCCATCGTGGTGTCCAACCACGGCGGCCGCGTGCTGGATCAGTGCCCTGCCACCGCCGAGGTGCTGCCGGAGATCGCCGCAGCCCTCAAGGGCACCGGCGTGAAGGTGCTGGTGGACGGCGGCATCCGCACCGGTGTGGATGTGTTCAAGGCACTGGCACTGGGCGCAGACGGCGTTCTGATCTGCCGCCCCTTCGTGACCGCTGTCTACGGCGGCGGCGCAGAGGGCGTGAAGTGCTACATCGATAAGCTGGCCGGGGAACTGGCCGACACCATGCAGATGTGCGGTGCCCATACGCTGGCGGAGATCACCCCGGATATGGTGCGGGTCTGAGGTTTCTATTATAAGTAACAAAAAAGGAGATGCCCAACAGGACATCTCCTTTTTGTTACTTCAAAGTGCCGTCCA
>OLBV01000395.1_pt1 | contig 9672 bp, 10 predicted proteins | sample 1607751 | NCBI WGS metagenome assembly OLBV01 (sample SAMN02674693, study PRJEB24791) | human gut metagenome, SKBSTL018 | isolation source: stool | host: Homo sapiens | place: USA | reverse complement strand
CAGGCAGGCATTTTTTATTTCCTGAATCCTGGAGGAAAGGAGTCAAGATGACTGAGCCAAACAGACAATCAGGAGAAAACGAAGAAAGAATCATAGAAATTGAGATTGAGCGTCTTCGTCCGTTCAAAGAGCACCCGTTTCAGGTAAAAGATGATAAGGAAATGTTTCTTTTGCAGGAAAGCATTGAGAAGTATGGAATTTTAAATCCGCTGATCGTCAGACCAGTACCGGATGGATACTATGAGATCATATCCGGTCACAGAAGAAAACATGCTGCGGAGAAACTGGGATACCGTAAAGTACCGGTAATCATCCGGGTATTAAGTGAAGATGATTCCATCTTGAGCATGGTAGATTCCAATCTTCACAGAGAACGGATCAGCTACAGTGAAAAAGCTTTTGCTTACAAACTGAAGAATGACGTATTAAAAAGAAAAAGTGGTCGAAAAAAGAGCCAAGTTGACCACAAAACACCAAGAAAGCGGGCAATAGAAATCATCAGTGAAGATTGTGGTGATAGCCCAAAACAAGTGCAGCGTTATATTTCACTGACAAAACTGATACCGGAAATGTTGCAGAAACTGGATGATGAGATTATTTCTTTTTGTCCGGCTGTAGAGATAGCTGCATTAAGTGAAAAAGAACAAAGAGAACTGCTTGTAGCAATGGAGTATGCACAGGCAATCCCATCACTCTCACAGGCCCAGAGGATCCGGCAACTGAGTAAAGAAAAACAGTTGTCACTGGAAAAGATGGAAGAGATCATGTGTGAAGTGAAAAAGGGTGAGATCACAAGAGTGGCATTCACAAACGAGCAGTTGCACAAGTATTTTCCAAATTCTTATACACCGGCAATGATGAAACGGGAAATACTGGCACTGTTGAAATTATGGAAAAAAGAATCATGGGAAAGTTAAAGGAGGAAGAAATCATGTGTAAAGTTATATCCGTAGTAAACCAGAAAGGTGGCGTCGGAAAGACCACCACAACCGTAAATGTAGGCATTGGACTGGCAAGAGAAGGTAAGAAAGTGTTGTTGATCGACGCGGATCCACAGGGAAGTTTAACCGCAAGTCTTGGATATGAGGAACCGGATGATCTTCGCATCACATTGGCAACGATCATGATGGATGTCATCAACGAAGAAGAAATCTCTCTGGAAGATGGTATCTTACATCACCAGGAAAATGTAGATTTACTTCCGGCAAATATTGAGCTTTCTGCCCTGGAAGTAACGATGGGAAATGTTATGAGCAGAGAAATGATCATGAAAGAATATATCGATGCGATACGATGCCGATACGATTATATCCTGATCGACTGTATGCCGAGCCTTGGTATGATGACAATCAATGCACTGGTCTCTTCCGATTCTGTGTTGATACCTGTGCAAGCCGCATATCTGCCGGTGAAAGGACTTCAGCAGCTGATCAAGACCATTCTTACAGTAAAGAAAAGACTGAACCGGAAACTGGCGATTGAGGGCATTCTCCTGACCATGGTAGATTTCAGAACCAATTACGCAAGGGATATTGCATCGAGAGTACATACAACCTACGGAAGTCAGATCGAGGTATTTGAAAATGTGATCCCGATGTCTGTAAAAGCTGCTGAGACCAGTGCAGAGGGAAAAAGCATCTACATGCACTGCCCGAAAGGAAAAGTTGCCGAAGCATATAAGAACTTAACACAGGAGGTTTTGAAAAATGAAAAATAGAAGTGGCGAAAAGATTAAACTGGCAAGTATTGATGAACTGCTTGGTGTGGTAAATGAAGAGTCAGCAATGGAGATAGAAATTAGTAAGATCCATCCGTTTAAGAATCATCCGTTCAAGGTGCTGGATGATGAAAAGATGCAGGATCTGGTTGAAAGTGTAAAGATCAATGGAGTACTGACTCCGGTACTGCTTCGCATGGATGAAAATGAAGAATATGAAATGGTATCCGGTCACAGAAGAATGCATGCAGCACAGCTTGCAGGACTGACGACTATTCCGGCTATCGTAAGAGAATTATCAGATGATGATGCCATTGTGCCTCCAGCGGCCGCGAATGGCAGTATATTGAGGATGCTCTTGCCCAGGATCACACCGTCTACACACTCGATCTCCTCGGCTGCGGCCGTTCCGACAAGCCGGCGATCACGTACACGAACTTTTTATACGTACAGCTCATCGTCACCTTCATCAAACAGGTCATCGGATGTCCAACCGACGTAATTGCATCCGGTTTATCCGGCTCTTTCGTTGTAACCGCCTGCAATACAGCCCCGAAATGCTTCGGCCGAATCATGATGATCAACCCGACCGACCTTGCCAAGCTCAACAAAATCCCGGATAAACGCAGCCGCTTCCTGAAACGCATGATCGAGCTCCCGCTCGTCGGAACGCTGCTGTACCACACGCTCACCGGCCGCTCCAACATCGAGCTTTTATTCACCGAGAGCTACTACCACAACCCGTTCCACCGCTCGCCGGAGGACGTAGACGCATTCTATGAGTCAGCCCACCTCCAGAGCAGCGCCGGAAAGTACCTTTTTGCAAGCCTTGCGGGCAATTACGTGAACCTCAACATCGGCCACGCCTTAAAGCACATTGACAACAGCATCTTCCTCATCGGCGGCGAGGAAGAGCCGGGCATCGCAGAAACCTTTGCGCTGTACACCGCGCTCAACACCTCCATCGAAACCCAGATCCTGCCGAAAACAAAGCACATGCCGCAGATGGAAGCCCCACAGGCCCTCTTAGACCAGATCCAGATCTTTTTCGCACCGGTACAGTAATACCCCCTTCTGCTCCCGGCCGCGAGCGAAAAAATGAGACAAAAAAAGCGGAGGATTTACTGATATTTCCATGTCAGTAAATCCTCCGTTTTCAATTTTAACCAGCTTTTAATGACTCTTTACTCCGCCGTATCCGAAGAACTGTCATCCTCCGTCTTTGCCGCAAGCAGTGTCTCGTAATTTTCCAGCATGGTCTTCACGTTATTTTTATTCACGAGTGACGGAACTCCGTCCTCATCTACCGTGTAATAGAAGCTCGAATCATACGGGCTGTAAGCGAATGTCAGGTCGCCGTCTGTCATATGGAAGACTGCGGTAAACTCGGCATCCTTGGCCTGTACGAGGCTCTCATCCTTCGTCTGTGCCTTCAGGCCAATGAGTGAAGAATAGAAGGTGGTAAACGTTGATTTATCAATCGTTTCATCGCCGCAGGTGTAACTGATTTCCTGTGTTGTGGAATCGCTGTCGTCATCCTTTTTCTCTTCCATATGGCGTACATACGTCTTCGTCTCGCCGTTATACGTAATATCAAGGCTCGTCAGATCCGATACATTTTCCATGCCGATATACATGTTCCAGAAATCAGATGCCTTCTTTCCGGTGAAGGTTTCAACGTTCGAAGCCGTCATCAGATGAACTTCATTCGAGCCGTCCAGCTTCACGTAATAAGAACCGCCGTCCTCATTTGCATTGCCGACATACAATACCAGATCTTTCTCCACCGTAACGGTTGTCGTTTCGGAAGAAGAGCTCGTTGCAGTGCTGTCGCTTGATGCAGAATCTGTTGTGGAATCCGAAGAAGTATCTGCCGTTGTTGTATCGTCAGCCTCAACCTCCTGCTCTTCCGTGTAATGCACGCGAATCGTCGTCTTTGGCTGATCCAGTCCGTACTGGGAAAGATCCGATGCGTTGTACGTAACAAGATCTCCAAAGCTAAGAGATGCCACCGCACTTGTCATGGTGCCGATCGAATCCGCATCACCGCCATGTGCCGCTCCATCTGCGTCCACAACCTGCCATTCATCCGTCTGGAGTGCCGAATCAGCAGCGCTTACTTCTTTTGTCAGCGTATATCCGTTCTCACCCTCCACCTGCAGCTTCGTAATGTTTTCCGCCGTCACAGATGGCATGGATTCCGTTGTCGCCCACTCCATCATATCGGACGGGAACATCGTTCCAAGCGATGTGCTTACCAGATAAACCTTACTCGTATCATCGTTCAGATAAATATAATATCTGCTCGAGCTGTTCTTATCTCCGACATGAATCGTCGTTTTCTCGTCTCCCGCAGTCACTACAACCTCCTGAGGCGGCGTCTCGAGCCCGAAATCGGCCATAGAATCGATTTCATCGCCTTCAATGACTCTTTCTGCTGTCATGCTGCTAAGAGAGCTTAAAACGCTCGTTATCTTGCTCTTATCCAGTGGGAATCCATCCTCCTGGTCGTATGTCCAGATATCGGTATCATCGTCTCCTGCTGTTTTCGTAAAAGACACCGTCTCTCCGTTGATCTGGAACGAAAGCGCTGTTACATCATCTTTTGAAAAATCAACCACTTTTTCGACGTCTGCACCAGAATCCGAACTGCTGCTGTCCGCATCGGCGGTGCTGTTTTTCTTCGTCAGCACCACCAGTACGGCAAGAAGCAGTACCAAAAGGATCAGGCAGGCCGCCATCTTTCCTTTTTTCTTCATCACTGTTTTCTCCTCTTCATCCAGATCATCACGCCAATCACAACAAGTACCAGCGGAATTCCCGCAATGGTAATAATAGACCAGGTGTTAACTGCTCCCTGTGTAAATACCAGGTTTGTATAGCTTGTGCTCTTGCTTGGAATAACAACGGTCTGCTCCACATCACACATGGAGGTCAGTGCAGTCGCTGCCAGCTTCGAGTTCGCACCGCTGATTGCCTGGTCAATCTGGCTGCTCAGCATCGATGCACTCGAGAAATAAATGATCTGTGTCTCTTTATCATCTATGGTCTCTGTGATGGAAACACCAAGGTCAAATGCGCCCGTCTCACTGTCCGCACTCTTCGACCAGGTGCTGTTCTCCGGGTCATTTTCAATATAAGCGTCCTCGGTGGTCGTCAGAAGGCTCTTGATCGTAATGGTATCACGATAAGAATCGAGCTTCTGAATTGCCTGTGCAACCGGCATCAGAATGTAATTACTCTTTACTTCGGTTGTAATGTCATCACTCTGAATGTTCGGCAGCAGATAATACGGCATCTGCGGATAATAATGCTGGGAATCGGTCTCCACAACAATTCCGCTGGAGCGTTTCACGCCGTAGTTCTCCAGTATGGAATCCAGATTCGGCATATCCGTTCCGGTATAGCTGGTGAACATCAGAAGCTTTCCGCCGTTTTCCAGGTAGGTAATGACTTTATTTGCCTCATCCTCGGAGAAATCTGTGGTCGGGGACATGATCACAAGCTCCTCGGCATCCTCCGGGATATCGTCTGTCATCAGGGCAAGATCACTGATTTCCACATTGTTTTTATTAACGGCATCACTGAAGTTTGTAGAGAGATCGCTCTCAGAAGCCTCGCCGTGGCCGGTTACCCAGTAAACCTTCGGGTTGTTTTCACTCGTCACATACGTGATGGCGCTGGTAATCTGACCCTCGCCGTCAAAGCCGGTTGTCTGTGTCTGATAGGTCTGATAGTTTGTGGAAGTCTCCCACATATCACTGTTGCTGACCACCTTGCTCTTATCGCCGCATACGACAATTACACTGTTTGCAGCTACCGTCTGATCGGTATACTGACTCGTAAATTTCGGATACAGATCCGGGTCTTTTGTCTCTACTTTGATATGGTCAGAAAGCTCATCGTAGTGCTCCAGCAGCTTCTCGATGGTGTCATCCTCACTACCCTTCTGCACAATATAATACAGGGTAACATCTTGATCGAGATCCTTTAATGCCGTTTTCGTCTCATCTGTAACGGAATACATTTTCTGCGTACTCAGGTCAATCTGTGTTTTGCTGGTCGGAATCTGCGCCACAATCAGGTTAATAACCACAATCACAGCCAGAACAATCACCGTCATAATTGAAGAATAAGAGCCCTGTTTCAGGTGCTTTTTCTGCTCCTCGCCGGTAAACACTTCCTTCAGATGTTCTTTGGAGAACGTCTTTTTCAGCTTTTCTTTGATATTGAAATTCATTTTATGCTGTTTCTTTTCTTTCTTTTCGCTGCTCATCGTCTCCACCTCCTAATTCCAGCGTTTCTTCTGCAGGGACTGCATTGCAAGGAAAGTGCAGATTGCAATGACGGACAGGTAGTAAACAACACTGCCAATGTCCAGAATACCGTTCACAAAGTTATCCATATGGCCTGCCATGTTGAATACACCGAGCAGATCCTGGATTTTGCCCTCGAGAAGGGTGGATTTTGTGAAGTAAACTGCCGTCAGCGCACCCTCGCCGATCACGGCAATCACACCGGTAATGATCGGGTTTTTAATCATACTGCCGATCCAGAGGCATACCAGTGCAATGATGATAAAGAAAGCAAAGAAAGAGCTTCCGGCTCCTTCCGGGAAGAAGTTTGCGATACCGCTCTCCACGTAGCACAGGAACAGGATCACAAAGCCGACAACGGCTGCGATGACCTGGCTCTCGGTGATGGAGGAAACGAACACGCCGACCGAAATATAGGCTGCTCCCAGCAGGAAATAGCCAAGGATCGAAGTGTAGGATACAGCGTAGGAAACTGTTCCGTGGGTTCCAAGAAGCAGCGGATACAGGCACATAATCAGCACTGGAATCACATAAATGGTGAGAAGTGCCAGATATTTTCCAAGGATAATATCGGAAATTTTTACCGGTGCGGTAAGGAGCAGCTGATCCGTCTTATTTTTCTGCTCCTCCGACAGGACACGCATTGTCAGAACCGGTACTGCGATCAGCAGAATAAATGCGGAATTCTGCAGCGCGTATCCGATCTCCGGGTAACCCTGCTGCAGGTTGATGGCCGTAAAATACAGGCCGAACAGCGCCAGAGTAAACGCCATAAACAGATATCCGATCATGCTTGTCAGATAGCTTTTTAACTCTTTTTTATAAATCGCCGTCATTGTGCGTCTCCCTCCTCCTGTTTTGTTTCAGCGGCTGATTCCGCTGCATCTGTGCTTTTTTCTTCAGACGTTTCCCCGACAGCCGTTTTGTCTGCTTCCGGTTCACATTCTTTTTCACATTCTTTTTGTTTCAGCTGTTCTTTCTCTGCTTTTTTCAGCTTTCTTGCAGCCTTTCCAGAATCATCGGTCAGCTCCAGGAAGACGTCTTCCAGAGACATCGAGGAGGAAGTCAGCTCGAGGATCGGGCAGTTGGCCTTTGCCAGTGCATAGAACAGCTCCTCGCGGATATCCTTATCCTTTTCCGTGGTAATTTTTACCTTAATCTGCTCCTCATTCGGCGTATTTTCATATTGGATCTCTTTTGCATCGAGCGCATTAAGCGCCGGAACCAGCTGCTTTCTCGTTCCGTGAACGGTACATGTAACCGTGTTTGATCCAAGCATCAGTTTACTTAAGTTTTCCGGGGTATCACTCGCAACAAGCTGTCCCTTTGCGATAATCATGACGTAATCGCAGACGGCGCTGACCTCGGAAAGGATATGGGAACTTAAGATAACGGTATGTTTTTTGCCCAGTGATTTAATCAGATCGCGGATCTCAATGATCTGCTTCGGGTCCAGACCTACGGTCGGCTCGTCGAGAATGATGATCGGCGGATAACCGAGCACTGCCTGTGCCAGTCCAACCCTCTGTCGGTATCCTTTCGACAGATTCTTGATCAGACGGTTCTGCATATCGGTGATCTTCACCAGATTCATGACCTCAAGAATCTGTTTCTTTCTCTGATCCTTTGGAATTTTCTTTAATTCCGCCACGAATTTCAGATATTCCAGAACGGTCATATCCGTGTAGACCGGCGGCAGCTCCGGCAGATAGCCGATGCATTTCTTTGCCTCCTCCGGTTCCTCTAGGATATTGTGGCCGTTGATCAGCACTTCGCCCTCCGTAGATGCCAGATAGCCGGTGATGATGTTCATGGTCGTTGATTTTCCGGCTCCATTCGGGCCAAGAAATCCATAGATCTGGCCTTCTTCTACGGTAAAACTCAGGTTATTGACAGCTACGTGGTCGCCATAGCGTTTCACCAGGTTTTTAACCTCTATCAATGTTCCTTCCTCCTTGTTTCTTAAAGCAGTCCCAGCCCGCCCTTGGGGGTGAAAGAGCCGGAGATGCTCTCATTTTCTAAAGACACTTTATCTTATTCTGAAAATGTGATAATTTGCTGGAAAATTTGTGAAAAAACGGTGAAGCCATGGAGCAGTTTGTTTGTTTTTCGACGAAAAATCAATTTCTTTTACCATAAGAATCATGTATACTATAACGTATCCGCGGACGGACGCTTTTCCATTTTTGTTCCGCCGCGAAACATTACGCCGGACTTTTTCCCGTCCGGGACTGGAGATTTTAGGAGACTCTATGAATAAAAAAGACTACTACTGGGCCAAGTATATGCTGATTTTCGGCTTTTTCTGCATCACTTTTGGCACTTCTATTTTCCTGAAAACCGAACACGCCCCCGACGAGGCGATGCGGATGCTGATTCCGCAGTACATCGTCTCACACCACGCACTGCCGAACGGCATGGAAGAGGCAGTGCGCCACCCGCTGTGGGGCTTCTCCTACGCATTGTATCCGTATCTGACCGCGCTCATCAGCTCTGTATTTATGGGCATCGCATCGCTGTTCACTGGAAACGCGGCGGTTCTTTTAACCGCTGCCCGCCTCACGAGCGTCCTTTCCGGCACCGGCACGCTGATCGTTGTTTTTCTGATCGGCGAGGAACTCTTTGAACGCCGCGAATCGGCACTGCTTGGCGGCATTTTCGTCGGCTTCCTGCCGCAATTCGTGTTTCTCTCCTGCTACGTGAACAACGATTCGTTTGCCATTTTCACGGTCGCGCTGATTATCTATTTCTGGATCCGCGGCATGAAAAGCGCGTTTTGCCAAAAAGACTGTATCGGCCTTGGAGCAGGCTGCGGACTCTGCGCGCTGTCGTATTACAACGCCTACGCATACCTGCTGTGCAGCATTCTGCTGTTCTTCGCACTGATGATGCATTTTAAGAAACCGGCAAAGGAGATCTTCGCCAAAGCGCTTCTGATCTTCGCTATCGCCTTCCTGATCGGCGGCTGGTTCTTCATCCGCAATGCCGTCATCCACGACGGCGATCTGCTCGGCATGCGCACCTCGAATGAATCCGCATCGCTGTACGCAGCCGATGAATACAAACCAGAGAATCGTCAGACCCCGGCATCCGAAGGCTGGAGCTTCCAGCAGACGTATTTACAGACCCCGGAGGGCCGCACCTCCAACTGGCTGTTCTCGACCGTCAGCAGCTTCATCGGCTCGTTCTCCTACATGACCGTTCATCTCCCGATGGTGCTTTATCTGCTGTACGGCGCCCTGATGGCATTCGGATTCCTAGTGTTTTTGTTCCTCGGCATGGTTCCGCACTGGCTCCGCAAAAAGCCGCAGCTTCTCCTCTTTGTGATGCTGCTCCTCGCCTGCCTGATCACGCTGTTCATAGACATGTACAACACGTATTTCAGCGACTACCAGTCGCAGGGCCGCTACCTGATGCCGGCGCTCGTCCCTCTGATGATCTGGATCGACGACGGCTACTCTTCTCTCACCGCGAAACTTCCCGCCGAGTGGAAGCGCGCCTCCTGCCATCTGACACTCCTGCCTGGAACGATCTGGCTGGTACTGTTCCTCATCAGCTACATCGGATTTCTGATTCCGGGCTGCTGTGTATAAAAAATTTGTAACGCAGTAATTCACGTTCTGCCGTGCTGAATTTTTG
>OLBV01000343.1_pt1 | contig 10591 bp, 9 predicted proteins | sample 1607751 | NCBI WGS metagenome assembly OLBV01 (sample SAMN02674693, study PRJEB24791) | human gut metagenome, SKBSTL018 | isolation source: stool | host: Homo sapiens | place: USA | reverse complement strand
TTATCGAGCATTTTGGCAACGCAGATGCCGTGCCGCAGCCGCCGGAGTGGTGCTTAAGCCGTTAGGCGGGAATTGTGCGGTATTGCCTTATATACTACAAATTACTCCTCTGCCAACTCCACCACCAATTTGGCTTCGGTGGCGGCGATGGCAAGCTGGAGTTTATTCTCCAGGTTCGTCTTTTGCAGCATATTGATGACGTGGTACTTCACGGTGGATGGCTCGATGCCGAGTTCTTTTGCAATCTCGTTATAGGACAGCCCGCGCACAAGACAGCGCAGGACCTTCATCTCTCCTTTGGTGAACTCGGCGCTCATGGCAGTGCCGATCTCCACGCTGGGCGGTGCATCGGGGAAGATATGCTCCCCCGCCATCGTGCGGCGCACGACCTGCATCAGGGTCCCTTCATCGCCGTCCTTATACCACAGGCTGTCCGCGCCCACGGATTTTGCGCGTGCCAAGACCTGTGTGTCAATAAGCGAGGTCGCCACCACAATCTTGATTTCCGGGTGCGTTTCTCGTATCTTTTTTGCGGCGGCCAGGCCGTTTTCGCGGTGTTCTGTCTGCACATCCATCAGCACAAGGTCGATGTCCTCGGTATCGCACAGGATGGGAGCCTCTGCAGCACTGGGGATAGACACAGCAAGCTGATACCCGTCCTCGTTCTGAATATAGCTTTCAAGCAGGCTCCGTACCAGCTTTTGGTCCTCAACGATCATAACGCGTATCATTAGCGCTCTCCTTATCGGGCAGGGTGACTTCCAGAACAAATACAGGCAGGGAATGTACGGTTACTGTACCCCCTGCTTTTTCAATACGGCGGCGGAGCGAGGAAAGCCCGCCGCCTTCCTTTATCTCCGCCTTGGGTGGTGCGCCGTTGTTCGTGATGCAAAGGTGCCATGCCTGTGGCCGATGCTCGGAATCGGCGTACAATTCCGTGGCACCCGCATGCCGCACACCGTTGGAGGTACACTCCCGCAGGATCAGTGCGTAGAGCTCGCGGGTGGCGCGTGCCGCAGGGTACGCACCGCGCAGCTGTACGGCTGCACCCAGAACAGCCGCCCGCCTTTGCATATAGCTCAGCGGGTCCTCTGCAGCATTCTCCTGCCGGGCGCGGCATAGCAGGGAGATGGAGCTTTCCCACTTCGCAGCTTCGCTCCTGAGCCGGGCGAGGTCATGCTCATGCCGCAGTGCGCGCCGTGCGGCAAGCAGGGTATGGCCGATGTCGTCATGCACCCGCATCTTCATTTTCAGGATTTCTTCCTCCCGCACAATGTCGGGCATATTGTCATATAAGCGCTTTGCGCGGCGGTTCGCATCGGCAAGGCGCTCGTTTTCCTGCTGCAGTGCAGCATGCAATGTAGCCAGCTGGGTGACATCGGTGGCCATCACCTCGGTGTACGGTATACCGTATTTGTCCTGAACAGGGCGCACCGTGAAATGATATACCGTTCCGTCCGGGAATTCGTAGATGCGGGCGGCCTCATCGCGTAGCCGCACACCGCCGCCGGGACTGCGCAGCGCCTGCTCCAGATCCGTAAGGGTCTGCAGATCCCGGCCACAGAGGACTGCGGCGATTTCCTGCATCCGGTGATTGATCAGACGCAGCAGACCATTGCGGTCAAAGTAGCAGATGGCCGCCGGCAGCGTGTCAAAGCCTTCCTTGACGGCGTTGCGGGAGATTCGGGGAATCATAGGCCGCCTCCTTCTGCCGGAAACATCGTGAAATACAAAAGCCCGTCATCATCCCGTTCAAGCTGCATCTGCGGCAGGCCGGGCAGCGCAGCGGGCGCGTCGGTGCATTGAACGCTGCAGCGCAGCCCCCAGCCCTGCGCCGTATGCTCGGCGCAGAAAAGGATCTCCTGCAATCCCGGCAGGGTCGCTTCTATGATGGCTTCAAAGGCGTCATAGATTGCCACGGCGGATGCAGGGGAAATCTTTGCTGTGTCGGCAATCTGTACGGCGCAGCGTATATCACTCAGGCGCAGGCTCTCGGCCGATTCAAACAGGCTCAGCCGCAGTTCCGTGGTGTCGATGTCCTCCGCCTTGTCGCAGACAAAAACAAGGTTGCTGCGCCGCTTGATATAGGTTCCCAAAATGACGATGTGCTTCAGCAGCCGCCGGGCGGTATCGATATCGTCCGTGGCCTTGAGCGCGATCAGATATTCCTGTATCCGTGCCAGCTGGCGGGCTGTGACGGTCTCGATCTTGTCATACAGCCGGTTCTGCTCGCTCAGCTTCAGCCATTGTGCCTTCTGGGCTGTTTCCGCCTGTATGATGTCCCCGATGTCATGCAATTCCTCCTGCGTGAGACGCAGCTCCTCCAGCAGAGCCACCAGTTCGGTGATGTCCTCCTGCCAGAAAATATACCCTTTCCGGATCGGGTGGCCGTGAAGCTGGGTCGTTGCATCCAACTGGACACTGCCCGTGAGCGCCTGACGCAGCTGCTCCTCATGGAGCGGCGCTGCCTGCATGGAGCATTGCACAGGCACAAACGCCCGGTCCGTGATCAGACCCTTGGCCATAGATACCTCAAACAGCGTGGCATACCCCATATTGGATTGGATAAGCCCGCACCGGATGCACGCCTCAAAGGACGCTGTAAAGGTCAGGCATTGCACCACGGTCATATCACCGGCGATCGCATGCATCCACGGCACATTTAAAATATACTTGTACAGTAAAGCATAGAGGGTGGCAAAAAAAATCGGCACAAGCGGCAGCCAGAGGATGCGCTTTGTATGCGGAATACGGCAGCGCCGTACAAGGTACACCACCGTGAACACGGCACAGGAAAATATCCACAGCAGACAGAGGTAATATACGAACCGATAGGTGTAATCGGGGCTGCCCAGTACCTCCTGCCCGGGTGGGAACGCAAACACAAGCTGATGACAGTCGTTTGTCAGCACCAGGCTGAACAGTACCACAGGGAATACAAAAATCACGTACCGGTACTTGTACAGCGGGGCGGACTGCCCCCGATCCAAAAAGAAAAGCGTATAAAGTGCAAGGGTCGGGATCAGCAGCATCGGGATATAGTACGCATACCACAATCGCCGCAGCATCTCCGGCGTCTGGGCAAAGTCATAGCGAATCAGGCGGATATCCAGCCAGAACAGCATCAGGGCGGCAGCACCCAGCAGGCAGCGGCGGGTCTGTGCGTGCAGGATACGCCACCAGACCGATACCGCCCAGGAAAAGATCAGAATATTATACAGCACCGTGCGCCAAAAGCCGGAATACGGCATATAAAACGCCCGCATCAGGACAGCGCAGAGAATCACCCCTGCAACCGCAGCGGCTAAACACAGGTTGCCAAGCCGTACCTTTGTCATAGTGCCTGTCCTTTCCAAAGGGTAGATCATCCGTCTGTTTCTTTCCAGTATCATTATGACGTAATCTGCACTTTTTTGCAATAGTACTGAAAAAAGCAGAAAAAAGTCCAAAAAACTATCCAAATGGTGGGGGCAGAAATCGTCCGATTCCTGTATGATGAAATTGACAAATCGTATTCTTTGCAGGAAAGGAGGGCTACGCCGTGCGGAGGATCGTTTTGGACGCGCAATACTCTGTGATGACGAGCGCATTGACAATGGCACTGAAACAGGGCGGGCCGGACTTCCAGGTGCAAAACGCTGGTCCTAAGACAAAGGATATTGTAAAGCTATGCCGTTCCTGCAGGGCGGATGTCCTGCTGCTGGAGGTCTGCCCGCATCCGCCGCGCACCCTGCAGGACAGACTGCTGCTGGCAAACGACCTGCGGGATGTCTGCCCGCACTGCAAAACGGTACTGCTTGTGGATGAGGCCGAATATCCCGAGCTGGCCACCGCCGTGTGTCTGGCAAAAAAGGACCATATTGTCGATGATTTCGTCTACGCTTCCGTCTCGCCTGCCTATCTGAGCGCTATGATGGACACTTTATGACCAAAAGGAGGACAGCTATGAAAAAAGTACAACGAACGCTCGCTGCCGTATTGGCAGCCATGATGCTTATGGCTTTGGCCGGTTGCTCCAAGGGGGATGTAACCAAAGAGGTCAATTCCGGTTTATCCGACCTGAAAGCGCAGGCCGCCGAACCGGCTGTTGAACCCCAGACGGAGACCCCGGCAGAGCCCAAGACCGACGCGGCATCCGAGCCTGCATCCGAACCTGCATCGGAGCCTGCTGCAGAGCTGGAGCCGGAAGCCACCGCCGAACCAGCCCCTGCTTCCGCTCCTGCGGACAATCCCGATTATCCATCGGCTGCCGGCCTGAACACCCAGACCCTGGAGGCATTCGGCACAGACTATACGCTGGTGCTCAACGTGACCTGCCCCGATCAGGGCTGGTACAAGTCCGCCTCGACCAGCTTCGGGGATCTCAAGCTGTTCCCGACCGATGACCCCAGCCATATCTTCTCCGGCGACCCGCGCATAACCTTTGAGCTGAAAAGCGGTCTGGACAAGATCAACTACTATTACGACAGCTTTGAAAACGTGGAGGAGCTTGCCCCACGCACCATCGGCGGCGTGGAGATGGCCGGACGCACCTACAAAAACGTAGGTATGTGGTGGACAGAATACTACGGCGAGATGCCCACCGGCGGCTGGCTGGCCATCAAGATCTCCGGCGTAGACATTGACCCCGGCACCGAGGGCGACACCGTGCTGAACAGCATCACCTTTGGCTAAGCACAGGCAGCTTGCTGCACTCTCAACCGAAAGACGGGTGAGCCAACCATGAAAAAACGCTGTGCCGTATTATTGGCGGCGGCGATGCTGCTGTCTGCGGCAGGCTGCGCACAGGACAGCAAGCGGCCCGAGCCGACCGAACCGGCCGCAAGCGCTGTGAGCGAGACCTCCGCTGAAAATGTTGAAGCTACGGAGGAAACCCCGCAAAAGCCGCAGCCCTCCCGCAGGTTTGATGATTCCCGCATCTCTACTTTATATGATGTGGAATTCAGCTACACCGACCCCAACGGCAACAAGGACACCTATTTTTACGAGGTCCCGCAGATCGATGATGACACCGAGGGCGCAAGGAACATCAACGAGATGATCGGCTACCGCTTCGGCTATCTGGTAGAGCGCGCCGAGGACGCCCGCTCCCGCAATGATTTTATCGACACAAGCTACATCACCTGGATAAGCACCTGGACCGGCCCGGTGCTGAGCCTGCAGATCACAAGCGTTGACACAATGTACAACCGCGATGTGGGCGCCTACCATTACAACTTTGAAACGGGCAAGGAACTTTCCAACATCGAAATGCTCGAGTACCTTGGCTACACCGACAATGACCTGACCTTAAAAGCACTGCAGCGCGCCGTGGCCCAGCATTTCGATACCTACTACGGCAGCGACAACCCCACCTACGCATCCGAGCTTTGCAAGATGCGCGCACAGAGCCTGAACGGGCTGAGCGATGTATTTACCTACTTTGCCGTCTACCCCTACTACACAGGCGGTCTTATCGTCACCGTGCCGATGTACACCCTTGCCGGGGCCGGCATGATGTGGACGGACATAGATGTTTACCCCGACAAGCGGCAGGCCAGCGGCCAGGTGCTGCACGGCCAGGACGAATGGTTTACCTGCGATGTGACCGCCACCGGCAAGGTAACGGTGCGCGCCCTGACCGACTATGTAAGCTCCGACGGCGCAGTTACCTACCAAGACATGAAGGAATGGTACGAGCTGGGCGACCAAACCGAGTTTACGGTAAACGGCTGCTACGGCAACTATGTAAAGATGCTCATGACCAGTGTCGGCCAGGATTATGCCCCCTATGTGTTCCTGCTGACCGAGGACGGCAATGTCGAGTACATCGACGTCATCAGCGGCGCACAGTGCGGCACCATGGCCAACGGCGGCCCGCTGTACGGCGTCAACGAGATCGTCAAGTTTGAGATCGGCACCGCTTACGATGCGGATTTCGAGGCCGAGTATACAACGGTGTACGCTGTCTCCCGCAACAATGAAAAATTCAACCTGGTCGAGGCCATGCACAATGCCGACCCGATGGAACTTTCCAGCCTGATCGGCTCGTATGTAAGTGACTACACCGGTACCTGGTTTGAAATTTGCGAGGATCAGCCGAACTTCTACATCGGCGAATACCGAAACGAAAACCGAGAGCCCGCCACATGGGACAGCGGCATCACCTACCTTGGTATGGATCACCGCGGCTGGATCTGCAGCATTTCGCTGTACCGCATGGATCTAGGGCGCGCACAGCGCGAAACCGTGGCCATGATGCCCACCGATTACGGCGGCTTTTACGTAAGGCATATCGGCGGGGAATCCCTGCTGAACCTGCCAAAGGACGAATCCGTTTGGTTTGAAATGACAAACGAATAAAAAAATCTGAAACGATTATCTTGTAAAGGAGGCAGACACTATGGCAACATGTACGCAATGTGGTGCCGAGTTAAAGCCCGGTACTAAATTCTGCGAGAATTGCGGTGCAAAAGTATCCGTACCGCAGCCCGCCGCACAGCCCGCAGCTGTGCCCCGGCCCCCAGTTCAGCCAACCCAGGCTGCACCGCCGCCCCCACAGCCTGTACAGACGCCCCCGCAGCCGCAGGCAAGCGGCGGCAATCCCTATGCAGGCAGCGCACCTGCCGCCCCGCAGCCCCGGACGAACGCAGCGAATCCTTACGCAGGCAATGCGCCCGGCACACCGCCGCAGACCGGCGCAGGCGCACCGCTTTACGCCGGGAAAACGCCCCCGTCCGCGTCCGCACCGCCTGTCACGCCGCCGCCACCCGGCGGCACGGGCGGCAACCCTTACGGCAATGTGGCCCCCGGCGGCAAGCCCAAACGCCCCCGCGCACCAATGTCCCCCAAGCGGATGATCCTGATCGCCATCCCGGTGATATTCCTGCTTATGATCATCGTAACAATGATTAGCGGCTCTATCCGCACCGGCAAGCCGAACGCCGGTGACCCGAATCAGGGCACCTGGGAAGCAGCCTACGCCGAGATCGGCGGCTCCGTGACGCAGGTCGAGGATGCCTTCGGCAGCGGGTTCCTGATGGACCTGAATGATAAGGGCAAGTGCGTTGTAACGGTGGACGGCACCAAGTCCTACGGCAAGTGGACGCTGAACGGCGGGGTCTTCCAGCTGGATTGCGGCGGCCTGAGCTGCACCGGCACCCTGCAAGACGAAATCCTGGCCCTGAACGATGTGCAGGGACAGGGCGTGACGATCTACTTCGTCAAGTCCGGCAGCACCATGCAGCAGCCTCTGGACGGTGACAGCATGACCCAGGGCACCACCGCAGGCAGCGATACCGATGTGGGCATCTATGTGCTGGAATCCGCCTCCGACAGCGAGTACACCCTCTCCAAGGAGGAGCTTGCCCTCGTCGATATGGAGGACTTCTACATTGAGCTGCGCGCGGACGGCACCGGCGAAACCTACATGGAGGATTTTGTCACCTTCCAATGGAAGGACGGCAGCTTCTACGCGCTGACCGACCCCGATACCCCGGCCATGACCTACACCCGCGAGGGTGACCTGCTGACCATTGAGTTTGACGGTATGACCATGGTCTTTAAGCGCAGCGACACCAAGCCTGAAATCGACCCCGCTTTGCTGGACGGCGGCGAGGACGAATATGACGGCGACGGCTGGATCGACGGCCCGGATGAGCCTGACCCGCCCTACACCTACGACGACGGCAATACCTACGATGATTTGGGCAACACCAACTGGTACGGCTGGTTCCGGATGGAAAACTACAAGAATGTACCGAACCGTGATTACTTTGACACCGACACCTACGATTGCTGGGGCTACATCGGTGAGAGCGATGACGGCAGCCACTACTTTGAGGTTTACCGTGACGGTATGCCCGATGACCCGGTCATCACGATGTGGGTCAATGTCTATGATGACCATATCGAGCCTATCCTGGACGGCTACGACTGGGTGCTTGACCAGAACATAACCAAGAGCGATGCGTATAAGTTCAACCTGTACCCGTATGACGACAGCATCTCGTTGTTCATGTATGACTACGAGGGCGACGACGGTACGGCCTGTGCGGTCAGCTTCTACATGAGGCTGGACGGCACCGAGTGGAACGAGGAGCTCGAAGAGCTGCCGCCCCGCTATGAGGAGTACAAGGCCGCCTTGGCCAACAAATAACGAACTGATTTATCTGTACAAAATGGGGCGGGCCCTGCCCGCCCCTGATATAGGAGGATCATTATGGGACTTATCAGAGCTGCAATGGGCGCTGCTGGCGGCGTTATGGCCGACCAGTGGAAGGAATACTTTTATTGTGAAGCCATGCCAGCTGACCTGTTGGCTACCCGCGGCTGGAAACGCCAGAGCGGACGCAGCGCCAACACCAAAGGCAATGACAACATTATCTCCAACGGTTCCATCGTGGCCGTTGCCGACGGCCAGTGTGCCATGATCGTGGAGCAGGGCAAGGTCGTGGATATGTGCGCCGAGCCGGGTGAGTACACCTACGATACCGGCAGCGCACCGACGCTGTTCAGCGGCGATTTGTCCGAGTCCATCGGCGCAGTGTTCCAGAACATCGGCAAGCGCTTTACCTTCGGCGGCGAGGCCCCGATGGATCAGCGCATCTATTACTTCAACACCAAGGAGCTGGTGGGCAACAAATACGGCACGCCCAGCCCGGTGCCCTTCCGCGTGGTGGATCAGCGCGCCGGCATCGACATCGACATTGCCATCCGCTGCTTCGGCGAGTACAGCTACCGCATTACCAACCCCATTTTGTTCTACACCAATGTCTGCGGCAATGTGGAGGAAGGCTACACCCGCGATGAGATAGACGGGCAGCTGAAATCCGAGCTGATGACCGCCCTGCAGCCCGCCTTTGCCAAGATCAGCGATATGGGCATCCGCTATTCCGCACTGCCTGGCCACACGATGGAGCTTGCCGAGGCCCTCAACGATGTGCTGAGCGCCAAGTGGGGCAAGCTGCGCGGCATCGAGATCGTATCCTTCGGCGTTTCCAGCGTGAAGGCCAGCGAGGAAGACGAGCAGATGCTCAAGGAAATGCAGCGCAACGCAGCCTTTATGGACCCGACCCGCGCCGCTGCGCATCTTGTCGGCGCACAGGCCAGTGCCATGCAGACCGCGGCCGGTAATCAGGGCGCAGGCCCCGCCATGGCCTTTATGGGCATGAATATGGCCGGTGCGGCGGGCGGTATGAACGCCCAGAACCTGTACCAGATGGGTGCCCAGCAGCAGGCCGCCGCACAGCCCGCCCCGGCCCCGGCCTCTGCCCCCGCAGGCTGGACCTGCAGCTGCGGCCAGACCGGCAACACCGGCAAATTCTGCGCAAACTGCGGCAGCCCCAAGCCTGCCCCGGCACCCGCAGCCGCCAGCTGGGTATGCAGCTGCGGCACTTCCAACACCGGTAAGTTCTGCTGCAACTGCGGCAGCCCCAAGCCCGCCCCGGCTCCCGCCAAGTGCAGCCAGTGCGGCTGGACCCCGGATGACCCGGCCCATCCGCCCAAGTTCTGCCCGGAGTGTGGTAAGCCGTTTGGCCAGTGATGCACAAAAAAATCGCTGCGGTGCTTTGCGCCGCAGCCGCTTTTCTGACAATGTCCGGCTGTAAAAAAGCGCCGCCCGGCACACTGACCGGTATCAGCATCAGTTATTCCGGTATGTGCTATGACGACACCTATGGGTTCAGCATAAGAAATGACCCGGTTGACGGCTGCCTTTTCAGCTGCAATTACAAGGATGATGAATGGGTGGAGCTGGAAAACATCCCGGTTGAGGACACCCATTGGCAAGAAGCCCTGGCTCTGGCAGAAAAGCTGGGGCTGGAAAGCCTGCCAGACGAAAAGAAAAATTCTCCCGGCTTATTCATCACCGATGAAACGTTAGATAGCGTTTGCCTGATTTACAAGGCCCCGGATGGCGAGATCATCTACCGTTATCTGGATGCCGATGGCAATACGCGCAGCACCCTGCGTGATTTTTTTGAAGATCTGGCAGGGCAGCTGCAAACCGAAGGAAAGAGAGGTGACGCATAATGGCAACGCAGCTTACCAACTACCAATGCCCTGCCTGTACCGGTCCGCTTCACTTTGACGGTGCCAGCGGAAAGCTGGTGTGTGACTTCTGCGGCAGCAGCTACGATACTGCTGAGATCGAAGCGCTCTATGCTGAAAAAGAAGCCGCTGCCGAAACCGCGGCACAGAATAAACAAGCACCGCCGCCAGACTCCGTCTGGAGCGAAAACGAGGCCGCCGGACTGCGCAGCTATTCCTGCCCGTCCTGCGGCGCAGAGCTGATCTGTGACGAGACGACCGCCGCGACAAGCTGCCCGTACTGCGGCAATCCAACGGTCATCGCGGGGCAGTTCAGCGGCATGCAGCGGCCTGAGCTTGTCCTGCCGTTTGTGCTGGATAAGAACGCCGCCAAGGCCGCACTGAAAAAATACTATCGCGGGAAGAGATTCCTGCCCAATGCCTTCTCTTCGCAGAATCATATCGAGGAGATCAAGGGCGTGTATGTCCCGTTCTGGCTGTTCGATGCCAACGCCTCCGGTTCGGGCCAATATGAAGCCACGACCAGCTCCAGCCACCGCAGCGGCGATTATGAGATCGGAAG
>OLBV01000322.1_pt1 | contig 11099 bp, 9 predicted proteins | sample 1607751 | NCBI WGS metagenome assembly OLBV01 (sample SAMN02674693, study PRJEB24791) | human gut metagenome, SKBSTL018 | isolation source: stool | host: Homo sapiens | place: USA | reverse complement strand
CTTTTAGCAAGCGGTTTTATTATTCCAATGCACCTCCATGTAAGCAGTGATACCTAAAATTACTTACTTTACATGGAGGATTTATTATGTACGAAAAATATTTTAAACAACTAAAAGAAGAATGTCTGATTCGCAACCGTTCTTCTCGAACTGCAGAAGCTTATATATCAAATATCGCTTCTTTTATGAAATGGACTGGTAATAAACCTATGGAAGAACTCTGCCTTCAGGATGCCAGAGAGTTTATTCTTTTCAAAAGAAAAAGTGGCGTCTCGGCAACTACATGTAACTTTTACAATTCTTCCATTGCATTTCTATATAAACATGTACTCCATATACCTTGGGATCAGGATGTTGTTCCCAGAATGCGAATTGATGCACGACTTCCAGAAGTCCTTTCACTTAATGAAGTGGAAACGCTAATTGATACTGCTTCACATATTCGAAACAAAGCTATCATTGCATTACTCTATTCATCAGGACTTAGAGTTGGGGAACTGGTAAAGCTTAGGGCTGAAGATATTTACATGAGCAGAATGCAGGTTTATGTACCCAAAAGCAAAAATCATCGTGACCGTTGGACAATACTTTCAAATCGGGCACTTGAGCTTTTAAAGCAGTATTGGAGAAGTTACCCTGTTAAAAGAGACTATCTGTTTGTTTCTTTGGATGAACCTCATGAACCGCTAAAAGTAAGTGGTGTCGAGATTATGCTTCGAGCTGTTGGAAAAGATGCAGGATTAAGTGTTCATCCACACACGCTACGCCATTCCTTTGCAAGTCACATGATTGAACAGGGCGTTCCAATTAATTATGTTCAGTCTATGCTTGGACACCGCTGTCTGGAATCGACACAGGTTTATATTCACATTTCCAATCAAACAGTTATGGGAATTAAAAGCCCATTAGATCATCCACAAAAGAAAAAACGTGGCCGCAAACCCAAGAAAAAGGATGGTGATTCTAATGAGTAATGAAATCACCATTCAGGATGTTTTTCATCAATTTCTTCCGGAGTATAGTGAAACACATCTTTTTTCAACAGAACAGCATATGGCAGCGCTATGTATCTCTAAATGTAGAACTGCCGAAATGGGAGCAAATATCAGCGAATGTGAATCCTGTCACAAGAAGTACATTCATTATAATTCCTGTAAGAACAGACACTGTCCGATGTGTCAGGGGATGGAAGTCGACGAATGGATTGATAAGCAGCAGGAAAATGTACTTGATGTTCCGTACTTTCATACCGTATTTACAATCCCGGAAGAACTGTATTCTTTAGTGTATTCAAATCAGAAGCTTTTATATGATGCATTGTATCATGCGGCACATCTGACCATGACAGAATTGTCTTCTGACCCAAAACATCTTGGTGCAAAAATCGGATACATTTGTGTGCTACATACCTGGGGTTCAAGAATGAATTATCATCCACATCTCCACACCATAGTTCTTGGCGGTGGTCTGGATTCCACCAATCGTTGGAAAGATAAAGGAAAAAAGTTTTTCTTTCCGGTAAAAGTGATGTCAGCTGTATTTAAGAAACATTACCTGAAAGAACTCAAACTGCTTCATGAATCAGGAAAGCTGCAATACTTAGGGACATCACAAAAACTTAAAAATCATTATACTTTCAAGGAACTACTGAATACGCTTTATGCAAAAGAATGGGTTGTATATACCAAAGAAGCCTTTAATGGAGCTAACTCAGTGATTAAATATCTGGGCAGATACACCCATCGAATTGCTATCAGCAATCGTCGTATCATCAGTATGACATCCGAAACAGTCACTTATCTTGCCAAAGACTACAAAAATGGGGGCAAGATGATTCCTTATACTGTGAAAGGTACAGAATTCCTGCGTCTGTTTCTTATGCATGTACTCCCCAAAGGATTTGTTCGGATTCGCCACTATGGTATTCTTTCCTGCCGAAGTAAAAAAGATAAAATGGATTTATGCAGAAAGCTTTTAAACTGTACTCAGTACCTTTCAAAGTTAAGAAACAAGACCGTTGCTGAAAAACTTCAGATTTTATATCAAAAAGATATCTGCAAATGCGAGAAGTGTGGTGGCAAACTTTTATCCTTCCGACTCAGAGGTTCTTATTCACTTACGGGATAAGCAGGACAATTAAATATGTTCGGAAAGCCTTCATAACAAGAAGGTTTATTTGTCGTGCACCGAGAGCAAGAAAAATCTGATTCATCATATTTACAGATTTGCAAAACCAGATATCTTTGGTAAAATAAAGGTATAGAAAGAAGATTGAAACTCCATAGTGTCTTGGCTAACCGGACGCGATTTGGTTCAATTGGTGAAAATCAGTGTGCAGTCCAGAGGAATGGGCAGATACCAATAAAAGTGTAGTCTGCTTTTTCCTCTGTCCTGACGCCGATTGTTCACGAAATAATTTGTCGAGCTGTTCAGCAAACTCTACAAAAGACTTTTGTTCTTCTAACGATGGAAGTGGAAATTGCAAATTTCTACATTGCTCCAAACTCAAGTTTTGTTGTCTGATTCCCACTGCCTGCCCTATAAAAGGTTCTAATACTTTTGGTTGCATCAAAGCATGAAGCAAAAACCTTGGAAGAATACGCTCTTTTGCTCTGAATATTGCAATTGCTTGATTAATATTCCATTCTTCAAATTCATCTGTAACCAACGTAAACTTTCCCAACGGAGGCCCAACGATATTCATCAAAACATCATTTGGATACACTTTTGACCTTGCTAATTTGCCATTATGTGTCTCAGCTAGAATATACTGTGGATTCTCATCAAATAACATCTCACCAGTGAAACTAAGATTATATACTTTTAAAAATGGAATTTTTCCATTTTCATATTCTTCAGTTATTTCTCCTGTTGGGGGTGTTGTTCCCTTAGTGATGAAATCACATACATCTGACGCTTTTACAATCTCATGATTCCCACACTCAAACAGCTCGACAAATCGGGCTTTTCGTTAAGCTGTCTAATTCAACTAACTCTTGTTTTCTGGCTTCTATAACCTTTTTACACCTACCCAAAACATCTATTATTTCCAATTGTTTCTCTATATTATCAAGGTTAAATTCTTCATTTTTATAATCTTTAAAATAAATATGTGGAATGGTTGCTCCAGTGTAGTATTTTTCTAAATGCATATAACTCACAACATAAAACAAATATTCTGGTAATACATTTTTCTTTGGTATTAGATACTGCATAGTTCCTATCACTGAAGATTTTGCTGGATTCAATGTTGTTCTGCCTATTCCTGCTCCATCCTTGACAACAGCTACATATGGTTGCTCCTGATGATAAAAATTTACTTTTCCAGCCAATCCTGACGCACCATAAATTGGATAATTACCACTCATTTTAATTATATCAGACTGTTTTATGTTCGATGAGCCACGCTCACAAACATCCTCAAGTTTTACTCTCATATACGTCACTCCTGCTATAAACACCATTAATCTTTCCAAGACACAAAAATAACCGCCCTGGTCTGGTAAACTGTGGCGGTTATCTTTAATCAATACATATATCAGGCTGACCGTCTATCGGTAGCACTTCTTTTATACTATATTAACATCTAATCGCCTTTGTGTCGAACATATATTCTATTTGTCCAAGATTCCGTCAAACACGAATTTGCTTTTACACATCCAACAGTTTCTTAAGCTCTGCCAGTTCACCCCGTATCTCACTTTCCAGAGCGTCTATCTTTCCTATTATCACTTCGGTTGGCTCATATTGCACAGCCTCATAGACTATTTCCTTGTACTTGTTGATTGAAAGGTCATAGTCATTTGACACAATCTCATCAACCGGAACAAAGAAGCTCTGATCAGTTCTTTTTCTGTCAGTCTCAGCATCAAGATGATTAAATCTCTCAATAATATCCGGGATATCATTGTCTGCGATTTCCTGACGTTTGTCATCAAGGCTTAATCCATCAGCCTTCATATCATAAAACCAGACTTTATCGGTACCGCCTGAGCCTGTTTTTGTGAAAATAAGGATTGCTGTTGACACTCCTGCGTATGGCTTAAACACACCACTTGGCATTGATATGACTGCGTCGAGCTTATTGTTTTCTATGATTTCTTTTCTGATTTGTTTATGTGCTTTACTGCTGCCAAACAATACTCCATCAGGAACAATCACTGCCGCTCTGCCACCTTTTTTGAGTATACGCAAAAATAGTGCTAAGAAAAGTAGCTCTGTTTTCTTCGTCTTTGTCACTTTAAGCAAATCTGCTGAAACCGCCTCATAGTCCAGACTTCCCTTAAACGGCGGATTTGCCAGAACTAAGCTGTATTTTTCAACATCCGTATTCTGCTCTGAAAGACTGTCTCTGTACGAAATATTAGGATTTTCCACACCATGAAGCAGCATATTCATAGCTCCGATTCGAAGCATGGTTCTGTCCATATCGTTACCATAAAACATAGTGTTATTGAAATGCTGAAGGCTCTCCTGATGAAGGAAAAGCTCCGGATGGTTTTCTCTTAGATAGCTCTGTGCTTCTATCAGAAAGCCTGCACTTCCCATTGCCGGATCAATTATTGTATCATCCGGTGCCGGTTTTACAAGCTCGACCATCATTTTTATAATGTGTCGCGGTGTTCTGAACTGTCCATTAGTTCCGGCTGTTGCAACCTTTGAGAGAAGATACTCGTATAAATCTCCCTTAGAATCTTCATCTCCCAGCTCAAGCTTATCTATTCCATCGACTATTTTTGACAGCATTGCCGCGGTGGGAATCTTGAATATAGCATCTCCCATATATCTGGCATAGGCCGAATCCCCGTCCTGATGCAGATTCTTTATAAACGGAAACACTCCATTTAAAACAAGCTCATACATTTCCTCTGCTGAACCGAGATTTTTGAATTTGCTCCAGCGGTATTTCTGACATTCACCCGGAAACATAGACTCATAGTCTACACCGAGAAAATTTGCCTCGTTTTCTTTTGTTGTCTCAACTTCGTCAAGCTGCTTTATAAAGAGTAAATATGTAAACTGTTCTATAACATCTAATGGATTTGTGATGCCACCTGTCCAGAATGTTTCCCATATTTTATCTATTTTATTTCTTAATTCTCCGGTAATCATTATCTGCTTCTCCTCTATTCTTCCTCTTTAATCACCTTTAGGAAACGCTTGACCTCCGCCCATGCACGCTTGGACTCCGGGAAATTGAGATATCCCATCTGGAACACATGAAACATCCCCTCATACACTGACAGTCGCACCTTAACGCCCTGGATTCTTGCCTTTGCAGCGGCCTCTACCGAGTCAGATAAGAGCATCTCTATCGAGCCTACCTGTATGAGCATTGGTGGAAAGCCTCTGAAATTACCAAACAGCGGCGATATGTATGGATCCATTTTATCGTGGTCACCGGGATAGTCATTCACGTAGATGAGACTGTCCCTTGTGTTTCCAAACAGTGGGTCCTTTTCATAGTTCGTCTCGTAGGATTCTCCGCCTGCTGTGAGGTCGGTCCACGGTGACATGGCTACTATTCCTGCCGGAAGCGGCATGTCGTGGTCGCGAAGATACATGGTAAGGCACATTGCAAGACCTCCGCCCGCTGAGTCTCCTGCCAGCACAATCTGCGAGCCAAACCAGCCCTGTGACAAGAGCCATTTATAGCAGGCTATGGCATCCTCAAGTGCTGCCGGATATGGGTGTTCCGGCGCCACGCGATAGTCAGGCGTGAGCACTGAGCAGCCTTCACTTACCTCATTATAAAGACCTGCAAATACATAGTATGCATTGCGCACTGCCCCCATATATCCACCACCATGCAGCTGCAGTATCACACGCTCTGTATTTGGGTTTTCCTTTGAAGATAAAAGCTTCATAGTGAAACCGCCCATATCTATATCCTCTGTTACAAAGCAGTCCGGAACAAGCCAAGCAGGTTCCTTCATACGCTTCCTGAGCTCTCCGGATTTTATTTTTTTGCCGATTGCAAGGTCATTTGTGATATGTCCCATCAGATTGGCAAGTATTTTTCCCTGCATACTGACTTCTTCATCTGCCACAGCTGCATTGCTATGGACTTTTTCCACATGCTCACTTTTCATGGCAGATAATGAGTTCTTAAATGTCTTTTCAAGCTTATTACCCAAAGCTCCTATTATTCCAGTTTCATTATCACCATTACTATCGCCGTTTTCAATTTCCGGATGGTAGTTTCCCATCTCCTCATCCTCAAACATATGCGAATTTCCTATTCCATGAAAGCCTATCATATATGAAATCTCCGTTTCAGCTCTGTTCTGGCTCTTTTGTCACCGATAATCAGTGTTCCGAGGAACAAAAACAAAGATGCTCCCATCGCTCCCATTGCCAGATATGGGAACCATATGACCTTGACTGCCACAAGTATCATCGCAATCACGCTCATCAGCACAAGAAAAAGCTGCATCATCATGTAGCTCTGCCAGTTTCTTATGTTTACTATCATAAGTATAATTGTTGCAAGAACCATCGCCAGTATGGCACTTGGGAAAACAAATGTAAGTGCCCAGCCACTGGCTCCTGTGAGCAGGTCTATGCCCTCGAGAAACAGCACCGTGAACACAAATGTGCTTACAATTTTAAAAATATATCCGTTTCTTCCGACTATTGCCAGACGCAGCGTCACATTCGCATAGATTACAACAAGAAGCACTATAAAGCTCCAGTTTATCTCATGGTCTGTCATGTAATCAACAGTTGTCAGCACAATCTGTCCTACTATAGACAGAAACAATATGATATTTTCCAGTAATCTGTATTTTCTTGATGCGCCCTTGACGTCAGGATATCTCGTACCGTTGTCATGGCTTGCTGTACTATCTGCCCTCTTTGCTGCACTATCTGTATCGTTTACGCACTTATCCGGCACATCATTATGCTGTTCAAAAACCCCTTCATTGCCCTGATGATTGTCCGATGACAGTTCAACCGGTGCCACAACCTGCTGGCAGAGCGGGCATTTATCTGTATTGTCTGCAATATACACACCGCATTTCATGCATTTAGTCATAATACTCTCCATTTGTTTCAATTGTCACTTCCACTCCGTCATTTACAAGCTTCTTAAAAAAGCTTCTCTGAATCATCGTATCGGCCAGAATAGATGAAAAAGTAAACACCAGCGTGTCCTTGTAGGAGCATATGGTGCCCTTCATAGGCTGTCCCTTGGACATTGGTATAAAGGAATAAAAGCCTGTTATATACGGCTCGTATTCCGGCTCCACCTTTATATTTCCAATATTGGTGATAGTGGTGGTGTTTGCCAGTGCCGACTGCGTATAGACCGCCTTCATTGCCAGATTTTTTATAAAAAGAGGCACCGGTCTCATCAGGATATTTTTCTGATTTGACACACTGTATGAGAAAAGATCCTCCAGATGCTCCTTCGAAATCTGTGAATTGATGGAATCCGTCACTATTTTAAGCACCTCCTCAAATGTGTAGGAGCTGTTTTGCGGTCTGAACTCAGCAGATATCATGACAAAAAAGTTCTTTGTGGTCACGGAGTCAAAATAAGGACGAAGGTTCACAGGAACTGCAACCCTGACAGGCATATCGTTTGGCATGCCGTGAAAACACTCCTGATACACACTCCACACAAAGCATGCTACCAGATAATCATTTATAGAAACTCCATAGCGGTGGCAGACCTGCTTCAGCTGTGATACAGGCATCATGCCATGTATCAGCCCAAACTCTCCATCAGGTACCTTTTCCAGCTTTAAAAGATACGCCTTCTGCCTGTTAAAGCCACTTGGCTTACTTGATTTGTAGTTCTTTACAAAGCTGTCCTCTCTATTTAAGGATGTGCCCTGCGTCAATGAATCGCCCTTTAGCTTTGCAATCTCCGGATGTGTGAGACGCAGATACTGGTAGGTGAGCTCCCTAAGGAAATTGATGCCGCCCATGCCATCTGTCAACACATGAAATACCTCAAGATTTATTCTGTTCTTATAGTATGTCACCCTGAAAAGATAGCTGTGATTCTTGTTCGGTCTTATAAATCTGCACGGAAATGTATTTTCCTCATGCACCTTTGGTGCCTTTTTGCCATTTTCCTCAAAATAGTTCCAGAATACTCCCATCCTGAGTCTCACATTAAACAGACCAAACTTCGGAAGCACTATATCCAGTGCCTCCTGCAGCTTTTCACTGTCAATCTCATCAGTTAAGGTGACTGAGATCCTATATACATTTGTCATGCTCTCCCCCGCTATACTAGGGAACAGATTTGCTGTGTTGTCCAGCTTGTCCCAGCGGATTGAACGCGTTTTCGACATTTTAAATTCCTCGCTTATTATAATGATATAGCGAAGCAGCACCCTAATCGAGCCTGCCGTACACCTCCATCGGCACATATGCCTTTATCTGTATCCCATCAGCCACATATTCCTCTGACACAAGCTCGCCCTGTTTTCTGATGAGCTGTATCACGCCTGCCTTATCATATGGGATAATTCTCTCAATATATACCTTGTTCTCTCTTAATATCTCCTCTAAAAGAGATTTTACCTCATCTAATCCCAGATCCTTTGCCGCTGAAATGTTAAGAGTATAATCTGCCCTGAAATCATGCAGCGGTTCGTTGTCTGTGCGGGCATCCTGCTTATTAAAAAGTGTGACAAATTTCTTGTCTTTTACACCAAGATCATCCAATGTCTGGTAGGTTATGAACATCTGCTTTTCCCGCTGCATATTTGATGCGTCCACCACATGGAAAATGATGTCAGCGTACTTTGCCTCCTCAAGGGTGCTCTTAAAGGCCTCTATCAGATGATGCGGCAGCTTTCTGATAAACCCGACCGTATCAGTTAAAAGCACCTGCTGCTTGCCATCAAGCGCAAGAATACGCGTTGTAGGATCAAGCGTTGCAAAGAGCTTATCCTCCTCAAGCACATCTGCCTCTGTCAGGTGATTTAACAGCGTGGACTTACCTGCGTTAGTATATCCTACTATCGCAACAACCGGTACTTTATTTTTTTCACGCTTTGCCCTTGTGATATCTCTGTGCTTCTGCACCTCTTTCAGCTCTCTTCGAAGCTGTGCTATCCTGTCATTTATAAGACGGCGATCCACCTCAAGCTTTTTCTCTCCGGGACCTCTTGTTCCTATTCCACCGCCAAGCCTCGACATGGACTTTCCCAGTCCCGACAAACGGCTTAATCTGTACTTGAGCTGAGCAAGCTCAACCTGTATCTTACCCTCACTTGTTGTAGCTCTTGATGCAAAAATATCAAGAATAACAAGTGTCCTGTCCATGACCTTTGTGTCAAGGTACATCTCCAGATTTTTCTGCTGTGCAGGACTCAGCTCATCATCGCACACAATGCCTGTTGCCCCTGTACTCTCCACAAGCTCTGCAATCTCCGCCACCTTGCCGGTGCCGACATACGTGCCCGGATGAATCTTTTCTCTTCTTTGGATAAGTGTGCCTACAACTGTCGCGCCTGCTGTCTTTACCAGCTCCGCAAGCTCTGAAAGTGAATCATCTGCATCATCACCGTCCTGCTCACTTACTCCGACGAGCACTACTCTCTCCTCAATATCCTCTATCTTAATAGTATCTGCCATAATCTATCTGGTCTCCAAAAACTGATATTCTCTTGCTGCATCCTCGTCATCGGGATAATCCTTCATGTATTCCTCCATTTTGCTCTTTGCTGTGGCAAAATCGCCGGAATACTCATATGCTATAATCATAGCCTTTGTTATCTGCTGCTTGTTCGGCACACTTTCAAGTTCAAGTGCGTTCTGAAAATAAGTAATCGCAGTGTCATAGTTACCATTGTCCATCTGCGCCTGTCCCATATTCATCAGCTCATAAGAATCCGCCTCACCGCTGTCTAGGTATTTCTTAAAATACTTCTGCGAGCTGTCATTATCGCCCTTCTTCTGATATACCTCACCCATATAGTAGTTTGCCTTGACAAGCTTCTCATCAATAGCCTTTTTCAGACTCTTTATTGCTGAATCATAATCACCAAGCATGGTATATATACGGCCTCTCTGCATATAGTCATCAGCAGTTTTTGCCTTAAGCTTTAAGGCATTATCCAGGTATTCCTTTCCCTGGTCATTCATGCCATACTTTGACAAGGTCTCATAAACGCCAAGATAGAGCTCATAATTATCATTATTCTCACTGAGCGCCGTCTTAAAATCCTTCAAGCCCTTGTCTGAATCATTCTTGGCAAAATATATGCAGCCTCTCAGATAGTATGCGTCAGAATCCTTATTATAGTCGATAATAGCCGTATATGTATCAATTGCTCCATCCACGTCACCGCTTAAATACTGTGCCTTTGCCTTATAATAACATATGTCAAGCTCCTCTGCGCCTACTGAGCCCACCGACTGGTCCAGTGCCTTCTGAAAAGCATCGACCGCATCATCATAGCTGCCGTTTTCTATACAGTTGATGCCATACTGTCTGTACGCATCCTTGTCCTTTGCCTTGTCGCCGGAGCCACAGCCTGTAAGCATGCCTGCTGTGAGCACTACGGTAAGCGTGAGTGCCATAAATTTATTCTTTATCATAATAGTTCTCCATGTGTATATTCTTCCCCTTATTATATATGTATTTACCAAACTTGTAAATCCCGCCCTTACATTTCTGCTAGGGGCCCACCGTGAACCGCGGATTATGAAATTGTATGCTGATAGTACGGTTTGCGGGCGTGGTGGGGGATACACAGTCTCGTGAGTGCTACGCTGCGCTGCCAAGATACTGTAAGAATTATGCCTTGCAGGCTTTCTATGCTCGACGAAACCGTCGAAACTCGCCCTCCATGGCTCGATTTCTCCTTGTCCCGGCATCCATGCCGGGCCATTTCTGTGTTGCATGGGCATAATTCAACAGTATCTAGACAGCTTCGCTATTCGCTCTCACGAGACTGTGTATCCCCCACCACGCCCACAAACCTCACTTTTCCATAAAAAAAATAAGTATCGGTAAGTAGTGCAACACATCATCTCACATCTCTCCACAACATAGTAAGACGTAAGCACCGGTCATCGGTGCGCACACGTCACCCCAATCTCACCACAACGCAGCAAGACGTAAGCACCGG
>OLBV01000317.1_pt1 | contig 11150 bp, 6 predicted proteins | sample 1607751 | NCBI WGS metagenome assembly OLBV01 (sample SAMN02674693, study PRJEB24791) | human gut metagenome, SKBSTL018 | isolation source: stool | host: Homo sapiens | place: USA | reverse complement strand
CTAAGCTGGCGTTTCGCTTTTCTGCACAATTGCCAATTTCGGAAAATTCATGTTCTATTACTTTGACTGCTATTGAGGGATATATGTTGTTGTCAATAAGAGTGTCATAATCTTGGTGAATGATGATAGAAAGCATGATGTTCTCCTTTTCAGGATGTACCAGTGTTGCATAGAATTTATAATCGCAAGGGATTTGTCCTTCTATACATTTAGGTGGATTGCCACCAATCCTGCCTTTTACATTCTTATCGAATGGAATACATTTGGCATATCGTTCGTTCATATTTTCTTTGTTTTTATTATTATCGGTAATGTTTAGAGGATAGCCGACCGTTTAGGGCGGTTCATCCTCATGTTCGAGACAATTTTTATTTCCTTTATTACATACTATATAGAACTTCAATTTTTGACTGCTGTTTCCGGCAGAAAGAGGTGTGAAGTTCATGCCCGCACCCCGTTCGTTTCATTACTGCTCTTATCCGTATTTCATTCATTTTTCAGTTCTCCTTTCTTTCTTTTCATGGGATTTCACTGTTCTTGTTCACGGCAGGACATAGCTATCCCATGTTGCTGTCATGCCGCTTTTTTCCGGTGTATGTCGCAATGCTCCAGTATTACCGTGTATGTCATGCCGCCACCCGTTACCGTAGTGTGGCTGTAAACTCTCGTCCGTCCGCAACGCTCGCAGAAATACGGGTTTTCATATCCGCTTTCTGCCTGTTGCAACTCAGCTTCCTCTATCTCGCTTTCATCCCGTCCGAAGTATTCTTCCGGCAGGCTGCCTTTATTGGAATAGAAGCCGTAGTACCTCACGATGCGGAAATAGCGCAGTGGAACGTGTTGCAGCAGCCGGGGGAAGAACTCCCGGTAATGCAGCGTCAGTTCCTTTTCAACCGGGTTCCTCCTGTCGGGTGAGTTTTTGTAATCACGGTAACGGAATGAAATGTTTTCGCCGTCCATTGCCGTAATCTTGTATTCACTCAGGCACGCCCGTTTGGAATATCTGCCCACATATTGTATCACCTGTTCCGGCATCTGTATGGGTGGTTCCAAATGCACTATCCAGTCCTTTTTGTTTGCCACTTTTTTGATGAAGCCCATAAACTCCATGCGGTCACGGAAGTCATGCTCCAGCCTGCCCGCATCGAACAACTCTATCAGGGCGTGTTCAAACTTGTAGCGGAATACCTTACAGATAGAGGGGATATGCACGTAGTCATGTTCGGGGATGACTATCTTACCGTCGTTATCTATGCCGCCCCATGACATAATCATGTGCGTATGTACATGGAGCTGTTTCGTTTCCCCGTAGGTATGTAGTACGGCAATTACCCCGGTTTTCAAGCCGAACTTGTGCATCATCCAGTCTTTCAGCGTTTCAGCCGAAGTACGCATCAGTATATTCAGCATTTCTTTCCTGTTGCGCTTCACCAAGTCCAGCAGGATATGCGGCAAGGTCATCACCACATGGCGGTGTGGCACCCGCAGCATCTTTTCTTTCATGCGTGCCGCCCATTTCAGCGTGTCACGCCAGCCGCATGACGGGCAAAAACGGTGTTTGCAACTATGGCTGATTTCCCGTACTTCCCCACAATCGGGACAAACGTATGTATCTATCCCCAAAGTGGTTGTGCGACATACACGGATAGCGTTCACCGCCTTGTACTGTTCGGGGGTGATGTACTCCGCCGGGTGCTGTGCGTATTCGTCCCACCACCGATTGAAGAAATCGGACAAGCGGTACTTCTTTTCTTTGCAACCGTCTGTATATATGTCGTTTAGCACTTCTTTCATAGCTCGCACACAAATCCTTTTTTACTCCATTTTAATATCTAATCATTTGATTATTAGTTGTTTATTGTCTTGAACGTTATACTATCAGCCGATTTGGCTGTTATTTTCTTTAAGTATCAGACCTCGTCTTCCTCCATCAACAGATCGTCCAACGGGCTTTTGATATTGCTTTTGAAAGTGTCGGCTATGTGGACATACCTTTCCGTTGTCTTGATGTTGTTATGTCCCATAAGCTCTTTCACAATTTTGATGTCGGTTCCTTGCTCCAGCAAGTGGGTGGCGAACGAATGGCGCAGCAGGTGCGGATAAATCCGTTTCGTGATTCCCGCTTCCCGGGCCGCTGCCTTCAGCCGTTTCGACACGATACTCTCGGTGAAAGGTTCTCCCGGTCTGTGTTCAAAAAGCCACACTTTCGGTTTGTATAGTCTGTTATATTCCGTCAGCTTTTTCATCAACGGTCTTGACAGCAGGGTGTAGCGGTCTTTTTTCCCTTTACCCTGCCGCACCCGTATCAGGGAGCGGGATTCGTTGATGTCGCCGGGTTTCAGTTCCAGCAGTTCGCTGATGCGCAACCCTGCGGAGTAGAGTATGGAGAACATACAGAAGAAACGCAGGTCTGTCACCGTCACGTCGAGTATTTTCTTTATTTCCTCCTTGCTCAACACGTCGGGCAGCGTCTTCTCCCGTTTGGCACGGTTCACCTTGTAACACCGCCGTTCCTGACCGAGAACTTTCTCGTAATAGAACTTGATGGCGTTGATACGCTGGTTTTGCTGGCAGGAGGATATGTTTTTCTCGTGGATGAGATACAGCAGGTAGTCGTTTATCTCGCCGGGGGTAACCGTTTCAATCTTACGCCCCTCGAAATGCTGTTGGAAATCGCGGAAATAGGAGGTATATACCCTTACGGTATGGTCACTGTAACGCACTTGCTGAAGTTTTTCCAGATAGCCTTCCGGCAGTGGCGGCCGTTTGTCTTCCTCTTTACGGGGTGCGGTTTCCTTGATGGCAGAATAGTCTATAAACGCCATTTTTACATAGCGGTCGAAGAACTCGGCAAGCACGAAATCTTCTGCCGGCAGATAAGCCCTGCCGCCGACAAGCAGTACGTTTTCTTCCTTCGACAGCGACAAGCGGATGTCATTGTCATTACCGAAAGTCACTTCGACAAATTCTCTCCCGTTTCTTATCACCGGAGAAAGTTTGATCTTGGTTTTTGGGGTATATATTTCCATGCCTCACGTTTTGTCGGATATTGAAACCCGTTTTCGCAAATTTATAAAAAAACACGGGTTATCCATGCGCTTTATTGACATTTAACAATAGATCCCGACTACCTGACAAATAAGGTGAGGAGCCACGAAAATACCCTCTGCCAAATCCGTCCTTCCCGGCACTCCGTTTCTCCGATTTCCTCTGCCCTGCGCCACAAGCGGCCACTTCTGTGCCCGATGCTTCCATAGCCTTTCCAACTCTTTTACGTTCAGCCGGTTCCCCTTACTTTCGTTCCCGCATCGCTATTGGTGCTAACTAAAAACACTCGTAATTATGGACGAAAACGTAAAGAACGACGCTAAACAAGTCATGCTCGTTCAGAATGCCGACGACGGACGACTACAAGCCGTTACCGGCGTGGATCAGGACGGCAATATCCAGACCGCCGACCCCACGGATCAGAACGTGGCGAGCCTGCTGAACGTGAACACGCAGGATTCAGCCCTCGAAGCCTTCTTCAAAAAGTTCATGGAACAGGCCCAGAACCCCGTCCACACGGGTATCTTCGTCATGACGGAGAATGCCCTGAACAAACTTATCCGCATCGACTTCGACCCGGAGATTCTGGAAAATTACCGTATCGACCCCTCCGAACGGCTTCAGACGCAGGAGCAGCGGCAGTTCGAGCCGCTGGACGTCACGAAGATAGACCTGGCGGATATGGAGAAGAAAGGTATCCGCATGGAGGACATCGAGCCGCACCTGAAAGCCATGTCTTACGGACATAAATCCAACGGGCTGGTGGAGATGAACCCCGAACTGGAGAACGGGATGCGTGTTTCCACCAAAGGGCGCGTGTCGCTCGAAGAGCAGGCGGACGGCTCGCTGCGCGTCGTGCCGCATTACTGGCAGGAACGACCCGACCTCGACGCCCCCTTCCACGGGGTGCTGCTCGATGAGGAGGCGAAAACGAACCTGATGAACACCCGTCATGCCGGGAAAGTGATCGACCTGGAGCTGGAGCCGGGCAAGCTCACGCCCTGCTACGTGTCGATAGACAAATGGACGAACACGCTGGAACCCATGCCCGTTTCGTTACTCGAAAAACGTGCCCGCATCAAGGAGGCCGACCTCTCGGAAGGCAAGCAGATGGATTTCTACGGCGGCGGCAAGGTGTTGCTCGAAGGATATACCACCCGCGCGGGTTATAAGCGGGATGCCTATATCCAAATCGACGCGGCCGAACGTAACTATTCCTTTACCTACGACGGTTTGGATCGCAACCGCTACGCCCAGGAGAACAAGGAGATTTACCGCCAGAAGGCCGCCGAGAAAAACGGACGGCAGGAAACTACGGCCTCCGAACGACAGCCCACGCTCACGATTCACCGGACAATCCTCAAAGCCTCCGTGCCCAAAGAGGCTTATGACCAGTGGACGGAAGCGGTGAATGATCCCTCCAAGCGGGCGGATGTCAAGGCTTTCTACATCAAGGGCATGGTCAAGGACGGGCAGGGTGAGCCGTTCAACGCCTGGGTCAAGCCCAACTTCGAGCGTAACAAGATGGACTTCTTCCGCTGGAATCCCGACCGTGCGAAACGGCAGGGAGCGGAGGTCAAACCCGCCGTTGAAAGCCGTACCCAGGTCGCCGTCAATTCCGAGGGCAAGACCGTCGAAGCGGTCAAAGGTGTGAAAGAGCCGCTCAAGCAGGGACAGCAGGAAGCCACCCCGACGCAGAAGAAAAATTACCGCAGCAGCAAAAAGAGCAACTCCAAAGGTGTCAAGGTATAACGTATGAAATGGTTCTACATGCAGGCCGGAGCCATGCCGCTCCTGATCGCGGCGCTGGCTGCCTTGTACCTCCGGCCGGGTAAACGCAGCCCCCCGGAGAAGGCGGACGACGGACGGCTGTATTACGACGGGAACGGCAACCATGTCTATTACGACCGCCGGCTGATCGCCCGTCCGGAAAAAGAGAAAGAAGAAGAACTACAAGAAAACAACCACTGAAAAATCCGAATCATCATGCAAGTAATTATCGCAGAAAAGCCCTCGGTGGCGCGTGAGATCGCCGCCATCGTGGGAGCCACGAACCGTAAAGACGGTTTTATCGAGGGAAACGGCTACGCCGTAACCTGGGCCTTCGGCCACCTGGTCGGGCTGGCAATGCCCCAACAGTATGGCATCGCGGGTTTCCGCCGGGAAAACCTGCCTATCCTGCCATCATCGTTCATCCTCCTGCCCCGGCAGGTTCGGGAGGGTAAAGAGTATAAGGCCGACCCGGGTGTCGTGAAGCAGCTCGGTATTCTCCGGGAATTGTTCGGCATGGCCGAGCGCATCATCGTCGCGACCGACGCGGGGCGTGAAGGGGAGCTGATCTTCCGCTACATCTACTCTTACCTGGAATGCCGCACCCCTTTCGTGCGGTTATGGATCAGCAGCCTGACCGACCGGGCCATCCGCGAGGGGTTACAACACCTCCGCCCCGGCAACGAATACGACAACCTTTACCTCTCGGCCAAAGCCCGCAGCGAAGCCGACTGGATCGTCGGTATCAACGCCTCGCAAGCGCTTGCTGTGGCTGCCGGGCGGGGTGTCTGGTCGCTCGGACGGGTGCAGACCCCCACGCTGGCGATCATCTGCTCCCGTTACCTGGAGAACAAGGCGTTCAAGCCCGCCACCTATTTCCGGCTGAAGCTCTCCACGGCAAAGGAGGGCACGGAGTTCACCGTCCTCTCCACGGAGAAATTCGACGGCAGGGAGAAGGCGGAAGCAGCCCGCGCCGAGGTTATCGGCGCCCGAACGGTACGCGTCGTGAACGTGGAGCGCAAGGAGGCCAGGGAACAGCCGCCTCTCTTGTACGACCTGACGACACTCCAGAAAGAGGCCAACAGCCGGTATGGTTTTTCGGCAGAAAAAACGCTCGACATCGCCCAGTCGCTTTACGAGAAGAAGTTCATCACTTATCCCCGTACCGGCTCACGCTATATATCGGAAGATGTGGCCGAGGAGATTCCGGCACTCATCGGGAACATGACACGCTATCCCCGTTTCGCGGAATACGCGGGCAAGATGGATACCGCATCTCTCTCCCGCCGAAGCGTGGACAACGAAAAGATCGCCGACCACCACGCGCTGCTTCCCACCGAGAACCTCCCCTCCGAACTGGATGCCGACCACCGCATCGTCTATGAGATGGTCGCGGGGCGGATGCTCGAAACCTTTTCCGGGGCCTGCGTGAAAGAAAACACTTCCCTTACCCTGCAAAGCGCGGGACATGATTTCACGGCCCGCGGCAGTATCATGGTCGAGACGGGCTGGCGGGCCGTCCTGAATGAACCTGTCGAGGAGAAAGAGGAGGACATGACCCTCCTTCCCGACATCGTGCAAGGCGACGAGCTGCCCGTCAAAGGATGCGGCACGGAACAGAAACAGACCCGGCCGCGCCCCCTTCACACGGAATCGAGCCTGCTGGCGGCGATGGAAACCGCCGGACGCGAACTGTCCGACGAGGCCGAACGCGAGGCGATGAAAGATGCCGGCATCGGCACGCCCGCCACCCGTGCCGCCATCATCGAAACGCTCTTTGCCCGCGAGTATGTCAGGCGAGAGAAAAAGTCGCTTGTACCCACGGACAAGGGACTGGCCGTGTATGCCGTGGTCAGGGACAAGAAGATCGCCGATGTCGCCATGACGGGCGGCTGGGAACTGGCCCTCTCGAAGATCGCCACCGGGGAGATGGACGCCCCGACGTTCCATCGCGGTATCGAGGTCTTCGCCTCGCAAATCGCCAAAGAACTGCTGGAAGCAAGAATCGACGGCGCGGAGAGTGACACAGCCTGCCCGCGTTGCGGCAGGCCCGTGGTGTTCTATCCCAAACTCGCCAAGTGTCAGAATCCCGATTGCGGCCTGACCGTATGGAGAACCGTGGCCCGCAAGGAGCTGACCGACAAGCAGCTTGCGGAACTGCTGACCAAAGGCAAAACCGGCACGATCCGGGGATTCGTCAAAAACGGCGGCGGGACGTTCGACGCGGCCCTCACGCTCGATGACCAGTTCAAGACCTCGTTCGTTTTCGAACCGCGCGATACTCCCAGGCAGGGAAAGAGGAACAAACGGAAATAATCGTTACCTTTGCCACTGGAAAAGACCTGTCATAACGAGATACGCTTGTTTGATAAGGATTTTTTCAGTGGTCGGCGCTTCGGGTGGGAACCCGGGGCGCCTTTCTCTTCCCCGATTATCAACGACCACTAAAAATTCTTATCATGCCAGACAAGCAACACCATACCCCCACGGGGGAATTGTCCTATTACGGACTTTCGTTACTATCCTACCTCAAGGACAGCCACCCGGAACTCATCGCCGAAAGTGAGTTCATCGCCGAGCGGGCCGACAGCGCCGCCCAAGCGTACAGCGAGGCGATCCGTTCGGGCTGCAACCACATCGAGGCCGAAGAAATTGCCCGCGAGGAACTCTGCCGCGGACTGCACTTTTCACCCTACAACACGCTGGTAAACATCCTCTGGAGGGAATTCGAGGCGGAGATTCCCGAGGATACCGCCCGGCAGGCGGCTCTACGCCTGCTGCCCCTCTGCCGCGGGGTGCTGGAGAAGTACGACCTCACGGACGACTTCGCCGACACGCCCGACTACGAACTGTTCTATACCGAACTGACGGGAACCGTCCAAATACTTCTCGAAGATGGCATTCAATAAGAAAACCCACCTCCGCCAGAATATCGACGCGCTGAAGACGGCCTTCACGCTCGACAGGGAACGGCGGGCGCCGACTCCCGAAGAAGAAAGGACACTCGGCGCATACAGCGGCTTCGGCGCCATCAAGGAAGTGCTGGAAAACCCCACCGGGAAACCGGACAAGGACGGCATGGCAACGCTCGTGGCCGAGTTGCACGAGGTCATCAGGGCGAATACTCCCGACGAACGGGAATACAAGCGCTACATGGACGGGATCAAGAACTCCGTCCTGACGGCTTTTTACACGCCCCCGAAAGTGGCAGACGCCATCGTGGAGGCGATATGGGACACGCGGATCGCCCCCAAACGTATTCTTGACCCCAGCGCGGGAACGGGGGTTTTCGTCAATGCCGTGGATTTCCACGACCCCTACGCGGAGATCACCTGCTTCGAGAAAGACCCCGCCACGGGGTTGATCCTGAAGCACCTGCATCCCGAAAAACAGGTGCGGGTACAGGGATTCGAGCGCATCGAACCCAAATACGCCGGTTACTACGACGTGGCCGTGAGCAACATCCCTTTCGGGGACGTGGCGCTCTTCGACCCGTTCTTCTCCACCCATACCGACCCCGTGCGGCGGCAAGGCACACGGGCGCTGCACAACTATTTTTTCATGAAGTCCGTCGATATGGTACGCGAGGGCGGCCTGGTGGCATTCATCACCTCGCAGGGAGTATTGAACGCCGAGCAGGGACGCCCCGTGCGCGAGTGGCTGATGAACCGCTGCGAGCCCGTATCGGCCATCCGGCTGCCGAACAACCTCTTTACAGAACACGCGGGGACGGAGGTCGGCAGCGACCTGGTTATCCTGCAAAAGAAAGCCGCCACGGGGGAACTGTCCGAACGGCAGCGGGATTTCATCGAATCCCGCAAGCTGTCGAACGGCATCCGGATAAACAACCTTTTCCAGTCGTTCGACAGGGTGATCCATACCGAGGCCAAAGTAGGCAAAGACCCCTACGGCAAACCGGCGATGGAGTTCACCCACGCGGAGGGCGTGGACGGCATCGACCGGGAGATGCGGCGTATGCTCTCGGAGGATTTCAACCGGCATTTCAACGAGAGTTATTGCCTGGAACATGCTCCGGAACAGACACCCGGTACACCGGAGCGGGAATTGTCCCGTTCCCGTCAGGCGGAACGCCAGCGTGCCGAAAGATACGAGCCCCGCCTTGCCGGAGAAATCGTCAAGGAGATTATCGCCGACGCCCGTAACCTTCAGCAGCAGCGGGAAGAGGAGGAAAAACGCCGCGTCGTCGCAGAAATGGCGGCGCAGGGCTACCATGTCGATACCGAAACCGGGGAGATTACCCGAATCGAAAACAAACCCGGACAAGTGTTACCGGATTCTGCCGCCACACCCGCCGGAGAACCGACCGAAGAGGATCTGGCCGACTTCGGGGCCTGGTCGAAAGAGCGGGAGAATCGCTTGTGGGAGCAGCACCCGCCGAAACCCGAAGATTTCGGCATGGCAGATACTCCCGTGCAGCACGTGGGCGGAATAACGGAACCGAAACCGCGGGAGGGCTTCGCCGGGTCGCTTTTCGACACGGTGGAAACGGCGGCTCCCGTACCTGCCACCCAAGCTGCCGAACCGGTAAACGTGCAGCAGGAACCGTTGCTGACGCTCTACGATCTGTTCGGCTTCAGCGCCGAGGAGCGGCGGCAGGCAGAACTCGGTATATCCAAGAAAAGGAACAGCCGCCGGGGAGCAAAGCGGAAGACGCCCCGACAACCCTCATTATTCGCCCCGGCCTCCTCTCCGGAGGAACAGAAGAGCGAAATGCCGAAAACGACGCCACCGGAGCGTGATCCCGAAGACTTGTATGCCTCCCTGAACTGGGAGGATAACCCGCCGATCAACGGCTTTTACGAGATGATGATGTCGCTTACCCCGGAACGGAGGGCGGAATTGCGCCGACAAAGCGCCCGGCAGCAGGAAACCCCGGAACAGCGGGAACGGCAGGCGGTACGCCCCCCGACGGAAGCCCCGAAAGACAGACGGAAACAAGCCGCCGGTACGCCGAGAACGGGCAGCTTGTTCGACACGTCGGAAAATCCGGAGGAGGAAGAACCCGGTAAAGAAATGCCGCAGATACGGGAGGCGGATATGAAACCCCGCCCGTTCGAGGGTGAGGTCGCCCCCTATTTCCGCGAGGGGACACTCGTCACGGACGGACAAAACCGGGTCGGCTACCTGCGGGGGATTGAATCCCTGCAACCCATGTTCCACCCGCTGGAACTCACGCCTGCACAACGGACGAAAGCCTCCATGTATATCGAGATACGCGATGCCTATTACCACCTTTATAACAACGAGGCGGAAACGCTGACGGCGAACCCCGCCCTGCGGGAGATGCTCAACCGGCTTTACGACAATTTCACCGAACGCTTCGGACGGCTCAATGACAAACGCAACCTCGACCTGATCAAGATGGACGCGCGGGGGACGGAGATTCTATCGCTGGAGCGTTACATCGACGGCAAGGCACGCAAAGCCGACATCTTCGAGCGTCCCGTGGCCTTCAATCCCGATGAGATCACGCACGCCGACGACGCTTCGGAGGCCCTTGTGGCCAGCCTGAACAAGTACGGCCGGGTGGAACCGCACTACATGGCCTCGCTCACGGGAACTACCGTGGAGGGAATACTCGGGGAACTGAAAGGACGTATCTATTACAACCCGGAAACGGACGGCTACGAGGTTGCCGACAAGTTCATCGCCGGCAATGTCATCGGGAAAGCCGAACGGATCGAGGCGTTCCTGCGGGAGAATCCCGACCACGCCCCGGCCCGGGAATCGCTGGAGGCTCTGCGCGAGGCGACGCCCAAACCCATCGCTTTCGACGACCTGGACTTCAACCTGGGCGAACGGTGGATTCCAAAAGGTGTTTACGAGCGTTTCGCCTCCTCGCTCTTCGATACGGAGGTGAAGATCACCTTCGCCTCTAACCTGGACGAGTACGGCGTGAAGGCGGAAGCGACGAACGTGAAGATCACGGAGCAGTATGCCGTCAGCGCGCAGACCCGTAAGTACAACGGCCTGCACCTTTTGAAACACGCCCTGCAAAACACTTCGCCCGACATCACCAAGACCGTCCTCAAATGGGTGGACGGCGAACGGCGGGAGGTCAAAGTGCGTGACGGGGAGGCCATACAGCTCGCCAACAGCAAGATAGACGAGATCCGGGGTGCTTTCCCCGAATGGCTGCGCGAGCAGTCGTCCGACTTCAAAGACCGCCTGACAGACCTCTATAACCGTACTTTCAACTGTTACGTGCGCCCGAAGTACGACGGGACGCACCAGGAATTCCCCGACCTCGACCTCAAGGGGCTGGGAATCGACAAACTGTATGACAGCCAGAAGGACGCGATATGGATGGA
>OLBV01000313.1_pt1 | contig 11190 bp, 10 predicted proteins | sample 1607751 | NCBI WGS metagenome assembly OLBV01 (sample SAMN02674693, study PRJEB24791) | human gut metagenome, SKBSTL018 | isolation source: stool | host: Homo sapiens | place: USA | reverse complement strand
GGATATTATTGTAATCCTGAATGCTGGAATACCAAAAACGAAACGGTAAAAGATGGCAGGACAAACGGTCTTCTTGCGGACCTACGGGCAAGGCTTGAAACTTCTTACATGAACCTGTTAAAGGAAACGGGTATGATAACTGCTGAAATGCTGAAAAACGAAATAACATGTGTAGGGACTGTTCCTGTAACTCTTTTGAAAACCGGAGAAGAAGAACGCGAAAGGTTGAGAATCCGTTCCGTAGCGATAAATTCTACCTCATCTTACCGTCAGTCCAAGTCTACTCAGGCATACCTGCACGAATACCTGCTTTCTATGGGGATGAATGACCTAGCTTTTGAAGACATTACAGAAGATTTCGGTTGGGAATACAAACTATATCTGAAGGGTAAAGGTTGCGGTGCGAGTCACATCAACCACTGTCTTACATGGCTGAACAGACTGATATATATTGCCGTTGACAGGGAGGTTCTCCGTTTCAACCCGCTTGCGGATGTACCTTACGAGAAAAAGCCTACAGGTAAATTGAAACATATAAGCAGGGCTGAGTTGCAAAGGATTATGGAGCAGCCTATGCCGGAAAGATTGCAGGAACTTACCCGCAGGGCTTTCATATTTTCCTGCTTCACCGGATTGTCTTACGTTGATGTTAAACGGCTCTATCCTTCACATATTGAAACGACTTTAGACGGAAGAAAGTACATCCGTATCAACCGTAAAAAAACGGATGTGGAGTCATTCATACCTCTTCATCCCATAGCTGAACAGATATTGGCTATGTATAACACAACGGATGAAAGCAGACCCATATTCCCATTGCCCAAGCGTGACATGTTATGGTACTGCATACATGAGATAGGTATCGTGGCTGGTATAAAGGAGAATTTGAGCTATCACGCCAGCAGGCATTCGTTCGGCACTTTGATGCTTTCTGCAGGTGTCCCGATAGAAAGTATAAGTAAAATGATGGGACACACGAGTATTAAAACGACACAAGGATATGCCAAAGTAACCGATGATAAAATATCCGAGGACATGGACAAGCTGATTAAACGAAGACAAGAGCAAAAGAACAATCCCGGACAGTCGTCCGTTCCCTCTGCCGTCCATAGAAGTTAGTACAGACTCTATTGAAAGCGAAAAGGTCAGGCGGCTTTGCCGTTTCGGGCTGAATCTTCCTCTTTCAGAGCGTATTCAGCCCGAAAACCTTTTCCCTTTCACGTCTGTACAATGGATACCGACGGCAGCGGAAACAAGCGACTGACGGAAAAGTCAGAAGAAAAATATAAAACAGCATATAGATGGAAATTAAATCACATCCGATTCTATTTCTATATGCTGTTCCCATTACTTAAGAAGGATATTTTTTAGAAATACAATAAAGTGGGCAGACGGTAAACTGCGCTCCCTCCAGAAAAATCAATTTTTGTTTTCTGCAGCTTTGGCTGTTATTCTCATCTGTTCGGCAAGAGTCATCACATTTGGGATACTGTCATACGAGAGTAAAACGATGATTTTTTCCACACTTATTTGTTTTTTCTATTTTCCGCTATTGTAAATGACATCAAGTAGCTCATTTGCAAGTTTCACATCTGTGATTTTAATAATATTGTCTTCCTCTGTAACATAGCCAAGTATATTGATACTGCCATACCAGACTGTGGACTTATCTATGACGCACGAGGATAATGATAGTTTCGGTACAATCTTTACATATAATCCCAAACTTTTTAGATAATCCGTCTGACTGCTTTCCTCTGATGTAAGAATTGCAACTTGAACACCACTTGCATGAAGCTCTCTGAGCATTTTAACAAATGTGTTTCGTTCTGTATGATAGAGTTTTGGAGAGGATATGACAATAGATTGTCTTGAACTTTTCAAATTTTGCATAAATGCCAAACGGAATGTGTTACCATTGAAAATCTGTCCTTCATATGATGATGTTTGTAAGTCATCTGTATTATCAAACAGTGTCTGAGTATCTTTTGACAGTACCCGATAACCGATGGCAGAGTATCCTTTCAGGCGTTTACGATACATGCTCTCACAAACAGGTTCGTGTATATCAATATAGTCATAAATACGAACATCTTTCTTTCCCTCATTCTCACGGTGCAAACGTCCGGCATATTGTGCCACCAATCCTTTCCATGAGATTGGCAGTACCAAAAACAGTGTATCAAGTCGTGGATAGTCAAATCCCTCTCCCACATATTTTCCCGTGGCTACTATTACAAGAGGGGCGTCTTTGGGGATATCTTGTAACTTTTGCAGCGTTTCTCTCCTGTTTTTTGCAGTCCCTTCTCCTGTGAGTTGTATGATGTTGGCTACATGCTGCTTCAACATTTCGGCAAGCAATTCTACATGAGAAGTTCTGGCAGTAAGTATTATAGGTGTCCGTCCTGAAGTCACGACATTTAGGACATCCTCTATTATAAGATTATTCCGTATTTTCGATTCAGCGAGGGATTGTGATAGTGCCGTAAACGATTGTTTGTCATCGGTAACAGGTCTGTAAGATGTAAATCTCGGCACAAGATAACGCTGGAACGACTGCTTCTGTATCTGCGCCTTGGCATCGGCAGAAAAACGAATCGGACCGCATTGCATGAAGATTATAGGCTGCAAACCATCTTTACGGATTGGAGTGGCAGTAAGTCCATAGACATAATGTGCCGTAACGTGTTTTAATACATTCTCAAATGTTATGGAAGATACGTGATGACACTCGTCTACAATGACCATCCCGTATCCTTTTACAAAAGGCTTGACTTCGTCATTTTCAAAACACGACTGCATAAGGGCTATATCAATAACACCATGCAACGTGTTAGAGGTAGAATCAAGACACCCGACTGGAGAAAATGCCTTCTTCCTTCCTCGTTTCTTGGAAATCTCATCTTCTGTAAAATCTATGCCAAGAAATTCAGACAGACGTTCATGCCATTGCATAAGCAATGCCTTGGAGTGTACCAGAATAAGAGTATTTGTCTTTCTTCGGGCAATCAGAGCCGCGGCTGTAACAGTCTTTCCAAAGGCTGTCGTTGCAGACAATACACCATTGGAAAATGGCATGAGGGCATTGATGGCATCCAACTGTTCATCGCGTTCCTTTCCTTTGAATGTTACGCCAATAGGTTTACCATGATTTGTATTATCAACTATCTCATAATCAATTTTGAGAGAATACAGCATGTTGATAATGGCATCCTCACATCCCCGAGGCATTGCAAGATATTCATCGGTAAAATCTGCACGGCAGATAATACGAGGAATGTTATATGTGGAAATACGCATCGCCTGTTTGCTGTAAAATTCAGGATTTTTAAACGCCGCAATATGTTTCAAATGATTACTAACCTTATCTGAAATAGATTTTAAAGGAATATATATCCTGTCTGATTTATGTATTATAAGTATGCCGTTAAAGTCTTCCTGAGTCACATCTTGTATGACTGGTATTTCCCACGGTTTATTTTCCGAAGATGTGGCCAATGTTCCAAAATCTTCCTGCTGATGCTGTGTCAATAATGTATCTACGGTACTTTCATCTATTTTTCTTACATTGTACAGGTATGCCCATTGATTCTGGAACGGAAGAAACTGATCATCTACAAAAACGCTGTTTCCTGCTTTTCTGGCTTTTCCTTGCAATGGTAACGCAATGAGATTGCCGAATCCGCCTTCCGGTACTTTATCCTGATTGGGAAAGAAACGATCGTATGAATCGAATGTCATCCGCCCATTGCGCTTCATGGCTTCCGTAAGAATTGTATTGCCTAATTTCCTTACTTTGCAGGCTGGTATGGGTTCATTAAAGAAAGTCCACACATGAGCGCCATTGCCAGAGCGTGAGCGTTCTATACTGAACGGAATTCTCCACTCTCTACAAATGGAAATAAATGCCAATACATCGTTCTTATATCCATGAGTGCAATTTTTGTCATCAAAATCAGCACACAGGAAAGAACATTTATTATCAGAAGTAACGACGTACAGACCGATAACATCGCATCCGTTCTCATCTTTACCTTCCAGATGTCGGTATATGTCTTGATTGGTTAACGGGGCAAAATTGCGGTTGGGACACTCTGCACATTTATGCTTTTTCTTGTCACATATTCCTCTGCGCCATTCGTTGATACATACAGGTTGGTAACCACCCTTTTCTGTGGTTTTGTTGAACCATCGTCGTGCAAAAACATCATCCCGTCCCTTGAAAAAGTTACGGAACAATGCAATTTTCTCATCAAGAGAGAGTCTGATTGGAGGATATATTATGGAAGAAAATGTTGTACTTTCATCAGCACGTTTGATGGAGGAATACACTATACCATGCTGTGAAAGTATTGACTTAAGTTCTTCATTTTCAGTAAGTAGGGCATTGTATTTAATGATAAGCGCATTGTATTTCTCTTGAAAACTGTCCATCTGTTATTTTGTTGCCATTAAACCACACAGCAATGCAATTCCAAAACTAAGAAATGTTCCGGCTAGGACGTACTCTGTCTTTGCAGTGTCCGTGTCTTTGAATCGAAGTATGGATTTTGCCGCTATGATAAAACCGATTGCTTCATATTGCCCAATGATAACGAATATGATTGTAAGAATGCGCTCTAAATTTCCAATCAACGCTCCTGCATTTTTGATATTTTCACAAGATTGTGTCTCTCCAACTTGATATTTCTTTAAGACCAGCTTGATCAGGATGTTTGCAGGCTTGATGCACAATAGTAACGCCAATATGAACAAAGGTATAGAGTAGGTACCATTGCAATCCATTGATTGGATTGGCAACTTTGTTGTAGTGTCAAAGGAGAATGTTACTATAATCAGTATCGCCAAATGAGAAATCTGATCAATCACAAAATTCCATAATCCTTTGGGGCTATATGTTTTGATAGCATCTATCACCAGATGAGAAAAAGCAATGGCAAGGGCATAAAATCTGAATTCATAAATAGGAACAACTGCCCATGATACCACGCCGATAATAAGCGAATGCACATACAGGAACCAGCTTTTGAACTTCCTTTCCTCTTTCTGTGCACAGTATTTATCATTTTGCAGGTAAAAATCTCCTATAACATGTGCCAATAACAGACTTAAAAACAACCAATTATTCATATTCTTCAAAATTTATCTGTTCAAAATACTTTATAGATTCTTCTATACAATACCATTTTGTAGCTGTAGAAGCATTATTTACACTGGCTTGGGATATACCCAGTTTCTTGGCAATGTCTGCCTCTTTAAAACCAAGCAGTTTATAGTAAACGACTTCACTTTGGCGCACAGTCATATCATTTAATATGGCATCGGTCAATAGGGCTATAGTTTGTAAAGGGGCAGATAATTGCTTTTTACTTGTATGAACAGACATCGTTCCCTTATTCAGGGAACTCATTTCCTCGAGCGCACGTCCTGATAGATATATGGCCTCACCATCCCAAATGCCTTGTTCGGTATTCACTATTCTCATATCTCCAATACCAATGGCCATTCGTATTCCGTATGTATGGAAATTTTTCGTCTTTTCATTTTTAGCTGTGGAAAAAGATTTGATGCAGGATTTGATTATAAAGGCTATCCGGAATACGTTTGATACATTTTGCATTACACACTCTATATAGTCCCCTTTTATTTGGCGACCTTCAAAATCAGGATAACTCACTTTTAACAAGCTAAATAATGATTCTATCCTTTGCTTTAATCCTATAGTTTCATTCACGGACAAGGAAGTGGACGAAACTATATCCGCTGAAATTGTTGCAAACATATTATTGTCCATTGATTTGATAACAAAGGTATGAATTTTCTTTTATTCCGCCAAATTATAGACCAAATAACCTATAATCGTAGAATATAGACAAATAAGTCTATAAAGGTAATTTATATACAATATGAGCTATAGCAAAAATCTGCACCATTTCCATAGGCAAATGATGCAGATTATAGAGCAAGACAAACATATCCATTATTTCCTGTACGCCTCCTTGTACCCTTTCATCAGTGTCTTTTCTATGTCAGAAGCCCGGTAGAGAATCTTGCCGCCTACCTGTGTGTAAGGCAGAATGCCGTTGTTGCGGTAGTCCTGCAGGGTTCTCCGGCTTACTTTCAGCAGGAATGCCACTTCCTTGTCCGTCAGCAATTCATCGCCATAGGCAGACGGTTGCCGTTTTTCCAACAACTTTTCGAGCAGGGCCAGCAGCCTGTCGAAATTCGAGTGGAACGTCTTTACCCACTCGTGGTCCTTTTCTCTGATTTCATTACTCATATGCGCTTGATATTGGTTATACATTATTCTTGAAACTCACTCAAATGGTCGTTCCTTTCCAGCGGGCTTCCTTACGTTTGTCCTCCACGTTTCCGACTACCCGCTCCACATCATCAGGACGGTAGTAAGTCCGGTTCCCGATTTTGGTAAAGGCAAGCGTCCCGTTATCCCTTAAGGTCTGCAAGGTTCTCGGACTGATACGCAACCTGCGGCAGACCTCGTGGTTGTCCATCCATTCACTTGTTTCCTTCCCGCCGTGTTCACTGCACAGACTTTCCACCCGCTGCACGAAGTAATCCAGCTTGGCGGCAATCTCCTCGAAAGTTCTTTTTTCAAAGCTGATGATTTCCATTGTCTTCATTATTTTCAGTTAAACATATATATTCAAAATTCCGGAAAAGGACAGGTCTTTTACAGCCGATATTCCATCATGTCTCATTGTCCTATTCTCGGCTGGAAATGTGACTGTCTTATCCTGTTCCCACTGCAAATAAAAGCAGTAGAAATCACACTGCAATGGATTTTCAGACCGGTGACGATGCGTTGCCCGGAATGACATCATGTTACATCTCAACTGCATACAATGAGCTTTCTTTATAAACAGAATTTGCTTGAACAATCCGGTATGGAGAAATCACTCCGGCAAATCACGGCAGGCAGCACCGACCGCCCAATCAGTATTGTGCATAGGGTAACATAATTGCCACGGTATCTCCATTTGCTTGATTCTGTTCACTATACACATTTCCTTTGCTCACGACAACGAGTCAAGGTGCGCACCGAGACCAGTGAGTAAACCGATTAAAATCAAAAATGTATGGTAACAAAAAAGAAATTGACCAAAGAAGAATGGGAGGCTATGACAGGTACGGATATGTCACTCATACTCCCGTCAGATGGCAGCATTGAGACTGCCAGGGAATCATCCTTGAATGATATAGGAAAAGAGAAGTCAGAAGGAACGGTAGAACAGACCGACACCACATCCGAGAACCTGCAACCATCAACAGGAAAAGAAGAAGCCGTTCCAACGTCTCAGCGTCGTATAAGCAGCAGGCAGAGGAAGCTTTCCCTGGACGAATACCGGAAAGCCTTTCTTCAGGTCCCGAGAATCGAAGACCGCAAGCCTGTGTTTGTTAGCGGCGAGGTACGTGACAGGCTGGACGAGTTTGTCCGCAGGTTGGGAGGACGCAAAATGAGCGTTTCCGGACTGCTTGAGAACATCGCCCGGCTGCATCTTGAAATCTACTCAGAAGACTTCGAGCAGTGGAGAAAGTTGTGACATTTTCCGGAATGACCGACTTGCTTACTGACTCCAGTCATTACAGTATTCAGACAGTCAGTAGCCGACCTGAGGGGGTAACGGACAAAACTTCAGTTTTGGGAGTTAGCGAGGTTATCTTTCGGGCATCCCGAAAAACCTCGCTCCACTCCCGAAGAGTGGAGGCAATCCGCTCCCGGTGGTCGCAGATTGTGAGAAAAAGAATAATCAGAAATCAAACAAAGGAAATATGAATGACAGAAAGAAAAACAGACCGAGGGGACGTCCCCGGGTAAGTGGAGTGTGCAAACTCAGCAAAGCCGTTACAGTGAAATTCTCCAAGATAGACTACGAGCGGTTATGCCGACGTAGCAGACAGGCTAACCTTACATTGGCCGAATTCCTCCGCATATCAGCCTTTGAGACGACGATAACGGTCAGGCACTCGGCCGAAGAGACTGCCGTCATACGCAGCCTTACGGGTATGGCAAACAACCTGAACCAGCTGACCCGTCTGTCCCATCAGGCCGGATTCCACCGTACCCAAAGGACGGTGACGGAACTCCTGCAGAAGCTCAAGGTGATTATTGTCCGGTACAGGCACGGAGAAAGGAGGCCGTCATGATTGGAAAGATCAAGAAAGGGAAATCCTTCGGCGGCTGTATCCGCTACGTGATGGGCAAGGACAACGCGGCAATTATTGACTCAGATGGCGTATTGCTGGGAAATATCCGGGAAATAACGGACAGTTTCAACTACCAGTGTGAGCTTAATCCGAAGATAAAACAGCCTGTCGGACACATTGCATTGAGTTTCAAACCTGAGGATAAGGCATTGTTGACGGATGAATTTATGGCTAAAATAGCCCGGGAATACATGGAGCTGATGGGGATAAAAAACACTCAGTTTATTCTGGTAAGACACCATAACACGGACAATCCGCACTGCCATCTGGTCTATAACCGCATCGGGTATGACGGCAGGGTAATCTCTTCCCAAGGCGATTACAAGCGTAACGAGATTGCCACGAAAGTGCTTAAGGACAGGTACGGGCTGACATACGCCGAGGACAAGGGCAAGACTAACGTGGAGAAACTCCATGCTTCGGAGCGTGTGAAATACGAAATCTTCAATGCCGTCAAGGCAGCTTTGAAGCATTCCAAAACATGGAAAGAGTTCAACGATTACCTGCTTCGCCGGGGCATCAGGCTGGAATTTGTAAAGCGTACCAGGGAGATAAAAAGGCCGGAGGACATACAGGGAATCCGGTTCACCAAGGACGGGCAGACCTTCAAGGCTTCACAGATCAGCCGGGAGTTCAGCTTTGCCAGACTGAATGCCCGGCTGGGATGGAAGACTTCGGAATCCCAACAGGAATCCGAACATAAGGTGCAACAAAGGATACCGGACGTAGGCCATCTTCTCGAAAGTACTGGACCGGGACTGTTCAGTCCGACAAACGGTACCGTTCCCGAAGAGCCGTTATCACAGGAAGAACTCTTGCGCAGACGCAGGAAGAAGAAACAAAAGAGGAAAGGATTCGGATTGTAGTCCGTCCTTTCCCATTCAAATTATTCATGAACATTAAAATTGCAGGAATATGAAATTGGAAGAATATATCGAGAGCATCTTCGGATGCCTGGAAAGAATCGAAAACAAAATCAACGGGCTGTCCGCTCCCTTGCTGGAAGGTAACAGCCCGACAGTTAACAATGAAAAGGAAAAGGATGAGTCCGTGCTGAATGAAGTCCGGAATGATCATGAGACATTTCGCAAATTGTTGGCTCGCGTGTACGAAGGTCTTGCCGCCATCAAGAACGATATGATTTCCATGGACAGGAAAAACTCGTCACAGGAAAGACTTGGACAGGTCTTGTCGGAAATGCGTGATGAACAGCGGCAAAATCAGGAGAAAGTGGAAAACCTGTTTTGTGAGACCAATGACACAATCAGAAAGAATGCCGTCAAGACAAGCAACATCAACCATCATTTCAGCCTGAGCATAAAATCCCCGTACATCCTTGGGAGTTTTTCCGTGATGTTCGCGACAATCGTGATTCTGTCCGTGGCTCTCTATTTTTCGGTGAGGACAGATAACGTGCAGGCCGATAATGATCTGAAGTACCGTTATGTCAAGATGAAAGGAGAGGCTACTCCTGAGCAACTTGTGGAACTTGAGAACCTCTTTGGACCGAACCGGGATAACGAACGGATCGGACAGATGCGTGAGGACGTGGAAGCCTACGAGGAAGCGGTACGGAGAAAGGCCACCCTGACCGAGCAGGCACGGCTGAAAGAACAGGCCGCGAGAGAACTGGACAGCAAGGCGAAGTCCATCAAGGACAAGTCTATTACGGACGAACCCAAAAAGTAAGCCCATGGCCAGTGTCAAAGTGAAATTCAGACCTTCCACCATAGAAGGAAAGGAAGGTACCGTCTATTATCAGATTATCCAGAACCGTGTAATCCGTCAGTTAAAGACGGATTACCGGATATTTACTAACGAATGGAACGAAGCTGGAAGCTGTATCATTGTCGGTAGTTCGGAGCGAAGCAATCTGCTCCTTTCCTTGCAGGAACGCATGGAATGGGACCTGAAGCGGCTGGACATGATCGTCCGCCAACTAGAAAATCGAAAAGGGACATATACAGCAGGTGATATTGTCATTTCTTTTCAAAGCAACACAGATGGACAGTCGCTTTTCAACTTCATGCAAGGCATCATAGCCCGTCTCAAACAGATGGGCAAGATACGCACAGCCGAAAATTATTCCTGTACTCTGAAAAGTTTCATGCAGTTCAGACAGGATCGGGACATTCTGCTGTCCGAAATTGATTCGGATTTGATGCAGCTTTATGAAGCCTATCTTCATGGGAAAGGTGCCGTACGGAATACCAGTTCATTCTACATGCGTATCCTTCGGGCGGTATATAACCGTGCCCTGGAAAAGGAACTGATGGAACAGCGCAATCCTTTCAGGCATGTCTATACGGGAGTGGACAAGACCATCAAGCGTGCCGTTCCATTATCCGCCATCAAGCGTATGAAGAATCTGGACCTGTCTTTACAGCCAAATCTGGAATTTGCAAGGGACATGTTCCTGTTCAGTTTCTATACCCGTGGAATGTCGTTCATAGATATGGCTCACCTGAAAAAGAAAGATCTTCAGAACGGATTTTTATCGTATCGCAGACGAAAGACTGGGCAGCAGTTAGTTGTCAGGTGGGAAAAATGTATGCAGGAGATTGTCGGCAAATACCCGGAAGACAATCTCAGTCCTTATCTTTTGCCGGTATTGAAATATCCTTTTAAGGATACGCACAAGCATTATAGGAATGTCATGTCCGGAATAAACCGGAACCTGAAAGAAATAGCCAGACTGGCCGATATATCCGTTCCTCTTAGCATGTACTGTGCCCGTCATTCATGGGCAAGCGCAGCCAAAGGCAAGAACATTCCGATTTCGGTTATCAGTGAAGGAATGGGACATGATTCCGAGGCGACCACACAAATTTATCTGGCTTCATTGGACAATTCCGTAGTGGACAAGGCTAATTTCAGTATTTTGAGAGAGCTATAATACTACAACTGTTTAGGAAAAGTTGTCATTTCTTGTTAAGAGAGAGATAAAATATCGCAAATATAAGC
>OLBV01000312.1_pt1 | contig 11212 bp, 8 predicted proteins | sample 1607751 | NCBI WGS metagenome assembly OLBV01 (sample SAMN02674693, study PRJEB24791) | human gut metagenome, SKBSTL018 | isolation source: stool | host: Homo sapiens | place: USA | reverse complement strand
AAACATGGTGGAAAGAATGTTGTACATGAACAAAAACGGAAAGCCCACAAAATAGACCCGCAGATACAGCACCGCATCCTCCAGAATGTCGGCGGGGGTCTGCAAGCCGCTCATCATAGCACGGGAAAAGCTAAAGCCAAAAACGCCAAGGACAACGCTCAAAACCAGAAAGCTGAGCAGGGACGTTGACACAATGGTTTTCATTTTGCCATAGTTTTTAGCGCCAAAATAGCGGCTTACCAGCACACCGGCACCCACACCGGCACCCAGCGCCACACAGATAAAAACATTGGTCAGCGCAGCACAGGCACCAACCGCCGCCAGTGCCGAGGAGCCGACAAACTGCCCGACTATGATGGAATCTGCCATGTTATAGACCTGCTGAAAAAAGCTGCCCAGGATCATTGGCATTGCAAAAACCGTCAGCGCTTTCAGCGGCGCATCTGTGATCAAATATTCATCTTTCGACATGATCTATTTCCTTTCAAGCTGTGCTTCTCTCAATTTTTTTAAATTGCTCTGGCCAAGTATACCACGCTTTTTCCCTACTGAAAAGCTCCCGCTTGCATTCTCGCAAACTGCTTTTATAACGTCCCGTTTCCCTTTCTCTCGTCTTGACAAGCCCTTTTCTTCCGATTACAATACCAAAAAGAGCCGGCGGGCGGTCTTTTTGCTGCCTGCTGCCACAATCTTCCGGGAAAGGAACTTTTTCATGGAACCAAAAACAAAACAATCTCTGCTCGTTACCGTGGTAGGGGTAACGCTTTTTGTAGCGCTGCTGCGGCTTTCTGACGTTCTGGCCTTTGCCGCAAAGCTGATAGATCTGGTACTGCCCATTCTGGCGGGCGGCATTCTGGCGCTTTTTATCAACGTGCCCATGACCGGTCTGGAAAAGCGGCTGAACCGCCTGTTCGGCAAGGCCAAAAAGCAGCCCTCGGCGAAAGCCATCCACCTTCTCAGCTTTTTCATCACCCTGCTGGGCGTTGTGCTGGTGCTGGTATTGGCGCTGACTTTGCTGATTCCGGAGCTGGTGCAGTCCTTCCACAGCCTGTATGTGCAGATCGAGGCCAATATTCCCCGCTGGACTGCCTATCTCAACGCACAGGATGCTGACATGGGCTGGCTGATGAACTGGCTGGAGGGCATCAACTGGGAGCAGCTGCTGCACAAGGTCACCGCAAGCATCGACACGGTGCTGGTCAATGCGGTAGGGGCTGTCTCTGCCACGGTGAATATCGCGATCACCGCCTCGTTTGCGCTGATCATCTCCGTCTATATGTCCCTTAGTACGGAGAGCCTCGGCCACCAAGCCCGCACGCTGGTGTGCGCCTACCTGAAGCCCGCCCACGCCGCCGGGGTGCTGAAGTTCTGCCGGCTGTTCCGGCAGTCCTTTGCAAACTTTTTAACGGGACAATGCAGCGAGGCAGTGATTCTTGGCGTTCTGATGGCTCTTGCATTTTCCGTTTTCAAGATCCCCTACGGCAGTCTGGTGGGCGTGCTCACCGCCATCTGCGCCATCATCCCCTATGTGGGTGCACTGATCTCCTGCGTGGTCAGTGTGTTCCTTGTGCTGTTGGTAGACCCTGTGCTGGCGGTGCGCTGCCTGATCGTGTACCTTGCCGTGCAGTTTGTTGAAAACCAGTTCATTTATCCCCGTGTGGTGGGAAAATCCGTGGGGCTTTCGCCGCTATACACCCTTATTGCCGCCATGATCGGCGGAAAGCTTTTTGGCATCATCGGCATTATCTTCTTTATCCCCCTGACAGCGGTGGTCATCGAGCTTGTAAAAGAGGACACCTTTCGGCGTCTGCGCGCAAAAGAGCCCCTGCAATAAAACAGCGTGCCCGGAATACCATACCCCCTGATATCCTTCCCTGGTGTCAGGGGTATTTTTATGCCGTGCAGCTGCAAAGCACGCGGTTGTTCGCCCTTTTCCATGCAAAATCCTTCAAAAAACAGCTTGAAACGCTTTTGTTGCAATGATACAATATGATTGTTATTTTATGGGAAAATCGGCGTATGCCCCGTGCGGACAGGCCGCGAGCGTAGGGGTTCCTGTGGGGTGTGTAAGAATCGCTAAGGTAGCACTGCGCTCCTGCACTTGCGCAGTACTGCCTTCCGAAAATGTGAGGAAAGTATATTTATATGATAAAAAAGATCTCCCGCCGCTCGTTTTTGCAGGTTTGCGGCGTTGCAGCCGCCACGGCAGCGCTGACCGCCTGCGGCGGCGGCAAGGCTGAAAGCAAAACAGCAGATGCGCACGAAGCCGTCACCTTTATGGCACCTTATAAGGAGATAGAAGCCTTTATTGAGCAGGTGCACAGCGTTTACCCGGAAGTGAACATCGAGGTCGTGCCATACAGCGGCGATAACACCACCACCTGTTTGCAGAATATGTTTGCGGCAGGCGACCTGCCGGACGTCTGCACCTTGACCTACTACGACCCCCAGATCGATCTGGTCTCCGACAAACTGCTGGACCTTTCCGGCTACGATTTTACGGATAACTATGTGGAGTCCCGTCTGCAGGACGTGTTCGACAACGGTGCCATCTATCTGCTGCCCTCGGTTTACAACTGCTACGGCATCACCTACAACAAGACCCTGCTGCGGGAACACGGCTGGGAGCTGCCCAATTCTTTCGCTGAGCTGGAAGTGCTGGCTGCAAAAGCCAAGGAAGCCGGGGTCGATCTCTGCCTGTCGCAGATCCAGTACCCGGGCTACGGTTTCCAGTATCTGTGCAACATTGCAGATGCCGATTTCCTTGGCACGCTGGACGGCAGACTGTGGCAGAAGGATTATCTTTCCGGCAAGGCAAACGTCAGCAACACCCCCGGCATGATGCAGGCAATGGCGTATGTCAAAAAGTGGAAGGACATCGGGATGCTGAACGACTCCGGCGATGCTCTTGACGACAATGTGACCCTGCAGAGGATGGCCGAGGGGAATACCCTGTTTTTGATCGGAAACACCAACGGCATTGTGGAGGCAGACGGCAACGCCGATAAATTCGGCCTGATGCCCTATCTTTCCGAGGACGGCACCCAGAACGTTTTTGTGCTGAATGTGAACCGCTTCTACGGTCTGAATAAAAAGCTGAAACAGAACCCCCAAAAGCTGGAAGATGCGCTCAAGGTGATGCGTGTGCTTTCCACCGTTGCAGGCACCAGCGCTCTGCAGCCCGCAACGGCGCTGAAAAGCAGCCTGTTGCCCTTCAAGGGTGCAAAGGCAGACGGCACCTACTATGCCGACATCGCCGATACCCTGAACGCAGGCAACACCGCGCCCTTTATCTATTCCGGCTGGGAAAACACCTTCGTGACCACCGGCCTTAAAATGCTGGACTTCATGAAGGGCAACGCCACCATGGAGGATGTCATCCGTCAGCTGGACGAGGATCAGGACAGTGTGGTGAACAACACCCCGGATGTCATCACTACCGTTACGGAGGAGCTTTCGCAGCAGGACTGCGCCATGCTGGTAGGCCGCTGCTTTGCACAGGCTACCGGCAGCGACCTTGCGCTGGTCTCGCTGAGCACATGGATCCCCGGCAACCCCACCGAGCAGAACCACCACGGCGTAGCCGCCAAGCTGTACGCCAAGGGCATTACGGATTACGACCTTTCGGTCATCCTGCCCACCGGCTGGAACCGCACCATCCAGACCGTCACCCTGACCGGGCAGCAGATCAGCGACCTGCTGGCTTCTGGCTACGATGCCTACGGCAACGGCAAGGGCTACCCCTATGTGCTGGTAAGCCCGGTGCAGCCGGAGGCGGGCAAGACCTATCAGGTTGCCATCTGCGGTGTGAGCGACCAGCTGGCTGCCGAAGCAACGGTGACAGACAGCGGCGTGGTGGGCATGGATGCCGCAAAAACCTTCTTTGGTGCTTACACCACCATCAGCCGGGCAGACACCGCATGGAGTTGAATAAAACGGACAGGAGATACTGGATGTGAACAACAAAATCTATAAAAAGCTGTTTGTGGGCTTCGGCTTTGTCAGCATCGTGTTGATCCTGACCCTTTTTGTCATGAGCCAGACCTACATCCAAAACCTTGTCTACCACGAGCGTCTGAGCCAGATGGAAGAGGTCACCCACCAGATGTTCCACAGTCTGGAGGATGTGATCGACAACCACTGGGACGAGGTGGATGTGCAGTGTAATTATTTATACTACACCCCGCTGGAGACCGATACCGATCTCTACCGCTATCTGAAAAAGCTGTCGGAGCTTTCCAATTACCATGAAAAACAGATCGACCTGATCGCCGTGGACTCTGCCGGACATTATTATACCACGCATGGCCGCACGGGTCTGCTGCGAGGAATAACCTATCTGGAAAGCGCACCGGAGCGGGTCAGCTATGTTTCCAATTCGTTGACCGTGGACGACTCCCGGATGGTGTTCCTGAAACAGCTCCCCACCCCCATCACACTGCAAAGCGGAGAGAAAGAGATCACCCTGCGCTACTTTGGCATCGCCCAGAGTATGACCCAGCTGAACGATAATTTCCGCTGCGACGCCTACGAAAATAACAACAGCGTCTATGTGCTGGACAACAACGGCTTCAAGCTGTTCAACGCCAATGACACTGAGCTGCTGAAGGGGCATAACGTATACACCGTGCTCTCCCAGATGTCCTATCTGCACGGTTCTTCCTTTGCAGCAGCAAAGGAGCGGCTTACCCGCACAGGCTCCTGTTATTCCAACGCCGTGCTGGACGGGACTGAGTATTACTACGCCCTGAAGCAGATGGAAAACGCCCAGTGGACGCTGGCGTTCCTTGTTCCGGCAGAATATGTGGCCGTGAATACGCAGAAGCTGGTCAATATCGTCATGGCCGTTATTGTAGGCTTTGCAACGGTGTTTTCGATCATGGCAGTCATTGCTGGCTGGTTCCTTTTGCGGGAAAAGCAGCAGCGGGAGCTGCAGGCTGAAAAAAAGACAAACCTCCGTCTGGAGCAGTATAACGTCCAGCTGACGCAGGCCAACGACGAGATGCGGCGGGCGCAGGATGCTGCCGCCGAGGCGTTACAGTCCGCCGAGCGTGCCAGCAAAGCCAAGACGGACTTCCTTTCCAACATGAGCCACGATATCCGCACCCCCATGAACGCCATCATCGGCATCACCGCCCTGATGAAAAACGAGCTGCACGAGCCGGAAAAGCTTGCCGAGCATCTGGGCAAGCTGGAAAGCTCCGGTCAGCTGCTGCTGGGCATCATCAACAATATTCTGGATATGAGCCGCATCGAGAGCGGCAAGACCACCCTGCATGTGGAAAAAATGAATCTGCCCCAGCAGATCAGTCAGCTGGACAGCATCATCCGGCAGCAGGCAGGTCAGCGCAGTCAGAGCTTTACGGTAAGCACCAATTTGCAGCACGAAAACGTGCTGGCAGACCCCAACCGTCTGAATCAGGTGCTGATGAACATCCTCTCCAACGCGGTCAAGTATACGCCCACCGGTGGGCACATCCGTTTGGAGGTGGAAGAGCTGCCCCGGAACGAGCACTACGCCCGGTACCGCTTTGTGGTGCAGGATGACGGCATCGGCATGAGCGCGGACTACCAAAAGACCCTTTTCGGACCCCTTTACCCGGGAGGAGCGCTCCGGCACCAACAAGGTGCAGGGCACGGGTCTGGGTATGGCGATTACCAAAAGCGTCATAGACCTGATGGGCGGCTCCATCAGCGTAGAGAGTGCCACCGGTAAGGGCACCCGCTTTGAGGTGGTGCTGGAATTTCCCATTGACACCGAAGCGGACACGGTGCAAAAGGCGCAGGCGCTCCCGGAGGAAGAAGAGACCACTTCTCCCCTGTCCGGCATGAAGTTCCTTTGCGCCGAGGATAACGCCATCAACGCCGAGATTCTGCAAATGCTGCTGGAAACAAAAGGCGCAAGCTGCACCATCTGCCCCAACGGTCAGGAGATCGTGGATGCCTTTGCCAGCGTCAAGCCCGGCGATTACGACATGATTTTGATGGACATGCAGATGCCGGTGATGGACGGCCTGGAAGCCACCCGCCGCATCCGCAGCGGCGAAAACCCGCTGGGACGCACCATCCCCATCCTTGCCATGACCGCCAACGCCTTCCTTGAGGATATGCAAAAGAGCAAGGAAGCCGGCATGGACGAACATCTGTCCAAGCCTGTAGACATCAGCGCACTAGAACAGGTGGTAAAGCGCTTCCGCGTTACCCCCCGAAAATAAATAGCGGTCTGCCGCGTTTTTGCCGCAAACCACCGCATAACCTTGCATAAAAAAACTGCTGCCCCTTTGCCCGGACGCTTTGGCATCCGGTACGGGGCAGCAGTTTTTTGCGTTATAGAGGGAATGTTACGCTCAGATGGGCATGGTCTGGTAGAACCAGTCCGAAATGGCCTTGCGGGTGTCGGCGAAGAACTTTTTCACCGGGCAGGCGGCATCCCGGGCTTCCTGCTCCAGATCCGTGCCTGCGGGGAAGTTGCGGATGACGGTATACGCCACCGACTGCGGCGGCAGCGACATCATCACAGCCGGGTCGTGCACCACGCAGATCTGCTCGCCTACCGCAAGGGTAGCGGGGTCGGAGGTGGTCTTTTCGTCATGGTCCTGCCAGACGGTGCTGTCGGTAACGATCATCTGATAGGTCTCCTGCTCTTCCGCAGTCACCAGAATAGACTCCACCTTGCCCTCCACGGTGCGGCTGACGCCCTCTACTACACCATAATAGTAGAGCTTCTTGGAAAACAGCGCCGAAGCAGAGGGCAGCACGCTGACGCTGAGCAGCAGCACCGCAAGCAGACAAAAGAGCGAGCGATAGGTCTTTTTCATAGAAAACCTCCATTTTTGATGTTGCAGCGGAGCGCCCGGCGCTCCCGGATGCCTTATTTTACCATAACTACCGTCGGATTTCTATATCCGGGCTTAACCGGCCACGGAAAATCAACTTTTACACAAAAAGGACTGCCGTGCAAAACAGCGCACAGCAGTCCTTTTTATGCTTTTATCCGTTTACTTGCTGATGGAAAGGGTGCCGAAAGCAGTCTCTTCAAAGTGGCTGCTGTACAGCTCCTGCATCAGTTTGATGAGCGAGAGGGTATCCTCTGCGCCGGCGGTCTCGTAGCAGGAGTGCATCGCCAGCTGGGGCAGGCCGATGTCCACGCAGTTCATGGACACCTGTGCCATCGCCAGATTGCCCAGCGTGCTGCCGCCCACCTTATCGGAGCGGTTTGCAAAGTACTGCAGCGGCACACCGGCGCGGGCAGCCAGCTCCCGGGCAGCGGCAACGCTCATGCCGTCGCTGGTGTACTTCTGACCTGCGTGGGTCTTGATGACCACGCCCTTGTTCATGTAGGTGCAGTTGTTCACATCGGTGTGCTCCGGGTGGTTGGGGTGCACAGCGTGGGCGTTGTCGGCGCTGACCATAAAGCTGGAAGCCACCGCGCGGTGGAAGTCCTCGTCGTTGCCGCCAAGGCTCTGGGCAATGCGGTGCAGCACATCGTACAGGAAGGTGGAAGCTGCGCCCTGCTTGGTGCCGGAGCCGACTTCCTCGTTATCAAAGAAGGCCGCCACGCCGATGGAGCGGGCGTTCTTGGCGGTCAGCAGACCTTTCAGGATGCCGTAAACGCACTGCTGGTCGTCCAGACGGCCGCAGGAGATGAATTCCTCGTTGCAGCCCCAGACGGTGGCCTTTTCCCGCACATAGAGGAACAGGTCGCTGCCAAGGATCTGCTCCTCGGACACCTGCAGCTCCTCTGCGATCAGCTTTTTCAGCGCGCCCTCCTCGCAGGCACCGCCCAGCACAGGCAGCATATCCACCTGCTTGTTGAAAGAAGCCTTATCGTTGACCTCGCGGTTCATGTGGATGGCAACGCTGGGGATCATCAACAGGTCGCGGTCCAGTGCCACCAGACGGGATACGATAGCGCCGTTCTCCTGCACCAGCACACGGCCCGCCACAGACAGCGGACGATCCATCCATGTGGCGCAGATCATACCGCCGTAGCCCTCGGTGTTCAGCTTGGTGTAGTTCTGCCCCATGTGGATCTCGGCGTTCTCCTTGATGCGGAAACAGGGAGAATCCGTATGGGCGGCGGCAACGTTGAAGCTGTAATTTTCCAGCTGGTCGCCCATGCGGAAGGCGATGATGCTGGAACCGTTGCGGCAGACAAAGTAGTCCTTGCCGGGTTCCAGCGCCCACTTGCGGCTTTCCAGCAGCTCGGCAAAGCCTGCCTTCAACAGGATATCCCGCACAGCGGCGGTGGTGTGGTATGCGGTGGGGTTGCCGTCGATGAAGGACAGCATTTCACGGACTTCGGATGCGATCATAAAAATAAACCTCCTTGGGTGTATCTGAAAAGAGCCGGTCAGTGCTGACCGGCCCTTTTTAAGCATATTCAGGTTACTTTTTGGCAGCGGTCTGCTCGCGCTTTGCAAGGGCGGGCAGAATGAATCCCAGCACGGTCAGCACTACGGGGGTGATAACGTTCAGTGCAAAGGTAAAGGGGTCCTTATCATACATACCCAGCACGCAGCACACGGCGGTAACGGCAAAGCACCAGCCGCCGAAGAACTTGGCCACGGCCTGATTTTTGACAAAGCGATACTCGGCAGGGATGGTATCGTAGGCGTTGCGCAGGGCGATGTAGGCGGCAAACACCCACAGATAGCGCATGGGCATGCACACAGAGTTCAGCTTGGTCAGCTGGCGCAGAACAGCAGCCGCACCGGGCACGAAGGACTGTGCCAGAATGATGGAGCCGGACAGCACAGCCACCATCTTGATGCCGTTGCTGTGCACGCCGTGGGCGTTGACCTTGTGCAGAGCCTGCGGGATGAACTGCTTGGTGTGCTCGTTATCCAGCAGCATACGCAGCGGTGCATCGATGCTCAAGATCAGCACGGCAAGCTGGCTGATGACGTTGCACAGGGCGTAGATGATCATGAACAGATCGCCCACATGGTAGTACTGACCCAGCTTCTGGAAAGCCCAGTAGGAACTGTTGGCGACATAGGCGTTGAAGCTCTCTGCGCTGGCGTTGATGACGGCGGGGTCGAACATACGGCTCATGGCCAGCGTGCCCAGAATGGCGCAGGTGACCACCATGACGGCCAGCGCGATCATGCCGCGGGGGAAGCCCTTGCTGGGGTTCTCGACCTTATTGACGTAGGGAGAGATCTTCTCGCAGCCACCCACAGCGAACACCAGAATGGACAGAGAAGTAAAGTAGGTGACGTTGAAGTTGGGAATGAGGCTGCTGAAACTCAGGTTGGCGTGGACGTACTCTGCCGTGGGGTTGATGGCCGGGGCAGCGAACATCATCACGATGTACAGCAGGGACATGACGAAGGTGCAGGTGCCTGCGGCAGTCAGCAGCTTTTTCAGAGGGTTCAGACCCAAGCTTGCAATGTAGCAGCCCAGCAGCAGGATGCAGAAGGTAGCCAGCTGGATGTAGCGGGTGGGGAAGGAATCGTAGGTCTCCGCGTTGCGGAAAATTGCCCAGCTCAGCGCCTTCAAAAAGCCGCTGCCCTTGCTGGCAATGTAGGTGATGTGGCAGGCCCAGTAGGTCCAACCGGCGTAGTAGGCCAGCTTGGCGTTGGTGGTCTGGTGCAGCCAGGAGCTGACGCCGCCGCCCTCGTTTTTAAAGGCAGAGCCCAGCTCACCCACCATCAGCGCATAGGGGATGAAGTACAGGACAAACATGAAGATCCAGCTGAAGATGACCTGCGGACCGTTAAAGTACACAAAGCCGTTGGTAATGTTGCCGAAGCCCCAGACCGTAGAAAAGGCCATGAAGGCAAGGGTAAGCCACGAGATCTTTGTAGCTTTTTCTTTGTTAGACATGCGGACAATTCCTCTCTTTCTTTTCCACACAGGGCGGAAGTTCCTGTAAGAAGGCCGATGTTCCGCATACATTTCGCAATTTTTACCAAAAATACAGCAGTACTCGACCAATCACTTTGATAGTATAGCATAATTGCAGATTGTAGACAATCTGCAATTTCCATAAAATGATTGGTCAAAATTTAGACGGTCAGCCAAATTCCCCTTATTTTGCTGCTTCGTCTGCTGCCTGTACGGCGCTGTTTGCGCTGCGCATCCGCTTCATAGGCTCCATGTAGTGGGCGTAGACGGCGCGGCAGGCAGCCTCGGTGTCGCCGCTTGCCAGCGCCTCGTACAGCTTGGTGTGAATGCCGTTCTGCCGCTGCGCCAGTGTCTCGTGGTTAGAGCCGCTGTTCGCCCCAACAAGCAGGTTGCCGTAGTTCAGGTCGTCCCAGAATTTCAGCAGTCTGGGCAGCCCTGCCCGCTGCACGATGACCGCATGGAAGCGGTTGTCGTTCTCCACAATCTGAGAAAGATCCCCCGGCCGGACATTGCGCATCTCCTCTAAGATGCCGCGCAGGGTGCGCAGATCCTCCTCCGGGAATTTGCAGTCAAAATAGCGCAGCGCCGTCATTTCCAGATTTGCCCGCAGCAGATAGATCTCGTAGGCGTCCTCCGGCTTTACCCGGCGCACCGAGCAGCCTACATTGCGCGAATATTCAACCATGCCCTCCTGTTCCAGCTGCCGCAGCGCCTCCCGGATGGGTGCCCGGCTGGAGCCAAACTCCTCGGCCAGTTTCTGCTCGGCCAGCTTTACGCCCGGCTGTAATTCCCCGGTAAGGATCTTGCTCCTGATGGCAGAGGTGATACTTTCCCGTAAAGTCTGAAAGGCAAATTCGCCCATGACTTTTATCCCCCTTTTCTCTTCTATACGTTCTTTTTTGCCGCACGCAGTCCGCAGCCGCTGCCAGTGCAGCCGCAGGCCTGTATTGCGTGCGCCTTATAAGGATACCACGAAATGGTAGAAAAATAAAGTTTTCTGGCAAAAACAGGTACTTTCTCCCCTCTCCGTCGTCGAAAGCCTGAACACAAAAAATGCCCCCGGAGGGCTTATTGCAGCTCTCCGGGGGCATCCTATATACGTTATGCCTTGACGCACACGGTCAGCATTTACTCGATCTCGATCAAATTCGGGTTCTCAGGCAGAGCCTTTGTCTGCTGAGGAGCGGGCAGCTGGATGTGCAGGACACCATCCTCGAACTTTGCGTGGATGTCCTCCTTCTTCACTTCGCCCACATAGAAGCTGCGGGCGCAGCTGCCGGAGAAGGTCTCGCGCCGCACGTAGCGACCCTTGTTGTCCTTTTCGTCATTGCTGTGGCTGCGCACTGCCTGAATGGTCAGG
>OLBV01000300.1_pt1 | contig 11422 bp, 10 predicted proteins | sample 1607751 | NCBI WGS metagenome assembly OLBV01 (sample SAMN02674693, study PRJEB24791) | human gut metagenome, SKBSTL018 | isolation source: stool | host: Homo sapiens | place: USA | reverse complement strand
TGCGGTGCCCACCGGCAATTCATGACATCTGCACCGTCAGAATATGACAATTTTTGTGCAACAGAAGCGTAACTCTGCTATACTGTGGTCAGTAAAGGAAGCCTTCCGTGCGGACATGGTCACGTTGCGGTGGGAGGGTTACACCCCTCTTTTTAAGAGCTTTGTTGCTGGATGGAAAAACAGCCTGCGGTGCGTGTAAGCAGGCTGCCTACCTTTGCTTTTTTGGGCTGTGCAGGAATGCACAGTACCTTGCTGACGGGACTTTCTGCGGCGGGCCTTTTGGGGGTTGCAGTCGATAAAGCTTCTCGATGCGTCGCAATTCCGGCGCTGCCTGCTGTACGGGAATGACATAGGCAAGCCGGGGTGTCGTGCGCTGCAAAGAGTCCCGTCAGTTTTCTTTTGCACCAAAAAGGACTGCTATACTGGGCAAAACCCATGTACAGCAGTCCTTTTTATCTATTAAATCATCGTATCTGCCAGTCAGCAGAAACCCGACCCGCCGCGCGACTGTTTCGGTAGAAAACCAGCGCGGCAGCTGCCGTTTTCCTCTGCGTCCCTCCCGTGAAAAAGCAGCTCAGCCAAGCCCGCAGGCTTGGCTGAGCTGCAAAACTAAAATCGTAAAAAGCGCAGTTACTCCGGCTTTACCTGTAGCTCCTGCTCGCAGTAGATGCAGCGGTACTTGCCGTTGGAGCTCAGCTCAAAGATCTGGTCGCACTCCTCTTCAATGCTGGAGATGCAGCGGGGGTTCTTGCAGCGTACAATGTTCACCAGACGCTTGGGGGGCTTGGGCTGTTCCTTGCGGACAGCCTTGCCGTTTTCAATAATGGTCACGCTGATGTTCGGGTCCAGATAAGCCAGCACATCCAGGTTCAGCCAGGAGGCATCGCCCTCTACCTTGATGATGTCCTTGCGGCCGCTTGCTGTCTTTTTGCTGCGTGCATTCTGGATCAGCGCCACGCTGGCAGTGCGGTTGCCCGCAATGCCCAGCAGATCCATCAGACCAACGGCAGTACCTGCCTTGATGTGGTCGATGACAATACCGTTCTGAATCTCGTCAATATTCAACATATCAGTTCTCCTCCTTCGGTGCCTTGGGGTCTGCAAGCCCCAGCAGGGTCATAATCAGTGCCATGCGGACGTAAACGCCGTTCTGCACCTGCTCAAAATAAGCGGCGCGGGGGTCATCGTCCACATCCAGTGCGATCTCGTTCACGCGGGGCAGGGGGTGCAGCACTGCCATGGTGGGCTTTGCCTGTGCCATCTTTTCGCGGGTCAGCACATAGCTGTTCTTCAGGCGGATATAGTCCTCCTCGTTGAAGAAGCGCTCCTTCTGCACGCGGGTCATGTACAGGATGTCCAGTTCCGGCATGGATTCCTCCAGACTGCGGGTCTCCTTGTAGGGGATGCCGTTGGCCTCCAGCACATCGTTGATGATATAATCCGGCACCCGCAGCTCCTCCGGGCTGATCAGCACAAAGCGCACATTCTTGCAGCGCGCCATGGTCTTGAGCAGGGAGTGGACGGTGCGGCCGAACTTCAGATCACCGCACAGACCGATGGTCAGATCATCCAGTCTGCCCATGCGGCGGCGAATGGTCATCAGGTCGGTCAGGGTCTGGGTGGGGTGCTGGTGGCCGCCGTCACCGGCGTTGATCACCGGAATGCGGGAGTAGCGGGAGGCACGCAGCGGTGCACCCTCCTTGGGGTGGCGCATGGCAACGATATCGGCATAGCAGGAAACCACCCGGATGGTGTCGGCCACGCTCTCGCCCTTGGTGGCGCTGGACACGTTCTCGCTGGGAAAGCCCAGCACATGGCCGCCCAAGTTCAGCATAGCCGCCTCAAAGGACAGGCGGGTGCGGGTGGAAGGCTCGTAGAACAAGGTAGCCAGTTTTTTGTGGTTGGCCACCTCCTGATATGCAGCAGGGTCGGCGCAGATACGGTCGGCAAGATCAAGCAGCTGCGTGATCTCCTGCTGGGTGAGATCCAAAGGATCGATCAGATGACGCATGGACAGTATACCTCCATTTAAAGCAGTTTGCGTAAGATAGAAAAATCAAAAAAGTTTGTGTAGTAGCTCAGCGAGCGCATCACCGGCCTGCACAAACGATTGAAACACACTTCGTCCAGCAGCAGCATGGCCTCACCCGGGGCAAGACGCATGGCTGCGCGGATGGCCTCGTCGCCGCAGCTGGCCTTCAGGTGCGCCACGTTGGAGGAGATCTGCTGGTGGCACTCCTGCTCCAAAATTTCAAAGATGTCGCCGGTCAGGTCGATACGGGTGTAGTCCCGGTTGCCGAACAGGCTGCGGGGCAGGTAGTCGATGGAGTAGATCACCGGGGTGGTATCGGCAAGGATGCGCTTTTTGATGCAGATCACCTCATCGCCGACCTCCAGCGCCAGCGCGTGGGCCATCTCCTCGCCTGCACGAAGAAGCATCACCTGAATGCCGTCTGCATGGGGGTAGCTGCCAAAGCTGCGGATCAGCGGGTAGTACTCCAGCTTCTGGTCCAAGCGGCTGCGCAGCCCCAGCACAGCACGGTTCACCACCGTGCCAATGCCGCGCACACGTTCCACATAACCGGCGCGCTCCATCTCGCTCAGCGCGTCACGGATCACGGTGCGGCTTACCCCCAACTCGGTGGCAAGGTCTACCTCGGCGGGCAGGCGGTCGGCTTGGGCATAGCGCCCGTTGGTCAGCTCCTCCAGCAGGCTTGCAACAACGCGGTCACTGATCACAGCGCCGCCCAAGCGGCTGGACGATGCCAGTGCGGGATCTTTCATGGATGGTTCCTCCGTTTCCGGGCGGCAGCGCCGCCCCGAACTTCATACGAACGGACCGGGAGGATTCCTCCACAGCCCCTTCTCTCTTATTATAGCATAATTTGACATTTAGAAAAGCGTCATTTATACTGGAATCTGCTGAAAAGTACGATTTTATTTTGGAGGGCATAGTACAGATGGACTATTTTCTGCAAAAAGTAGGCGGCCGGCCCGCCCGGCAGGCTGTTACCCTTCGGCGCTGCACCCCTGCCGAGGCACCGGCGGTGTTCGCGCTGCAAAACGAAGTGCGCGCCGCCATGCCGCACCCGGAGCAGTTCGTGCCGGATACGCTGGAAAATATCGCGGATTATCTGCGCACCGGGGTGTGTATCGGTGCGTGGCAGCAGGGGCGGCTGGGGGCCTACCTCATCCTGCGCCTGTGCGGGCAAAGCGATGAAAACTACGCTGCCTTTCTGGGCGTGCCGCAAAGTCAGTGGCAGCACTGGGCCAACGCAGACAGCGCAGTAGTGCACCCGGACTGGCGGGGCAACGGCTTGCAGCGCGCCATGCTGGAAGCGGCTCTGCCGCTGCTGCCGCCACAGATCACTCATCTGGGCGCTACCGTCAGCCCGGATAACAGTTATAGCCTGCACAACGCACAGGCCGGCGGCTTCGTCATCCGCTGCCGCCGGGAGATGTACGGCGGCTACGACCGCTATCTGCTGGAAAAGCAGCTGTAACTCTATGCAGTTTTGGTGTACAACTATTTCGAAATGTGTTATACTATACGGTATGAATAACAGCGAAGGAAACAGGTGAAACCATGGCAGCATCTCTCGGGCAGGAATTCTGCACCCTGCGTGATACTTACATTGAAAAGCAATTCGGCCGCCTGAACGATATGCAGCGGCAGGCTGTGTTTACCACGGATGGCCCGCTGCTCATCCTTGCCGGTGCCGGCAGCGGTAAGACCACCGTGCTGGTCAACCGCATCGCCAACCTTATCCGGTTCGGCTCGGCGCACGGCTCCAAAGAAACGCCCCGCCCGGTGACCGAGAAGGACGTCAAAGCCCTGCGCACCGCCATTATGACCGGTACAGACGCCCCCAGCTGGCTGGACGGGATGCTGCGCCGCAACGCGGTGCGCAGCTGGAACGTGATGGCCATTACCTTTACCAATAAGGCGGCAGGGGAACTGAAGGAACGCCTGCGCCGGATGCTGGGCGGCGAGGAAGGAGACGAGGTGTTCGCCTCCACCTTCCACTCGGCCTGCGTGCGCATCCTGCGCCGCTGGGCGGAGGAGATCGGCTACCCCCGCAGCTTTACCATCTATGATACAGACGATGCCCAGCGTGTAATGAAAACCGTATATAAAGAGCTGAGCATCGACGATAAATTCCTGCCCATCAAGGCCGCCATCAACCAGATGAGCCGCTGGAAGGATCAGCTGGTCAGCCCGGAGCAGGCCCTTGCAGACCACGCCAGAGACGTGAAGAGCACCCAGACCGCCCGCATCTACGCAGCTTACGAGAAAAAGCTGAAAGAGGCCGGTGCGTTCGATTTTGACGACTTGATCTACCAGACCGTGCAGCTGCTGGCTGAACACCCGGACGTGCGGGAGTTCTACCAGAACAAGTACCGCTACCTGCTGGTGGACGAGTATCAGGATACCAGCGTGGCGCAGTTCCGTCTGGTCAGCCTGCTCACCGGGCCGGAGCGCAACATCTGCGTGGTGGGCGATGACGACCAGAGCATCTACCGCTTCCGCGGCGCTACCATTGAGAACATTCTCAACTTTGAAAAACTCTATCCCGGCACCAAGACCATCCGACTGGAGCAGAACTACCGCTCCACCTCCAATATCCTCAACGCAGCCAACTGCGTCATCCAGCACAACACCGAGCGCAAGGGCAAGACCCTTTGGACGGACAACGGCGAGGGCGATAAGGTGCAGGTGTATACCGCCGAGAATGAGCAGGACGAAGCCAGCCATATCGCGGATATCATCGGTCAGCACCTGAAGGAGGGCGGGCATCTGGCAGACCACGCCATTCTCTACCGCATGAACGCCCAGTCGGCTCCCATCGAAAGCTACTTCACCCGCGCGGGCATCCCGCATAAGATCGTGGGCGGGCAGCGCTTCAACGACCGCAAGGAGGTCAAGGACATTCACTCCTATATGTCTATTGTAGCCAACCCCCGGGACGATGTGCGACTGCGCCGCATCATCAACGAGCCCGCCCGCAAGATCGGTGCTACCACCGTGGATGTCATTGCAGACCTTGCCGGGCAGCAGGGGGTCAGTATGCTGGATATCATCAGCCATGCAGACCAATACGCGAAACTTTCCCGCGCGGTCATGCCGCTGCTCAAGTTTTGGCAGATCTACCAGCGTTTGCAGGATTCTCTTGCAACCCGCACACTGGACGAGTTTGCCTCCGACGTCATTGAACTGACCGGCTACAAGGCCATGCTGGAAGCAGACGCCGCCAAGGGGCACGAGGATGCCGCCGACCGTCTGCAGAACTTGGGTCAGCTGGTGAACAACGTCAAAAACTACTGTGACCAGCACGGCGAGGAAGCCACGCTGGAGGGCTATCTGGAGGATATCGCCCTCATCAGCGATATCGACAGCTATAACGAGAGTAACGATCAGGTGGTGCTGATGACCATCCACTCTGCCAAGGGCTTGGAGTTTCCCTATGTGTTCCTCATCGGCATGGAGGAGGGCGTTTTCCCCAGCGAGATGAGCAAGTACTCCGAGGCAGATCTGGAAGAGGAGCGCCGTCTGGCTTACGTTGGCATCACCCGCGCCAAAAAGGAACTGTATATCTCCAACAGCGTCACCCGGATGCTCTACGGCCGCACCCAGCGCAACGAGCCCAGCCGCTTTCTGCGGGAGATCGAGCCGGAATATATCGAGGAGACCCGCAGCCCTGTATTGGAACAGCGTTCCCGTATGGGCGGCTGGGGCTCTGAGTACAGTGATACCGTGCCCGGTGGAGCATCCGGTTACTCCGGCCCCTCCGGTTACAGCCGCAGCAGCTACGGCGGCGGTTATGGCTCGGGTTACAGTTCGGGCAACCGCAGCGGCTACCTGAATCGGGAATATAACGCCGGCGAAAGCCGTGGTTTTGGCTCCTCTTACGGCGGAAGAAGCACCACTTCTTCCGGTTTCGGCAGTCACTATGGCAACAGCTCCACTCAGCCGACTACCAGAAGCGGCGGATTTGGTTCTGGATATTCCATCGGAAATGCGACGAAAAATGCTGTAAAGCAAACGGCCTTTACAGCAAATTCTGCCGTAAAATCGGTGGCTTTCGACGCAAAGCACTATGAACCGGGCGACATCGTGGAGCACAAGGTGTTCGGCCGCGGCACGGTGCTGAAGGTAAAGCCTGCTGCCGGGGATCAGATCGTGGAGATCAACTTTGAAAAAGTGGGCATCAAGAAAACGATGGCCAATTTTGCGCCCCTGACCAAGATTACGGAGGAAGAATGACCCTATGATGACTGTTCGTTTGATCGCCCACACCCCGGAACCGGAAAAGGTGGTGGCGGCTGCCGCAAAGCTCTGTTACTCCGACGCCCACATCACCGACCTTCTGGATGGGCTGGACGAGGAAAAAACTGCAAAATTCCTGACCATGCTCAGTGACCTTGGCCATGCCAGCCCCATCGAGCACGCCAGCTTTACCTTTGGCATCGAGGGGGTCAGCCGCACTCTGCTTGCCCAGATCACCCGGCACCGCATCGCGTCCTTCAGCGTGCAGAGCCAGCGCTATGTGCGTCTGGATGATTTCCGCTATGTGACGCCCCCGGAGATCGAGGCTATCCCGGAAGCAAAGGCGGCTTTCCTTGCCAGCATGGAGGAGGACGCCCAGCGTTATCTCGACCTTGCCCATAAGCTGGAGGAGGGGCACACCGCCCGCCTGATGGCCGAGGGAATGCCGGAAAAGCAGGCACGCGCCAAGGCTTCTAAACAGGCCAACGAGGACGCCCGCTTTGTGTTGCCCAACGCCTGCGAGACCAAAATGGTGGTCACCATGAATGCCCGCAGCCTGATGAACTTCTTCCAGCTGCGCTGCTGCAACCGCGCCCAGTGGGAGATCCGGGAACTGGCTGAAAAGATGTTCACGCTGGTGTACCCGGTGGCACCCCATATCTTTGCCAAGGCCGGCCCCGCCTGCCTGTGCGGACCCTGCCCGGAGGGCAAGATGTGCTGCGGCAAGACCGCCGAGGTGCGCGCAAAATATGCCGCCATTAAAGAAGGTGCCGCCGTATGAGCAAGGGCAAACTGATTGTGCTGGAAGGGCTGGACGGAAGCGGCAAGGCCACACAGGCAAAGCTGCTGGCAGAGCATCTCGCCGCGCAGGGTGTGCCGGTACAAAAGATCACCTTCCCGGACTATGCCAGTGATTCCAGCGCACTGGTCAAGATGTATCTGGCCGGGCAGTTCGGCCAGCACCCGGACGATGTAAACGCCTATGCGGCTTCCAGCTTTTACGCGGTGGACCGCTATGCCAGCTATAAAACCAGCTGGGGCAGCTTTTATGAGCAGGGCGGTGTGATCATCGCCGACCGCTACACCACCTCCAACGCGGTGCACCAGTGCTCGAAGCTTCCGCAGGAGCAGTGGGAGGAATATCTGCACTGGCTGTTTGATTACGAGTTCCGTCTGCTGGGACTTCCCGCACCGGACAGGGTCATCTATTTACAGGTAGACCCGGCGGTCAGCCAGCGGCTGATGACCCAGCGCTACCACGGCGACGAGAGCAAAAAGGACGTGCACGAGAAGGATACCGCCTATCTGGCGCGCAGCCGCGCTGCTGCCGAGTTCTGTGCCCGGCATCTTGGCTGGGATACCGTGCACTGCACCAGCGGGGACGCCATGCGCAGCATTGAAGAGATCCAGCAAGAGGTGCAACAGCTTGCCCGGAAAACACTGGGCTGAACGATAAAATATGATAAGAGGGGGCATCCTGAACGATGTATCGTCTGATGCAGCCGTCTGACGAGGCGGCAGTGCTGGCTTTGTGGCAGAGCCAGCATCATGATACCGAAGATTTTGCAAAAATGGTACTGGAACGCTTTGCCGGTGTGCAGAACATTTATGTGGCCGACGAAAACGACGCCATCGTGGCGGCTGCGCTGGCTGTGCCGGTCACCCTGCAGGGGCGCACGGGCAATTACCTGTGCCTGTGCGGCGAGGGCAGTCTGCTGCTGGCGGGTCTGCTGGATACCCTGTGCGCCCACCAAAAGCTGCGGGGCGCAGGCTTTACCGTGACAGTCCCGGCAGATGCAGCACAGGCCGCTCTGCTGCAGGATAAAGGCTTTGCAAAGGCTTTTGCCCTGCGTTGCCTGCCTCGTGAGGTGAGCCGCAACCTGTGGAGCCAGGCGGAATTTGACACGGTGACGGCCAAAAAGCTGTGCGAGCTGCGGGAACAGTTCTGGAAGGATACCGTGCAGCTGAGCCCGGAGCGCATGGCGGTGGTGCTGCAGGAGCTGTACGCCCGGGGCGCTACCATCGTGTCCAACGAACATGGCTACGGCATCTACTTCCGCAAGGAGGATACCCTGTATTTTGTGGAGATGATGGCCGACAGCGACCGCGCCGCCGAGATCCTGATGGAAGCCGCCCGCGAGAAGGAAGTCATCGTGGAAAAGGCGGTCATCACGGTAGGCGCTGCCCAGCCGCTGTTTCTGGGCGAGGGCACCCGGCAGGAATACGGCATGATCCGCTTTGACGCAGAGCCTTTTGACGTAAGCGAAAGCTATCTGCGTCTGATGCTGGAAAACTGAAAAAAGGAAGGTGCGTATGGCACACAACGATACACACGCAGCCCGCAAAAAGGGCGGCGCAGGCAAAATTCTGCTGGTGGTGCTTCTGCTGCTCCTTCTGGCAGTAGGTGCAGCGGTGCACTTTGCCTACAATGAGATCCACGGCAATGGTGCACCCGGCAGCACAGAGGTGACCGTAAGCATCCCGCAGGGCAGCGGCGTAGCGGCGATCGCCAACAAGCTGAAGGAGGCGGGCGTCATCCGCTCTGCCTACCTGTTTCGCTGGTATGTGGGACAAAAGGGCGCTGCCGCAAAGCTGCAGTACGGCGATTTTGTCTTGCAGACCAGTGCGATTTCCTACGACGCGATCATTGCCACCCTTTCCCAGTACGCCAAGGCAGAAACGGTGCGGGTGACCATCCCGGAGGGCACCACGGCCATTGCCATCGCCCAAAAGATGGAATCCGCCGGTCTGTGCACCGCCGAGGAGTTTTTGAAGGAAGCCAACGAGGGCGATTTCAGTGCTTATACCTTCTGGCAGTACGTCCCGGAGGATAAGGAGGCCCCGAACCGCTTTATGAAGTGTGAGGGCTATCTTTTCCCGGAGACCTACGAGTTTTTGAAGGATGATACGGTGCATAACTATGTAGCTACCTTCTACGCCCAGTTCGATGCACAATTTACCAAGGAAATGTACGCAGCGCTCAAAAAGCAGGGAATGACCCTGCCGGAGCTTGTCACCCTTGCCTCCTTTGTGCAGGAGGAAGCGGGCAACAGTCAGGACTCCAACGTGGCGCAGGTGTTCCGCAATCGTCTGGCAGAGGGCTCGCCCTACCCCCGGCTGCAAAGCAACACCTCCAGCCATATCCAGAGCGACGCCGACAACAACTATCTCTGGAACTGGGTCGCACCCTACTACGGCGGTTGGGACGATATCCCGGAAAACATCCTTGCAGCCTACGACACTTACAGCTGCACCGGTCTGCCCGCTGGCCCCATCTCAAACCCCGGCCTTGCCGCTATCAAGGCAGCGCTGGAACCGCAGCCTGATGAGGAAGCCAAGAACGCTTACTTCTTTGTGACCGACCTCAAGGGCAATTACTACTATGCCCACACGCTGGCAGAGCACAATGCCAACTGCAAAACTGCCGCAGCTGTGAACAAAAGCCTGAAAAACTGAGGAAAGGCCGCTGCACAAAAACATGGTGCGGCGGCCCCTTTCCGGTCAGAAAACTGTGATACATAAGAGAGGAACCTACAAATGTTACAGATCCCGGAACTGCTTGCCCCGGCGGGCGATGCGGAACGTCTGCGTTATGCCATCAACTACGGTGCCGATGCCGTTTACTGCGGCCTGCCGGAGTTTGGTATGCGCTCGGCTCCGGCCAATTTCACCCCGGAGCAGCTGACGGAAAGCGTCATCTACGCCCATGCCCGCGGCCGCAAGGTCTACCTGACCATGAACACCCTGCCCACCAACGAGGAGGCCGACCGCCTGCCGGAGGCCATCAAGGAAGCCGCCAAAGCCGGTGTGGATGCCTTTATTGTGGCAGATCTCGGTGTGCTGGACGCCTGCAAGACCTTTGCCCCGGACATTGACGTGCATCTTTCCACCCAGACCGGCATCACCAACTGGGCAGCCGCCCGCGCCGCCTACAAAATGGGCGCAAAGCGGGTGGTGCTGGCCCGGGAGATGACCTTGCAGGATATTGCCATCCTGCGCGATAAGACCCCGCCGGAGCTGGAGATCGAAGCCTTTGTGCACGGTGCGATGTGCATGAGCGTGTCCGGCCGGTGTCTGCTGTCTAACTACATGGCCGGACGTGACGCCAACCGTGGCCAGTGCGCCCAGCCTTGCCGCTGGAAGTACTACCTGAGCGAGGAGACCCGCCCCGGCCAGCTGTACGAGATCGGCGAAAACGAGAACGGCAGCTACATCCTTAACGCCAACGATCTGTGCACCGCGCCCTTCATTGACCTGATCTGCAAGGCGGGCGTGGACAGCCTGAAGATCGAAGGCCGCGCCAAAACCTTCTACTATGTGGCCAGTGTTACCGCTGCCTACCGCAAGGCACTGGACGCTTATCTGGCCGACCCGGCAAACGATAACTTTGAACTGCCTCCGGAGGTGTACGCAGAGCTTACCCGTACCAGCCACCGGCACTACTCCCCCGGCTTCTATTTTGGCCGCGAACAGGCCAAACAGGCCACCGACAGCGCCACTTACATCCGCGAGTGGGAGTTCGTGGGTACGGTGGACAGCTGGGAAAACGGCATCGCCCACTGCCAGCAGCGCGGCAAATGGAGCCTTGGGGATACGCTGGAGGCGCTGTGCCCGGACGGACGCAGCATCCCGCTTACCCCGGAATGGATCGAGAACGAAGCAGGGGAGCGGGTGGAAAGCACGCCTCACGCCATGGAAAAATACACTATGCCCACCCCGGAGCTGCCGCCCATGAGCCTGCTGCGCCGGAAAACGGTGTAACAGCGTGACAAAAAGAAAGGAAACCGCCGTGAAGTACAGTAACACTTCTGGCCGCTACGCCCTTCTGGACGAACTGCGCGGGCTGGATCTGGTCAGTATGATGCTCTATCACGGCTGCTGGGATCTGGTCAATCTCTTCGGCATTCAGGCCGACTGGTATTATGGTCTGCCCGGGCATCTGTGGCAGCAGAGCATCTGTTGGGTGTTTATTCTGTTTTTCGGCTTTTGTGTGCAACTGGGGCATCATACCCTGCGCCGGGGCGCACAGGTGTTCGGGGCAGGGGCGCTGGTCACAGCGGTCACGCTGCTTTTTATGCCGGAGGACAGGGTCGTTTTTGGTGTGCTGACCCTGCTGGGCAGCGCCATGCTGCTGACCGGCCTTTTGGAAAAGCC
>OLBV01000248.1_pt1 | contig 12673 bp, 10 predicted proteins | sample 1607751 | NCBI WGS metagenome assembly OLBV01 (sample SAMN02674693, study PRJEB24791) | human gut metagenome, SKBSTL018 | isolation source: stool | host: Homo sapiens | place: USA | reverse complement strand
GCAGCCGCCGAAGCGGTGCTTAAGCCGCTAGGCGGGAATTGTGCGGTGTTGCCTTAACGCTTTTGCTGCAAAGTCTGCTCTGTCCGCATTCCCGTTTCCCGGTAAAATTCATCCAATTCTCCCTGCTTTTTTGATCACACGCACTTCCTCGGGCACTGCGCAAAAACCTGGCGATTTTTTCAGTTTGCCTGCGGGTACGGCTGTCCGCTTTTCTTCCAGCGGGCGTACCTGCCTGCCCAGTATATGCTGTACGCAGTCAAGCTGCAAGGCATTTACACCGCGTATTCCTACCTCAGCGTCCGCGCCACTGTGGACTTGCCGCTGCCAGAAAATTCGATCCATGCAATTTTATTCCAGCTTCGCCTCCTTGCCCAGCGCCTTCTTTTTGCACTCACTTCAAAACCGCAAACGGACATTTATTATATCAGCTACAAGGGGAAGTTGTCAAAAAAATTGCCAAAGAGATACAAATAGGCTATAATATAAAATAAAAAATTGTGTATTGAACGGTTTTTACCCCATTTGCACCCGGAAGGAGGTGGCAAGTACGGATACTTTACAGACAAATAGTACAACACAAACTGCTGAGATGCTCAAATTAGAGGGCGTTGTTGAGCATGTGATATACGAAAACCCGGATACCGGTTATGCCGTGTTTGAAGTGGATGCCGGTAGCACCGATATTGTGGTGGCAGGCAACGTGGGCAGCGTGGATAACGGTATGTCCATTACGGCGTATGGCTATATGGTCAACCACCCCAGCTATGGCGAACAGTTCCGTGCCGAAACCTGTGAGGCCAGCCTGCCGCAGGATACCGCGGCTTTGCTGAGCTACCTTTCCAGTGGGGTATTGCCCTATATCGGGCCTTCCACAGCAAAAAAGATTGTGGCAAAATTTGGGGCGCATACATTGAACGTCATCTCCGAAACGCCGGACAAACTCTGTGAGCTAAAAGGTATCACCCCGCAAAAGGCCGCCGCCATCTCCAACGAGTTCCGACGTATGTACGGTGTGCGGGAAGTGGTTGCCTGGATGGCCAAGTTTGGGCTTTCCGCCCAGATGGCTGTTACAGCCTACCGCGCGTTTGGCCCCGCCACGGTAGAAGCACTGAAAAAGAACCCCTACATGCTGTGCGGGGAGCCGCTGAACCTGAAATTCAGCCAGGTCGATGGTATCGCCGCCCAGCTGCAGGTAGGGCAGGGCAGCGACCTGCGCATTGCCGCCGGGCTTTTGTACGCTTTGCGCCACAACGCCAACAACGGCCACACCTGCCTGCCCGCAGATAAGCTGATCGAAAGCACTGCGCGCTTTATTCGGGTGGAGCCGGATGCCGTAAAGGCCGGGCTGCAAAGCCTGTTGGAGCATGACGAAATGCGCGCCTGCACCTTTGACGGAACGAAATATATTTACCTGCCAGATCTGCTCAGCGCAGAGCAGGATATTGCTGCGCGGCTGGGGGAGCTTGCCACATTCCCGACAGAAAGCCCCAAAACGCTGGAAAGCGATATCCGCGTTTTGGAATTGACCCAAGGTTTTGAATATGCCCCTTTGCAGCGGGAAGCAATCCGCTTAGCACTCTCTTCCCGCGTAATGGTTTTGACCGGCGGTCCCGGTACCGGCAAAACCACAACGGTCAAAGCGATTCTGAATTTGTATGAAGGTATTTATGACCGGGTTGCCCTGTGTGCCCCCACCGGCCGCGCCGCCAAGCGGCTGACCGAGCTGACCGGCCACAGCGCTTCCACCATCCACCGATTGCTGGAAGTGGACTATTCTACCGGCAGCGTGCGTTTTATTCATAATGAAAAGAATCTTCTCCCGTTTGACGTTATCATTCTGGATGAGATGAGTATGGTAGATGCCAAGCTGTTCCAGGCGTTGTTGGCCGCCGCGCGTTACCACTGCCGCATTATTATGGTAGGTGATGCCGACCAGCTGCCCAGCGTTGGCCCCGGCAGTGTGCTGGGGGAGATCTTGCAGGCAGACGTTCTGCCCACCGTACGGCTGAATGAGATCTTCCGCCAGGCGCAGAAAAGCATGATTGTACAGAACGCCCACCGCATTGTGGAAGGGCAGATGCCCATAAAAGGCGGGCGGGATGATGACTTTTTCATGATCGAATCCACCGGTCTTGCCTGCCAGAGGCTGATCTGCGACCTGGTCAGTACCCGGCTGCCCAAAAGTTATGGCTATGACCCCGTGCGGGACATCCAGGTGCTTTGCCCCACCAAGGTTGGCCCCACCGGGAGCGTAGAACTGAACCGCCGCCTGCAGGCCATTTTGAACCCGCCTGCACCGGATAAGCCGCAGATCATTTGGGAGCAAAGCGGCCGTGTGCTGCGCTGTGGCGACAAGGTAATGCAGATCAAAAACGATTATGACATTCCCTATGAGCGGGACGGTGCCGAAGCCGGTGTGGGTGCCTATAACGGGGATATGGGTATTATTACTGCCGTTGACCCCGAAAGCCGTGCTGTGACGGTACAGATGGATGACCGAAAGTATATTTACGGTGCTGACCAGCTTGCCGAGCTGGAACCCGCTTACGCTGTAACAGTGCACAAAAGCCAGGGTTCTGAATTTCCGGCCGTCATTATGCCTGTGGCAGATGTACCCGCGCGCCTTTGTTACCGCAACTTGTTGTACACCGGGGTTACCCGCGCACGCCGCCTGTGCATTCTGGCGGGAACCCGGCGCACCGAGCAGGCCATGGTGGATAATGTGCGCCAGAACATGCGTTACAGCGGGCTGCGCTACCTGCTGCGCGAGGCAGTCACTCCGGCTGAAAAACGCAGATGAAACAGAGAAAACGCATATCTCTGGATTGGCTGGACCGTGGGCGAACGGCTCTGGAACCGCTGCTGGCCCTTGCCTATCCGCGGCACTGCCCGCTGTGCGGCACGGTACTTGAGCAAAGCGCCTGGAAAGCCGCCGTGTGCCGTTCCTGTATACCGGAAGCCGAGCGTCTGCGGCATCTTCCACCGCGTCTGCCTGTAACGGAGCACGCCTTTTACGCTGTCAACACCTGCGCAGCTGCCTTTTACTATGCAGACAGTGTGCGCCATGCTATCCTGCTTTGCAAGGAGAACGGCAACCCCTGGTATGCGCGAGAACTGGCGGATTTGATGGCTGTGCTGATTTTTGGCGCACAGCCCGCCCGTGCCCCAGGGTACCGCCCGGTATACGAGAATCTATCCGGCATTTCGCTGTACAGCGCCATTGTTCCGGTGCCGCCGCGCGTAAAGAAGAACCGCGCGGAAAATATGCCCCTTTTGCTAGCGCAGCGCCTTGGGCGCATCCTGCACATTCCGGTCATCCAGCCGCTGTGCCTGACCCGGCAGGTTTTACCGCAAAAATCGCTGGACCAGCAAAAGCGCTTTGCCAATGTCAAGGATGCTTACGCCTGCCGTACTGGGGTTGACCTTTCCGGAATGCGGCTGCTGTTGCTGGATGATGTGATCACCACTGGTGCCACCATCTCTGCCTGCGCCAAAGCGCTATTGGAGGGTGGCGCTGTGAGTGTGGACGGCGTGTGTGTTGCAGCGACGGAACTGATGCCCAAAAGCCACGGTGCCGCCGGAACACCAAAAGAAAGCAAATAACTTTTATCTGCCGGATGTTTGATGGCAATTCACAATAGATAACAAAGTGCTGCTTCTGGCAGCAAGGAGTACCAGATAAACATGAAGCAATATGATATCGGCCTTGATCTTGGCACAACTTCCATTATCATTGCCACACAAGAACAGGGGGTTGTGTTCCATCAGCCCAGCATTGGTGCTGTTGATACCCGCAGCAGCACCATTCTGGCAGTGGGGGACAAAGCCCTGCGCATGGTGGGGCGTGTGCCTTCCTATATTGATATCATCCGCCCTTTGCGGGACGGTATTATTCAGGACCACCGCATGACAAACGAACTAATCGTGCGGTTTATCAATGAGGTATGCCGTTCGCGCATCATCAAGCCGCGCGTATCGGTCTGCGTTCCGGCAGCCATTACCGGCATTGAAGCTGACGCCGTGGTAGAAGCCGTCATGGCAGCCGGGGCACGGCAGGTTTTCCTTGTGGATGAGCCTGTCGCCGCCGCCCTTGGCGCAGGGCTGGATATCCGCAAACCCATGGGCTGCATGGTGATTGATATCGGCGGCGGCTCCACGGATATCGCCGTGATCAGCATGGGTGGGCGGGTGCGCGCCGCCAGCCTGCCGGTCGCCGGCAACGCTTTTGACCAGTGCATTGCCCAGTATGTTCAGGAAAAATTCAACATTGCCATCGGCCCTCTAACCGCCGAAGCGCTGAAAAAGCAGGTTGCCTGCTGCACCAAAAGCGAGTTTGAGGGCGTAATGGAGATCCGTGGTCATTCCTGGGAGACCAACCTGCCCGCCCGCCGCCTTGTCTATACGCGGGACCTGTACCTGCCCGTGCAGGAACTGGCCGCCCGCATTGCCGCCACTGCCCGCAATGTATTGGAAAGCACCCCGCCGGAACTGGCCGCTGATGTTGCCAAGAGCGGCATTCTGCTGACTGGCGGCGGCTCCATGCTGCGTGGCCTGGCTGGTTATATTGCCGGGGAGCTGCATGTGGATGTTGCCATCGCACCAGACCCCATCAACTGTGTGGCACGCGGAACCGCAGCCAGCTTAACGCTGGGCCAATACCTGACAGCCGGTTTCCGCGATGCCACCCCCAGAGCGTGGCATAACCGACTGCAATCCCCAGAAGGTTTTTCCAATTAAAGCGCAGCTTTTGTGCAGGTTGTAAAAAGTATGATTTTCTGCGGATACCTCCGCCAGCCTACTTTTCTATCCGGCAAAAGTGTGCTATACTATACAGCGTTTGCCAAAATTCCCAGCCCTGCATGGTTCCGGGCTGGTTCTGCCATATAATATAAGGACAGGTTCATTATGCCCGATACCATTACCACTGAATTTCTGGCCCTGCGGGACCGCTATATCGCTTCCTGCTTTACTAAGCTGAACCCGGTGCAGCAGCAGGCTGTGTTTACCACCGAAGGCCCGCTGCTGATCCTGGCAGGTGCAGGCTCCGGCAAAACCACCGTTCTGGTCAACCGCATTGCCAATATCATCCGTTTTGGCCGCGCCTATGGCTCAAAAGAGGTCAGCCGCCCGGTTGCGCAGAGTGATCTGGAGCAGCTGCGCACCGCCATCATGTGCGGCCAGCCGGTTCCGCAGTCCCTGATGCCGCTGATGAGCGTTGCCCCGGCCCGCCCGTGGAATGTGCTGGCCATTACCTTTACCAATAAAGCCGCCGGAGAGCTGAAAGAACGCCTGAAAGCCATGCTGGGCGATACCATGGGCGGGGATGTATTTGCCTCCACTTTCCACTCTGCCTGTGTACGGATCCTGCGCCGCGATGCCGAACGCATTGGCTTCCCCAAAAGCTTTACGATTTACGATTCCGACGACCAGCAGCGTGTCATCAAGCAGATCTACAAAGAACTGATGATTGATGACAAGTTCCTGCCGGTCAAATCAGCCATCTCCCAGATCAGCGGTTACAAAGATAAACTTCTTTCCGCCAAAGATGTCGCCGCCGAAGCGCCGCGCGATACCAAGGCTGCTCTGATTTCCAAAATCTATACCGCCTATTCCAACCGGCTGCGCACGGCTGGTGCCATGGACTTTGACGATCTGATTTTCCATACCGTGCAGATGCTGAAAACCGATGCCGAAGCGCGGGAATACTACCAGCAGAAGTTCCGCTATGTCGTGGTGGACGAATACCAGGATACCAGCGTGGCCCAGTTCCACCTGGTGCGCCTGCTGGCCGGTGGTTCCAACAATGTATGCGTTGTTGGCGATGACGATCAGAGCATTTATAAGTTCCGCGGTGCTACCATTGAAAATATCCTGAACTTTGAAAAAGTTTTTGCCGGGGCCAAAACCATCCGCCTGGAGCAGAACTACCGTTCCACCTCCAACATTCTGAATGCGGCCAATAGCGTCATCAAGAACAACAACGGCCGCAAGGGCAAGACTCTGTGGACCCAGAACGGCGATGGTGACAAAGTTCACCATTACACGGCTGCTTCGGAACAGGATGAGGCCAGCCATGTGGCCGAGGTTATTGGCCAGAACCTGAAAAATGGTGCTTCCTTAAAAGACCATGCCGTTTTGTACCGCATGAATGCGCAGTCCAACCCCATCGAAACTTATTTTGCCCGTGCCGGTATCCCGTACCGCATTGTGGGTGGCCAACGCTTCTTTGACCGCAAGGAAGTCAAGGATATCAACTCTTACATGGCCGTTGCGGTCAACCCGCGGGACGACGTGCGCCTGCGTCGCATCATCAATGAACCTGCACGAAAGATTGGTGCCACCACCATTGATAAGATCGGGGAACTGGCCGCCGCCAACGGCGTGCCGATGATGGAGATCATCCGGGAGGCTTCTTCTTATCCCGCACTGGGCCGTGCCGCCAGCGCGCTGAACGCGTTTTACTCCATGTACCGTGAACTGTGTGATCTTTCTGTCACCCTTCCGCTGGATGAATTTGCCGGTGAAGTGATCCGCAAGACCGGATACGAAGCCATGCTGAAAGCGCAGAAAGAAGAGGGCGAGACCCGGCTGGAAAACTTGGGCCAGTTGATTTCATCCGTAAAGACTTATGCGGAGCAGAACGGGGAAGACGCAACCCTTTCCGGTTTCTTGGAAGAAGTTGCCCTGATTGCAGACCTTGATTCCTATGATGAAGATGCTGATTCCGTTACCCTGATGACGATGCACAGCGCCAAGGGCCTTGAATTCCCGTATGTATTTATCATTGGTATGGAGGATGGCGTTTTTCCCGGTGACCTTGCTCGCTACAGCGAGGAAGAAATGGAAGAGGAGCGCCGCCTGTGCTATGTCGGTATTACCCGCGCCAAGAAAGAGCTGTATCTTTCTTCCTCCCGCAGCCGTATGATTTTCGGCCAGACGCGCCGCAACCCGCCTTCCTGCTTTTTGGATGAGATTGACCCCAATGTGATGGACGAAACCGAAAGCCCAGAGCTTGCTTACAGCGGCGGTTTTGGCGCCGGGTACGGCAGCTACAGCACCAATGTTCCCGGCGGGCGCAGCGGATACTCCGGGGCTTCCCGCGGGTATCTGAACAGTGAATACAACCGCGGCGGCTTTGGCAGCAAGTATGCCGGCGGCTTCCAAAGTGGGTTTGCTTCCGGCGGGCACGAAAGCCCGAACTACCCCGGCGGCCGCCACACGGTCCAAAGCAGTAGCTTTGGCGCCGGGTATGGCAGTAGCCGCGTCAACCATCATTCCGGTGCTCCGGTTGCTCCGGCGGGCGGTGGCGTTACCACTGCGCCCGCCGCACCCGCACGCAAAAAGGCCGCCAACTTTGCAGCCGGGGACCTTGTGGACCACAAGGTGTTTGGCCGCGGCAAGGTGCTGAAAGTAACGCCGGTTGCGGGGGACTGTATTGTAGAAATCCAGTTTGACCGCGTTGGCATCAAAAAAACAATGGCCAATTACGCCCCGCTGACCAAGCTGACCAGCGAAGAATAAACCACTGATAAAAAAGGAAAAGAGGGAACGGGTCCATGCTTGTAACATTGATCGCCCACACCAATGACCCCGAAAAGACCATTGCCGCAGCCGCCAAGCTGTGCTATTCTGATGCACATATCGAAACCCTGCTGGATGGCCTAACACCGGAAAAGACCGCAGCCTTTTTGCAAAAGCTGAATGACTTCGGCCACGCCAGCCCCATTGAACATGCCAGCTTTACCTTTGGCATTGAGGGCGTTTCCCGCACCTTTCTGGCACAGGTCACCCGCCACCGCATTGCAAGTTTCAGTGTGCAGAGCCAGCGCTATGTGCGGCTGGAAGATTTCCGTTATGTGATTCCCCCGGAAATTGAGGCTGACCCTGCGGCCAAAGCGGCTTTTATTGATGCGATGAACGCCGATGCCAAACACTATCTGGAGCTGGTCAAAGCACTGGAAGAAAAGCATACCCACACCTTGATGGAGCAGGGCATGCCGGAAAAGACCGCCCGCGCCAAAGCCAGCAAAATGGCAAACGAGGATGCCCGCTTTGTATTGCCCAACGCCTGCGAGACAAAAATGGTAATGACCATGAACTGCCGCAGCCTGAACAACTTTTTCAACCTGCGCTGCTGTAACCGTGCCCAGTGGGAGATCCGCGCCGTTGCCGATGAAATGCTGCGCCTTGTATACCCGCTTGCGCCGCATGTTTTTGCCGCAGCTGGTCCCCGCTGCCTGGCGGGTCCCTGCCCGGAGGGCGGTATGTGCTGCGGCAAGCAGAACGCCGTGCGTGATAAATATGCAACACTGAAACAGGAGGCTGAAAACCATGGGTAAACTGATTATTTTTGAAGGCCTGGATGGTTCCGGCAAGGGCACACAGACAGAACTTGCCTGCCAGAATTTGCATAGCAAAGGGTATGACCCGCTGAAAATCAGCTTCCCAGATTATGACAGTCCGTCCTCCGCACTGGTCAAGATGTATCTTTCCGGCGAGTTCGGCCAGCGCCCGGATGACGTGAACGCTTATGCAGCTTCAACGTTTTATGCTGTTGACCGCTTTGCCAGCTACAAAACCAAGTGGGGCAATGTCTACCGCCAGAATGGGCTAATCATCTCTGACCGTTACACCACCTCCAACGCTGTTCACCAATGTTCCAAACTGCCGCCGATGCACTGGGATGGTTTTCTGGAGTGGCTGTTTGAGTTCGAGTACAAAAAGCTCGGCCTGCCTGCGCCGGATGCGGTTGTATACCTTGCGGTTGATCCCGATGTCAGCCAGCGCCTGATTGCGCAGCGCTACCACGGCGATGAAAGCAAAAAAGATATTCAGGAACGCAATACCGAATACCTGGCCCGTTCCCGCGCCGCCGCTGAATACTGCGCACGCAAGCTGGGCTGGCACCGCATTGAGTGTACCACAACGGTAGACGGCCAGAAAACCATCCGCACGCCGGAGGATATTCAGTCCGAAGTGATGGCATACCTGGAGCGGATTTTGAGCTAAAACCGTTGGCAGCAAAAGTCACACGTTGAATACGGCAAGGAGGGGATAGAACATGCTTTGCAAAGCAACGGAAGCTGATTTGGAGCAGATGGTTGCGTTCCGCCGCAAAACGTATGGCGGAACCCGCCAGGATGCTTTGGACTGGCTTTGTGGAATTGTGGGGTTGGATAATATCCTGATCCTTGCCCGGGACCCGGCCCCCGGTGCAAAGCCCATCCCGGCCGCCATGATTGGTGCGGTTCCAGTGGAATGCGGGCACCACCACGGCGTATGGCTCTGCTGCATGGCAACGGACCCGTCCCTGCAGGGGCGCGGGCTGATGCCCAAACTGCTGGCAACCTGCCTGCGCGCCTTTTCCGCCAAAGGGTGTGATTTCGCTGTGGCGGCACCGCAAAGCACGCGAGCCGCAAAAGCGTTTTCCCAGCTGAATTTTCAGGGGCGCTTCCCGCTGCGCATCATCCGCAAGCCCATTGAACACAATTTGTGGGCACGAGCAGAGTTTGATAACCTGACAGTCCGCAAATTGATCGACACCCGCATGCGCTACCAGCCCGCCTGCATCGCCCTGCCGGAAAGCAGCATGAACACCATGATCACCCGGCTCTACCGCCGCGGTATGACCATTGTTTCCAACCAGCGCGGTTACGGCCTCTATTGCCAGGAAAAGGACGAGCTGCTTTTTATGGAGCTGCAGGCCGATAACGACCATTCGGCTGATATTCTGCTGCAGGCCGCGCGGGAACATACCGGTCTGACCAAAGCACGGCTGCTGCTGGCGGAAAATCAGTTTTTGTACCTGGGCGAGGGTAAGCGCTGTGGTTACGGCATGATTTGTTACCTTGGGCAGCCGTTCCCCGTTACGGACGTTTATTTCCGCCTGTTGCTGTAAGACCGTGCATACGTGAAACAGGGCAGTTCTGCTGCCTGGTAAAGGAGATTTGGAATGAAAATCAATCGTGGTGATTCCCAGGACAAGGGCTCGCAGTCGCGCCAGGCTTATCATGCTGCGCCAGCCCCCGCACCAAAGCGCCCGGTGCAGCCTGATCCTGACCCGCAGGACCTGTACGAAGACGCCGAAGGTCCAGACGAGTACGCAGAGGATGACGATGATGAACCCGTCCGCCGCCGTTTTCCCATTGGGCTTGTGGTTCTTGTTGTCATTTTGGCTATCGTCGGCATCGGCGGCTGGAAAGTGTTCCAGTTCTACGGCGAAGTTGCCGGCAACGGCGAACTCGGACCGGAGCAGACCGTTACCATTGAACAGGGTTCCTCTGTTGCAGACATCACAAACGTTTTGAAAGAGGATGGCGTCATCCAGTATGACTGGCTGTTCAAGCTGTATGCCAAATACAGCGGCCGCGCTTCCGGTTTGCAGTATGGCGATTTCACCCTGCGCTCCGGCATGGATTATAACACGATCCTGAAAACCCTCAGCGTGCAGCAGGTCAAGCGCAAGACCATTACCATCACATTCCCCGAAGGCTACACAGCCGTTGCTATTGCCCAGAAGATGGAAGAAAATGGCTTGTGCTCGGTGGATGATTTCCTTGCCTGCGCCAACGGCGAGGATGGTTCCGATTTCAGCCAGTATGATTTCTGGAATGCCATCCCGGATACCGAAGGCCGCCTGATGAAGTGCGAGGGCTACCTGTTCCCGGACACTTACGAGTTCTTCACCGATGACTCGGTCTATAATTACGTCAACACCTTCTATAAGGAATTCGACGCCAAAACTTCCGACCTGTGGGATACCATCAACGAAAAGGGCACCACAATGAATGATGTTGTCATTCTGGCCAGCTTTATTCAGGAAGAAGCCGGTATGCCCGCAGAAGACGCCAAGGTTTCCGCCTGCTTCCACAATCGTTTGGAATCCGATGACCCGCAGTGGGCAGAGCATAAGCTGGAATCCAATGCCAGCAGCTATATCATGAACGATAGCGACAATAACTACCTGTGGAATTCGCCCACCGCCGCTTATTACGGCTGGCCGGAACAGGGTGCTGTTCCGGATGATGTGCTTGCTCATTACGACACCTACCGCATCAGCGGCCTGCCCGCCGGTGCCATCACCAATCCCGGTATTGATGCCATTGCCGCCGCGCTGAATCCCGACCAGGAATATCTGGACGAAGGCTATTATTTCTTTGTTACCGGCAACCCGAACGGCGACCACCCTGGCGAATATTTCTATGCCAAAACGGCAGACGAACACCATCAGAACTGCATCATCGCCGGTTGGGGCTGATAAAAGCTGAACTTCACTGAACAAAGGAGCCGTTATCTTATGTTGTCCTGTCCGGAACTGCTGTCGCCTGCCGGCAGCCTTGAAGCCCTGAAATATGCCGTCATGTATGGTGCCGATGCCGTATACTGCGCACTGCCGCGCTTTGGTATGCGCGCCGCACCGGTCAACCTGACCATTGGCGAGCTTCATGATGGCTGCATTTTTGCCCATGCTCGCGGCAAAAAAGTATACCTGACCCTGAACAACCTGCCCACCAACGATGAGCTTTCCGAGCTGCCGCAGTATATCAAGGACGCGGCCGAAGCCGGGGTGGATGCCTTTATCATTGCGGACCTTGGCGTACTGAGCCTTGCCAAACAGTATGCTCCGGATGTGGATGTGCATTTTTCTACCCAGGCAGGCATCACCAATTATGCTGCTGCAACCATGGCCTACAACCTGGGCGCCAAGCGTGTGGTGCTGGCGCGCGAGCTGACCCTGACCGATATTGCCCAGATCCGCGATAACACCCCGCCGGAGCTGGAACTGGAAGCCTTTGTGCACGGCGCCATGTGCATGAGCGTTTCTGGTCGGTGCCTGCTTTCCAGCTATATGACCGGGCGCAGCGGCAACCGCGGCGAATGTGCCCAGCCCTGCCGCTGGAAATACTATCTTGTAGAAGAAAACCGCCCCGGCCAGTATATGCCCATTGGCGAAAATGAGGACGGCAGCTACATCCTGAACGCCAACGACCTATGCACCGCACCATTTTTGGACCTGATCTGCAAGGCTGGTGTGGATTCTCTGAAAATTGAGGGGCGCGCCAAAACGTTCTATTACGTTGCGTCCGTTACCGCCGCTTACCGCAAAGCGCTGGACCAGTACCTGGCAAACCCCGCCAGTGATACGTTTGATTTACCGGATTCCGTGCTGGATGAGCTGAACCGTACCAGCCACCGCCATTATTCACCCGGTTTCTATTTTGGCAAAGAGAAAGCCCTGCAGACACCCAGCCATACTTATGTGCGAGATTGGGATTTCATCGGCACTGTGGATTCGTGGGAAGACGGCGTTGCCCATTGCACCCAGCGCAGCAAGTTCTGCCTGGGAGATTCGCTGGAAATTTTGCAGCCAGATGGTTCGGTCGTGCCCGTAACCCCTGAATGGATCAAAAACGCGGAAGGGGAAGCGGTGGATGCCACCCCGCACCCGATGATGCAGTATACCATTCCCTGTGCCACGCCCTTGATGCCGTACAGCCTGCTGCGGATGCAGAAAAGGCAGTAAATTTTCATTTATCTATTTGCAACAACCAAAAGCCCCACCTGCCGGATGCAGAATGTTCCGCCCGGCAGGCGGGGCTTATTTATTTTTATTCTTTACTTTTAGGGCAATACCGCATAATTCTAAGTGCCGATACGGCGAGCGAGGTGCGGC
>OLBV01000242.1_pt1 | contig 12811 bp, 10 predicted proteins | sample 1607751 | NCBI WGS metagenome assembly OLBV01 (sample SAMN02674693, study PRJEB24791) | human gut metagenome, SKBSTL018 | isolation source: stool | host: Homo sapiens | place: USA | reverse complement strand
GTGCCATTCGTGCACAAATATGTCATTTTGTTGCAACGTTTTCTGCGCCCAGCAGCCGCTCCAGCTCTTTGAAGAAGAGCGGATGCCCGGAAGTGTACAGTCGGCGCGGTGCGGCCAGCTTCTGCTTGGTATCTTCCAGATACAGGATCACCGGGATATCGCCATCAAAGATCTCCAGCAGGTTCACCACTTTATCGTACTGGGGGCAGCTGCGGGACGGCAGACGGATGAATACACGCCGGGCAGCTGTTTTGACAGGGTCCGGGCGGCCTTTATCCAAGCGGGTCGGGTCGTAGCTGTCAATGGGCAGAATGCTGTCTGCCAGCAGCTTGGAGGCTTCATCCTCCCGCACGGAAAGCCGGCCATCGATGACCACAACAGCGTTTTCCTGAATGGCATCCCGGAACCTGTCCAGCACCTTGGGGAACACGATGACCTCCATGGTGCCGGTCAGATCCTCCACACTGGTAAAGGCCATCATGCTGTTGGATTTTGTCGTCATCATGCGGTTTTTGACTACTGCACACACGATACGCACCTTTTCGCCGTCCTGCACATGGGCATCCTCGCCAGTGAGGTCTTTGATGGTGTGGGAGCCGATGCGGGCAGATTTTTCCCGGTAAGCGTCCAGCGGATGGCCGGACAGGTACAGGCCGCTGACCTCTTTTTCTTGTTGCAGCAGCTCGGCAGGGGTGTACTCTGCCAAGGGGCGGATCTCGTAGACGTCCTCCTGCGGGCTTTGCTGCACTTCCCCGCTCATCACGGAGAACAGATCCAACTGCCCTTCCAGATTGCGGCGAGAGTCGGTCTCGATACTCTTGAGGATGCCCTCTACCGCCTCCACCATGCTGTGACGGTTGGAGCCGAAGCAGTCAAAGGCACCGGCTTTGATCAGGCTTTCCACCGCGCGGCGGTTCAACTCACTGCCGTGCATCCGCTTGCAGAAATCATAAAGGCTTGTGTAGGGCTTTTCCTTACGCTCGGTGACTGCGTTTTCGATGAGGTTGCGGCCTACGTTTTTCACGGCGTTCAGCCCAAAACGGATCTGTCCGTTATCATCGGCGGTAAAGCCGCCGTTGGAAATATTTACATCCGGCGGCAGCACCTTGATGCCCAAACGGGCGCACTCGCCGGAATACTCAATGACCTTATCCGTATTATCCAGCACGCTGGTCAGCAATGCTGCCATGAACTGGCTGGGGTAATGGCACTTGAGGTAAGCGGTCTGGAAAGCCACATAGGCGTAGCAGGCCGCATGGCTCTTGTTGAAGGCGTAGGACGCAAAGCTGGACATCTCGTCGTAGATCTGGTTTGCCACCTGCTCCGGGATACCGTTGGCAACGCAGCCGGGGCATTCGTGGCCGGGCTCGGTGCAGCCATGCACAAAATGCTCCCGCTCTGCCTCCATGACGGCATGCTTCTTTTTGCTCATGGCGCGGCGGACGTTATCTGCCTGCCCGAAGGAGAAGCCTGCCAGCTCCCGGAAAATCTGCATGACCTGCTCCTGATAGACGATGCAGCCGTTGGTCACATCCAAGATGTGCGCCAGCTGCGGGGTCTTGTAGCTGATCTTGTCCGGTTCGTGCCGGTTGCGCAGATAGGTGGGAATGGAGTCCATGGGGCCCGGACGGTACAGGCTGATCAGAGCGATGACATCTTCAAGGTTCTGGGGCTGCAAGCCCACAAGCACCTGTTTCATGCCGGAGGATTCCAGCTGGAACACACCCTCGGTATCGCCCTGCCCCAGCATTTTATAGGTATCCGGGTCGTCATAATCCAGCTTGCGGATGGAGAACTCCGGGTGCTGCTTTTGCACGGCAGTTTCTGCATCCCGGATGACGGTCAGGGTGCGCAGCCCCAGAAAGTCCATCTTCAAAAGACCCAGCTCTTCGATCTCGGTCATGTTGAACTGGGTCACCGGCAGGCCGTCGTTGGTGGCAAGCGGCAGATAATAATCCGTCGGCTCCGGCGTAATAACCACGCCTGCCGCGTGGGTGGAGGCGTGCCGGGGCATGCCCTCCACCTTCAGTGCGGTGTCGATGAGTTCGGTCACCTGCGGGTCGGTATCGTAGAGCTTTTTCAGCTCGCTGGAAACCTCCAATGCCCGCTTGAGGGTCATTTTCAGCTCCATAGGCACAAGCTTTGCCACTACATCTACCTGCTGGTACGGGAGTCCCATCACACGGCCCACGTCCCGGATGGCGTTGCGGGCTGCCATCGTACCAAAGGTAACGATCTGCGCCACATGGTCCGCACCGTATTTGCGGTTGACGTAGTCGATGACTTCCTGTCTGCGCTCGTAGCAGAAGTCCACGTCGAAATCCGGCATACTGACGCGCTCAGGGTTCAAAAAGCGCTCGAAGATCAGGTTGTAGCGGATGGGGTCGATATCCGTGATGCCAACACAGTAGGCGGCAATACTGCCCGCGCCGGAGCCGCGTCCCGGCCCCACCGGGATGCCCTGACTTTTTGCAAAATTGATGTAGTCCCATACGATGAGGTAGTAGTTGGTATAACCCATCGTCTTAACCACGCCGATCTCGTATTTCAGGCGGTCGATGTTGGCCTGCGGCACGTCCGGGCCGTAGCGGCGTTCCAAGCCGTCCCAGCAGAGCTTTTCAAAGTAGGCCTGATTATCCATGCCGTCCGGGGCTTTGTAGTAAGGGATCTTGGTGTGACCGAACTCAAAGTCAAAATTGCACTGCTCGGCAATCTTTGCCGTATTGGCGCAGGCTTCCGGTACCATGGAGAACAGCTCGTACATCTCGTCTGTGGTCTTGACGTAGAATTCATCAGTCTGGAACTCCATGCGGTCGGCATCCTGAATGGTCTTGCCGGTCTGGATGCACAGCAGGATGCTCTGCATCTTGGCGTCCTCTTTGCGTAGATAATGGGCGTCGTTGGTGGCTGCCATGGGGATGCCGGTCTCGCGCGAAAGCTTGATGAGCTGCGGCAGAACGGTAGTATCCTCTTTCAGGCCGTGATCCTGTAATTCGATGTAGTAATTTTCTGCACCGAACAGGTCCCGGTACCACAGCGCAGTCGCCTTTGCGCGCTCGTAGTCCCCTGCCAGAATGGCCTGCGGGATCTCGCCCGCAAGACAGGCCGAAAGGCAGATCAGTCCTTCGTGGTATTGCTCCAAAAGCTGCTTATCCACACGGGGCTTGGAGTAAAAGCCCTCCACAAAACCGGCCGAGACCATTTTGATCAGGTTCTTATAGCCGGTCTCGTTTTTGCACAGTAAAATCAGGTGGTTATTGCCGTCTATTTTATTTACCTTATCAAAGCGGGTGCGGGTGGCAACATACACTTCGCACCCGATGATGGGCTTGATACCCGCCTTTTTAGCGGCTTTATAAAACTGCACACAGCCGTACATCACGCCGTGGTCGGTGCAGGCAATGGCGGTCTGTCCGCACTCCTTTACCCGCTCCATCAGCTGATCGATGCGGCAAGCACCGTCCAGCAGGCTGTATTCCGTATGGATATGCAGGTGGGCAAAGGGACGGGTATTTGCGGTGGGTTCACTCATTGTACGGCCTCCTGTCCCTCCTGCTGACGCTGGCGCAGATTTTCCGCCAGCGCCTCCAGCTTTTTCATCCGGTGTGATAAGCCGGATTTGCTCACAGCCGGATCAAAGCAGCCGCACAGCGCGGTAAGCGAAAGATCCGGGTATTGCAGCCGCTTGGCTGCTGCCTGCTGCAGCACCTCCGGCAAAGTTTCCAGCGCGTGCTGCTCCTGCAAATAGCGGATGGCTTTCAGGGTCTGAGCGTTCGCCCGCGCCGTTTTGCCAAGGTTTGCGGTATCGCAGTTGGTCTGCCGGTTGGTCTGGTTGCGTACCTGCTTGAACGCCTTGAGCACACTGATCTGGGTCGCGGCATCCGCAGCGCCCATAAAGCGGAGCAGCCGCTCCACATTGGCACCGGTCTTGACGTAGATCAGGTTCACGCCGTTGCGGCGGGTGCGGTGGGGCGCAAACTCGTGCTCAGCCAGCAGCGCTTCAAAATCCCGGGCGAGGTTCGTCCGGGAGGTGAGAAATTCCAGGTTATATTCCTTTTGCGGGTCGGTGACCGTGCCGCTGCACAAAAAGGCCATGGCGATATAGGCACTGACGCAGGTCTGGCAACGGATGAGCCCGGGGTCGATCTGCAAGCTGGTCTCCCTGCCGGTTGTGCCGAACAGCTCGTGCAGGCGGGTGACCTGCTCCGCATCGCGGATATTGAACTCGTACAGCACACCGCTGACGCGGGGCTTTTCCAGGATCTCGCCCCGGATGCCGCAGCGGGCAAACAGCTGCTGCGCCAGCTGCACCGTATGGGGTTGCTCGGTTTGCAGCACAAGGCCGCGGGCATCAAAGTATTTGGCAAAGCAGGCAATACCATAGGCGGCTGCACGCACACAGCATTCCTTGGTGGGGCTGCGCTGCGCGATTTCCTCCCGCGCACTGGATGCAAAACTCATAGTATTTCCTCTGTTTTCAGCGCACGGCATCCCGGTGCTGCACCCCGGGCTCGTAGCCCAGAGAGGTGCAGTATTCCGCAAGCTTGCGTGCGAATGTGATGGAGCGGTGCTTGCCGCCTGTGCAGCCCACTGCAATGGTCAGCTGGCTTTTGCCTTCCTTGACATAGAGCGGCAGGGCGTACTGCAAAAAGTTCTCGTACCGGCGCAGCAGCTCCTGTGCTTCGGGGTGGCCCATGACAAAATCCACCACTTCCTGATCCAGTCCGGTCTTGTGCTTCAGTTCCGGCACATAGAAGGGGTTTGGCAGGCAGCGCACATCCAGCACAAGATCGGCCTCCGGCGGCACACCAAACTTGAACCCGAAGGACATAATGGTGAGACGCATGGCATTTTTTGCCCCGCCGTTTTTCATGAACAAATCGCAGATGCGCTCTTTATTCTGGGAGGTGGAGAGCAGACCGGTATTGATGGTATAGTTTGCACGTTCCTTCAAGGGCTGTAAGATCTGCCGCTCCTTCAAAAAGGCATCCCGGGTAGAGATACCCTCTGCAATGCTGATGGGGTGGCGGCGGCGGGTCTCGCTGTAACGGCGCATCAGCACATCGTCCGGTGCATCCAGAAACAGGATCTTATAGGGTGTTTTCTGCTCGTCCAGCTGCTGCAGGGCAGTCTCGATCTGTTCCCTGCTGCGGCAGCCGCGCACGTCCATGGAAAGCGCCACCCGCTCCAGCTGGTTGTCGCCCGCCTTGGAAAACGCCGTAATGCTGGGCAGCAGCCCCGCCGGGACGTTATCGATGCAGAAAAACCCGATATCCTCCAGTGCATTCATAGCCACAGACTTTCCTGCGCCGGAAAGTCCGCTGACGATCAACAGCTCCATCTGTGTTCCACACTCCCTCTATTTGCGCAGTTCAGCGGACTACGCGGATCTCTTTTTCCAGATCATAACCGGTCTTTTTCTTTACGATGGTGCGTACTTCTTCGCACAGCGCCAGCACGTCTGCGCAGGTGGCGCTGCCAAGGTTCACCACAAAGCCGCAGTGCTTCTCGCTGACGGCGGCACCGCCGTGTCGGTAGCCCCGCAGACCGCACTGGTCAATGAGGGCTGCGGCAAAAGCGCCCACCGGGCGCTTGAAGGTACTGCCTGCGCTGGGCTTATCCAGCGGCTGCTTATCCAGCCGTTTTGCCATCAGTTCGTCCATCTTTGCGCGAATGACCTCCGGTTTGCCCGGAGTCAGGGCAAACTGCGCTGAGAGGATACAGCCGCCGTTTTCTTCAAAAATGCTGTGGCGGTAGCGCAGGTCAAGCTCCGCTGCCGCAGCCTCCTTCACCTCGCCCTCGGCGGTGAGGTACTGCACCGTGGTCAGCACATCCTTCATCTCGCCGCCGTAGGCTCCGGCGTTCATGTAGACTGCGCCGCCCACCGTACCGGGGATGCCATAAGCAAATTCCAGTCCGGTCAGGCCGTGTTCCAGCGCCGTTTTGCACAGCGCCGAGAGCCGCACGCCCGCCCCGGCGGTGAGTTGTGTGCCGTGCACCTCCACAGCGTCCTGCATAGAAGAAATATCCAATACCGCACCATCGTAGCCCTCGTCGGCAAACAGGATATTGCTGCCGTTGCCCAGCAAATAGTACCGGACGCCCTGCGCTTTGCATAGTGCAACAGCACGGCAAAGCTGTGCCCGATCTGCCGGCTGCACGAACAGCCGTGCCGGGCCGCCGATCTTAAAAGTACAGTGCGCTGCCAGCGGCTCGTTTTCTTTATAAGCAATACCTGCTGCGGTGAGCAGCTGCTTGAGTTGTTCCATAGGGTCAGGCTCCTTTTTATAGAGAGGTTCAGTCCATTTTGTCATCCAGTCCCAGCCGGATCAGCAGCTCCTTGGCTGCGTTATAGCCCATCTTCTTCTGGCGGTTATTGATGGCTGCAGTCTCCAGCACCACAGCCAGATTGCGGCCGGGAGAGACCGGGATGCTGGTGCTGGGAATGCTCACGCCCAGAATGTCGTAGTATTCACTTTCCAGACCGGTGCGCTGGTAGTTCTTGGTGGGGTCCCACGCTTCCAGCTGCACCACCAGATCCAGACTTTCGCTCAGCTTGACAGCGCCTACGCCGTACACGCGGGCCACATTGACGATGCCGATGCCGCGCAGCTCGATGAAGTGGCGGATATTTTCCGGGGCAGTGCCCATGATCTGACGGTTGGACACCTTGCGCAGCTCCACGGCATCATCTGCCACCAGACGGTGGCCGCGCTTGACCAACTCAATGGCCAGCTCGCTTTTGCCGATGCCGCTGTCGCCAAGGATCAGGATGCCTTCGCCGTACACCTCCACCAGCACGCCGTGCCGGGTGATGCGGGGCGCAAGCTCCAGATTCAGTACGCTGATCAGGCTGCCCATCAAAGTGCAGGTAGTCTCGTTGGAACGCAGCAGGGCAACCGCGTGCTTCTGCGCCAGCTCCTGCATCTCCGGGAAGGGCGCCAGCTCCTCGCTGCGGCAGACGATGACCGCCGGGGGCTGCTGCCGGAACAGCTGTTCCAGCGCCTCGTAGCGCTTTTCTGCCGTCAGGCCGGACAGAAAGTTCATCTCTGCCAGACCCATGATCTGCAAACGGAGCTTATCAAAGTAATCATAATAGCCCGCCAGAAACAGACCCGGGCGGTTGACCTCGGCGATCTCTACGCTGATTTCATCCAGCGCCCGGGGGGTGTATACCACTTCCATGCTGACGCGGTCGGTCAGCGTTTTAAGCGAAACATTGAACGTACCCATCCTGGTTCCTCCTGTATCCTTTTGCCGCGCTGTGCTGCGGGCACTCTTATTTCTATTATAATAAAATTCGGCGGCAAATACAACGCCCGGGTTGCTGTTTTTGTACCCGCAGTGGGAAACTAACGCTGCATCGCAGCGTGTGCACAGGATTTTTACATTTTTCTTACTTTACATGGGTTTTACATTTCGGCGATTTCAGATTTTACATTGTTTTTCTATACTTAAAGCACAGGAGAAAAACACGTCAAGAAAAGTGAGGAAAACACTTATGACCATTTTTAATGTCTTTTCGCTGCTGGGAGGTCTGGCCCTGTTTTTGTTCGGTATGGACATCATGGGCAAGGCACTGGAAAAGCAGGCCGGCGGCCAGCTGCAGAAAATTCTCAGCAAACTGACCGATAATCCCCTCAAGGGCTTTTTTCTGGGTCTGTGCGTGACCGCCGTAATCCAGAGCTCCAGCGCTACCACCGTTATGGTAGTGGGCTTTGTCAACAGCGGCATCATGGAGCTGCATCAGGCCATTGGCGTGATCATGGGCAGCAACGTGGGCACTACCGTAACCAGCTGGATTTTGAGCCTTTCCGGTTTGCAGGGCGACAGCCTGCTCATCCAGCTGCTCAAGCCCACTTCTTTCAGCCCGGTGCTTGCATTTATTGGCATTTTGCTGTATATGTGTAAGAGTGAGAAGAAAAAAGGTGTTGGCACCATCCTCATCGGCTTTGCTGTGCTGATGACCGGTATGACCACCATGTCCAACGCGGTGCTGCCGCTGCAAAACGAGGCATGGTTCACCAGCCTGTTCACCCGCTTCTCCAACCCCCTGCTGGGCGTTCTGGTGGGCGCACTGGTCACCGGCATCATCCAGAGCTCCAGCGCCAGCGTGGGCATCCTGCAGGCACTGAGCGCCACCGGCGTCATCACCTACGGCAGTGCCATCCCCATCATCATGGGTCAGAACATCGGTACCTGTGTGACCGCACTGCTGTCCTCTGTGGGTGCGAATAAGAACGCCCGCCGGGCTGCCATGGTGCACCTGTACTTCAACATTATCGGTGTGACCATCTTTCTGTTCGGGTTCTACGGACTCAACGCCGTCTGCCACTTTGCCTTTGTGAATACCACCATCGAGGCTTGGGGCATTGCAATCGTGCACTCGGTGTTCAACATTCTGGCCACCGTCATTCTGCTGCCCTTTGCCACCGGGCTGGAAAAGCTGGCCATCCTGACCATTCCCGATTCCCCGGAAAAAGAGGAGTTTGCGCTGCTGGATGACCGTCTGCTGAACACCCCCGCCGTGGCTGTGGAGCGTGCTCGCGCCGCTACCGCTGAAATGGCCGAGCTTGCCCGGGTGGGCGTTGTGCAGGCCATGAGCCTGACCCACGAATGGAACGACGAACTTGCCCAGAAGGTGCGGGACGAGGAGTGCCGGGTGGACCGGTACGAGGACGCACTGGGCACTTATCTGGTCAAGCTGTCCGGCCGGGAACTGAACCACATCGACAGCCAGAGCGTGAACACCCTGCTGCACACCATCAGTGATTTTGAGCGTATCAGCGACCATTCCGTCAACCTGCTGGAATCTGCCGAGGAGATGCACCAGAAGGAGATTCACTTCTCCAAGGATGCACAGGAGGAGCTGCAGGTTCTGGAGGATGCGGTGCAGGACACCCTGAGCCGCACCACCGATGCTTTCCGCAAGGGAGATCTGCACCTTGCCTCCAAGGTGGAGCCGCTGGAGGCCGTGGTCAACGAGCTGGTGCGTGCCATTAAGGCGCGACACGTTGCCCGCCTGCAGGCCGGCAGCTGCTCTATTGAGTACGGCTTTGTGCTGGACGATCTGCTGACCAACTACGAGCGTGTGTGCGACCATTGCAGCAATGTGGCGGTTGCACAGATCGAGGTGGCACAGGACAGCTTTGACACCCACGCCTACCTGAACGATCTGCGCCACGGCAACGACACCAAGGAAAGTGAAGAATTCCACCGCCGTCTGGGCCGCTACCGTGAGCGGTATTTGTTCCCGGACGGACAGACTGCTGAGGAGAATTGAGTTATGATCTATATTGTAGAGGACGACGCTTCCATCCGCGAGTTGGAGCAGTATGCCCTGCAATCTAACGGCTACGAAGTGCAGGGCTTTGAGAGTGCCGAGCCTTTCTGGCAGGCCATGCGTGCTGCCGAGCCGGAGCTGGTGATCTTGGACGTGATGCTGCCCGGCGAGGATGGCTTTTCCATCCTGAAAAAGCTGCGCAACACCCCTTCCCTGCGTAAGCTGCCCATCATTATGGTCACTGCAAAATCCAGCGAGCTGGACACCGTGCGCGGGCTGGACTGCGGCGCGGATGACTACATTGCAAAGCCTTTCGGCATTATGGAATTTCTCAGCCGGGTGCGTGTGGCGCTGCGGCGCTCTGCCCCGGAGGTAAGGCCGGATGTGCTGGTTTTCCACGAGATCCAGCTGGATAACGCCCGCCACAGCGTTACGGTAAACAGCACCCCTGTGGAGCTGACCTACAAGGAATACTGCCTGCTGCGTCTGCTGCTGGAAAACACCAGTCTGGTGGTGACCCGCGAGACCATTTTGCAGGTAGTGTGGGGCACCGACATCTCGGTGGAAAGCCGTACCGTGGATATGCACATCCGCACCCTGCGCAAAAAGCTGGGCGATGCGGGGCGTTACATCTGCACTGTGCGCAAGGTGGGCTACAAGCTGACCGATGAGGAGGCCGAAGAAGAATGAAGCTGCGCAGCATGGAAGAAAAGATCAGCTACCGGTTGTTCCTGATGGGCTTTCTGGGGCTTATATTCACCGCAGTGCTGTGCATTTTTGTGTTCCATAAGGCCTTTACGGCGCAGGCATGGTCGGCTTTGGAGCGCGAGACCGACCTTGTGCGCGCCGGGTACGAGCAGACCGGAGACCCCACACAGCTGAGTGCCTTTGTGACCGATGATCTGCGCGTGACGCTGATCAGTCAGGACGGCAGCGTGCTGTTTGAATCTGCCACCGACCAGCCCATGGAGAACCATCTGACCCGCCCGGAGATCCGCGATGCCATTGCAAACGGCGAGGGTCGGGACATCCGCGATTCCCAGACCATGGGCTACGAGACCTATTACTATGCGCTCCGGCTTTCCGGCGGGGATGTGCTGCGCGTGGCACAGGACGCCGAGACCGTGTTGTCCATCTATGATGCCACCATCCCGGCCATCGTGCTGAGCTGCGTGGCGCTGATGCTGGCTGCTGCGGTGCTGGCCGCCCTGCTGACCAAAGCACTGGTACAGCCGGTGCTGAACATGACTGAGGATCTGGATCACATTCAGGAAAATGTGCCCTACCGGGAACTGATCCCCTTTGCAGAGAGCATCCACTCCGACCGCATTCTGCGAGAAAACAACGAGAAAATGCGGCAGGAGTTTACTGCCAATGTCAGCCATGAGCTCAAGACCCCGCTGACCAGCATTTCCGGCTATGCAGAGTTGATTGAGACCGGCATTGCAAAGCCGGAGGATGTGCCGGATTTCGGCCGCAAGATCCACAGCGAGGCCACCCGCATGATCCAGCTGGTCAACGATATTTTGCAGCTTTCCAAGTTGGACACTGTAAGCGAGACCGGGGACACCCCCGTAATGGAAACGGTAGACCTTTTGGAGGTTGCCAAGGAGTGTGTGGAGCGCCAGAAACTGAACGCCCGCCGCGCCTATATCTCCCTGACTTATCTGGGCGAGAGCGCCCCGGTGCTTGGCAGCCGCGCGCTGCTGGATGAACTGTGCCAGAATCTGTGCGACAACGCCATCCGCTACAACCGCCCGGGCGGTAAGGTACAAATCATTACCGCTTGCAGCCGGGACGGACACTGCTCCCTGACCGTGACCGATAACGGCATCGGTATCCCGCGGGAAGCGCAGGCCAGCGTGTTCGAGCGCTTCTACCGGGTGGACAAGAGCCGCAGCAAGGCCACCGGTGGCACCGGGCTAGGGCTTGCCATCGTCAAGCACATTGCCCGCATCCACAACGCCCGCATCAAGCTGGAAAGTCAGGTAGACGTTGGCACCACCATTACCGTTACTTTCCCTACTGCCTCTTAATACAGCATGAAATGCACGTCTGTCCGCCATTGCGGGCAGGCGTTTTTTGTTGGGTCAAAGCTTGCGCCGCTGCCATCCCGCAGCGTTGCCCGGGCTTGCAGATGCAGCACATCCACGCCCTGCTGCCAGCAGCTTTGCAAAAGCGCTGTACACTGCGCCGCAAGTTGTTGTTGCTGCGCCTGCGTGGGCAGCGGGCTGTGGGCAGCGCGTTGACAGTCCAGCCGCACAAGCACCTGCGCCTTTTGCAGGGTGACCGAAACGATGCAGCGCCGGATGCCGATGCGCTCCCCTTCCAGCCAGAGCTGCCGGGTGCCGCCCTGCCCGGCAAGTAGACGGTAGACCTCGGCCTGCTCCGGGGACAAAGGTATATTAGCCGCCACGGTATGCAGAACGCCGCCCTCCTGTATCGTTACCTCTTCCGCGTTCCACCCGAGAACGGATAGAAGTCTAGGCTCTGTGTGCTCATACAGCCGGGGTGCGGTGGGTGCTGCGGCCTTTATTTGTGCCATCAGAGCATCCGGCAGGGCGGCCCGTGCGGCAAGGCGGTCTATCTCTCCTTCTGCGCAAAGCAGTCTTGCGGCTGTGCGGCCGCAGCCGCGCCGCAGCACCAGCTGCTCGTACTCTGTTAATAATGGTTCTTCCGCTTTTGACAGCAGCAGATAGTCACACAGGCGGTAGCTTGCGGTTTGGGGCAGTGCCTGCTCTGCCCCAGCCAGCGCCTGTTCCATCGTTTGTCCCTCTGCCTGCACAAACTGTAACGCGGCAGAGGCCTCGGCGGCATCGGCGGCGGCCTGCGGTGCCTGATAGAGCAGCCCTGCCTGATACCCCTGCCCTGTCTGTGAAAGATACACCGCCCGCACCATGCTTTTTTCAGTACTCTCGCAGCGCAGGAATAAAAGGCACCATCCTGTCAGCAGCAAATACAGCAGCGGTTTGCAAGATTTCTGTTTTCTCATGGTTGCACCTCCGCTTCCGGCTGCTGCCAGAGCAAGCAGATAGCGGCACACAGCATGGCTACCCGGTAGACAGCGCACAGCAGCCACAGCAACAAAAGCAGCGCATCCATGCGGGAAAAGCTGCTGCCACTCCACGCCCGCAGCAACTCCAGCCGGGGGTAGGTGCTGCTGCCAAACAGCAAAGCACTGCCCAGCAAAGCCGCAGCCTGCACCGCAAAGCCCCATACCGGCAGCCAGACCGTGCGGCGGGCAGACCGCGCACTGCACAGAAGGGCTCCGGCAAAGTATTCAGCGTAAACCGGTACGCCCCAGTTTGCTGCGGTCGGCTGTGCCGGGGTAAACAGCCGGTACCAGTGCAGCTGCCCTGCAAGCCCCAACAGGCAGACCACGCCGCCCACGGCTACAAACCACCACAGCACCCGTGCCGAGGCGTTCCAGCTTGCGGGAGGGACAGCCCACCCCGCCCAGAGCAGCAGCGGCAGAAAGCCCAGCAGCGCCATGGAAGAAAACTCTGCCGTGCATAGCCCTTGTGCCTG
>OLBV01000227.1_pt1 | contig 13100 bp, 10 predicted proteins | sample 1607751 | NCBI WGS metagenome assembly OLBV01 (sample SAMN02674693, study PRJEB24791) | human gut metagenome, SKBSTL018 | isolation source: stool | host: Homo sapiens | place: USA | reverse complement strand
GGATGCGCCTACAGCTCCAGCAAAAATTTTGCCGATATGCTCGCCGATCTCCGCTGCAACGCAGGCCGTATGTTCAACCCGGATCTCGTACAGCTCTTTGTTTCCAAGATTTCCTGCCGTCTTCTCACCAGCAGAATAATACGCTTATGCGAATCACGTGATTGCTGTACCTGTCTGCATGGCCTAATCAGAAACATAGCGCATGGTGCAAACACATTTTAATGTTGGTGTTCACTTTGTTAATCTTTATGTGAACATTGTTTTTGAAAAAATTATTTTTTTATTATTTTATGTTCACTATAGTTCATTTTATTATTGAACATTCTGTTGACACAGATAAAAGAAAACTGTTTACATTTTGAAAAAAATATACTAAAATAAGAAACAGGCAAATCTCCGCCGGGCGAAAAAACGGCGGAGATTTTTCTGGGAAAAAGGGCAAAAAAGCAGAAAATAAATTCTGCAGATCAGTCCGGAAAACATGAAAATACATTTTGTATTATTTTACAGGGAGGAACTCATACTATGAAAGAAATCATCCAGGGCTTCTACCAGAAGAAACATTTCTGGACCCGCCTGATTCTGGTCATCGCTGCCGTCATCCTGATGGGCTTTGCGCTCTCATGGCTGCTTCTCGTCGATCTCGGCACCGATCCGTGTACCTTGTTAAACCAGACCATCTCCACCCGCCTCGGCATCAGCATCGGAAACTGGCAGGCGCTCTTCAATACCGTCCTGCTCATCTTCGTTATCATTTTCGGCGGCAGAAACTTAGGCTTCGGAACCCTCGCAAACATGTTTCTCGTGGGATATTCCATCGACTTTTTCTCCTGGATCTGGGCGAAAGTCCTTCCGGCAGACCTCTTCACCTCGATGGGTGTGCGAATCGCCGTGCTGATCCCGGCGCTGGTCCTGTTTATCCTTGCCGCATCCTTCTATATGGATGTTGATATGGGAACTGCACCGTACGACGCAGTATCCTTCATTATCTCCACCCACCTGCCGAACGTTTCGTTCCGTGTGATCCGCATCGTCTACGACTTCGTTGTCACCGCGATCGCCGTTCTGCTCGGCGGAAAACTCGGCATTGTCACCGTGCTGATGGTTATTACCCTCGGTCCGGTCATTGAATGGCTGGGAAATATCATGAAACAGCATCTGAATATTTTTGATGACTGAAATCATTGCTTTTCCGCGCTTTCTATACTACAATAGAACTACCAGATGATCTTTTTTCTAAAAGAAAAGCCTGCCTCCGGGACTCACATCTCTGTGGCAGGCTTTTCTTCCCTAAAAATAGCCGAAAAAAGACTCAAAAAGCAGAAAATCATTTATATTAAGGAGGTTTTTCCTATGAGCAACACCCCAAACCCTGTTTACGAAAAACTGATGAAATGCTACGAGAGCTTCCGCTCCCAGATCGATTTCCAGCCGGAAGTCGCACTGATTCTCGGTTCCGGCCTCGGTGATTTTGCGAATGATATCCGCGTTACCGCAACCCTCGATTACCACGATATCGAAGGCTTCCCGGTTTCCACTGTTCCGGGCCACGCGGGCCGTTTTATCTTCGGCTACGTCGGCGATGTGCCGGTTGTCTGCATGCAGGGCCGCGTTCATTATTATGAAGGCTATCCGATGACCGACGTCGTTCTCCCGACCCGCCTCATGAAGCTGATGGGCGCAAAAGCACTGTTCTTAACCAACGCCGCCGGCGGCATCAAACAGGGCACAAAACCAGGCTCTCTGATGCTGTTAAACGGCCAGATCGCCTGCTTCGTTCCATCTCCGCTTATCGGACCGAACATCGACGAGCTCGGCACCCGTTTCCCGGATATGAGCCAGATCTACGACCCTGAGTTCCAGAAAATCGCACGGAAAGCCGCAGCCAGCCTTGATATCGACCTGATGGAAGGCGTTTATCTGCAGCTCACCGGCCCGCAGTACGAGTCCCCGCAGGAAATCGCCATGTGCCGCACCCTCGGCGCAGACGCGGTCGGCATGAGCACCGCCTGCGAAGCCATCGCTGCACGCCATATGGGCATGCGCGTCATCGGTATTTCCTGCATTACCAATCTTGCCGCCGGCATCTCCCCGCAGCCTCTGTGCCATGCGGAAGTTCAGGAGGCAGCTGACATGGTTGCACCGCAGTTCAAAAAACTCGTTGCCGCAACGATTCAGGGCATCGCAAAGACACTGTAAACAGCACGTAAAATAAAGGAGAGATCTTTTTTGAATACACGTTTTTACAACGCCAAAATTCTCGTACTCGACGCTGAAAACCATTTTTCCATCGCCGAAGACGAACTTCATGTCACCGGCGACACCATCACCTATATCGGACCTGGTAGAAAAGCAGATCCAGATGCCGCAGAGACCACTGTCTTCGACCGCGAAATTGACGCCCGCGGCAATCTCCTGATCCCGGGCTTTAAAAACGCACACACGCACACCCCGATGACCTTCCTCCGCTCCTACGCGGACGATCTCCCGCTCCACGAATGGCTCGAGCGCCAGGTCTTCCCGAACGAGGCAAAGCTCGCCGGGGACGACGTTTACTGGCTCAATATCCTCGGCATCATGGAATATCTGACGAGCGGCATCACCTCCAATTTCGACATGTACATCCAGCAGAAAAACAGCATCTCTGCCACGGTCGACACCGGATTCCGCACCGTTCTTACCAGCGGTCTCAACAACTTCGTCGACAGCCCGGAAATTCTCGAAGAGATGTATAACTATGTCAACGAACTCTCCGACCGCACCTCGTATCTGCTCGGTTTCCACGCCGAATATACGACCGGCGGCCCGCTTCTTGAATCCGTTGCCAAACTCGCCGAAAAATACCATTCCCCTGTCTGGACACACAACGCCGAAACAAAAAGCGAAGTCGAGGGCTGTAAAGAGCGCTGGGGACTCACCCCGACACAGCTGATGGAACGCTTAGGCATGTTCCAGTACGGAGGCGGCGGCTACCACTGCATCTGGATGGAGGACCGCGATTTTGAGATCTTCCGTGACCGGAAACTGACGGCCGTTACCAATCCCTCCTCAAACCTGAAGCTCGCCTCCGGCATCTGCCCGCTGAAGCGTTTTTACGATAACGGCATCAACCTCGCCATCGGCACTGACGGGCCAGCCAGCAACAACTGCCTCGACATGTTCCGCGAAATGTTCCTGACCACCGGTCTTTCCAAAGTCCGTGAGATGGACGCCGCAGGAATCCCGGCTGATGCGATACTCTACATGGCAACCGCAGGCGGCGCACACGCGATGCAGCTTACTGACTGCGACCGTCTCGCTGCCGGCAAAAAGGCCGATCTCGTCATGATTGACCTCCATCAGCCGAACATGCAGCCGGAGAATAATCTGATCAAAAACCTCGTTTACAGCGGCAGCAAACAGAACGTAAAGCTTACCATGGTAAACGGTCAAATCCTCTACGAAAACGGCGAATTCCATATCGGCTTTGACCCGGAAGAAATTTATGCAAGATCCAACGCCATTATCCGAAGAATTTCCGGCTCGCATGCAGATAATTAGTGGATTTCACGCAGTTTTTCCTTTGCTTGACATACTTTTTTCTTTTATATTATAATGTAGCCATACACGCAGAAACGCTGTACCTCTTGAAAGGAGAATACTATTATGAAAAAGAAAGTAGTTAGCTTACTGCTTGCAGCCGCCATGACAACTGCTGCACTCGCAGGATGCGGTTCCTCCAACGGCTCCTCTTCCTCCGATGCATCCACAGGCGCCGATTCCACCAGCGCAACTTCCGCTTCTGCTTCCACAGATGGAGAAAAAAAAGACGCCGCAGGTGAGAAAATTGCCATGATCACAGACTCCGGAGATATCACCGACGAATCCTTCAACCAGATCACCTGGGAAACTGTATGCGCCTACGGCGATGCAAACGGCGTAGAGTACGAGTACTACAAACCGGCAGAGGATACCGATGAAGAGCGTATCAACTCCATCGATCTTGCTGTTTCCGAGGGTGCTACCGTTGTTGTAATGCCAGGTTACCTGTTCGGACCTGCCATCGCTGAAGAGCAGGACACCTATCCGGATGTAACCTTCATCGCAGTCGATGTTACCGAAGGTGATATTGTAAAAAACGGCAAAGCTGTTGATCTCGGAAAGAACGTGTACATCTGCTCCTTCGAAGAAGAGCAGGCCGGCTACCTTGCTGGATACGCTGCAGTAAAAGACGGCTACACAAGTCTTGGTTTCCTTGGCGGTATCGCTGTTCCGGCCGTTATCCGTTTCGGTTACGGTTATGTACAGGGTATCAACGCTGCTGCTGAAGAAGACGGCGTAGATGTAAACGTAAAATATTACTATGGCGGCCAGTTCTACGGCGATGACTCCATCACCGCCCGTATGGAGGGCTGGTATGCAGACGGAACACAGGTTGTATTCGCCTGCGGCGGCGGTATCTGGACATCTGCTCTGGATGCAGCTGAGACACACGACGGAAAAGTTATTGGTGTAGACGTTGACCAGCGTTCCAAAATCGGCGAGCGCTGCCTGACTTCCGCTATGAAAGGTCTTCCAAGCGCCATCAACAACGCTCTGGATTCCTACTTCAGCGGAAACTTCTCTGAACTTGGCGGAACTGCTCAGCAGCTTGGACTGAAAGACGGAGATTACATCGGCCTTCCTACCGATTCCGAATCCTGGGGATTCACAACCTTCACACAGGATCAGTATGAAACTGTACTGGCTGGTATCCGCGATGGTTCCATCGAAATCTCCAGCGATACAGAAAATCAGCCGGAAGTAGGTTCTCACGTAACCGTTGATTACATCAGCTAATGTGCATACTGTTTCTGTAACAATATGCCTTTTGGGGAAGAGAATATTATTTCTCTTCCCCTTTTTTTCTGTCACACAAAATGCTATACTAGACATAATGAAAGCCCGCAGTTCTGCCCTGTTTTCCATGCCTTCGGCAGTCCTGCCAAACCACGCTTGAAAGGGAATATGTATATGGAAAATGAGTACATTATTGAGATGTTGAACATCACCAAAGAATTCCCGGGTATCAAGGCGAACGACAACATTACGTTACAGCTCAAAAAAGGAGAAATCCATGCTCTGCTTGGAGAAAACGGTGCAGGAAAATCAACCCTGATGAGTATTCTTTTTGGTCTGTATCAGCCTACCTCCGGAATCATCAAGAAGAATGGGCAGGAAGTCCATATCAACACGCCGAACGACGCCAACGATCTCAACATCGGTATGGTGCACCAGCACTTTAAGCTGGTCGAATGTTTCTCGGTTCTCGACAACATCATCCTCGGCGTAGAGCCGACCAAAGGCCTTTTCCTCGAGAAAAAGAATGCCCGTGCAAAAGTCATGGAACTGAGCGAGAAATACGGTCTGATGGTCGATCCGGACGCTCTGATCTCGGATATCACCGTCGGCATGCAGCAGCGTACCGAAATTCTGAAAATGCTCTACCGTGACAACGAAGTCCTGATCTTCGACGAGCCGACCGCGGTTCTGACGCCGCAGGAAATCGACGAGCTGATGAAGATCATGAAGAACCTCGCAAAAGAAGGAAAATCCATCCTCTTCATCACCCATAAACTCAACGAGATCATGGAAGTTGCCGACCGCTGTACGATTCTCCGCAAAGGAAAATACATCGGAACCGTCAACATCAGCGAAACTTCCAAAGAAGAGCTCTCCCGCATGATGGTCGGAAGAAACGTCAGCTTTTCCGTCAACAAAAAGCCGTCAAAACCGGGCGACACCGTTCTGAAAGTAGAGCACATAACCGTACCGAGCAAGGTGCACGGAAACAACGCCGTCAAAGATGTTTCCTTTAATGTAAGAAAAGGCGAGATTGTCTGCATCGCAGGTATCGATGGAAACGGCCAGTCCGAGTTCGTTCAGGGCCTCACGGGACTGGAAAAAGTATCCGGCGGTAAAATTCTGTTCAACGGACAGGACATCACGAAAGCTTCCATCCGCGACCGCTCCAAGATGGGCATGAGCCACATCCCGGAGGACCGCCATAAACACGGCCTCGTGCTGGATTACTCCATCGAGCAGAACATGGTGCTGCAGCGTTACTGGCAGCCGGAATTTGAATCCTTCGGCTTTATCAAATCAAAAGCCGTGCGCGAATATGCCGAGCGCCTGATCGAGCAGTACGATGTCCGCAGCGGCCAGGGTCCTGTGACCATCACCCGCAGCATGTCCGGCGGAAACCAGCAGAAAGCGATCATCGCGCGTGAGATCGACAAAGATCCTGATCTTCTCGTTGCGGTACAGCCTACCCGTGGTCTTGATGTCGGAGCCATCGAATACATTCACAGCCAGCTCGTTGCACAGCGCGGCAAGGGAAAAGCCGTTCTTCTGGTTTCTCTGGAACTGGATGAGGTTATGGATGTTTCCGACCGTATTCTTGTTATGTACGAAGGAGAGCTGGTCGGCCAGCTGGATCCGAAAACTGTTTCTGTCGAAGAACTCGGTCTCTACATGGCAGGTGCAAAACGGGATCCGGTTCCCGAAGAAGTATAAAAGAGAGGTAAGAAAAGCATGAACGAAAAAACGAAAAACGCTCTTCTGTCCATTGTCGCTTCTCTTGTATGTATTGTGATCGGTCTTCTTGTGGGATTTATCATTTTATACTGCATCAACGCGGAGAACGCAGTGGATGGATTTACACGAATCATCAAAGGCGGCTTTTACTTAAAGCCGAAAGGAATCGGAAGTGAAATCGCTCAGTCCGCTCCCCTGATTATGACCGGACTTTCGGTTGCATTTGCTTTTAAAACAGGTCTGTTCAACATCGGTGCTGCCGGACAGTACACCATCGGTGTCTTCGGCGCCCTGTATTTTGCCATCATCCTCCACATGCCATGGTATGTATGCCTTCTGGCTGCTATGGTCTGCGGAGCCATCTGGGGAGCAGTTCCTGGTATCTTCAAAGCATACTTCAACGTAAATGAAGTTATTACTTCCATCATGTTCAACTGGATTGGTCTTTATCTTGTCAATGAGCTGATGTACAACACCATCCCGGGCATGTATGATCAGAAGACCACACGTACTTACAAATTAAGCTCCGCTTCTCCAAAATCCCTGATTCCGGACTGCGGCATGAACTCCATTTTCCGTACCAGTTCCACAACGATTGCGATTTTCATTGCGATTGCCATTGCGGTCATCATCTACATCGTTCTGAACAAAACAACCTTCGGCTATGAGCTGAAAGCCTGCGGGTTCAATAAGGATGCTGCCAAATACGCCGGCATCAACGAGAAGAGAAACGTTGTTCTCTCCATGACCATCGCAGGTGCGCTTGCCGGAATCGGTGCAGGCCTCTACTTCCTCTCCGGTGCATCCGAGTGGAACCCGCAGGTATCGACAGCACTCCCGGCCATCGGATTTAATGGTATCCCGGTTGCGCTTCTTGCACTTAGCAACCCGATCGGCGTTATCTTCGCTGCTCTCTTCGTTGCTCATATTTCGGTCGGCGGTGCTTACCTGCCTACGAAATATTATCAGCCGGAGATCGCGGACCTGATCGTTGCCGTTATCATTTACCTTTGCGCATTCGTTACCCTGTTCAAGGGCATCGTTGCAAACCTGTTCAAGAGCAAAAAAGAGCAGAAAGCAAATGCCAATGCAGACAACGGAAAGGAGGAGAAGAAATAATGTTCCTTTTAATTAAATTTACCTTACTGTACGCCGTTGTTCTGATGCTCGTTGCGATGGGCGGTATGTTCTCCGAGCGAAGCGGTGTCATCAACATCGCGCTGGAAGGAATCATGGCGATCGGCGGCCTTGCCGGTGTCTTCGTCCTGGTTCTGTTCCCGGACCTCCCGGCTCCTGCACTTGTGGCACTTTCCATTCTGGCGAGCGCCGTATCCGGTATGATCTACTCTCTGCTGCTTGGCTTCTCCGCCATCACACTGAAAGCAGACCAGACGATCGGCGGAACCGCGCTGAACATGCTGGCTACTGCCATTGCCATCGTCCTGGTAAAAGCATTCAACAACGGCTCGGATGCCGGAAACGGTGCAGCTTCCGCAAAGCTGAACTACACCAACGCCGCTTTCATTTACAAGATCGGACCATTTACCGTGAACATCTTCCTGTTCATCGGCATCATCCTTCTGATCTGCAGCTACGTGTTCCTCTTCAAAACGAAATGGGGACTGCGCCTGCGTGCCTGCGGTGAGCATCCACAGGCAGCCGACTCTGTTGGTATCAACGTATACCAGTGGAGATACACCGGTGTTATCATCTCCGGTGCACTCGGCGGTATCGGCGGATTTGCCTACATCGTTCCGTCCGTTACCACCTGGAACTTCGAAGTCGGCGTAGCCGGTGCCGGATTCCTTGCCCTCGCTGTTATGATCTTCGGTCAGTGGAAACCGTTCCACATTGCCGGAGCAGCCGTATTCTTTGCGGTATTCCGTTCCCTGGCAAACATTGCGGACTCCACCGTCCTCTCCCATCTGGGACTGTCCAAGAACATTTACAACATGATGCCGTTTATCGCATCCATGATTATTCTCGCCTTCACATCCAAGAATTCCCAGGCTCCGAAAGCCGAAGGTATTCCATACGATAAGGGCGCAAGATAATATGTAACTATTCAGAGCCATGTGAAATGGAAGAAAAAATTGCGAATCATGCTTGCATGAATGAGCGGTTTTTTCTGGAATTTCATATGGCGAGCAGCCACATCGAGATGCAGCGCAGCGGAATCGAGATGTGGCTCTGAATAGTTACAATTTTTAAAGGCAGAGCCGTTAAATCCGAACTGTGTTTTTTCGGCTCTGCCTTTTCTCTATCATTCTGATTTATTTTTCATCAAAGAAAGGAAAAAATTATGCTGAACACCAAATTATTTGACCACACTATCTTAAAAGCAGACGCAACCGAAGCACAGGTTGCAAAGATCTGCGACGAGGCACTTGCACATGATTTTGCTTCTGTCTGCGTCAACCAGTACTACACCAAATTCGTTGCTGAAAAACTCAAAGGATCTGACGTCAAAGTCTGCACCGTTGTCGGCTTCCCTCTGGGCATGTCCGATACCCGTGTAAAAGCATTTGAGACCCGTGCGGCCATCGAAGACGGTGCACAGGAGGTTGATATGGTCATCAACGTCGGAGCCCTCAAAGACGGCAAATACGACTTCGTACGCTCCGATATCCAGACCTTAAAAGAAGTATGCGGCAAGGACATCGTTCTGAAAGTCATCATCGAGACCTGCCTTTTAACCGATGAAGAGAAAGTAAAAGCGTGCGAGCTCGCAAAAGAAGCCGGCGCTGACTTCGTAAAAACCTCCACCGGATTTTCTACCGGCGGTGCAAAAGCGGCTGATGTTGCCCTGATGAGAAAGACCGTAGGCCCGGATATGGGCGTAAAAGCTTCCGGCGGAATCCACAACGCAGACGAGGCACAGGCTATGGTAGATGCCGGCGCAAGCCGTCTCGGAACAAGCGCAACACTGGCTATCATCGGATAAAAAGGAGTTTCTTATGGATACGATACTGATAGGAATTGCCGGAGGAACCGGCAGTGGAAAAACGACACTGGCAGATAAGCTGGTAGAAAGTTTTGGACGCGATGAAGTGAGCATTCTGCGCCATGACAACTATTACAAACGCCATGACGATATTCCTTTTGAGGAGCGTGCCAAATTAAATTACGATCATCCCGATGCCTTTGATACCGACCTGTTATGCCAGCACATTCTCGAGCTGAAAGCCGGAAAATCCATCGAGATGCCGGTTTACGATTATGCCATGCATAACCGCTCGGATAAAACGATTCTGGTCCATCCTGCCCCGGTTATCGTGCTCGAGGGCATTCTCCTCTTCGTTGAGAAGGATCTCTGCGATCTGATGGACATCAAAGTCTTTGTCGATACCGATGCGGACGTGCGGATTCTCCGCCGGATCCTGCGCGATGTAAAAGAGCGCGGCCGTTCCCTGGACAGCGTTGTGACGCAGTACCTGACGACCGTAAAACCGATGCACGAGCAGTTCGTAGAGCCGAGCAAGCGCCGTGCCGACGTGATCATCCCGGAGGGCGGACAGAACACCGTTGCTCTTGAAATGCTGATCGAGCGGGTGCGTAAGCATCTGAATCTGGTGCAGAACCAGTAAACATCCGTTTATCGTTATAAAAATCCGCAAAAAAGAGCGAGGACTGAATTTTCTCTTTTTCCGTCCTCGCTCTTTTTATTTTTCCCTTACAGATGTTCCAGCATTCCCTGCAGCCAGATCTGGCCTTTGAAACGTCTTCCCACTTCCGGTACTCCAAATAAATCCTTTTCGTTGATACAGATGTCTATCGGCACATCGTTGCAGACGAGGCCGAGCTCATACACCCGCTCGCCCGTTACCGCGTTCTTCGTTGTATTCATCTCCGTAATTTCACCCATCACGCTGTACTGGTCACATTCGAGACCGCTCGGCATGAAAAAGCTATCTACAATAGAAAAGACATCTTCCTTCGTCAGACGCTGGGAAATCATGGCATATGTGTCAATATCATCCATGGTGAGACTTTCCATCGCATCCTCATCCCCGTTTCTGGCAGCCGAGATCAGTGAATTCTTCTGCTGCGTGCTGCGGCGCTCCTTCTCGACCTGTTCCGGGTCTTTCTGGATCGGAAGCAGAATTGTTCCTTCCGCTGCAAGACCGGAGACAGAAAGCGGGAGCGGAAGCGGCTGCAGCGCATTTTTCTGTTTCATCTCAAGATATTCCGCTGCATGCGTCAGATAAAAGATCATCGTGATGCCAAGCCGCATATCGTCGCAGGCGCCTGCAAACGATTCCTTATCGACGTGGCGCTCCACCGATACCTCCTCGTAGGAGCTGATCTGCCCGCCCTCGAAATAGGGATAATAATATTCCATCTGGAAACGGTTGTTCTCATCAATTTCCCCACAGACCGTGATACCACAGTCATATGCATATTCTTTCGAAAATTCAGCAAAAAGGTGGTGTTCTTCTGTTTCCACAATCTTTTTACGGTCGTAGTTTTCTACTACATCACGAAGAATCTCCTGGAGTTCCTTCGTCGTCTTGATCTTTGAAAATCCAATGGTTTTCAGGTAAGCGTGCATAAGAACACCTCCTCTCATTCCTTTGTATTTCTTATGCGATTAGTGTTTCGGAACCAGTTTCTCTTTTCCGCCCATGTACATACGAAGAACTTCCGGAATGCTTACGGTTCCGTCTGCATTCAGGTTGTTCTCCAGGAATGCGATCAGCATACGCGGCGGAGCAACTACGGTGTTGTTCAGGGTATGTGCCAGGTATTTCTTTCCGTCCTCGCCGTTGACACGGATTTTCAGACGTCTTGCCTGTGCATCACCAAGGTTGGAGCAGCTTCCTACCTCGAAGTATTTCTTCTGACGCGGAGACCATGCCTCAACATCGACAGATTTTACTTTCAGGTCAGCCAGGTCACCGGAGCAGCACTCCAGAGTACGAACCGGGATATCCATGGAGCGGAACAGGTCTACGGTGTTCTTCCACAGTTTGTCATACCACATCATGCTGTCTTCCGGTTTGCAGACAACAACCATCTCCTGTTTCTCGAACTGATGGATACGATAAACACCACGCTCCTCGATGCCGTGTGCTCCTTTTTCTTTACGGAAGCACGGAGAGTAGCTGGTCAGGGTCAGAGGCAGTTTCTCCTCCGGGATGATGCTGTCGATGAATTTACCGATCATGGAGTGCTCGCTGGTTCCGATCAGGTACAGATCCTCGCCCTCGATTTTGTACATCATGGACTCCATCTCAGCGAAGCTCATAACACCGTTTACGACGTTGCCGTGGATCATGAAAGGCGGTACGCAGTAGGTAAATCCTCGGTCGATCATGAAATCTCTTGCATAAGAAAGGATGGCAGAGTGGAGGCGTGCAATGTCGCCCATCAGATAATAGAATCCGTTTCCTGCAACTTCTCTTGCTGCATCCAGATCGATTCCGTCGAAGGACTCCATAATGTCGGTGTGATACGGGATTTCAAAATCCGGTACAACCGGCTCGCCGAAGCGCTCTGCTTCTACGTTCTCGCTGTCATCTTTTCCGATCGGTACGGACGGATCGATGATGTTCGGGATCGTCATCATGATCCTGGTTACTTTCTCCTGCAGTTCTTTTTCCTGCTCCTCTAACTCTGCAAGACGTGCTGCATTGGCATTTACCTGTGCTTTTACTGCCTCTGCCTCATCTTTTTTGCCCTGTCCCATCAGCTGTCCGATCTGTTTTGACAGTTTATTTCTGCTTGCACGCAAATCGTCTGCTTCCTGCTGTACAGCTCTTGCCTTTGCATCAAGTTCAATTACCTCATCTACTAACGGAAGTTTGTGATCCTGAAACTTATTTTTAATGTTCTGTTTTACAACTTCCGGATTCTCTCTTAAAAATTTTAAATCGATCATCGTTCTCCTCTTTCTGCGGAACCTGCCGCTTCTTTTTGTAAATTTCTGATTTTGCCGGACAGCAAATCTCTGTCTGACATTTTTCCTGATAACACAAAAAGCCTTCCGCCCTGTGTGCCATCCTGCACATGGGACGAAAGGCTATAAATCACTCTTCCGCGTTGCCACCCATCTTGTCACTGCCGCATTCTTATCCAAAGCTTTTTGTGGAAATCCTTTTGCAATGACCTCTCGATTCGTATGCTATGGGATACGACCCCGTGACTTTCATCACTGACTCCGGAAGTGGAAAGGCATTTTCCTGTACCGGTTCTCACCATCCACCGGCTCTCTGCATGAATTTCACAACAGACCTTTTTGTCTCGTTCATGGCATTTATTTGCTGTAAAAGATATGACATATCATAAGGGAATCCTTTCCCTCTGTCAAGTATTTTTTCAAAAAATTATTTCATCAATTTTCTGAATAGATAATTGCAGGAAGCGCCCTTCACATTATTATGAAAAGCTTCTTTAATGTTTTCAATCCATGATTGATTTGAGAAAGGATTCCTTGTCCCACAATGGTTTTCTATTCTTCCCTGATCCCCAAGAAGCAGCTTCTGATTTCTTCTATATTTTTTGTTTTTCCCATTGCCAATGCCAAAAGTAATCTTGCTTTCCAC
>OLBV01000181.1_pt1 | contig 15210 bp, 9 predicted proteins | sample 1607751 | NCBI WGS metagenome assembly OLBV01 (sample SAMN02674693, study PRJEB24791) | human gut metagenome, SKBSTL018 | isolation source: stool | host: Homo sapiens | place: USA | reverse complement strand
AATGTAAGCCCCTTTTGGATTTTACATAAAGAACCGGCCAAAATAAATAAGTTACTTGTCATTATACTTAGCTGTAAACCAACTGTCAACACAAAAGTTTTACAGGTGTCTTGTCAGTTGTAAATTTTAGTGTTATAATACGCCCATTACAGTAAATCGCATCCAGGGGTATGTTGCTAAAGAAGCGGCTACATCGGTGGATGCAGGTAAATAAAAGAGGTAACATACTATGAATACAGATGTACTTATTGTGGGAAGCGGCTGCTCAGGTCTTTATTGTGCGCTTAAGCTTCCAAGAGACATAAGAATTACACTGATAACAAAGTCAGATCTTGAGAGCAATGATTCATTTCTGGCGCGGGGTGGCATGTGCATGCTTAAAGAGCAGTCTGATTTCGACAGCTTTTTTGAGGATACCTTAAAGGCCGGCCACTACGAGAATGACAAGGAGTCGGTTGGGATAATGATAAACTCATCACCTGAGGTGGTGAAGGATCTTGTTTCATACGGAGCAGATTTTGCGAGAAATGATGACGGCTCACTTGCCTATACGAGAGAGGGAGCTCATTCACACAACAGAATTATTTTCCATGAAGATGTGACCGGAAAAGAGATAACAAGCACATTGCTTGCACAGGTTAAGAAGCTTTCAAATGTGACACTCATGGAGTATACGACGATGGTTGATATCATCGAAAGGGACAACAAATGCTACGGCGCCATCATCAGAAAACAGGATGGCACGCTGGAAAAGGTGACAGCGGCATATACTGTCATGGCTTGTGGCGGAGTTGGAGGACTGTACAGATTTTCAACAAATTTCAGACATCTGACAGGTGACTCGCTTGCCATTGCAAAAAAGCATGGCATAGAGCTTAAAAACCCAGACTATGTGCAGATTCACCCAACGACTTTTTACACGAAAAAGCATGAGGACAGAAGCTTTCTCATTTCAGAGTCCGTAAGAGGTGAGGGTGCTAAGCTTTTGGACAAGAATATGAACAGGTTTGTCGATGAGCTCTTACCAAGAGATGTGCTGACAGGCAAAATCCGTGAGCAGATGAAAAAGGACGGCACAGACTTTGTCTGGGAGGATTTGCGTACCATTCCAAGGGATGAGCTTGTATCACATTTTCCAAATATCATTGAACATTGCAAGGAGATGGGATATGATGTCTTCAAGGAGCCTATTCCTGTTGTTCCGGCACAGCACTATTTCATGGGCGGTGTCAAGGTGAATCACCACAGCCGCACATCCATGGAATGTCTCTATGCAGTTGGAGAGACCGCTTGCAACGGAGTGCACGGCAGAAACCGTCTTGCAAGCAATTCGCTGCTTGAGAGCCTGGTATTCGCAAAGCGTGCAGCAGGTCAGATGGCGGAACTTGGCTTTTTAAATGATGAGATAGCAGCCAAAAAGGCCGCAGATAGCATCGACCTCGCAGACTACAGCGATGAAAAAGCTGTAGAGAGAGAATACAGGAAGCTCGCCATGGAGGCAATAGAGGGACTCACCGGCGTAGGTACAGAAGAGACTGTCGAATCAGGAATTGCCTATATTCAGGCATAGAATCTGTGTTTCAGCTTAGATGCGAGTGGACAGCCAAAGGCTGGCCATACGAGTGTCATCAAAAATATTGGTAGAATACAGTCCATGCCCAGTAGAGGCAATTTTAAGTGCGGTAATAGCTGTAGTAACCAGGTTTCGCACCCAAAAAACTGGACAGCCGGAGAGTACACAGTGTGTTCCGAAGAAAAATATGAACTGCCACGGGGTTCCATTAACGCAGTTAATGAGAACAAGTGGCAAATTATAAAGCACTATCCAAAAAAATCCCGTGGCTGACTTCATATTTTTCTGAGGAATATACTGCGTACTACCCCGGCACCACACAGCATAAAAAGTGCGAAACCGTAATATAAAAGAAAACTAAAAAATGCAAAGAATGCAACGAAAGGAATCTAAATATATGTACGATCAGGTAACACTGGGCCTCAACGTAGACCCATTCATATTAAGCGCATTAAAGGAGGACATCACAAGCGAGGACGTATCCACAAACAGCGTGATGCCACATCCACAGGCAGGAGAGGTGGATTTAATCTGCAAACAGGACGGAATAATCTGTGGACTGCAGGTTTTTGAGAGAGTTTTCACACTGCTTGATGCAGATACAAAGGTAGAGTTTTACGTAAAGGATGGCGATAGGGTAGAAAATAAGCAGCTTATCGGCAAGGTTTACGGGGATATCAGAGTGCTTTTATGCGGTGAGAGAACTGCGCTCAATTATTTACAGCGTATGAGTGGAATTGCCACTTATACCAGTCAGGTTACAGCGCTCTTAGAGGGCACAGGCATCAGGCTTTTGGATACCAGAAAGACAACTCCAAATAATAGAATTTTTGAAAAATACTCGGTCAGAGTCGGCGGTGGAAACAACCACAGATACAATCTCTCGGATGGAGTGCTTCTTAAGGATAACCACATCGGAGCAGCTGGCGGCGTAAAAGAGGCAATCGCCATGGCAAAGGACTATGCTCCGTTTGTCAGAAAGATTGAGGTTGAGGTGGAGAGCTTTGATATGGTGAAGGATGCGGTTGAAGCCGGTGCCGACATTATCATGCTCGACAACATGTCCACAGAGCTTTTAAAGCAGTGCATCGACTACATTGACGGCAGAGCCGAGATCGAGGTTTCGGGAAATGTTACCAAAGAAAATATTGCAAGAATAAAGGGTCTTGGTGTAGACTATGTATCAAGTGGTGCGCTCACACATTCAGCGCCTATTATGGATTTATCACTTAAAAATCTACATGCAGTATAGATTTTAGATTGCCGGTCGCACTATGCTGTGACAGTAATGTTTTACAGAAAGGAACGAAAATGAACGGTGATGAGAGAAGAAAGAAAATAATAAATATTCTATCCTCGTCAAAGTCGCCTGTGGCGGGAGTTGCGCTTGCAAAGGAGCTTGATGTGAGTCGTCAGGTGATTGTGCAGGACATAGCACTGCTTCGAGCAAACGGAGCCGCGATTTTTTCGACAAACAGAGGATATCTGATACAGGCGGATAAGCAGTATTCGAGAGTATTAAAGGTGGTTCACGAGGATGATGAAGTAGAGGAGGAGCTTTCAACAATAGTTGATGCCGGAGGCCATGTGAAGGACGTATTTGTATACCACAAGGTCTACGGAGTGCTCCGCGCCAATATGGACATCAAGTCCAGACGTGATGTCAGAAATTACCTGGAGGAAATCCGTACAGGAAAGTCCAGCCTTCTTAAAAATGTAACTTCAGGTTATCACTATCACACAATATGTGCGGAGAGTGAAGAGGTGCTTGATGCCATACAGGAGGAGCTTAAGCAGAAGGGCTTCCTTGCAAAGCTGCAGGACTATGAGCCGGTGGATTTCTGGGGAGATAACGAGGACGAGGCGAAGGCTTAATTTTATCATAAAGTTAAAGCGTAATATAATAATTGCCCGGGTGAAATGCCCGGGCTGTTTTTTGCTTTCTATTTAATTTCCAGATTTTCACCTGTAAGCCCTATGTATGATCCCTCAGGAAGTCCACCTTCGGGATGTCCGATAAGCCATTTGTTTTTAGCTGCAAGAAGAGCATCTTCTCCGCCGGTGTGTGGATGTTCCAGGGCTTCATTTGTGCCTTTTGGAAGTACAACGGCTACCAGAAATCCGCCATCAGATGCATTACATGGTGCGTAGTGCAGTGTTGTGGCATAAAGCTCGACTGCTGTTCCTGAAGGAATCCTGAAAGCTTCCATCAAAGAGGTATCATATGTATTTTCCACAGAGATATCCTGCTGTCGGCCGAGTATCAGTATGGCATCAGTTGCGGCAATATTGACCTCAGAGCATCTGTGATACTCAACAGCATTGAGCTTATGATTGTTGCCTATGCACCAGCCTATCTGTATAGGAAGCTCCCCGTATGTTTTCTGTTGTAATTCTGTAGCGCATTTTAGATTTTCGAGCGCAGAAATGGATGGCTCATAAACCACATCAGCAGGAATTTCTACTGTCTGCATTGTGCTGACCAGCTCTGTAAGATCTATAGAGTCGATCACCTTTCCATATTTCTTAAAACATTCTTCTGTTATTTCATGTATGATCATTATATGGTCCTCCTGATTTTTAAAATTGTATAAATTATAATGTATGACAGAGAAAATGTCAGCAGGATAAATTATTGTTTTATACCCTAGTTATTAGATATATTTATTTTAGGATTTGTAAAAATATTTTTTATGGGATATAATGACTATTATGCAATTTTATAGCAGAGACTGAACAAAAGAAAATAGGGAGAAAACATGGTATGAAAAAAAGATTGGTTTCCGCAGCGGTTACAGTGGCATTGTTTATCGGACTTATAGCCGGTGTTAATTTTAAAGCGTCAGATAAAAAAGAAATAAAGCATTTTACGGCTTTTTTTTCTGTAGAAGGAGATAATATAGATCCGGATAATGATATAAAGCAGCTCATAGCAGAGCAGATCGGTGCTGAATGTGAGGAAACATGGCTTGTTGGACAGGATAAGGACGATGCAATAAATTCTCTCATAGCAACCGGGGAATATCCGGATTTTGTATTGGGTGAGACTGCGCTGTATGAGGCAGATGCACTCATTCCAATAGATGAATACTGGGATGATTATCCGAACATAAAAGAATATCTCATTGATGAACAATGGGAAAAGTTAAGACAGCCGGATGGACACATATATTGGATTCCACCGTTTGGAATATCACATGGGGATGATGTGGAGATGCTGCATAATGGTGAAGCCTTCTGGATTCAGACAAGAGTATTAAAATGGGCTGGATATCCAAAGATTACAACGATAGAGCAGTACTTTGACCTGATAGAAAGCTATGTACAGGCAAATCCAACAATGCCGGATGGAACAGAAAATATACCATTTACGATGCTTTGTGATGACTGGCGGTATTTTTGCCTTGAAAATGTGCCGCAGTTTCTGGACGGATTTCCAAACGATGGAAGCTGTATGGTAGACACGGAAACTAAAAAAGTGATGGATTACAATGTGACCGACACAGCCAAAAGATATTTCGGAAAGCTTAACGAAGAGTTCCATAAGGGAATAATGGATCCCGGGGCGTTCAATGCCACCTATGATCAATATCTGGATAAGCTGTCAACAGGAGCAGTGCTTGGGATGGTCGACCAGTGGTGGCAGTTCTATTATGTAATAGATCCTGTATTCAAAAAACAGAATCTGGCACAGCTTGGGTGTGATTATGTCCCTCTTCCTGTCACGATTGATGATGGTATTCACAACAGATGGCATACAAACAGGATGGCAGAAATAGATTATTCTTCAGGAGTGTCCATTACCACTTCCTGTAAAGATATCGAAGGTGCGATGAAGTTTGTCAGTGATCTCCTGGAATCTGATATCATAAGAGAAAGGTTCTGGGGAGAGGAGGGCAAGGACTATTCAGTCGATGAAAACGGTTTGTTTTACCTTACCAATGAGCAGGCAGAGAAAAAAAGTGACAGCTCATATAAGGCAGCGCATATGTGTTCGTACTCATACTTTCCAAGAGTGGAGGGAATGCTTGATGATGGTATAAATGCGTTTTCAACGGAGTTTCAGCAGAACGAGTTTTTCAGAAATCAGCCTGTGGATATTCAGGAATGTTTTGAAGCCTATGGAGTGGAAAACTATGTAGATCTGCTTGGAAAAAATGATGCTCCAGGCTCGTGGTATCCGATGTATTCATATTCAGATTCAATTCCTTCGACCTCTGAATGTGGGAAAGTAAAGAATAATATTGTGGCAGTAAAGAAAATATGGCTGCCGCAGGTTATCATGGCAGATGATTTTGATGCTGCCTGGAATCAGTATATGGATGAGTACAATGCCTGTAATCCACAGATATATTTTGATTATTTACAGCAAAAGGTAAATGAAAATTAGCAATATTTGAATACTGTTTGGCAATTTATTAATAGAATAACGAGCCCTTGTTCGTTTACACTTGTATATATCAATAAACGAATGGGGGGATTATTTTGGATGATTTAAAAAACGGTGCTTTGTATATAGGCACGATACCATCATCAATGGACAATAACAGATGCTCGGTCACACTTGAGGATGATGGAAGCGTTACCTTTTATATCTATGCGCCAAATGCCAATAAAGTAGAAGTAGCCGGAATGGGAGGCTATTTCAGCTCAGAACGCATACAGTTAAAGCCTGATATGCAGGGTGGATTTTCGGCAAACATTAAAGATTTCCACTGGGCAATGCATTATTATTTCTGGTATGTAGATGATGTCTGCATAACAAATCCTCATGCGGCTATATCATATGGCTGTTTTGCTGCAATAAACACATTTGAAGTGCCGGAAGAGGGCGAGGATTTCTATTTTGTCAGGGATGTGCCGCATGGAACGGTAAGTCTGTGCAAATATACCTCACAGGTAAACGGTCACATAAAGGAGAGCTATGTGTATACTCCCCCTGGATATGAGAGCGGAGATGGAAGGTATCCTGTATTGTATTTACAGCATGGTGTCGGGGAGAATGAGACCGGATGGGTATGGCAGGGTAAGATGAATTTCATCATGGACAATCTGATAGCAGACAAAAAATGTGTGCCGATGATCATAGTTGCAAGCAGTGGCTACTCATTTAAGGATAACGAATACCCTGTATTTTTTCCGGGAGATTTTGACAGTGAGCTTGTAAATAGCATAATCCCTTATATAGAGGAAAATTTTAAGGTCAAAAAAGGAAGAAACAACCGTGCTGTGGCAGGACTTTCACTTGGTTCAGCACAGGCTACGGATATAGCGGCAAGACACCCAGAACTTTTTTCAGCAGTTGGGGTATTTTCAGGTGTTGCAATACATCTCATGAAAAAAATCATTGACAGCCCATATCGGTTTGAAGCTGTCTTTATGTCGGCAGGAGATGAAGAAAAAGAGATACTGCTTGGAATCAATGAGATGGTAAAGGAATTTTCACGGCAGGGGAAAGACAGTACACCAAAAGTATATGAGGGCTATCATGAATGGCATGTATGGAGAAAGAGCTTTAAGGATTTCGCACAGATGCTTTTTACATGGGATGACGCAGAACTTGATGATATTAATAAAGCTGTCCCGGTCAGATCAAAGAATATTGATTTTAGCACACCGGTACAGGCGGATGAGAGCATGGTATTTTTTGATCCGGTGTACAGGCAGATACAGTTCGAAAATGACGAGGATGGAAAACCGGCTGGCAAATATCCGGATGTCATACATGGTATCCGTGTGACGGAGGATAACAGCATTGAAGTAAATCTTTTTGCACCTGATGCAAAAAGCGTGAGCGTAGTTCTTGAAAATGGCACGGAGGAGCTTCTTTACAGATCAAAGAAAAATGATGGTTACTGGGAAAAAACAATAGGCAATCCGGCAGAGGGATTTAACTATGTGACATTTATGGTAAATGGAACACCTGTAGTAAACCCTGCGGCACCTGTCGGGTTCGGATATAACAGGGCTGTAAACTTTGCTGAGGTACCTGAGAGGAGCTTTAGCTGGCATGAGCTTAAGGAAACAGATCATGGTCAGATACATATCCATTATTCGTGTGATGGAGACGGACAGGTCAGTATGAATTATGTTTATACACCAGCCGGTTATGGAGAGGATAACTGTGACATCGGCAGAGTATGTGTGCTTGAGTGTGCTGCGGACGAAAGAAATTTTTGCTGGATACATCAGGGAAAGATAGCAAATATCATGGATAATCTGTCTGGCGAAGGCAGGATAAAAGGAGTTATGATAATAATGGCAGACAGCACGATATCTGATGATATCATCGGGAACATAACAGCCATATACGGAATTAAGGACAGTGAACAGATAGAATGGTTCAAAAAAGGAGATAATGAATCCTGGACATCATGCAGACACAGATTTGTAAATTTAATGTGCGGGATACAGTAAAACAGCGACAAAAAGGAGAGAAAAATGGCAGGAGCATATAAGACAGGCAAATACAGAAATATATTCAAAGAGTATGGGTATCCGGAAGAAGAAATTCAAAAAAGAGTAGAGGATACTTTTAACACGATATTCTATGGGAATGATGATGAACGTTTTTATCATGAAGCCGGTGATGATATGGGATATATGGAGGATACCGGCAATCATGATGTGAGAACCGAGGGAATGTCATATGGCATGATGGTATGTGTACAGCTGGATAAAAAAGCAGAGTTTGACAGACTGTGGAAATGGGTGCGCACATATATGTACATAGAAGATGGTCCGGCAAAAAATTATTTTGCGTGGTCATGTCAGACAAACGGAAAGCGAAATGCCGAAGGACCGGCACCTGATGGTGAAGAGTATTTTGCAATGGCATTGTTTTTCGCCTCTAAAAGATGGGGAGATGGCGATGGTATATTCTGCTACAGCAAAGAGGCACAAAATATCTTAAGGGAGTGTGTACACAAGGGTGAGCCGGGACACAGCGGAGAGCCAATGTGGGAGCCTTCCAACAAGCTGATAAAGTTTGTCACAAATATGGATTTCAGTGATCCTTCATACCATCTGCCGCATTTTTATGAACTTTTTGCCCAAAGGGCTTATGAGGAGGACCGAGAATTCTGGAAAGAAGCAGCAGCTGCCAGCAGAGCATATCTGCACAGTGCATGCCATGAAAAGACAGGACTTAGCGCAGAATATGCAGATTATGACGGAAAGCCTCATACGGGGCATAAGGAAATATTTGGAAGACATGACTGGTATTACAGTGATGCATACCGCACGATCGCCAATATAGCGATGGATCATCTGTGGTTTGATGCAGATCCGTGGCAGATTAAAACGGCAGAAAGGCTTCAGAAGTTTTATTGTGAGGATCAGAAGGACAATTGGGATGGTGTATTTCTTATAGATGGTACACCGCTTGATGAGAAGGCACTTCATCCGGTAGCAATCATTGCTGTTAATGCAGAAGCTTCACTCGCAGCAGATGGAAAATATGCAAAGCAGTGTGTTGAAAAGTTCTGGAACACTCCGCTTAGGACAGGTGACAGGAGATACTATGATAATTTTCTTTACATGTTTGCAATGTTAGCACTTTCAGGAAATTACAGGATTTATTGATTTTTATATACAATGGATCTGGTACCGCAGACTTACTATTATTTGAATTTATTTATCGCACATATAATTTGACTTGTTATATTCTATAATTTGTCCCATATTTTAAAACCTCTCTTATGGTAGAGTGTTTTTGGAATTACAAATACACATGTAAGGAGGACATGGGGTTGAAAAGGAAAAAACTATTGAAACAAGGAGCATGTATTGCGGTATGCAGTACTATGCTTGCCACAGGTGTCACACAGCTTATACCTGCGTATCAGGCGCAGTCGTTAGTATTCGCTGATGAAGTTCAGCAGAATATAAAGAAAACGACATACACAGCTGATAAATTGACAGTAGACTGGGGAAATGCCGGCTATGAGCTGACAGATGGTGTGTGGAAAGTGACATTTAACAATCAGTACGATCAGGTTAAATGGAGACTGCCGGAGACTGTTGATATGTCAACTGTAAAATCTGTGACCTTTAATGTGAAGGATCAGAAAGGATCAGTTTCACTAAAGGTCTACAAGAATGGAGATGAAGATGCTGATGGCGCAAATACGAAGTATGAACTTACAGGCGCAGATGAATACTCGATAAGCCCGACAGGTGAAGGTGATATGGTAGCAGTTGGTCTTATGACTACTGATAATGCCGGTTCGGGATCAGCTATCAGCCTCGTTAGTGTGACAGTGGAAACTGATACAACACCAAAGACACCACCTGAGATAGAGCAGAATATTGAGGACTGGAAAAAATCTGTCACAAGCAGTGATGCTCTTGGAGAAAATGCAATCGCAGGAACAGGTATCATGTTAGATGAGATTAAGGACAATACGCTCATGGACCTTGTGGAGAAGCATTTTAATGCGGTTACATTTGGAAATGAATTAAAACCGGATGCACTTTTTAATTATCAGCTTGAGAAGTCGGTTAAAACAAAAACAGTTCAGTTTGATGGGCAGGATCTTGAAGTACCGGTGGTAAATGATGCAGGGGACAGCCTTGATTTCTCAAGAGCTGATGCGATGGTAGATAAGATTTTGGAGTGGAATGCGGCACATCCTGACAGGAAGATACGCATAAGAGGTCATGTGCTCGTATGGCATTCACAGACTCCGGAATGGTTCTTCCATGAGAACTATGATATCAGTAAGCCATATGTAGATAAAGCGACTATGAACCGCAGACTTGAGTGGTATATCTCAAGTGTATTCGACCACTACTTCGGAGAGGCAGCAAATAAAAAGTACGACGGACTTTTCTATGGCTGGGATGTAGTAAATGAGGCCGTTATCGGCAATACATATCGTACTGATAAGGTAAACCCGGCAGAAAGCCTTGATGAGATACGTCATGGGAACAATTCGAGCTGGTGGCATGTATACCAGAGCAATGAGTTCATAATCAATGCATTTAAGTATGCGAATAAATATGCGCCTAGTGATGTAGAACTTTACTACAATGATTTCGGAGAGACAGACAATATCAAGTCAGAAGGAATCATAAAGCTCATAAGTGATGTAAAATCAGCACAGGGAACACGACTTGATGCATTTGGTATGCAGGCACATTACAGTGTGGACAGCTTCTCAGCAGCACAGTTTAAGACAGTAGCAAAAAAATATGCCGAAGCAGCAGGAAAGGTTCAGCTTACAGAGCTGGATTTCCAGGCAAGCGCAGCTTACAAATCAGGAGCAGCATCAAAAGAGAGCGAGTATACAAAGATGGCATACTGTCACAAACAGCTTTTTGATGCTGCAAAGGACTTAAAGAAAAACGGTACAAATGTAGCAGGAATCACTGTGTGGGGAGTTATTGAGCCAAATTCATGGCTTCATTCACAGTCAAATGTTGGTGGCGGAGCTGACGGATCAAAGCAGTGCCCACTGCTTTTTGATGGAAAATACAAGGCAAAGCCTGCATACTGGGCTTATGTAGATGCTACAAAGCTTGAGCCGTTAATACAGGATATCGTTGTAGCTGAGCAGAAAGGTGATACAATGTCCGGAACAGAATACAGTTTTTCGGATGATGATACACAGGCAGCTTTTATTCCAACATGGGATAAGGATGGATTAAATGTACTTGTAAGCGTAAAGGATGCCACAATAAATGATACGGATGAAGTTACAGTATATGTGGATGAGACAAACTCAGCAGGAGATGTGACACCGGTAAAGAAGACAGTTAAGCGTTCTGAGGCACAGGCTGTTGATGGTGGATACCGTGCGACCATCAAAGTACCTATGACTGATTTAAAAGTTGCAAAGACTATCGGCATGGATGTAAAAGTTATGAATAACGATAAAGCTGTAAGCTTCAATGACCTTAAAGAAATGCAGGAGACAAGCAGCAAATATTATGCAAAGGCTACTCTCAAGCCGGGCATTGAAAAAGCAACAAAAGCAACGGTAAAGATTGACGGAGAAGCCGACAGCGAATGGGATAAGGCTGTGGCTATTCCTCTTACAATAAACCTTGGAGCTAAGGTAACAGCAGATGCCAAGGTGTTGTGGGATGACGAAAACCTTTATGTATATGCAACAGTTAAAGATCCGGTGCTTAATAAAGACGGTGGAGAGGCATATCAGCAGGATTCACTCGAGGTATTTATCGATGAGAATAATGCCAAGACAGAGTCATATGATGACGATGATAAGCAGTACAGGATCAATTATGAGAATGAGCATTCTTTCAATGGAAAGAAATGTCTCGAGGAAAATGTACAATCTGCCGCAAAAGTGACTGGGGATGGATATGTGATTGAGGCAGCCTTCAAGTGGACAGACATAAAGCCAAAAAAGGGTGACAGGATTGGTCTTGAGTTCCAGATAAATGATGCTGATGCTTCAGGAGCAAGAATCGGAACCTTAAGCTGGAATGATGAAACAGGCATGGGCTGGTCTAAATCATCGGTATACGGAACAATAGAGCTTGCAGCAGAGGCAAAGGATGAAGTGTCTGATGATAATAGTAAACCGGGTACAGATGATCCATCAACAGGTAATACAGAAAAACCGGGTACAGGCAAGCCGGCTATAAATAAACCGTCAGCGGATAAACCGGCAACAGGCAGCACAAATAAGCCTTTAGCAAACAAGCCGGCGGCAAAAAAAGCTGCAAAGACATCAGATCAATCAGCAACGGCAGCATTTATCGTGTTGTTTCTTGCAGGAGTTTCGATGGCAGGGGCTTCAAGATTAAGAAGAAGCAGAAAGCAGTCATAAACTATAAAAGACAGGACAAATATCTATAATTTCTCCCGGTGCAAAGCACCGGGAGTTTTTGTATCATATAGTCATTATAGCTGATAAAATCGACATAACAAGGAGGCAGAAAGATGGCAGGGCCAAAAGCACCAAAGGATCCCGAAAGAAAAAGACCGTATTTCTACATCATGAAGGATAAGGATATATACGGCTCAGTACAGGAAGATGGAAGCATTATACATTTTATATATGAAAGCGACGGAAGACTGATAAACAGTGCACAGATAGCCGGAAATATAGAAAATAAAGAGGAACTGGGGCTGTTAGAGACGGTGGAAGGTTTTGGCAGGCTTGTACACAGCATGGGTGTATCTGTGGAAACAGATAATCAAAACGAACAGATCGAATTTGTGTTTCAGATGTACGGAAAGCAGGACCTGTACGGAGGCGGTACTAATCTTAAGGTAAAGCTGACAGGCGATGGAATGGAGAGAAAGATATACCTGTCAGATTATAAGTGGACACCGGATGATGATATACCGGGACAGATAAAGTTCATATTTAATACACCGGATATCATGGGAAAAGCGAGTGTCAGACTGTATCTGAATGACGGCTATGAGGCTCCGGCAGATATTGAGGAAACAGAGGTGGATATGAACTCTGATGAATACTGCAGCATGATAAGCCATTCGCTTATGAATATGGGAAATGTATACCGCATAAGAAAAGCCATCGAAAAGACAAGAGCCGGAAAAGAGGTAACACTTGCATACATCGGTGGATCTATCACACAGGGAGCAGGTGCGGCACCTATAAATACAGAGTGCTACGCATACAAATCCTATCAGCTTTTCCAGAAGCGTTTTTCTGCAAAGAATAATGTGAAATTCATAAAAGCCGGTGTGGGTGGCACACCATCGGAGCTGGGAATGATCAGATTTGACAGGGATGTACTAAGAGACGGACAGCAGCCTGATATAGTAGTTATTGAATTTGCTGTAAATGATGAGGGGGATGAGACAGAGGGTGACTGCTATGAAAGCCTTGTACGTAAAGTGCTGAATCTTCCCTGGAAGCCTGCTGTAGTGCTTCTGTTTTCTGTTTTTGCAAATGACTGGAATCTTCAGGAACGCCTGAAACCGGTGGGATACTGCTATGATCTTCCGATGGTCAGTATACGGGATGCCGTAAGCCCGCAGTTTCAGATGCCAAAAGGACAGGGACGGGTTCTGACAAAAAATCAGTTCTTTTATGATATGTTTCATCCAAACAATATGGGGCACACGATTATGGCGGACTGTCTGCAGTATTTGTTTGAACAATGCGATCTCAGGAATCAATGTGGGGGTGAAACACTGGAAAGACAGATGAAGGCGGAAGAACGACTGAAAGAATGCATGAGCGAGCCACCCGCAATCGGAAAGAGTTTTGAAACAGTTCGTCTGCTGGATCGAAAAGACAGATACAGAGGAGCCGAAATTGATGAAGGTGGATTTACAGCCGTGGACAGGGAACTGCAGAGCGTCGAAATGGACGCAGAACTTACACCTGTGCCGCAGTTCCCGTATAACTGGATGTATGATGGCACCAATTCCGATAAAAACTATTTCGAAATGACGATAACCTGCAGAAGTCTGCTTCTTGTTTTTAAAGATTCCGGTGAAATTTATACGGGAAAAGCAGAGATTTCCGTAGATGGAGGATACTGTATGACAGCGGATCCGCATATCAATAACTGGCTGCATTGCAATGCGGTCATTCTTTTCCAGGAGGAAGAGAGTAAGAAACATATCGTGAGAATTACAATACCAGAAGAAGACAGGAATAAACAGTTTACGATTCTTGGATTCGGGTATGTACAGTAAAGGAGAAAGTTATGGTAACGGCAAATAATCCAATTTTATCCGGTTTTTATCCGGATCCGTCGATTTGCAGGGCGGGGGATGATTACTATATTGTAAATTCAAGTTTTGTTTATGCCCCGGGAGTTCCGATTTTTCACAGCAGAGATCTGGCACACTGGGAACAGATCGGAAATATTCTGAACCGGAAGGAGCAGCTTCCAGTAGAGGGAAGTGAAATCTCAAGAGGTATTTTTGCACCGACGATTCGTTATCATGAAGGATTATTTTATATGATAACAACAAACGTAAGCTACGGCGGAAATTTTATTGTTACAGCGAAAAAGCCGGAGGGTCCCTGGTCAGATCCGTATTATCTTGGTGAAGAAGCAGCAGGAATTGATCCAAGCCTGTTTTTTGATGAGGATGGAAAATGCTATTACTGCGGAACAAGACCAAACCCGGAAGGTGTGCGATATAATGGGGACTGGGAAATCTGGGTACAGGAACTTGATCTGAACACCATGAAACTGACAGGAGAAAGCATGACAATCTGGAAAGGTGCGGTAAAAGACTGCATCTGGCCGGAAGGGCCGCATATTTACAAAATCGGAGAATATTATTACCTGATGCATGCAGAGGGCGGTACAGGTCCGGAACACAGTATCTCAGTTGCCAGAAGCAGAAAACTGTTTCAGTGGTTTGAAGGATGCCCGAGGAACCCCATTTTTACACATCGCAATCTGGGAATGGATTATCCGGTGATTTATGCAGGCCATGGAGATCTTGTAGATGATGGACATGGAAACTGGTATGTAGTAATGCTTGCTTCACGGCCGTGCAGAAAACACAGCAGTATGGGCAGAGAGACATTTCTTGCTAAAGTGATATGGGAAAATGGATGGCCGGTCATTGCGACTATACTTATGACATCATCGGCGAGCAGGTGAGCTTCCATGATGAATGGAACCGACTGACTTTTGGTGTGGATTATTCAAAGGGAAGGGACAAT
>OLBV01000166.1_pt1 | contig 15730 bp, 10 predicted proteins | sample 1607751 | NCBI WGS metagenome assembly OLBV01 (sample SAMN02674693, study PRJEB24791) | human gut metagenome, SKBSTL018 | isolation source: stool | host: Homo sapiens | place: USA | reverse complement strand
CAGCGTCCGGGAAATTTCCGAACAGCTTGGTGTGTCAAGACAGGCAGTGTGGAAAGCGATTAACAATCTCAAGGAACAGGGCTACAAGATTGACTCTGTAACAAACCGTGGATACCGCCTTGTTGCCTATCCCCCACACCTCAACGAGCCTGCAATCGAAAAATACCTGAAAACCTCCGTAATCGGCAAAAACCTCATCGTCCTTGACGAGGTTGGTTCAACAAACGATTACCTCAAAAAGCTGGGTGCAGACGGTTGCGAAAACGGCACGGTTGCCGTTGCCAGAGAACAAACTCAGGGCAAGGGCAGACTCGGCAGAGTTTGGAAAGCAAAAAAGGATGACAGCATAACATTTTCGTTTTTGTTAAGACCAAAGATTGCCCCGTCAGAGGTATCGTCAATCACCCCTCTTGCAGGTCTTGCAGTCTGCAAGGCAATCAGAGAATTCACGGGACTTGACTGCCGTATAAAATGGCCGAACGATATCATCATCGGCAAGAAAAAGCTTGTCGGTATTTTAACCGAAATGAGTGCCGAATTTGACGCCGTAGAATATGTAATTACAGGCATCGGAATCAATGCCGATACTCAGGATTTCCCCGATGACATAAAGGAAAAGGCAACTTCAATTTATCTTGCAACAGGCGGTCATTTTGACAAGAACAAATTCTTTGCCTGTGTGCTTAACCACATTGAAGAGGAATTCATCAAAAACGATTTAAAGCTTTCCCCTGTCGCATTAAAGGAATACACAAGCCTTTGCGCAACAGTCGGCAGAGATATAACATTCACCAAAAACGGAAAGTCCGTTACCGCAAAAGCTGTGGGAGTAAACCCTGACGGCGAGCTTATTGCAGAGCTTCCCGACAAAACCACCAAACTTATCAATTCAGGCGAAGTCACCGTACAAGGCATTTATTAACGGCGTGTCGCCGTTCCCCGTTCGTGCAGACAGTTTTACAAATGCGAAGCTATAAATGCCCGAGCGTAACATTGCCGATTATATTTTAATGTCACAATGCTACTGCCATACAGTAGTGGCGAACCTCGTTCGCCGCTACAATAACAATACAATATTATTGCGTACTATACCGCACAAACAACAAGGACATCCGAAAAACGGATGTCCTTAGTTTTTATATAAAATATTCGGTTATAAATTACTTGAAGTATTTTACGCCGCTTTCAAAAATCTGCTGGTCTTTTGCGAACGGAACATTTTTATAAAGGTTTTCGCCCTTTCTCTCGCTGTGTCCCATTTTACCGAGAACTCTGCCGTCAGGTGATGTGATACCCTCAATTGCACAAACAGAACCGTTGAGGTTAAACTCAATGTCGCTGCTTGGGTTGCCGGCAAGGTCAACATACTGTGTTGCAATCTGACCGTTATTTGCAAGTTCTTTAACAGTTTCAACATCAGCCATAAATCTGCCCTCACCGTGTGACACGGGAACAGCAAACACATCGCCTGCGTTGACATTTGCAAACCACGGTGACTTAACGGAAGTAACTCTTGTATAAGCCATATGTGAAATATGTCTGCCGATTGTGTTGAATGTGAGCGTCGGGTCATTTGCTTTAAGCTCTCTGATTTCGCCGTAAGGAACAAGTCCGAGCTTGATAAGAGCCTGGAATCCGTTACAGATACCGAGCATAAGACCGTCACGATTCTTGAGAAGGTTGTTAACCTGCTCTGCAATTCTCGGGTTGCGGAATGTTGTTGCAATGAACTTACCTGAACCGTCAGGCTCGTCACCGCCTGAGAAACCGCCCGGAAGCATAATCATCTGTGACTTTGCAATGAGCTTTTCCATTTCGTCAATTGTTTCCTCGATATCGTTTGAAGAAAGGTTCTTGACGATGAGCATTTCAACATTTGCACCTGCTTTTTCAAATGCTCTTGCCGTATCAACCTCGCAGTTTGTACCCGGGAATACAGGGATAAATACAGTAGGCTTTGCAGTTTTGATTGCAGGTGAAGATGTATTTCTCTCGCTGTAAAGCGGAACATCAACTTCGATTTCAGGCACTTCAGCCTTTGTCGGGAATACCTTTTCAAGCGGAGCAGTCCACTTTTCGAGGAGTGCGGAAAGTTCGATTTCCTTGCCGTTTACCGTAATCTTTGCATCGTTCGTAACAGTACCGAGGTCATAGTGAAGAACATCGTTTGAAAGCTCTGCACCGTCTGCAAGTTCGATAACAAGCGAACCCGAAAGCGGAGCGAAAAGCTCGTCATTTGTGAGTTCGTTTGCAAACTTAAAGCCAAAGCCGTTACCGAAGCAAGCCTTACATACGCTTGCGGCAGTACCGCCCTCTTTAACAACCGATGCAGAAAGCACCTTGCCGTCCTCGCAGAGAGCATAAACAGCGTTGTACATTTTGATAAGCTTATCCCATACAGGCATAAGTGTTTCTTTATTTTCGGGAACGGGAACAAAGATAACCTTTGAACCTGCGTTCTTGAATTCTGTTGAAATTGTCTTTGATGCCTTTGTCATTGCAACGGCGAAACTTACGAGTGTAGGCGGAACATCAATATCCTCAAATGTACCCGACATACTGTCCTTACCACCGATTGACGGAAGTCCGAGCTTGAGTTGAGCCTGCATAGCACCGAGGAGTGCTGCGGCAGGTTTACCCCAACGAGAAGGAACATCTTTAAGTCTTTCAAAATATTCCTGGAATGTAAGTCTTGCTGTCATCGGGTTTGCGCCGATTGCAAGCAGCTTTGAAAGCGATTCAACAACTGCATAAGCAGAGCCGTGGAACGGACTCCAGCGTGAAACGCCGGGAATATAGCCGTAACTCATTGCTGTTGCATCGTCTGTTTCACCCTTCTCAAGCGGAATCTTTGCAGCCATAGCCTCCTGAGGAGTGAGCTGATTCTTACCGCCGAACGGCATAATTACCGTAGCCGCACCGATTGATGCGTCAAATCTTTCTGCAAGACCAATCTGTGAGCAAACTTCAAGTCTTGACATATTTTCAAGGAATGCCTCGTCAGCAGGCATATCTTTAAGCTTTGCGGGAGCAACCTTACGGTAGCAGCCTTCCCACTTCGGAGCCTCGATATAAGCCTTGGCAACCTGAGTAACACCGTTTGTGTTGAGGAACTCACGGCTGAGGTCAACGATTGTGTCGCCTCTCCAGTTCATTGTAAGACGAGGACTTTCGGTTACAACCGCAACGGCTGTAGCCTCAAGGTTTTCTTTTGATGCAAGTGAAATAAACTTGTCAACATCTTTTTTATCGAGAACAACAGCCATTCTTTCCTGTGATTCGGAGATGGCAAGTTCTGTGCCGTCAAGACCTTCATATTTTTTTGGAACAGCGTCAAGGTCAATCTGCAAGCCGTCTGCAAGTTCGCCGATAGCAACGCAAACACCGCCTGCACCGAAGTCGTTACATCTCTTGATGAGCTTTGCAGTTTCGGGGTTGCGGAACAAACGCTGAATTTTTCTTTCTGTCGGAGGATTACCCTTCTGAACCTCTGCACCGCAGGTTTCGATTGAGTTTTCATCGTGAGCCTTTGAAGAACCTGTTGCACCGCCGCAGCCGTCACGGCCTGTTCTTCCGCCGAGAAGTACGATTACATCATCGGGAAGAGGAGTTTCACGGATAACATTTTCCTTTGGAGATGCGCCGATAACAGCACCGATTTCCATTCTCTTTGCAACATAGCCCTGATCGTAAAGCTCGGTTACCTGACCTGTTGCAAGACCGATCTGGTTACCATATGAGCTGTAACCCTGAGCGGCACCTGTTGTAATTTTGCGTGAAGGGAGCTTGCCGTGCATTGTATCCTTGAAAGGAATTGTCGGATCGCCCGAGCCTGTAACACGCATAGCCTGATATACATATGAACGGCCTGAAAGCGGATCACGGATTGCACCGCCAAGACAGGTTGCGGCACCGCCGAAAGGCTCGATTTCTGTCGGGTGGTTGTGAGTTTCGTTCTTGAACTGAACGAGCCACTGTTCTGTTTTTCCATCTATAGTAACGGGAACCTGAATTGAGCAGGCATTGATTTCTTCACTTTCGTCAAGGTCGGGAATGAGTCCCTTTTTCTTGAGTGACTTCATACCGATGAGAGCCATATCCATAAGTGAAACGATTCTCTTTGTATCCTTGCCGTAAACTTCGTCACGGGTTGCATAATACTCGCTGAGTGCGTCCTCGATAACCTTGCCGAGAGCAGACTTTTCAATCTCAATCTCTTCAAGTCTTGTAAGGAATGTTGTGTGACGGCAATGGTCCGACCAGTATGTGTCAATTACACGAAGTTCTGTAACCGACGGATCACGGTGCTCTGTATCTCTGAAGTAATCACGGCAGAATTTGAGGTCTGCAAGTGTCATTGCAAAGCCCATTGAATCGTAATACTTCTGCATCTCATCGTCATTCCAGCCGTTGAAGCCCTCTACCCTCTTAACATTTTCGGGAACGGGAATTTCCATATCAAGAGTCTTTGGCTTTTCAAGAGATGCAAGACGGCTTTCAACAGGGTTGATGAGGTACTCCTCAACCTTTACAAGCTCTTCGTCTGTAATATTGCCCTTGAGAGCAATTACTCTTGCTGTGAGAACCTTGCAACGCTCACCCTGAGTGAGGAGCTGAACGCACTGCTCGGCAGAGTCGCCGCGCTGATCGTACTGACCGGGGAGATACTCCATTGCGAATACCTTCCAGCCGTCCTCAACGGGGAGAGTTTCTTCATAGATTACATCGGCGTTAGGCTCTGACAAAACAATGGTTTTCGCCTTGTCATATTCTTCCTTAGTAAGTCCCTCAAGATCGTAACGCACAATGTAACGAAGATCTTCGACAGACTTCATACCGAGGTTGTGGCGGATGTCCCAAAGCGTCTGCTTTGCAAGAACATTGAAGCCATCCTTTTTTTCAACAAAAATTCTGATTACTTCTGACATAATTCATTCACCTGCTTAATTAAGATATAAAACAAAATAAATCCCGTCTGATAACCTGTATCACATCACATAATACCACATTCGACTATTTTTTTATTTCATTTAAGGCATTAAAAGGTATTCTGTAAAAGTAAAATTAAATGCACACAGAAAAAGCGGTCAGACAAAGCAAAATGCCGTCTGACCGCACAATATAATCATATTCAATCGCCTTTGAGAAAATCTTTGTAAAATTCCTCAAAACTGCCGTTTTTGTAGTCTGAATAATCCTTATTATCTCTGTTCACAATTGTGTCGGTAATAAGGTATGTATCAAAGCCGAGTTTTGCGCTGCACAAATCCTCGTCAACATCGTTGCCGATCATAATGCTGTCTTCGGGCTTGATATCCTGCTTTTTGCAGATTTCTTCAAAATATTTCAGATTCGGCTTGCAGCAACCAAAGTTTTCGTATGTTGTAACAAGTTCAAAATCGTCGGGAGAAACTCCTGCCCATTCAAGTCTGCGTTTTGTTGCAACAAACGGAAAAATCGGATTTGTTGCGGCAATAAGTCTGCCGCCGTTTTTCTTTATAAAATCAATACTTTTCTTTGCATAAGGAGTAAAGCTTGTAGCGTCTTTCGGAACGATAAACTCGTTTTCGTAATAATCGGTAAAAAGGTCATCAAACTTTTCAAGGTCGGCACCGCTGACTTTGCCCGCTGTTTCCCAGAAAGCTTCACGGTTTGTACGGCTGTTATCGTTCTTTGTCATAGCGTCAGTGCCTGCCCACATCGCCTTTATAAGGGCGTCGGGTTCGATTTTTATAACAGGAGTGCAACGCTTGCAGAGCGATGAAAAATACAGCTTTACGAATTTTTCCATATCCATGGGAAGCAAAGTTCCGTCCAAATCAAAAAGATAATTTTTATACATTAACATACCGTTCCTTTCAATTTATGCACGAATATTATACAAAATTTCGATTTGGATTGCAAGGAAAAATTTTTCGGTATATACTATAGTCAGTAAAAAACGAGGTGATAAGATGAAAATAGTTTTAACAGACGCACAGACTGTTCTTGACGATATTGTAAATGCCGATGTGCTTAATCAGTTCGGTGAGGTTGAGTCGTTCGGTCTTTTGAAATATGAAGAGGTTGCGGAGAAAATTGCAGATGCAGATATCGTTGTGTGCAACAAAACTCTGCTTGATTCGCACACAATGCGATTTGCGAAAAATCTGAAATATATAGGACTTTTTGCAACAGGCTACAACAACATTGACCTTGACTACTGCACCAAAAACGGCATAACCGTCTGCAACGCAGGTTCATATTCAACAAATGCGGTTGCACAGCACACATTTGCACTCATTCTTGAACATTTCAATCACACTGCGGAATATAATCGGTTTGTTCAGGACGGCAAGTGGAAAAGAAGCAAAACTTTTTCACCGTTTGTATATCCGCTGAATGAACTTGCAGGCAAAACACTCGGCATTGTCGGACTCGGAAACATCGGAAAGGCTGTTGCAAAAATTGCAAACGCTTTTGATATGAATGTAATCGCATCGAGCAGAACTCCGAAAAATATTGACGGAATCAAAGATGTTTCATTTGACGAACTTCTTGAAACAAGCGACATTGTAAGCGTTCATTGTCCGCTAAATCCACAGTCGGAAAATATGTTTGACAAAAATGCCTTTGCCAAAATGAAACAGGGTGCATTGTTCGTAAACACGGCAAGAGGCGGTGTTATGGTTGAAGAAGATTTGCTTGAGGCACTCGAAAGCGATCACCTCGGCGGTGCGGCAATCGACACTCTCAAGGTTGAGCCTATGGTTGAGGACTGCATTCTTATGGGTGCAAAAAATTGCATCATCACCCCCCACATTGCATGGGCGCCCGTTGAAACCAGAGAACGCCTTATGGGCATAGTTTCGGACAACATCAAAAATTTTCTGAACGGAACTCCGACAAATAAAGTAAATTAACGGTGAGTAAGTAATGACACAAATTATATATTAAGATATATTTTATAAATGTCACGATGTAATTGACCTACTGTAGTGGCAAACCTCGTTCGCCAATCATTTCGTGTGCAAACACGAAATGAATAAGTAAATGTACAAATTTTTGAGCAATAAAATTACTAATGTAAATATAAAAATCCGACAGAAACAACCGCCCACCTTTTGGTGAGCGGTTGTTTTGTGTAGTGTAGTATTAGGAAATTGGGATTAGATTACAATTACTGCTGTCTTTCGCAATAACTTGAAAGGCCTGTGTTAGGATCTGTGTATTTGAGCATATCATTGTCAGCGTCATATGTGTAGTTAAACTGCTGTTCGCCTACTGTCATAACGAGATCTGTACCCTCAAATGTGTAATTGCCCGAAACAGTCACACCGCTCATTTCGCCTGAGAATGTGCCGTCCTCTGCAAATGTGTATGTACATTTCAAAGTTTCGGGTTCAACTCCGTTTGCTGTTGCATAGTCATCAATTGAAACCGCTTTACCGTCTGTACCCTCAAGTGCGGTAACAGTCCAAGTACCTACCACGCTTGCCGATGAATCGCCGTCTTTTGAATCAGCGGCGCTGTCATCTGCACTGTTTGCATTGTCGTCAGCAGTCTGTGATGCTGAACTTTCGTTTTTGCTTGATGAGCCACCATCATTACCGCAGCCTACAAGACCTACTGTGCCTACCATACAAATTGCAAGCAATAAAGCTAACTTCTTGATTTTTTTCATAGTTGATTACCTCTTTCCGATATTTTTTACTTTCCGATTTTGATTTACGGAAACACCGCAATTTTCGTGTTTCGCTTTTATCACCTCAATGATAGCCAATTTAATGCAACATTTCAACAAGTTGGCACAAACATCAATCTTTTGGCAAAAACATATGACAATCGGATATAATATTTTTTAAATTTATGGTATAATCTAAGTGCAGTTAATCATTGCTCCGAATTAAATTATTTCAAAGGAGGCGATATCTTGAAAATTGCAGTTATTGACGATGAAAAGCCTCAGGCAGACATTCTCTACTCAATCTGCAACGCATATTTTGGCGGACACAAGCAAAATGTGCAGATTGATTGTTTTCCTGACGGAATAGCTTTTTTCAATTCATTCAAGGAAAACACCTACAAAATAGCCTTTGTAGATATTTTTATGGAGAAGATGAACGGCATTGCCGTGGCTGAAAAGCTTCGTGAAAAAGACCGTAATATTCTTATTGTATTTGTCACAACAAGCCCCGATTTTATGATGCAGGCATTTTCCGTTCACGCTTTTCATTACATAACAAAACCCTACAAAGCTGAGCAAATTTACAAGGTACTTGATGATGCCTCATCATATGTATCGGATAATTCAAAATACATTGAAGTTATGTGTGACCGCCGAAACACGCTGATTTCGCTTAAGGAAATTGTTTCTGTTGAATCCGACGCACATTATATCAACATAGGTGTTGTTTCGGGACTTAGATATCGCACACGAATGACCATTACAGAGTTTCTCAAGCTTGCAGACAACGACACCCGTTTCATACCCGTAAACAGGGGAATCGTGCTGAATGCCGATTACATAAAGGACATTGAAGACTCTGTATGTGTTACAGGCAACGGTGAAAGATTCCCGATTAAAATTCGTGAAAAAACTCGGATTGAACAGAGCATCCGTGAATATATGTTCAAAAAAATCAGAGAAAACCAGCGGAGGTGAACATGGACGCATTCATAAAATTTCTTCAGGCATTTTTCAGCTTTGTCATAATAATACCGTTAAGTTTATTCTGCCTTTTACCGTTAAAAAATCAATTAAAATACCCGATTCCAAAGATAGTAACGCTCTTTTTGTGTTCATTTATCATACTCGGTTCTCTCTCGTCAATTGTGATGACGGCTTTTGACATTCAGAATTTAAATTTTGTTCTCTTCCCCGACCTGGTGATATTTTTCTTCCTTATTAAAAGCGTTACAAAGGCCGGAACAGCACGCTGTTTGTTTGTTTTTATAAGTGTGTGCTGTTTGATTTCATTCTTTTCTCTGTATGCATATTTTATCAACTCATTTTTTCAGGAAGAAATCTCACGAGGAGTTAACACCTCATATAGCCTGATTCAAATGGGGCTTTCGGTTGCGGCAATGGGAGCGCTTGTTCCGCTCACAAAATATTACGCATGGATGATTGACAACATAAATATCGGCAAGGTGTGGTATTTGTTTTCAATTTTGCCCATTGCACTTATGATGTCAACCATCTATACCATACCGATTTCCTACGCAAATATTCGTGTTGGAAAGGTTTATGCAAAAGGATTCATCATTACAATATTTGAGCTTGCATTGTATCTTATAGTATTCATATTATTCTACATTTTCAGCAAGACTACTATTGAAAAAACAAAGCTTACAGAACGAAACAACATTCTTGAAATTCAGAAAAGTTACACAGAATCGTTGCAGTCGTACATAAAATACACCTCAAAAGCAAGGCATGATTTTAAACATTCAGTTCATGTTATGAGCCGACTTGCAGATGAAGGAAATCTTTCGGCGCTGAAAGACTACATTGCCCAGTATGAAAATTCGCTGACTGTAACAGCACCTGTGCGAATCTGCAAAAGTGACGCACTCAATGCTTTGTTCAATCACTATCGTCAACAGGCGATTGAGAACAATGTTGACATTAACTGGCGGATTGATTTGCCCGACAAATCGAGAATTCTTGATGTTGACCTCTGCAGTATTTTCGGCAACATACTTGAAAACGCAATTGACGGTTGCTGTACCGTAGACGAAGGCAAAAGATATTTTAACCTGACTTCCGAAATAAAAGGCGACTGTTTGTACATTGTTTCAACAAACAACTACGGCAAGCCTTTGGAAATGGACGGCGAAACTTATTCGTCCACAAAGCATCTGGGCAAGGGCATCGGACTTCACTCCATGAAGAGCATAACCGAAGTCTATGACGGAATTTTTGATGCAGGCAACAATAACGGTGAATTTTTCGTTGACATAATGCTTAAATATTAAACTCAAAAAGGGTATGCATCCTCGCATACCCTTCTTTGTTATAAAAGTTCCAAACAAAAAAACACGCTCTGCGTTTTGCAAAGCGTGTTTTGATTTTGTTTTGTTGTTATCAGTTGTTACCGACAACAAGTTTCTGGATTTCTGTGGCATCCACGACATTGATTTCACCGTCATGGTTGTAATCCGCAAGTTCTCTCTGAACATCAGAAAGTGTTGAAATTGAAACAATGTACTTGCTGATTTCAGTTGCGTCAATAACATTGACATGACCGTCAAGGTTTACATCGCCGATCATATACGGAGTATCATTGTTGTTGTCATTGCTCGGCTGTGTAGTTACAGGAGCTGTTGTTGCCTGTACCGTAGTAGGCTGTACTGTTGCAGGCTGTGTAGCCTTGGCTGTTGTCGGCTGAACAGTTGCCTTTGCAGTAGTCGGCTGAACCGTGGCTTTGGCTGTGGTAGGCTGTACAGTAGGTTTTGCTGTTGTTGGCTGTACCGTTGATGAAGAAACAAAAGTACAGAACTCAAGAGCAACCCAACCTGTCTTGCCGTTGTACGAGGTGTAACCCCATGTGTAACCGCCGGCTGTTGAAACCTTTGTTACATTAAGAGTAACATTGTTCGGAACAAATGCTATAGATGAATAGCTTGTACCCGCACCGCTTCTCATTTTGAGATAATCGTCAACATTTGTTTTATATGTACCTGTTGTGTAAGTTACCTTTTTGGTTGTAGCCTGAGTAGTGCTTGTACTGCCGCTGAAATCGCCAAGGTAAATGTAGCCCTGAAAATTCCACCAGCTGTTACCGCCGGCATTCTTGTCGGATGTGCTTGCATAGGAAAGGTAGAAGTTCTGACCGCTCCATGCAGAGTTAGAAAATGTAATCTGACCGTTTTCAACCTTTTCTACAACAGCAACATGACCGCCGCCACCGTTATATGACCAGCAGGCAATTGCGCCGACCTTCGGAGTCTGACCGTACTTATAGTAGCCGTTAGCCTTGTTGTAGCCGTACCACTGCTCTGCATTGTTCCACGAAAGCTTCGGCTCAGAGCCGAGAATCTCATAAGCTCTGCCGTAGGCATATGCTGTACAGTTAGGCATGCCGTAATCGTACCTATAAAAAACATTTAAATTACTGTAATAATATTTGTTACTTGAACTCGGGGCAGACAGTCTCGGTGAGAACGATGCCGCACTCGCAATCATCGACATTGAGAAAACCGACACAAACAGCATTACAGCCGTAAGAACTGCCGCAGAAACCTTTTTGCTAAAAACACTTTTTAAAACATTTCGCAAAGAAACACTCCTTTTTTTGAATTCAAAGTGATTGTTACCTATTTGTAACCACTTTATGTACATTCTATCACAAATTGTTCCAAATTCAAAGAGTAGAAATGCTGAAAATAGCCTTTATAATCTATTTTTTTAAGCCATTGTACACAATAATTTTCATTTTATGCATACTTTGAACAAAATTTAACTAACATTCTTTAAAAGATAGTGTTTATTGTACAAGGATGAGGTCTGAGTTTTAAGGTGTAAAGGATTAGATAAACTTAATCATCAGAAACGCTTACGGCGTTAGAATGTTTATATGTTTCATTTATCGTTTTTCTTTACTGTATTGATCGATGAAATCAGCATTCTCCTGATTGTGCCGCACTGATTTTGCAATGGCTTATATACGGTTTCGGATATATATCCTGTTTCAAAAAGAAGTTCCAGCCAATATTCAGTTTCAAAGCACTCTTTTTGTGCTATTTCCAACTTGGAGATAAAATCCTTTTTACCCTGCGCATATTGTGCTTCGTGAATATTTGCACCTATACTTGTTCCCGAACGCAAAAGTTGATTAGTTAAAACCGATTCTCTTGCATTTGCTTTGATATCACGACACATATATACAATCTGTTTTGCAAATTCTTTTGATTTATTCCGTAAAATACTTTCAGACACAATCATCACCCAAAATACAATATATCACAAAGCCGAATGTCTGTAAAGTTATCGGTGATATGCCTCGTTTAACTCGGCGTGATATAAATGTGTTATCGCTCGCTTTCGCTCTCGGTGATATTATATTCGCTTTAAAACTGCCGCAGGCAATATCACTCGGTATGACCGAATATCACTGCACGGCAATATCACTCGTCGACAGGCGAATATAACTGAAAAACGCACTTGTTTACACAAGTGCGTTTTTCTTGGCGCGCCGGAAGAGACTCGAACTCCCGACCTTCTGATTCGTAGTCAGACACTCTATCCAGCTGAGCTACCGGCGCATATGCGGCTTTTTATCAGCCGCAAGTAGTATGATATCACAACTCGGTGCAAAAATCAAGTGTTTTTTGTATTTTTTCCGAAATTAATCTTTTGTATCAAAAAAAGTGAAAAATGCTCTGTATGCCATATAAACATCTGTCTTGGAAACAATTTCAAACGGAGCATGCATTGAAAGCACGGGAACGCCGAGATCAACAACATCGACATTCATATTGGCAACATACTTTGCGATTGTTCCGCCGCCGCCGCCGTCAACCTTGCCGAGTTCACCGACCTGCCAGAGAATATCGTTGTTCTCAAGCATAGCTCTGATTTTTCCCATATATTCGGCAGACGCATCTGATGTGTCATACTTTCCGCCGTGACCTGTGTATTTTGAAATAATAACACCGTTGTTAATGTATGAGCAGTTGTTAGCCTCATATGCAGACGCAAAAGTCGGATCAAATGCGGCATTTACATCGGCAGAAAGACAGGTGCTTTTTGAAAGAACACGGTAGCCGTCAACACCGTCCTGCTTTGCAAGGTCATAGATGAAGAAACGGAGGAAGTCGCTCTGCATACCTGTGTTGCCGTCACTACCTGTTTCTTCTTTGTCTGTAAGATATGTGATACAAGTCTGCTCGGGCATTTCAACATCAAGAGCCGCCATAACAGCCGGATAAGCACAAACCTTATCATCATGGCCGTAACCGCCGATCATGCTTCTGTCAAAACCGATATCTCTTGACTTAAAAGACGGGATAAGGCAGAGCTCAGCCGAAAGAAAATCGCCCTCACAGATACCGTACTTCTCATTGAGTACAGCCATTACATTGAGCTTTACAAGGTCTTTTTCGTCGCTGTCTGCATCATACGGACGAGAGCCGAGGATAACATTGAGGTTTTCGCCCTCAATTGCCTTTGCCATTGGCTTTGACGCCTGCTCCCTTGCAAGGTGCGGAAGAAGGTCTGTAATGCAGAAACAGCTTTCGTTCTCATCATCGCCCCAGCAGATGTCAACTCTTGTACCGTCAAGCTTTACAACCGAACCGTGAAGTGAAAGCGGAATTGTTGTCCACTGATATTTTTTAAGACCACCGTAGTAATGAGTCTTAAAGAAAGCAAGATTGTTTGCCTCAAAAAGAGGATTCGGTTTGAGATCAACTCTCGGGGAATCAATATGAGCGATTGCAAGCCTTGCACCGTTCTTAACACCGTTTTTACCGATTACGGCAAGAGCAACAGCCTTGTCACGGTTTACATAATAAAGCCTGTCGCCGGCCTTGTATTCTTTGTCCTGCTCATACTCTGCAAAACCTGCTTTTTTGGCAAGCTCAACAGTATAGCGAACAGCCTCACGCTCAACGGGTGAGTTATCAAGAAACTTTTTGTAACCATCGCAAAAGCTGTCTGCCTTTTTAATTTCTTCCTCCGAAAGAGCCTTAACGCCCTTCGGTTCGGTCATCATAATTTTTTCCTTTAATAAAGTTGTCTTTGACTTTTCTTCAGCCATAATAACCGTCCTTTCTGTGCCGTAAAACACGGCAAAACCATTTTATTTTGAAATCCGCCGCCAAAGGCATCGGAACATCTCTGCACTTAATTAGATTGTGAATAATAAAGTTTTATATACATTTCCTTGGCACTTTCAACCTTGTCAACATAATTCTCTGTTTCGGGATACGGAATGGAATCAAGATTTTTTCCGTCCGAACTGTAATTAGTATCGTTGAGCCAGTCGCTTACAACAAAGCCGGCATTATATGCGGCAATTGCCGAGCGTTCCGTGCCGTAATAATCGTAAAAATATTTTAAAAGATAACTACCGTAATCAATACAGATTTCGGGGTCAAACAGGTCATCCTCGGTGTACTGTCCCGCACAACCTCTTTGCTCCTGCAGCCACTCAAAGGACGATGGCATCATCTGCATAACACCCTTCGCTCCGACTCCCGATTCGGCTTTCGGGTCAAAGCCGCTTTCCGTGTGGATTACGGCATATATCAACGCAGGATCAAGGTCATAATCCTTGGCGGCTTTTTCAACATATGTGCTGTAGGTGCGTGGATAATTCATCTCATCAAGCTTTTTCTTTGCGTCCTCGTAAAAGACCGAAACAAACACAAATACTCCCGCCACAAGAATTGCAAGCACAATTATCCATGCCAAAATCGCCTTTCCTGCACTTTTTTTCTTTTTATATCGCCTTGATTGGGGCATCCTATCACCTCATCAGGTTGTTAATAGCCTCTGCCGCCTTTTGTGCGGCAAGCTCGACTTGCTCTATAGAAAAATTGTTTTCAATGACAATGTCGCTGTGACTTCTGAAAAATTCCTCGTCAAGCTGTGCAGACATTCTTAGCTCTGCACGGGAAATGTCAATGTTATCCCTTTTGCAGATTCGCTCAAGCCTTATTTCCTTTTTTGCGGTAACGCTTACAATAAGGTCGCAAAACACATCGGCACCGCTTTCAAAAAGCTGAGGAGCGTCATAAATCACAACGCTTTTGCCGTCTGTCTGAGCCTGTTTCGCCATCTGCATAAATTCATATGTAACAAACGGATGAACAATTGAATTGAGCAGATGCGTGTTTTCTTTGCTTGAAAATGCCCTTTTGGCAAGCAACGGTCTGTCAATGTTGCCGTCAGAAAGGATAATATCCTGACCGAAAACACCCGAAACAGCCTTTAAGCATACGGAATTTGGCGTGTAAAGGCTTTTTACAATCTCGTCAGCATTTATAACGCACATTCCGTTTTTGGCAAAATATGCCGAAACCGTGCTTTTTCCCGCACCGCTCTGTCCCGTAAGACCGACAATTTTAATTCTGTTCAAGGTCAATCACCTCAAAGCCTGCCGCTCTTATAAGACGGTTGTAAACAGCCATTCCGACGCCGTTCGTTTTTGGCAGTCTTGAATATACAACCTTAACGCTGTCGTCCTCATCAATTCTGCGAAGCTCGTCAAAAAGCGTGTGAGCCTGTCTTGTATAGTCGTTTCGTTTTCCGAGAGAGAAAACGGGAGTTTTCAAAAGCGGAATATCCTCGTCACAACAGAGCGCCGCAACTCCCTTTGCCGCCTTTTTGTTTACATAATCAATATATTGCTCATCGTTGCAATTAAGAAGTATTACTCTCGCCCTTGGCGCATAGTGCTTGTACTTCATACCGGGGCTTGCAACCTTAACATTGTCTGCAAGTTTGTGCAAAACCGCATCATCAACTTCAACCTTGCCGAGAACGCTTTCAAGCATTTCAACCGTAATTCCGCCCGGGCGAAGTACCCTCGGAACATCTCCCGCAAGAGTAATTACCGTGCTTTCAAGACCTACCTCACTTGCACCGCCGTCAAGAACAGCGTCGATTTTGCCGTCCATATCGTTCATAACATGCTGTGCGGTTGTCGGACTGGGTGAGCCCGAAATATTTGCCGAAGGTGCGGCAAGAACCGTACCCGATTCACGGATAATCGCCTGTGCGGTTTTGTGGCTCGGAAAA
>OLBV01000160.1_pt1 | contig 16064 bp, 17 predicted proteins | sample 1607751 | NCBI WGS metagenome assembly OLBV01 (sample SAMN02674693, study PRJEB24791) | human gut metagenome, SKBSTL018 | isolation source: stool | host: Homo sapiens | place: USA | reverse complement strand
GGAGTTCAGACGTGTGCTCTTCCGATCTTCTTTCAGGCGTCCCATGGCGGCGGGGTCGCGGGAGAGGTCGATGCGGTCCGATTTCTTGAACTCTGCCACGGCGTATTCCACGATGCGCTGGTCGAAGTCGTCGCCGCCGAGGCGGGTATCGCCGCCGGTGGCCAGCACCGTAAAGGTACCGTCTTCGATCTCGATGATGGAGACGTCGAAGGTGCCGCCGCCGAGGTCGTAGACCAGGATCTTCTGGGGCGCTTCGTTGTCAAGGCCGTAGGCCACAGCGGCGGCGGTAGGCTCATTGATGATGCGCAGGACGTTCAGGCCTGCGATGCGGCCCGCATCCTGGGTGGCCTTGCGCTGGCTGTCGTCAAAGTAAGCGGGGACGGTGATGACGGCCTCCGTCACCGGCTCACCCAAGTAGCTCTCGGCGTCGCGGCGTATCTTGGTCAGTATCATGGCGCTGATCTCCTGCGGAGTCAGGTCTTTGCCGTCGATGTGGACGCGGTAGTCGCTGCCCATATGCCGCTTGATGCTGGACACCGTCCGGCCGGAGTTGGTGGCAAGCTGGCGCTTTGCCGCGCCGCCCACCAGACGCTCGCCGTCTTTGGTGAAGGCCACCACGCTGGGGGTGGTGCGCTCTCCCTCTGCGTTGGTGATGACGACGGGCTTGCCGCCCTCCACCACTACCACGCAGCTGTTCGTGGTGCCAAGGTCAATACCGATCACTTTGCTCATTCTGGTCGTCCTCTCTGTTTTTGCGACGCGCATATTTTTCCTTCAATATCATATCGGTTCCGTATGACGATTTCTTAGAGCATTTGTAAAGATTTTGTGTTTCCGCTCATTCTCTCTCGAGCAGCTGGCGGATGACGGCCTCCGTCTCGTCCAGCCAGCTCTGGGCCGTCTCGTCCCCCTCTTTTTTGCGGACGAGGAAGCCCTGCTTCGCCTCAGCCAGCTGAGCCAGCGCCTTTTTGCGGGAGATATACTGGGTCTCATACTGGGCCACCCGCAGGCAGACCTGCGGCATATAGGCGATGTCGGGGGTGGAGGCGCAGAGCTTCTGGGCCTTGCGGTAGGCCCGCAGAGCCGCACCGGCCCCTTTTCCCTGCACCATGGCATCGTCGCCCAGCGCCACCCATGCGGCCACATCGCCGGCGTCGGCAGCTTTTTTCCAGAACTTGCGGGCCTGTGCAGGGCTCTTGCGGCAGCCCCGGCCCTCGTAGAGCATCTCGCCCATCATGGCAAGGCCCTCGGCGCAGCCCTCCTCGGCAGAGAGCTGATAATAATGCATCGCGTCGTCCCAGCGTTCCTCGGCCATGGCATGGTTGCCGGCCCGCAGCTCCGCTTCGCCCGGTTCATCGGTGTCGTGGCTGGCGTGGAGCAGACCGTTCAAAAGCGAGCAGTCCAGCGTGGCAGAGCTGGTCCACGGGTCGATGACCACGCCGTCGATGCTGTCCGAGTCCAGCGCCATCTGCATGGCGGAAGCCAGAAGCCGTTCCGCCATGGGGCGGCTGGCTGTACCTTTATCGGCCTCTGCCATCTTCACTGAGGTGAACACCGGCAGGTAACACCGGCCCTTCTGGGTGCGCAGGGTCCAGGGCTGCAGGTCTTTCGCTTTCTCCGCCGGGACAGGATGCTCCGCCCACGGGGCGGCCCCGTCCGGCTGGTCGGACGCAGCTTCCAGCGGCACCAGGACCCTGGTGTCCAGCTCGAGGGCATAGTTGATGGCGTTCATCAGCGCCCAGAAGCTCTCCTCGTTCTGGCCCTTATAGAGCGCTGCCACAGCCCGCTCTATCGCCGGACAGCCCGTACCCAGCGGCCCGTATTCCGGCAGCTTTTTGCGGTCTGCCGCGCCCACCGGGCGCAGCCGCAGCCGCGCCGCACCATCTTTTGCCATTGCATCCACCATTCTTTCCGTTGAGATTCCTTTCCAGTATAGCAGGATTTTCCGGTTTTCTCAATCTCCGGAGCCGAAATCTGCATCCAGAGCCGGTTTTCTTCGGCAAAAACATAGCATTCCTGTTGGGAGTGCGTTATAATAAGGAGCGTCTCGACTAAATGTATGAAAGAAAGGGTTATAGTGCATGGACTTCTTGAAGTTGATGGTATTTAGGACCTTGATTCGGTACGGCTCATAAATGACCTTGCCGTGCTTATCCTTCATGGGCTTTCCGTCCTTCCCCAGCTTGGGCGCACCCCTTTGGAGCATTTTTCCGCACTCCACCAGAATTGTTCCCTTCGGGTCCGTCACAACATAGGAGCTGTGCATCTGCATCAGGTTGGGTTTCAGCCAGAATCGGGTCTTACCGGAACCGGAGCCGCCAATCACCAGTACATTTTTGTTTCTGGCAGTCTTGGGGTCCTTGGGGCGGCTGTTCATGGTCAGGCTCTCCGTTTTCGTCAGAATCACATTGTTCTGAAATACAGGATCAACGTAAGGTGCAATATCCTCACGGGTTCCCCAGCGGGCCGAACCATATTCCAAACCATGTCGATATTTCTTGGCGTTCTTGCTTTTAAGATACACCGCCAGCCTCAGACTGCCTCCACAACACAGCCCTACCAACAAGTCCAATGGATGCAGGCTTGGCCAGAAACTTTGCAGCGCCCCAGGCAGAACAGCAACCAGCGAAAGAAACTTTTCTGAAGCATCCGCCCCTTGTGCCATTCGCCATGCCTCTCCAAAATTGGTAGCAAACAGCCCCAGCAGGATATACGGCATATTCAGCAAAATGAGCTTTTTGATGTCCAATGTCTTTTTCATCGTTCCAGCTCCTTTCGCTTGGTGCGATCCACCACAGCATTTTTAACCATCTCTTTGAACTGGTTAAGTTTTGCCAGTACGGACGGGCGCTCTGTTTTCGTTGCCTTTTTGACCTTTTTGTTGGTGTACTCTGTAAAAGCTGCTGTCAGAGCATCTGCATCACGGCCTTTGAAAAAAATCAGGTACTTTGGCGGAGAACTGCTGCGGTCCTTTTTCACCGCATAATCCACACCATATTTCCGGGCGATTTTCTCAAACTCCTTGATAGAGGGGTCTGTGATCTCAATGTTGGATATTCCCTGATTCTGCCCGACAAGCTGCTTCACAGTCTGTTTTCCATGCGGAACAACCGGCGCATCACGGCTTCTCTGTTTTTCCAGCTTCTTTTCCTTGCGATGTGCCATGTACTTGCTTATGGCAGCCTTAAACATTCTGCCGGTAAACTTTGTTCCACTGACAACCAGCGTCAAAGTTCTGTTTTCCACTTCTTCCTGCATTTTCTCGCCTCCTTTCCACGAAGTTTGCAGGGAATCTCTTTTTTTGCTAAGGCGGAACCACCAGCCGCCGCAGAAGATAACGCTTCATATCACCCTCCTTAGCGTAACTGGTCAGAACGGTCATAGTGCAGATTGCCCTGACGTACCTTTGCGTGGCTCAAAATCTTAATCTGCCCCTTTTCCTGACTATCCAGTGCTTTTTCATAACCAGTATCCGACAGGAACAGGCGGGTTCGTTCGCCTTTCCAGCCAACAGGGGAATCGTTCGTCAGCACATCAAAAATAATCATGTGCCGGGTGTCCTCCGCAAAACGCTGGAGGTCCATATATCCATGACCGTGATAATTCTGCGCTCCTGCCTTTGCCCGCATTTCTTCCATCAGCTGCCCTATGGTCTTTCCCTCAGACATCATGCTTGCTCCTTTCTCCCGGCAGTTCCGGGCAATAAAAAAGCGACCATTTACCAGCCGCCATACAGATCGTGATTTACTTGTGAGGTGTAATGATTGCTTATCGTGGTCGGTGCATTGAACAGAACGGTCAGAAGATACTGCTTCATGTTACGAATTTCCGTGGTGTTCTTCTGTAAACAGTCCATGACAAACTCAATGTGCGAGTTATCCAGCTTCAAGAACCTGGAACGAACGATTTCATGCGGAAAATCGCTTCCTGCAATACGGGTGGTCTTTCGCTTTGCACAGACCGTTTCCACGATTAGCTCCACAATCTCATCCAAATCCTCCCGATAAGTTTCATACTGCTGACACAGGTATTCATACCCGATATTCTCCTGAATCAATTCCCGATAACTCTCTATCTCTGTGAGTGACATCGCATCCCTTCCTTTCCGTTCCGGCAGACAATCTGCCGCGCAATCCCGGAAGGGAATGGAATCGGTACTTGATCCATAAATATTTTGTTTTTGAGTATTAGATTTCTCTATATTTAATTCTGCGGGCTTTTCCGTATCCGGTTTATCCATATACGGGTTTTCCGTATCTGGTGAATCCGTATCCGGTTTTCTAAGCTGTGGCTGCTCGTATATGACATACTCTGTATCGCTGATGCGTCCCTGCCGGTCACGCAGCTTGTGCCGCACAATGTAACCGGCAGCCTCCAATTCCCGCAACGCAGCGCCTATGGCATCCACGCCCTCCTTACAGATCTTTGCAAGACCACGGGTGGTGTAATTCCAGTCCTCTGGCAAAGACAGCATCATGGAAAGCAGCCCCTTGGCTTTTAACGACAGGTTTGCATTTCGTAAATGATGATTGCTCATCACGGTATAATCACGGGTCCGTTCAATGCGAAAAACGGCCATCGACCTCACTCCTTCCGAATTTTGGGTACAAAAAAACCGCAATCCTCATTTCAAAGAATTGCGGTGTTCAACACTTTTCAAATTTTCTTGCATAGAACCAAAACAGCGGCTTTCGAGGACGCGCCTCTGTAAATGGCTCCTCCTGGGCGAAAGGAAGTGTTTGCATCACTCGGTCAATATCCGTTGAATCCATGTCATGCTGAGATTTGCAATCTTCCCGGATTGCTTCTTGAATTTCCTTTACCGTACACATAGTCATTCCTTTCCTTTCGTTGTATGGGTTTATGAGCGGCGGCGTTTTCCCGGTTTGAAATCGAGGATATGTCCCTCAATCACACGAGCGTAACGCTTGATCTTAATCTCCCGGCGCTGCTGGCTTTGCAGGGCAGCCTGATACCCGTCCTCGGTCAAAAACAGCCGCATTTCCTCTCCGGGGCTGCCGTAAGCTGTGCTGGGACGCAGGACGGAAAACTCAATCATCCAGCGGGTGTTATCCCAAAACCTCTCTACGGCGAGAATGTTGTGTCCTTTCAGCTCGCGGGCTGAAATATCCCTCATAGGCGGCTCCTTTCATCGTTCCTGATCTCTCTGACGCTTTTTCTGCCATGCCTCCAGCAGCTTGATGATGGTTTCCTGCATCCGCTGGGGCGTATAGCTTTTAGGGAAATACTTTCGCAAGGTGTCAGAGGTAAATGTCACTCGGTCCAGATCGCTTTTCTTTTCCTCACCCATGATGACACGCATCATATCGAGGGTCAGATGCCCCTCCTGACTGTATTTCTTGAGCCGCTGGGCTTGAGAAAGAGAAGGGGTAGCCTGTTCGCTGTCCATCGCGTCCAACAGGTCTACCTGTTCCTCCTTTTTGAGAAAGGACAGCTCATAGGCAGGGTTCAGGGCAATCTTCTTTTCATCCACCATATCCATCAATTCAGGAATCAGCTCTGTCAGACGGATATAGCGCTGAACTTGATTTCTGCTTGAACCAGCCTGCTGAGCCAATATTTCATCGGCTCTCAACTTCGTCCCAACTTGGGACGAAGTTAAATCAACTCGCTCTCCCTGATGTTTCATGGCATCCAGCTTCATCTTGTAGGCAAATGCTCTTTCACTGGGGAGCAGACTTTCTCGTTGCAGGTTGCTGTCAACCATAATGATCGTGGCGGCATCATCATCCAAATCCCGAACAATGACCGGCATGGTCTCCTTTTCTGCCAGCTCACTGGCTCTGTGCCGCCTGTGTCCGGCTACCAGCTCATAACCGCCCTCCGGGTCCGGTCGAGCAATCGCCGGAACCAGAACGCCATACTGCTTGATACTGTCTGCGGTCTCCATCATGGCTTCGTCATCCTTGACTTTGAATGGATGCCCTTTGAACGGGTGCAGTTCCGACAGCGGGATTTCTACTACTTTTTCTCTCTGAGCATCGGCACGGCTCTCCTCCGTAGAAAACAGATCATCTACCGATGCCAGTTCTACTTTTTTCGCGCTGCTTTTCAAGTTTCAACACCTCCTTCGTCAGATTTCGATACCCCTCTGCCACCTTACCGCCAGGGTCATGGACGAAAATGCTTTTTCCCTCTGCGCTAATTTCCTTTGCACGGACAGAGTGTGGAATCTCCGTTCCAAAGACTTTGATTTTACTTCCATAGGTGTCCCGCAGCAAAGCAGCAATCTCTTTGGCAAAGTTGGTGCGGTTATCCACCATCGTCAGCAGTATACCGTCAATCTGGAGCTTTGGATTGATCTGCCGTTTTACCTTGCTGACCGTAGATAAAAGCTGTTCCAGTCCTTTGGCGGGCAGATACTCTGCCTGAACGGGAATTATGATCCTGTTCGCAGCCGCCAGCGCATTGACCGTAAGCATCCCCAACGAGGGCTGACAGTCAATCAGGATATGGGAATATTGTCCCTTCAGTGTGTCCAGATATTGCCGTAAAACCGTTTCACGGCTCATGGCGTTTACCAGAGAAACCTCCATACCGGAAAGCTGAATATCCGCAGGCATCAGGTCAACGCCTTCTGCATGATGCAGAATACCTTCTCCGGGGCGTATAGGCTGATCCATCAGAATTTTGCCCATTGCATCCGACAGTGTAAATGGCAGCTTGTCCGGTTGCGGATTTCCCAAGCTGATTGTCAGGCTTCCTTGTGGGTCCCCGTCGATCAGAAGCACTTTCTTTCCGGCCTGTGCCAGACCTATTCCCAAGTTCGCACAAGTTGTTGTTTTGCCAACGCCGCCTTTCTGGTTGGCGATGGCGATGATTTGCGTGTTCAAATAAACCTCCTCCTTCTACAAAAAATATCCCTATTCCGAAAAATAGGGATGAAAAAAGCCGCTTACTCAAATAAATGAATAAACGGCTATGTAAGAAATATTCGATTGTAAGTAAAGTTTTATATCACTGCAAAATAACGAAGTGCATCTTTGATTGCTTCTACCTTTTCTGGTGTCGGATGTTTCCTCGGCTGTTTCAATTCTTCTACCGCATTAGGAGCATCATACATCGGCAATCCCAAATTTCGCTTTACCTCTGCGATATATGCGGTATGTACCTTGAAGCCGTATTTCGCTTCTATGTACTCCTTAATCATTTTGTAGGTCACTTTTTCTTTGGGCTTATACGCTTCGGCTCTTTTAGCAATACTATCTACCGGAATCTTGCCCTCGCCCTCTCCAAACTCCACATCAATGTGGATATAACTGTCGGCTTTTTTGTGGGATAAAAGAACTACCGTCTCGACATGTGTATCACTGTCCAAACTCATTTCCATATCTTCCTCAATAATCGGAAGCTTGAATTTGATGGATTTGAGCCACTGACCGTTTGGCTGTCGTTCCTCATAGATATGGATTTCAGAAATCAGCGATTCCATAATCTGTCGCTTCTCCTGCTCGTCCATGACAGCGTACAGCTTTTCAAAATAAATCAGCACTTTGTAGATATTGTCAGCAGTGAGTTTTTCTGCTTCTATTGCCATTTTCTTTGCTCTGGCTTCAATCAACAGATTCTCCGTATCCTCTATCTTATCATACATTTTATAAAGGCGATCATCAAGGTCTGCTTTACGCTTGATGTAGTGCTTATCATCTGGGTCAAGGGTATCAATCTCATCAATCAAACGGGACTTCGTAGCATAGCTCTGACGAAGCTGTTTTTCATAATTGGCAATCTCCTGTTCAATGGCGGATGTATCTATCTTCATATTGATTTTTTGCTGCATCATCGCCGCAAACTTCGGATTGCTGACCAGTTTGATAATAACCTCTGCAACAGCACCGTCCAGCAATTCCTCATTGATTTGCTTCTTGTATTCACACTTATGACCACGGGTCATAGTGCGGTGTTTGCAGCCATAATAGAAGAAATCCTTATATTTCGTGCCGTCCGGCTTGTGCTTGATGCTTTTGTTGCCGTACATTCCGGCTCCGCAAATAGGACATTTAAGTAATCCGGTCAGCAGGTGTACCTTGTTGTCTTTACCGTTGTTGACCTTTTCATACTTCTTCGCCTGAGCAAGAAGTTTTACTTGGGCTTCATGCCAGAGTCCTTCTGATACAATGGCTTCATGCAGACCGTCAACTAACAGATAATTTTCCTGCTCCACAAGTCGGTAATCATTGCGAGTTCCATGTACCTTTTCTGTTCTTCTCCTGCCGTAAGCAATTTTACCACAGTAAACGGGATTTTTCAAAATTCTGCGAATCAGGGCTGCATCAAACAGAGGATTTTTTCCATTCTGCCGCTGAATTTTGTTGATACCGTGATTGGCAAGGTATTTCGCAAGTCCGTTAGCTCCTATATCGGTATGCACATACTGGTCAAAGATAATGCGGATTGCCTCGGCTTCTTCCTCGTTGATATACAGCATACCTTTTTCCAATTTGTATCCGTAGGGAGCAAAACCACCGTTCCATTTACCCTCACGAGCTTTCTGGATTCTGCCTTCCATCGTCTGAACACGGATATTCTCACGCTCAATCTCGGCAACCGCAGAAAGCACGGAAATCATCAGCTTACCGGCATCTTTGGAAGAATCAATGCCATCCTCCACACAAATCAGATTGACATCGAAATCTTGCATCACCTGTAAGGTAGACAGCACATCTGCCGCATTTCTGCCAAAACGTGATAACTTGAACACCAGCACATAGGACACGCCATCTTTACCGGACTTGATATCCTCCATCATGCGGTTAAATTCCAATCTGCCCTCAATGGACTTTCCCGATTTACCGGCATCCTCATATTCACCGACGATTTCAAAATCGTTGAACTCAGCATAGGCTTTCATTCTTGATTTCTGAGCATCCAAGGAGTAACCGTCTACCTGAACGGCAGTAGATACTCTCGTATAAATATATACTTTTGTTTTTTCTTTCATATCGCCATCCTCATTTGTGCCACAGCCTGTGGCATAATTCAGCTTTCATCGTCTGTTATTTTTTGCCGTCAGTTTTCTGTTCCAACATCTTTATCGAATTTAAATAATCATTTTCCACGTCGCTGAGCGTTCTTGTCTTATATTTTCGATATTCTCCAGTCGCTTTATCAACAGCCTGCTTATGAGTAATGCTTCCATTTCCAATTAAAAGCTGCTCTCCACTCATGGTAAGAATGCGATCCAGATGCTCTGCCCAGTCCTGCATCGTCATTGCCTGTTCACGCTCTGCCTGACGTTCCGCAAAATCCAGATACCCGGATACAAGTTGTCCCATAGCACGAAGCTCTTTCTCATTCAGATAGTTTTTCGCAACAATCGCTTCTTTGAGTGTCGGCTGATTACCGGCAAAGGTGGTAAGTCCCATGAACTCTTTTTCCGCATCCGCTCTTGTATAAATCACTTCTGCCGCAGTCTGTCCGTGAATGGCATAATGAATTTTATTCTGAACCTTTTTGAAAAAACGGATAGAGATTTCCGCTTTCGGGTCGTAGTCAATGCTGGTGGCATAGATTTCAAGCACCTGACGATAAAACACCTTTTCCGATGCACGGATGTCTCTGATTCTTTCAAGCAGTTCCTTGAAATATCCACCGCCGCCCAGATTTTTCAATCGTTCATCATCCAAAGCAAAACCTTTTTTCATGTATTCTTTGAGAATGTTAGTTGCCCAGATTCTGAACTGTGTGCCACGCTTGGATTTTACACGATAGCCGACAGAAATGATAACATCAAGATTATAGTAGTCAACCTGATAGGTTTTTCCATCTGCCGCAGTTGTTGCAAAATTTGCAACAACTGACTCTCGCTGCAGCTCGCCTTCGGAAAATACATTTTTTATATGTCTTGAAATAGTAGATTTATCTCTCTGGAACAACTCTGCCATCTGGTCAATGGATAACCACACGGTATCCTCATCAAATGTGGTTTCAATTTTTGTCAATCCATCTTCTGTTGTGTAAATAATCATATTGGATTTTTGATTCATATCATCATAATTGTTCACCGGAACACCTCATTTCTAATTGTGCAACGGGGTATTGCGCTTTTATTCTATGTAGCTCTATGCGTTGAGAACAGTAGCTCTCGCATAGAGTTTGGACACTTATTCCACGACTATTATATCATTGCTTTTCCATCAATTCAATAGTGTCACTGGGTTCTTCAGATGTGTTTTCTTCCTCCAAACAAGACGGCGGCTCTGGAAGATTATCAATATCCAGAACCGCCGCATATTTTTCTATTAAATTTGCAAGTAAATCGGCAAAACCATTCCATTTATCTGTCAATAGTGCTCTCCTTTCTTTTTCGTCCACGTTCCTGCGGAATGTCCTGTTTCTCTTTTCCTCTGGTCAAAACGGCATTAAGAAAAGCCCGTACCCTTTCAGGTGCGAGCTTGACAGCATCCAGATACGGCTGAGCCTGTTCCAGAAGTTTCTCATATCGTTTTTTCCATACCCCAGCATCTTTCTTGGCTGTTTCATATTTCTGCTGGTATTTTAATTTCTCCGCTTTTTCAGCAAAGCTGCTGACAGCATAATTTTTGAGAGTACGGCATTCATCGGGTGTCAAGACGATGTTCCCGGTAAAAGATTTCTTACCCATCGACTCCAGCTCCTGAACCGTCACCGCTATTCCGGTTGCCGCCTTAGTCTGTGCTTGCAGGGATTTAAGCTCCTGCTTTTTCTTCTCCGCAGCCTGTGTAGTATCGTCAAGCTGTGCTTCTTTCTGGTTCAGTTCCGCCGTCACAGCTTCCAGTCGCTGCTTTTCCTTTGCCACCTTAAACTGGGTCACAGTCAGATGTTCCTCGGTGCTGTCACGCTCTCCACGTTCCACATCGGTATATCCGGCAGCTCTCATGTGCTGAAAAAAATCATCCTGTAAAACAGAATAGGATTTTCGGAGAACAGGCTTACCATTGACTTGCAGAATTGGTTTTCCATCTTTGTCCACAGCAGGTTTGGACAGCCACTTTTTACTGCGGCTGACCTGCATAATGGTTTCCTTTACCGTTCCTCTGAGAGCTTCATCCTTGCAGCGTTTCGACCACAAAATCTGTTTCTCCACCACAGGGACATAGACCACATGAAGATGATAATGGAACACGTCCTTGCCAAGTGCTTCGGACATCGCCCGGTTAATCTCGTCAGCGTGCATGACTGCCGAGAGGATATACTGTTCACCGCCAACAATCTCCACAGCGGATTTATAGGCTTCCTCATAAAACTGTCTGGCGTATTCATAACCGCCGTGATTGTCGAAGTACGCAGAGTTCACATCAAAGACCATTTCGTTGAAATGGACGGCATCCGCCTTCAGACCTCTGGTGGAAATGATGTTGTCAGCTTTCATCTGCTCAAACATTTCAGCGTAGCTCCCGGTAGGTTCTTTGAAGTGTACGTTGAGGGAACTTCTTTCCGGGATAATATCTTCGTTACTGTATATTTCTTTTTCACGCTCATTGTGTGCCTGTGCATCTCCGATGTCATTATCTGTGACATCCATATTTCTTGCACAGGTACGGTCAACTCCGTCATTTCTTGCCATATTTTTCCTTCCTTTCTTTGGGATTTGCAGACAGGTAGCTTTGGAAAGGCACTTCTGCGGAAGTGTAATAACCCACTATGACACTTTCATCCATACTGGCTGCAAAGTGCCGTGGGCTCTCCCGAGGGGCTCTCCGAGGGTAATGCGGTCGCTGCGGCGACCTCTGCCGAACATCAGAAAGTTGTCTGCTCCTCTTTCCAATGTCCGGCACGGACGGCTGCTGTTTTGCGAAACCGCCCCGTCCGTTGACAGAAAAAAGACTGACTTTTTCCTGTCATTTGGGTACGTCACGAAGGTTTTATACAGGAGTGATTTACGCTCGTACGCTGTGTACGTACGTACCAAAAAATCAATCCCGCCATTCCTCCGGTACGTACGTACACGGCGAAACGTCGTAAAACCCATTTATATTCGGACGGGCTACGGCTTCAATTCCCATGAATCCCCACACCCTGCGCCCGGCAGAGTTTGTGATTTTGTTGGTGTGTTCCAGATTGTAGCGACTTAAATTTGCCACCACACTGTCACTAAAGCTGCGGGATTTCAGGGGCGGCAGAGAATTTTCCTCACACCACATCCGATAAATTTCGTACAGCTCCTTGGAGCTGATGGAAGCATCCGCTTTCAGCCGGATATAGCCCTCAGACTCCATGAAGTCGAAAATATTGTTGTTGTCACGCTTGACGGACTCTCGGTTGGTTTTGGTGCGCTCACTTTCCGTGAATTTGAAATTGTTGGCAACCAGACGCTGCAATCCCTCAAACGCCCAGAGGAAAATGCCCTCCACCTCAGCTTTCATCTTCTGGGCGAGGTCAGGGTCATCCATTCTTCCGGCAGGCTTTTCCTTTGTGGTCAGCACAAGCTGTCTGCGGTAGAAACCGTCACTTCGGTCATACAATGCCTGTAAATCTCCATTGGAGAAAGCCAGCAGACGGGCGAACATCCAGCCCTGATAGCTCTGTTTGCCCTTGCGCTCCAAATCCATTTTCCCTTGAGCTGTCACAATGGATTTCACATAATTGGTCTGGCGCAAGGCTTCCATTCGCATATCATCATCCACGCATAGGAGGATATGCTCCAGATCGGCACGGGCAAATCGGTTCTCAGAGATTTTACCAATGCTTCCGTCCTTCATGGAACTGCCCAGCATTTGCCCCAGCACCGCACCGATTTGGGATTTACCCTCGCCGCCATTGCCCTTAATGACCATCATCCTCTGTCCTTTATTGGAGGGAATCAGGCAATAGCCGATAAATTCCTGCAAGGTAGGGATGTCCTCCGGGTAAAGCAGACCATTCAGAAAGGAAAGCCACAGCACAGGTTTCGGAGTATCCGGGCGATAGAAAACCGGGAGCCTGTTTCTCACAATATCCGGCTTCCCCTCTGTAAAAGTGCCGTCCAGCATGAGCGTACCGTTTGCCAGATGAATCCTGTCCTGCTCCGGCGGGAAGTCCTCCACATGAGCCGCCAGCTTCATAATCTCAATGATGTTGCTGATTTTGCGGGGAATGTTGTTCACGGCACAATATTTCAATTCTTCAAAGATTTCGCCACGAAGCGGCAGGTCGTCCGTCACTCGACCATCAGGTGTGAAAAAAGCTCCGTTTGCAAAGATAATCTGACGGGTTCTCAGAAAATCTTCACAAAACAGAGCTTCATTGATACTCTTGCCGTCAAACCACATCGGCACATTCATCTCAAGCAATTTCCTGTTCTCTGACATGGCAGCGCACCTCCTTTTTCTGCTCGTCCAGTCGTGTTTGCATTCTTGCAATCGTTCCGTCTGTCAAAAGTTCCTTGACGGTATCAGTCCTTTCTTCCTGATCGCTCATAAGGAGCAAATCGTTCAGATACTCCACATATTCCAGCTTGTGGCAAGCTTCCACGAACCTCTCATCCGGCTCGTCCTCCGGTGCTTCGGGAGCATATCGCTCTTTCCAGTCCTCCAAAAGATGAAGATACCCGGACAGCACATTCATGCAGAAAAGCTCGTCCTGTTTCGACTGATTCACACGGGGACGGTACTTCTTTACCTGTGCCACCACGGACGGCGGCCTGTCCAGTCCGAAATCCGCAGCCAGTCTCTGCGCTGCTTCATAGGCAGACAGGTCAAGCAGCCTTGCCACAAAGTCAATCACATCTCCCTTGGCACCGCAGCCGAAGCAATAGAAGTAATCCTCGTTCAGCTTCAAGCTGGGGTGTCTGTCATCGTGGAAAGGGCAGCAAATCATCCCGGAGCGATTGATTTTCAGCCCGTAGTGTTCGGCGGCTTGCCTAACCGTGACCGCCGCCTTGACTGTTTCAAAAATGTTCATTTGCATAACCTCCTTGATTTTTCTCGATGATTTTTTCATCTGCCTGAATATACGCAGAAAAACGCTTTCAACCGAAAAATCAGGCACTTCCGCAAGCAAAGCAAAAAGCCGCCCCGAAAACTTGAAAAAATGCAAGTTTCGAGACGGCAGTGTTCACACAAAGTTGGTTGATATTGTTCCGTAAATAGAATATAATTGAAGTTAATATGAATCAGGAGGGATGATACAGAAATGAAATACCTGTCTACATTTGAAGTTGCCGAGAAATGGGGTATCTCTCCCCGAAGAGTTGGTATCCTCTGCAACAATGACCGCATACCGGGCGCACAGCGGGCAGGAAGCCGCTGGATCATCCCGGAGGACGCTGAAAAGCCGACAGATGCCCGCATTAAAAGCGGAAAATATATCAAACAGAAAACAGACAGAGGGGAGGAAGCATAATGGCTGATACTTATTTACCCGCCGATGTTCGGAAAAGAATCGTTGATGTAATGAGAGAACGCAAGATGACCCAGCGAGAACTGGCACTTCGGATTGATGTGAATGAAAGCACCATCAGCCGCTTCCTTAGCGGAAAGACCGAAAAGCTGAGCGAAGAAAGCGTTATCCGCATCGCCAGAGTGTTCAATGTGTCCACGGACTTTATCTTGGGTACGACCGTAATCCCGGATAAAAAGAACTACGATATTTCAGAACTGGGATTATCTGTTGAAGCTGCAAAGAATCTTTATACCGGAAAGGTCAACAATGATGTAGTCAACCGTCTGCTGGAAAATCCCCGCTTTGCCATGGTTACTTATATGATTGCACAGTATATGGATGATACCCTTGCAAGAGGATATGCCGCACAAAACCAGATGTTTGCTACCGTTGGCTCTCTGCTGTTGGGACAGAACCAAGCTCCCGAAGCAGTACAGGCAGCCCGAACCGCTAATGCCATGAAAATTCCCGCTTATCAGGCAGACCAGACCACGATTCAAAACACCTTTATGACGGTGGTTAAGGAAATCAAGAAAGAAGCAGGCAGCGATTTGGTCGCAGCCAAGGCAATCAGCAAGGAAGCCACCGAAAAGATGTTTGCCGAGCTGACCAAGGGGCAGGATATGCAGAATCCGACCATCACGCCGGAAGCAGTTGTTGATGCTATTACAGGCAGCATTTCCGGTGTCGATGGAGTCAATCAGGAAGCTCTGGACAACTTTAACAAAGCCTTGCTGGGGCTGATGCAGACGATGGTGCTGCCGGAAGATGATGGACAAGATAACTAACGAGCAGCTCTGTATTGCGGCGCAGAGCGGTGACAAATGGGCAGAAAACGCCCTTGTAGAGAACAATCTGCGGTTTATCCGAAAGACGGCATACGAGATATGGAGCGCACAGCGGGAGCTGAACGTTGCCCTCGGCATTGAACTGAACGATTTGGTGCAGGAGGGTTCATTGGGGCTTCTGGGCTGCATAAGCAGCTTTCAACCCGACTACGGGAACAAGTTTTTGACCTATGCTGCCCCGGCTATTCATAATGCCATGCTGGACTACATCCGCAGGCTGAATCCTACCTTTGAAGCCAAAAATCTGGACTGTATCATTCGTCTGGATGAGGTCAAAAAGGGCGAGAATAAGGGACAACATGAATTTATAGCAGATTCCAGAGTACAGAACCCAGAGCAGATTTTCATTGCAAAGGAAACCCACGAAGAAATCCATACGGCTCTGGAAATGATTGATGAGCGAGAGAAAGCCTATCTCTGGTATCGCTTTGGCTTTGAGGACGATGTCCTCCATCCTCTGAGCGAAACGGCGAAGCACTTCCATCTGTCAGAGAGCAGAGCAAAGTCCACGGAGAAATTGGCTCTGGATAACTTCTGGCTGGAACTGCCTTGGTGGTACTAAATATTCAAAGAAAGGGACATGTAATCATGGAAAAATATAAAATACTCATCATCGAAGATGACCCAATCATTCAAACTGAATTACAAGTTCTGTTAAACGGAAACGGATATGAGGCATCCGCAGTTACTGACTTTACATCAGTTATTCTCACCCCCTTTCTCGTTGGAAAGTTGGTGGTGCTTCCCCCTTTTCGCGGGGCAATACTGCCTTTTGAAAAAAACGCCGAAGATTTTCGGATTTTTTTCAAAAAATTTTTTGAGCAGCAAAATACGCCTGTCCGAAAAGCCCGGACA
>OLBV01000152.1_pt1 | contig 16319 bp, 18 predicted proteins | sample 1607751 | NCBI WGS metagenome assembly OLBV01 (sample SAMN02674693, study PRJEB24791) | human gut metagenome, SKBSTL018 | isolation source: stool | host: Homo sapiens | place: USA | reverse complement strand
TATTACAGACAACGCCCCTCAAGGGGCCTCGAACGGTTCGGCCAACTGCATTGCCGACTCGTGGCAGGCCCCTTAAGGGGCGTTTTACTTATGCCTTGGTATTCTTGCTACCCGTAAACGGGTCAATAAACTCTTTCAGGCTCATTTGATCCGCTATCTGATCTTCGTCAAGCTGATGCTTGATGTACTCCGCAATTTGCTTCTTATTTCACCCTACTGTGTCAACATAGTATAATGGCATCCAAGGAGGAGTAAAGCATGATGGTCGGCAAAGTGGTCAAATACAAGCTGAAAGGGGCTGTTGCACAAGCTCCAACAAAAAGACCAGAGCTATTTAGCCGAAAGGCTTTACAACTCTGGTCTTTTGCTTTAACGTTGGTAACTCTGAAAATGAGCTGAGGTCGGCACTTATTTATTTGTTAAGTTGGTCCAAAACTGGCTGCACAACGGCCATCTTTTCTTCAACCCAGGTGTTCCAGTTGTCTTCAAGCTCCCCGTCCTTGAGGATAAGTTTTGCATACTCATCGCCCAAATCCATTGTTGCCTGCGATTTTTCGCGTGAACTCAAAAACTCATATTCGTATTCTCTAGGCAGAAGCGTTGTTGTGTCACTTAATTCTTCGCGAAGTTTGTAGAAACCACGTACGGTATCCTGAATTTCATGACTGTAGTTAGGGCTTACCAGACTAAAGTCATCTGGTAAAATCAACCCGCCAAAAGAGGATTCCTTAGAAGGGTACTTACCGCCAAGCACACTTGTCGCACTTCCCTGGATGGAAGGATCAAGCAGAGAAACATAATTTCCATTTTCATCGAGCTTCCAATCGATTCCTTCAAAGCCCATATTCATGAAGTTCTGTCCTTCCTCTGTGCAGGTGTAGTCCAGAATATCCATTGCGCGTTCGAACTTTTCCTGGCTGATTGTCGGGCTGAACATAACTTGTCCCCAATAGTTGGAGTCTTCACGATAATGATACATACCATCATCGCCCACGAGCTGTGCGAGGTGGAGTACTTTGTCCGGATCCAGCCCCTGCTCAGCAAGACCATTTCGGATATAGGTAATCATGATTGCGTGACCGTCTTCCAGGGTCAGACCGGATGTTCCCTGAACGTAAAATTTCTGAGCACCCTGATAACGTGTATAGCTATAGAACTCAGAATCGAGAATACCTTCCTGGTAAAGATCCTGATACTTTTTCAATGCATCCAATGTGCGAGTGTCAGCAGGTGCCCACTGGAACTGGCCGTTTTCATCCTTGTAGTAACCATCTCCGATATTGCATGCTTCGGAGAATGTGGTTGTGGGATACAGCTTTACCATATCATAGGGCCGAATACTCATACCTACCAGATTATCGCCTACATTGCCAGGATCTTTTTCCAGGAATGTTTTGGCAATTTCTTCGAGTTCGTCCGGAGTATAGGTATCTTTCAGTTCCAGACCGCAAGCTTCCATCCAATCTTTGCGCAAATAGATCAGGGCGTGATAGCTAAGACGTTCACTAGGACGATTCAGAGAGAAAACCGGGCGATACAGAAAGTAAGTACCGCCGAGTTGTTCCTCGGCCATAGCGGCAGCAGGGACGTTTTCCTGCGTCTTAGCAACATTAGGCCACCGCTCTTTCCAGTCATCGGGCAGACGGTAAATGGCCTCTTGATTAGCATAGTTTTCTAACTCACCAAATTCAAACTGAGCATTAGCAACATCGGGCATATCGCCGGAGTTAATCCAGATGCGCAAACGCTCATCCCAATCGGAAGGATCCATTGTAACAGCGATAATATCAAAATCCACATTGAACTTATCCAACCAGAAACGGCCCCAATCGTCTGCAGAATAGTCTGCACCGGATTTGATTCCCGCCTGGAGCCAACTCAGAGTAAGATGTTCGTCATAGGTGTCATCCGATGCGGATGAAGCAGTTGAATTTGTGGTTTCAGAACCACTTGTGGTTTCAGAACCACTTTTCCCGCAGGCTGCAAGACTCAAAATGAGAGTAGCGCAGAGAAAAAGTGTACCCAACCGTTTGAACTTTTTCATATTGATTTCTCCTTTTCAATTGGTTTCATTTTTACGCCTTGATCGCTCCGACCATGACGCCTTTTGCAAAATGTTTCTGCAAGAAGGGAAATACGCACATGATGGGCAAAGAGGTCAACATGACCGCTCCCATCTTGATTCCCATATCGAAGTTTCGCACAGCTGCTTGTGCGGAGCTGGTGTTGCTTGAAATATTGGATTCCATCACAATGGAACGCAGAACTACCTGAAGCGGAATAATACTATTGTCATGAATGAAAATCAGCGCATTGTACCACTCGTTCCACCGGTCAACCATATAGAACAATGTAAGTGTTGCAAGAATCGGTTTGGAAATGGGAAGAATAATGGAGAAAAGAATTTTCCATTCACCTGCTCCGTCCAGTTGCGCGGATTCAATCAGTGCTTCCGGCAACGAACAGAAATAATTACGTGCAAGCACAAAATAAAATACATTGATGCCGCTCGCCAATATGACAGACCAAATTGTATTCGTTAGATGAAGTTCGCGCATTTGCAGGTACAAGGGAAGAATGCCGCCATTAAACAGCATTGTGAACAGAATAGCTCCCAAAATAAGCCGCTTGCCTGGGTAATTTTTTCGGCTTGTGCCGTACGCAAGTGAGACTGTCAGAAACAAGTTGATCGGGAGTCCAAGAAGCAGAATTTTGAGAGATGTCAGATAGCCGATGGAAATGCGCTTATCTCTAAGAAGATTGATATAATTGTTCAGTGTAGGTTTACGCGGTATCAAAAGAAGCGGCGTATTGAGATATTCCCTCTGCGTAGAAAACGAGATCGCAATCGTATTAATGAAAGGCACAACTACCGCCAAAACAAGGAGAAACAGAAATCCGGCAATCAAAAAATCTGCCGTGGTAGCTTTTCGATTTCTCATAATATCATTCCTCCTTTTTTAGCCGAACAGGCCACTTCCGCCAAATTTCTTTGCACCGCGATCGGCAGCAATCAGGAAAATGCAGTTGACCACAGAACGGAACAAGCTAATTGCCATGGAAAAGCCAAAATCGGGAACGGAACCAAAAGTAATGCGATAAATGTACATATCAAGAATCTCGCAGATGTCTTCTACGGCCGGATTGGATAGATTGAAAATCTGGTCGAATCCTCCCGTCATCAGATTTCCAATGGAAAGAACCAGCATAACAAGAACTGTCGGTTTCAAATTAGGGAGAGTCACTCGAATAAGAGTTTGCCATCGGTTGGCTCCGTCCAATTCGGCGGCTTCATATTGATCCACGTCAATTCCAGACAGTGCAGCGAGATAAATGATCGCACTCCAACCAGCAGACTTCCAACTATCTGTCAGATAAAGCAACGGTATAAACAGTGTGCTGTTTCCCAGAAAATTCGTCTTATCGAGGTTTAGCATGGCCAGAAGACTATTTACCATTCCATCGAGAGACAGAACATTTGTTACAATGCTTGCTACAATGACCCAGGACAGAAAATAGGGAAAGGTAAAAATTGTTTGAGCAATTTTGTTGAACCGTTTCCACTTGCACTCATTGATCAGAAGTGCAAGGATAATGGGGACCGGAAACTGAAAAAGAAGGCGGCCGACATTAATTGTCAAGGTTGTCCAGACTGAACGGAAAAAAGCCGCATCTTTAAACACATAAGCAAAGTTTTCAAACCCGCACCAAGGGCTACCCCAAATTCCACCGCGTGCGCTATATGTTTTGAATGCAAGCAGCAAACCGGACATCGGCCCATATGCGAAGAGAATGAACCAGATGATGCCGGGAAGCATCAGACTATAGCAGGCGCGATTTTTCCAGATGCTCCGCCCGAGATGACGGGCAGATGCTACGAATTTCCCTTTCATCTCAAACCTCTCAATACTCAGGTTGTTTCAGAGTTGTGTTTCCTTCGAATTCCAACTCATGAGACAGTTCAACTACCATTCGCATTTCGTTGGCGCTGTGCATCAGAGCACCATGAACAACAACATTTTCAAAGCGAATATGGCGCGGACGATGCATTTCGTTATGCATTTCAAAGCCTCGGATGATCGAAACCGGGAAAATACTGCCCCCCACGGTGATGTTGCGGAAAGTTACATCCTGTACGTCGCCGCGAACACGGTCAAGCGAATATTTGGAATCAAGGATTTTAATATCCACAAATTTTTCCTGGGCATCTTCGATTCGAATATTTTCATACAGAATATTGTGAACATTAGCGCGATCCGCATTGTGTATCGTCAAAACACCTCCGGATTGATTCCCCTCATATTCGCAATGAATGATGTCACAGTCGGAAAAAACAATATCAGAGACTTCGTTGCAACGTAATTCGTAGCCGATCTCCAACGCATTACCAGGTTCGGCGTTCCAAAGCGTACAGCCGTGTACATGTACATTCTTCACATTGCAGCAAGCCGCCGGACTGGGAAGCGGACAGGCCTTAATGCAAATGCAGTCGTCACATGCTCGGATAAAACAATTCTCGATCGTTACGTTTTCACACCCAACGATATCAATTCCGTCACCTGTAACCAAGCGGGACAAAATGTTGACGTCGCAAATGGAAACATTCCTGCATGCACCGGGGACAAGGTTCCAAACGCCGCTGTCTACAATAGTGATGCCTTGGATGCGGATATCATCGCCCAGGGTAAAGGCTGCCAACAGGCTTCCCCCATTTTCGTCTGGTTTATGCCATACAGAGCCGTATAGTATACCGTTCCCGAGCACAGAAACGCAATCCGCTTTGTAGGAGAAAATCCGTCCGCATACAATACTTCCTTCTTCCAGATAGGCGCATTCTCCGCTTTTCAGCTCTAATGATCCAACGTTATACACATGGCCTTTTCGAAAGAAGTAAGCGGGTGCCGGATCCGGAGGCGCTACATAGTTCGTAGTCAAAATGAAAAGCGGCGTCTTCAGATTGCCGTCCAATTCCACACTTATTTTGACAGGACCGGGTAAGGTAAAGCGGATAACATCTTCTTTACGCTCGAAAGAAATGCCAACAGATAACGGGCGAATAACCACATCTTTAAATGCAGTGGAGACATGGATCTCAACCGGAAAATGTTCAGAATTCTTCCGAACTACAACGGCATAGTCAAAAGAATCTGTGTGATATACGGTCTGTCGGCGGCCATCACACCAAAGTTCATAACGATCTGAATGAGGAATCTCGGCTTCACTGTGAATCTCATATAGAGGATTTTCAGGAAAAAGAGGATGCGGATTGAATTTAGGCATACGTTATCACCTCCTGTGGATTAAAAATCTTGTGTTAGGGCCGAACGGCAGTGCCGTCCGGAAGACGTGCCAACATCCAGTTCCATGATACGCCGGTATTTTTACACGGATAGCGGGCCGCCAGTTCTTCGTTGATATCCACACCAATTCCGGGTTTATCGTTCAAGTACAGATATCCGTCACGCCGTTCGGGCATTCCTGGGAAGATTTCCTGCATAAGCCTTCCGTTGAGAGTTGGATAAAGCCCAGACAAGCCATCCGTCCACTCTTGAACGCCAAGATTTGGACAAGAGATGTCAAGATGTGCATTAACGGCGTGCCCGATCGGTGTCATGTCGATCGGGCCGTGCCAGGCGGTTCTAACGCCATAAGCATCACAAAATGCGATTACTTTTCGAGCGGGCGTGATACCTCCTATTTGACTGACATGGATCCGAATATAATCAATCAGATGCTCTTGGACAAGGTGTTTCCATTCCTGAGGATTGTTGAATAATTCCCCCATTGCCAGTGGTGTTGCACACTGCTGGCGTAAAATGCGGAACCAGTCCGACTGTTCCGGAGGTAAAGCGTCTTCCAGGAAAAGAAGATGGTATGGTTCAAGCTCTTTGGCAAAGTTCACTGCATCGATAGGCGAGAGCCTCTCATGTGTGTCATGACAGAACTCCAGTTCTCCGCCGTATTTTACATGCAATATTTCCATCAGGTTAAGTACGTTTCGAATATAGGATTTGGGGTCAAAGTAAGCTCCCGGGGGAGAGTTCTCGGGGCGATGCATAGAGGGATTTTTTCCGCCATATCCCCCGACCTGAACGCGGATTTTCCGATATCCGAGTTCCTTCAGGGCTGCAACACGTTCCAGTACGACATCGACGGAATCGCCTTCGGCGTGTGTATAGCACGGAATAGCAGCGCGGCACTTCCCACCGAACAGCTGGTATAACGGCATTCCCGCCATCTTCCCTTTGATATCCCACAATGCCATATCAACGCCGGACAATGCGTTGTTCAAGACCGGCCCGTTGCGCCAGTAACTCATGCCCATCACAGATTGCCAGATATCTTCAATATTCGACGGATCTTTTCCGATTAGAAACGGTCTTAGATAATCATTGATGACCGTCACTACGGCTGAATATCGATGTGCAAATGTCGCACATCCGACTCCATAAAGTTCAGGCTCATTTGTCTCGATCTTAACGGCAACAAGATTGATTCCTTCCGGGGCCGTGCAGATTGCCCGGACATCACGAATTTCAATGCTCATGTTTCACTGGTTCTCCTTTTTTGTTGCTCCCCAGGAATGACCTCTCTGTTCCGGCATACCGGGAAGAATCAGGCCGCCATCCACACGCAGGATTTCTCCTGTAATGTAAGAGGCTTGGTCGGACGCCAGAAATGCGACAGCATTTGCAATATCTTCAGGAGTTCCTGAACGTCCCAGAGGAATACGTGTGCCAAGTTCGTCCCAAAAGTCCACAGGGATAATACTCAGCTTCTGAAGATATTCTTTACTGCGCACTGCAATGGCTCCAGGCGCTACGCAGTTAACGCGGATGCCATAAGGGGCAAGATCCAGTGCCGCTGACTGAGAAGCTCGATTCAACGCAGCCTTAACTCCGCCGTATACTGCGTCACAAGGATATGCACGTTCCGCACGAGTAGATGTAATATTAATAATGCTACCGGAGATTTTCGCACGAACCATCTGAGTGGCAGCAGCCTGCATACAGAACAAATAATTTTTCAAGTCGAGATTGATCAGTTCATCTACAGTTTCCGGAGTCATATCCAGAATACTTTCCATACGAGTGCGCCCGGCATTGTTCACAAGAACGCAAGGAACTCCCATTTCTTCGGAAACCTGGTTGACAAATTTGGCTCCAGCACCATCTTTGCGCATATCCACACAATACATTGCACAGCGCTGCGCTGTGGTACTTTGAATTTCAGCACAGAGTTCCTCAGCTCTCTGAGTCGCAGAGAAAAAGGAAAAAGCAATATCGTATCCTTCCTTTGCCAATTTTAGCGCGATTCCGCGCCCGATTCCTTGGCTGGCTCCTGTTACAATTGCAATTTTGTTCACGAATTGTCACATCTCCTTTGCTTAATTTATTTGCGGTTAGATTCCTCACATGAGTAGAATTGCTGCTGCTCCAGGTGCTTCCAACTTAACTCTGGCGGGAAATTGTACGGTGCCGTCCCTTCCCACAGTGAAGATACTCACACCTCCGCCGAGCTGATTGGCGATAAACAGCTGTGAAGAAGATTCATCAAGAAGAAAATACCGCGGAAATCTGCCGCCGCTCGAACATCGTCCGCAGAACGTAAGCTCCGAACCGTCGGCACCAAGTGAATACCATGCGATTTCATCGGTTCCGCGGACACATGTGTACAACATATTGTACTGTTCGGATACCTGAAGATGTGCAGTAAGGATCGTGGGACCCTTGCACTCAGTAGTGCTTATACAAGAAACAACGGAAGCAACGCCGTTTTCATTAAAACAAAGCGTGAAAATTTGATTACTCAGTTCGGCGCTGATGTACATGAATCTGGAATTTGGATGAAAATCCATGTGACGGGGCCCACTGCCGCCAGGTAATTGGATATATGGCTGTTCGATATGCTTGTTCAGACGCCCGTCCTTTTGAATGTCAAACCGATATAGACGGTCGCCTCCAAGATCTGCGGCAAATAGTTCCCGTCCGTTGGGCGATAATCGGCAAGAGTGAATGTGAGAAGCGCTTTGCCGGGATTTTACCGGTCCACCCCCATGAAAATACAATGTTTGAATAACTTCCAAATGACCGTTGTTATCTGATACAACGGTGAGTGTACCAGAGTCATAATTTGAAATGTAGATTTTATGTTCTGGCGAAACACAAAGATGGCAGCTGCCTTGCGCTTCAAATGCTACTTGTTCAGCAAAATAAAAACTTTTGCCGTCTGGAATAAAATGTGTTAATAGCCCCTGAGGACCCTCGTCCAAAGCATAAAATCCACCGTATCCGTCTGCGCAAAGAAAAGACGGATTATGTACGGAAAGAACAGTGTTCGCAAATGGCTCAGCGCCTTCAGTACTGTTGAACAGTGCAATACCGGATCCGGGATCAGCAGGCAACCAAGCCGGGAATTCAGTGTATTCTCCAATCAGCAACACAATCAGCACCTCGGATATCATCACTTAAACATCACTTAAACATCACAATTATATTTTATCATTATTTTATGCGTAGTCAATTAGAAAATGTAATCAAAAAGCGAGAAAATACTTGTGCAAAGTGACACTATGCATTCTTTGCATCGGATGCATTGACCTTTTCAACAGAACATGATATGATAATAAAAAATAATGTTTGATTGTGATCGAGGTGATGTTTGATGCTCGCGTATCAGAGAGTCTACAAACAAATTCTTCAGGCCTTAAAGGATAATACATATCCAATCGGGTCTCTTCTTCCCGCAGAGCCGGAATTGGAGAAGATATACGGCGTTAGCCGTACAACAGTGCGACGTGCGATCGCGCAGTTGGCTGAAGAAGGATATGTTAAAGTAAAACAGGGGCATGGGACCATCGTTTTGAAGAGCATCTATCCGACAGATGCATTCGAGTATTCCAGATTGCATCATTTCGAAGACATTCTTTCAATTCGTCACGTAAATATTCCCAATCCAGAACAAATGAGCGCTCGGGGAATGTATATTGATTCGGTTGCGTCAGATGAGACCATTTCTCAAGTTCTTGAAATCCCGGTGGGAACAATGGTATACCGGATCCAACGCATTTTTTACAGTGGAGATAATCCACTGATGTTTTTGAACAACTATCTGAGAATGGACTTTTTCCCGAATCTCGACCGTTGGACAGAGCAATTTTGGGATTTATACCCGTTTTTGGTTCAGCATTATAACATTCAGTATCAGGGATGTTCCGAATATATTTCTGCCGTATCCGCGGATTTGGTGGATGCGCAGATTCTCCATATCAATCCAGGTGTGCCCTTGTTAAACAGTAGAAGAATCGCAAGATGCAATCTTGGACCGCTTGAATATGCTGTTCTTAGAATTCGCACAGATGTTATGGAACTGTGTATTACTATGGGGCCTAATTTGGAATCGAACTCTTTGAATTATAGCAATTTTCAAAATTAAAGCGCATATCCGCAGAAGCAGAACCAGCCGGAACAATCAGAGACAGTAACAGCGTGGAAAGCATTCTGAATCGCATTTGGAAGAGCATCCAGGGTCCTCGCCTTGAATTTACGAAGGAAAGCCTTCACCTTCGACCAAAGTTTTTCAATAGGATACGAAGATGCGCAATGTGGCAGGGCTTTCCACCACCGATGCGCAGAAATCCTCGGATATGTTCTCCAAGTGCCGCTACATGGATGAGCTGACCGGCGGGCGCAGCGTGGTGTTTGCCACCGGCACCCCGGTTTCCAACTCCATGACGGAGCTTTACACCATCCAACGCTATTTGCAGCATGACCGGCTGCAAGAGATGGGTATGGGCCACTTCGATTGCTGGGCAAGCCGCTTTGGTGAAACCACCACCGCGCTGGAGCTTGCCCCGGAAGGCTATACTTTTGTGGGAACCTCTGAAACGCTCCCTCGGCAAGAAACGCCGCGAAATCTCTAGAGACCAGATTGACCTGATTACAGAGGTTTATGCTGCGTTCGCTCCCGGCTCAAAGACACTCTACAGCGAAAAACGTAAATCAGACTGCAAAATTGAATGCCGTATCTTTGATCGCGAGGAGTTTATCGTCTCTATTTGCTTTGCTTCTTTTTTGAACCTGTTCCGTTCAGCATATAGCCGTTCCTGTTCTTCAAAGAGCTGCGCTTGCTCCGCTTGCAGTGTCTTCAAGCTCGGCAGCTTTTCATCGCCCTGCATAGCAAGAAGTGTCCTCCGCGCCGCCTCAAAGATCACAAGCTCTGTCTTATCCTTTTGTCCTGAATAGTTCTACGAAACAGGAGGTGCTTAGAATATGATGGGCATTGAAACAATGAAAAACGTCAGCTCGAAAACGGTTGACCGAAGCACACTCGTTCAGAGAAGCAGCGTCCGGCTTGATCCTGCGGCACCGCGAGAGGACAGGCTGAGGGAGTTCATCAAGCAGATCAGAAATCCTTATTGTTATCTGGACGGGAAGACAGTGGTGAAGATCAGCTTCGCCGAGACGGACACGACAATGAAAGATTGTCTGGAACACTATCTGAGAGGTCTTTGATTTATGAACAGTCTGAATCTTTTCACCCGGTTCTATGGACAAGCGATTGAGCCTGTGGTATAATAGAATCAACATTGGCGAGAAACGTCGTTACTACGATGTTTCTCGCTTTTTTTGTTACTAATGTGTTATTAGTTCAATATTTTCCTTTAATTCTTGTATGGTTTTATGGGTGTAGACACGTTCGCTGGTTCCTTTGGATTTATGTCCCATCATCAAATCAATGCACACTTTGTTTGCACCGGCAGAATCAAGCTGGGAACGGAAGGTGTGTCTGCATTCATGCGGTGCATCTACATCCACCTCTCAATGGCTGATGAAGATACCGACTATGGCAGCAAGGCGGAAAGTGACAGCATCGGCAACCAACGTATACGGGGCTTTTCCGGTTTGTCGTAATTATACCGTAAGGGCATAGCTGCGCCAGCCTTCTTCTGGCAAACGGCGTTCCCATGAAGCAGATTCAGGAATGGCTGGGGCACAGCGACTTTTCCACCACCGCCAATATTTACGTCCACCTCGATTACGCTTCCAAGCTCTCGTCTGCACAGGCAATGCTGGAGGGGCTGGGCTATGGCAATGCGTCAGCATGATGCCATACGCCCCAAAGACAGGGTGGACGGGCGATGTTCCGGCAGTCAAAACCACCGGCTGAGCCGGTGGCTTGAGTAAGCCCTAGAAGGGCATAATACTAGCAAAGCCCCTTAAGGGGCCACGAATGGGTCTGCCAACTGCATTCCTATCTCGTGGCAGGCCCCTCAAGGGGCCTTTTATTTACGCCTTGGTTCCCTTGCTACCCGTAAACGGGTCCGTGAATTCCTTAAGGCTTAACTGGTCTGCAATCTGGTCTTGTTCCAGCTGTCTCTTGATATACTCCTGGATTCTCTGCTTGTTTTTCCCAACAGTATCCACAAAATATCCTCTGGCCCAGAAATGCCGATTTCCATACTTGTACTTTAAATTCGCATGTCTGTCGAAAATCATGAGGCTGCTCTTTCCCTTGAGATATCCCATAACGTAAGAAATGCTGTACTTCGGCGAAAAACTTATCAGCATATGGATGTGGTCCGGGCAGGCTTCTGCTTCAATTATTTCAATATCCTTTTGCTCGCATAGTTTGCGAAGTATCTGACCAATATCTTTTTTTATTTGGCCATAAATCACCATTCTCCGATATTTCGGTGCAAACACTACATGGTATTGACATCTCCATGTCGTATGGCTTAAACTATCTACGTCTTTGTTATTTTTCATTTCAAAGATAAACCTCTCTGTTCCTAGAATGTGGTTGGCAAACCCACACTCTATTCTACAGAGAGGTTTCTCTTTGTCTAGGGCTAAAGCCGTTTTTATTCCACCAGCTTAGCTGGTGGTTGTCGCTCGCTCAAGCTACCCAACCACAAAAACAGCCTTCGGCAAATGCCGAAGGCTGTTTTTAAATAATTCAAAGCTCTATCACTTTACACTTATCAGTTCAGCTTCTTGCGGTTGATGAACAGGTAAGCGGCAGCGCCGCCCAGTGCGGCAACCAGAACGATGGCCAGACCTGCAACAGAGTTGCTGTTGGTGCTGGAAACGCCGGTCTGCGGGATGATCTTGCTGGAGTTATCAGCGGGGGTGTTGGACTTGGTAACATCCGGGGTGTTGGTCGGAGTATTGTCCGGGGTATTGGTTTCCTCAGTCGGGGTGTTTGCCGGAGTATTGGTCGGAGTGGTCTCCGGGATAACCGGGGTGGTCGGGGTCACGACCGGGGTAGCAGTCGGCTCGGTCGGGGTGGCAGTCGGCTCTGCCGGGGTAGCGGTCGGCTCTGCCGGAGTAGCAGTCGGCTCAACCGGAGTAGCGGTCGGCTCAACCGGAGTAGCAGTCGGCTCAACCGGGGTAGCAGTCGGCTCAACCGGAGTAGCGGTCGGCTCTACCGGGGTAGCGGTCGGCTCAACCGGCTTCGGAGCTTCCATAAAGATGGGGTACAGGTAGATACCGCCTACCAGGCTGCCAACCGGGAATGCACCAAGGCCGCTGGTGCCCAGTTCAGTAGCATCGGCGCCCAGGACAAAGTGCTCTTTGCCCCAAACGTCCCAGCCCTTGAACTCCCAGCCCTCGTTTGCGATAACGGTGGGCAGAGTGATCGGAGTCTCCTCAAACTCGGCACGGTTCAGATAATTCAGGGCAACATTGTCGGGATCGCTCTCGAAATGGCCCTTGGTGGTGTCCATAAAAATGGTAACATCCACCACGCGCACACAAGAAGCGCTGTCTTCGCTTGCAGCTTCGTCAGCGGTGTTGTCCTGTGTAGCCTCCTCCACTACTGCGGGTGCAGCAGCTTCCTCGGTGGTCTCGGTTTCTGCATACGCCGATACAGGCAGACAAACTGCCAAGGCAACAGCCGTAACCAGCGTAAGCAGACGCGAAAACCTGCTCGTCTTTTGCATAATTCTTACTCCCTTTCCAAAATTATATCCCAAACGCAAAGGTACGGATTGCTGTTGCCTTTGTGCCCAGAATTCAAATAAAAATTTTACGCCCCGGCCGGCCAGCGGGCTGGAAGCAGCGGGTCCGGATTGACGGTAACTTCATCCGCCGTCAGCGTTTCCCCGTCCCGCAGCGGGCGGGCCATAATTAGCAGGCGGGCATCCGACATTTCATAGGTACAGGTACACAATGTCAAAAGCCGTTCGTCTGCGCGGGCATAATCGCCCGTGGTATAAAACGCGCGCTTGGCCACTTCATCCAGGTATTCCTGCTCTGCCGCATCATCGGCAAAGTTCACATACTGGTTAAAGTGGAACACATCGCCATCGCTTTCGCGCGTGGTAATTGCATAAACTGCCACGATCTTGTAGTACTGGCCACCGTTCAGGCTGTCCAGCTCAATGACCGGGTGTTCCTGATAATATTCCGGTTCGCGGTAATTTTGCAGGCTGGAAAACCGCACCGTATCCCCCACGCCCATGTTGTGGCCGTACAGGATCAAATGGCGGCTTTGCTGGATATCGCACTCATAATCCAGGTATGGCAGGCCCAGGTCATCCCAGTTGCCATCCAGGTCGTGCTTTAAGTGTAGCTGTTGTCCCCTTCTCTTTGCATCACCGGCAGGTCAACATCGGTATCGTCGATCTTGATCCAGCCGATCACTTCGGGGTTACGCTCCAGCAGTGCGGTAAAATCCCGCGGTTCCGGGGTAACGGCGGGCTGCACGGTGGGGGCCGCGGTAACCTGCGGCTCCGGCGTCTGCTCTGGTTCTGCAGTCTGCACCACCGGCGGGCTCTCGCTCACCATCTTGCGCTGCTGCAGCCAGTTGGGCAGTTGCAGTGCCGCCATAGCAATCAACGCCGCCGCCATACCGGAGCAAAACACCCCTGCAAGAATGCGCGACTGCTGGCTCACAGAGCTGCCTCCACAAAGTAGGCATCGCCTTTGCTGCCATCGGTCTTGTATTCCTGATACGCAATGGTGCAGCTGGTGCTGCCATCGGGGATTTCAGCCATCAGCCAGTCGCTGCGCTCCTGGCCGGGGGTCAGCTCATAAGCATACGGCATCATGGTATCATCCACTGCGTTCAGGCAGGTGCCGTAATCGCTGTCGCCCTCGCCCCACTGGATTTGGAAATCCTGCAGGAACATCGTGTAGGTCTGGCTGCTGGTATTCTTGATGTTCAGGCGCATGCGCACCAGGCATTCGCCATCCGGGATATCAATGCCGGGGTAGCTTTCCACCAGGCTGACATCCGTAATGGAAAAGTCAAACAGTGCCGTGCTGACCGTTTCGCCTGCCGTATTGTTATGTGCGTTTGTTTTACCGCAGGCGGTCAGCAGCAATGCCATACCCAGCACAGCTGCAAGGCCCGGCGCTGCCAAAGTCCGTCTCATGCTATGTTCTCCTACTTTTCCGTGTTGCCATTGCACAAGTATTTAACATCTGTTCAACGTTAAAAACATAGAGCAATGTACAACTATCATATTATCACGCCGCGCTTGTTTTGTCAATCAAAAAAGCACGGTCTTCTGCAGTCTGTTTTGTCATTTTTGTTGTTGAGCTGATGTTGTGTAGGGGTAGTATAACTGCGCGGCGGCATGTTTTATGCATTGGCAGCGTTTCTCTGCGGCGGCCAGAGGGCTGGCTGTTCCACCGGTCGTTTTTCTGTTTGGTACACATGATACCTTGCTCTGTAGGGAGCTGTCTTGACCATTCCGGAGCTTTGGCACATCTTGCCGCAAGGTTTGTCTGCGGTGTCGGGGACGTTGCTCCCCTACTGTGGGGCAAGGTATATCACACATTTTTATTGTACGGTCGGGCCGCCTTCAATGGGGGGGCGGGTGACCCCGCCCTACCATACAAAAAGCTGCACAGCGTTTAGGCTGTGCAGCTTCATCAAAATTATCGTTTTGTCAGCAGGAGCTTATTCCGTACCTGAACTATCCTGCGTATCCCCACCGGTATCCCCGGTATCAGCTTCAGGTTCGCTCTGGGCATCGGTCTGGTCGTCCGCCGTGCTGTCCGGTTCAGCGGTGCCGTCGGCGGTATCACCTGTGGGATTGCCGGTATCGGCCACGGTGGAATCCAGGTTGTTCTGCACCAACTCCTGCGGGTCACCGGAATCGGTGGTCGGGGCTGCGGTCGAAGCAGACACTTCGGGCTGCATATCGCTTTCCTGCAATGCACTCAGATACCACTTACGGCCCTCGCCGCGGGTGAACACATAGTCCATATACTTGGTCGGCTCCGTGGGGGCGGTCAGGTTGATCTCGCCGCTGGAGCTATTGTTGATGGTGGGGATATAGCCAACCGTCACATAGGTCTTGCCGCTCTGGGTGGAAATCTTTTCCACTTCCGGGGTATACATAGCCACCATGCTGGTAACAGGAACCAGATAGCCCTGCTTTTCCTCGTCATAGGTATAATTGAACTCTTCGGTCTGGAAAGAGCCATCGGTGATCTTGTAATCCGGGCCAAGCAGGTTGGTCAGGTAGGTGTCAACTTCCAGTTTGGGCAGAATGATGGAGCCGGTTTCGCTGTCGCGCTCATAGTCGCTCAGGCCGTTATCCCGCTTTTGGATCTGGTACACGGCGCCCCAGATGGCAGCCTGTAAAAACTCCGACTGATCCACCTTGCTCACATCGTCAAACGGCATAGTGTCAAACATGACAAGACCGTACAGACGGTCGGCATAGCTCTGGCGGCGTTCGGTATCATCCAACGCGCTGCGCAGCACGCCAACCACCCAGCTTAATACGGTAAACAGACCAATGATAATCAATACGATTGCCACTGCACCCACGATCTGGCGTGAAAAGCGGCGGTTATTGCGCAGTTGTTCTTCTCTGGAAATTGCCATTCAAAAAAACCTCAAGATCAATCAAGTAAAATAATAATTAAAAAATAATAAAGAATAATGGTGGTATGCGCGCCGTGCGCGCATGATTAAAATAGGCTCCGCACGCCGGGTTAGGCTTGATTGCTTACCAAAAGCAGCGCCCAATTTTTATAAGCTGTGCCGCAGGCACGGCGATTCACCTTCATTATTATTTATTCTTTATTCACTATTCTTTGTTCTGCTGTCACAAACAGCAGAACTAGTATACCACAAACGCCGCCGCTTTGCAAAGCGGCGGCGGGGTGTTTTGCAGAATTTAACAAATGTGCGGCAGCATTACTTGTTTTTGTACATCTGCTCGTAATACTTCTGGTAGTTGCCGCTGGTCACGTGGTCCATCCACTCTTCGTGGGCCAGGTACCAGTCAATGGTCAGCACGATGCCCTTCTCGAACGGGGTTTCGGGGTACCAGCCCAGATCGTTCTTGATCTTGG
>OLBV01000131.1_pt1 | contig 17706 bp, 13 predicted proteins | sample 1607751 | NCBI WGS metagenome assembly OLBV01 (sample SAMN02674693, study PRJEB24791) | human gut metagenome, SKBSTL018 | isolation source: stool | host: Homo sapiens | place: USA | reverse complement strand
GGGCCGCCTCGCCGCTGGCGATACACGCCGGGCACAGATATGCAATATCCTCCACTGAAAAGAACGGATTGGTATAGAAAATATGGGTCGTCTTGCCACAGCAGTCGCAGACAACGCCGTCTGCGGATTCCTCAAAAGCCCCAGTTTCCAGAGGGTTTGGGTGATACCGGAAGGCGGGCAGGCCCAGCTGGGCCTGCCGTTCCTTCTCTTTCTGCTTCTCCTCCGGCGTTTTGGGCCTGGGGAGGGCATAATGATTGCCCCAGTTTTCCGCATAGTCCTTCAAGATGCCCAGCCGCTTGAGGGTCTTCTTGTCGGAACGATTTCCGATTTGGCAGAGCAGTTCGTAGGCATCCTTCTTGAAGTCCAGCAGATCATACACATCCACCAGCACTTCCTTGGCCTGCTTGTCTTCCGACAGCTCCAGTTTCTCCTTGAAGGTATAGAGAGCACGGACACTGTCCGGATCTCCTTCTGTCTCCCGAAACTGCTTTTGGAGTTCAATATATTGCTTCAGGTATTCGTTCATGGTCACAATCTCCCATCAATCCCACCAGAAATACCAGACGGTGGACTGCCACAGGACATCTGCCAAGGAGCCAATGCTTCCATCCTCATTCTGATCCAGATCTGGGCAGAAACCATATTGCTCCACAGCCACCTCCATAGCTCTTTCCTTGGAGATCGGAGTTGGAAGTTCAAACTCCAATTCATCGTGGCTCATGGCGGCAGGGATGGCACCATGTTGCTCGAACCAATATTTCGCCACTGCCATCAGGTCCGGTGTGTCGGGACACTCATTCCAATTTCCAAAGGGCAGGTAGGCGAAGATCTCCCAGGGGTTCTTTACCGGAATTTTAGCCAGAATGAGCGGATATGTCATTCCGGTATCATCGTTCCAATAGTTTGCGAAGCGGTCGTTGGGTTCTCCGCCCTCCATCTCGCCCAGGACTTCCTCCTCCCAGTCCAGATCATCGTCCTCGGCTTCTTCCTTGCGCTGGCCGGTCAATTCCTCCAGAACCGCCTTTCCGTCCTTGATGGGAGCGGAGAGCATCTTCTTTCGATACTCCTCTACTGTTTTGAGGTCAAATTCGTAGCAGTCCGCATTGTGCTCCGGATCGGCGTTCATCACCAGACACTCCAACAGCGTTTCATCATCCGCCTTGATGAGCACGGGAACAAAGCCCTCCCGTACCCCCAGCCGCTGGGCGTAGCTGTATGCCGACATGATGGGGTCATCATCTGCCATGGATGGGAAATAGGTACACTCGCAGTCCAGATACTCCATGATGGCATGAGCCACCTCGGAAGGCTCCAGCGTGTCCTCGTCGAAGTCCTGTCCCTGCCAGTTTTCAAAGCGTTCCTCAATCACTTGAGCCATGGTCTGATAGTATTTCTCATCAAATGGGATGAATAAGTATGCCTCCTGTTGAAATTCATTGGAGTGGTATCGGGACGGACCAAAATATTTCAGGGCATAGTCATCAATGTCGGCAGGATAGTAGGGACTGTCGCCCTCTCCGTAGTAATAGCCTGCAAAGGCACGGCCTTGCTGATTGAACAGCACAGAGAACAGACAGCCGTCCAGCTCATCCCGGATAAACTCCCGCAGATCCACGCTGGCAGGGTCGGCTTTGACCTGTTTGGCCACTTCGCTGTATTCTTTCAGGAAGTCCTCGCCCATCAGGTCGTGCTCCATGCACCAGCGCAAGTAGATGGCCATGTGGTTATAAGCATTGATGGGGTCAATAGGCAGTTCCTTCTCCTCAATGCTCTCAAGGTGATAGGAAGCGTCGTCCATCTCACCGTCAAAATTATCATTGGAAAGGGTGCCACGGGTGATCGCATTCTGACGAGTGGGGTTTACAACAAAACTGATCCCCCTCATCTTGTTCAGCAGAGCGTCTACATCATGTTCCAGTTTATAGTCCAACTCGTCCTCATAAAGCGGAATGACCTGATAGAAGTTGACCTCCTCGCCGCCCGGCAGGGTGCAGACCTCGCCGCCCTCCTCTGTACTTTGGGGGCCGGTGAGAATGGCGGCACACAGCTTCGTATTTTCCGCAAAGTTCTCCTTGTTATCCATGGTATGTCCAAAGCCCAGCCAGGTATCGCTGGCAATGGGAAGGCGGGCCAAGGATTTCAGCAGGCGGATGGGCCAGTACCACTTTTCGTCTTTCATGGACTCCTGATCCAGCTTCCAGTCCGCAGGCAGGGCAATGGCCAGCTCCGCCCGCTCCAGCTTATATTCCGCCAGTTCCTCCGGCACATTCATCCGGTGAGCGCCCATGCCCATGGTGACCAGGGTGCAGTAGTCCCGCTCCTCAGAGGGCGGCACCACACAGATGTCCACATGGATGTCGGGAGAAACCAGCTCATGGAACACATTCTCGAACTTGCCGAAATACTGCTCAATGTGCTCCTCGACGGCTTCCATCTCCTCCTCGGTGTAGACTTCGGGATTACTGAATTCTTCCTCATCCTGCGTGTCATCATTGTCTGAGTGGTCGCAGCTGTCATCCTCCGGATAAACCTCCGGCTCGCTGTTTTTTCTTGAGGACCAGAAGGCATCCGCCTTCGTGCCGTCCGGGTTCAGGAAAATCTGAAAATACTGATCGTCTCCCGGCTGTTGATAGACAAGACCAATGCGGCGGGTCTGGTCCACAAACACACCTGTTAGAATGCCCTCTGGTTCTCCTTCAGGGGTGTGGGTTAGCCATTCACCGCTGTCCAGCCGTTCCTTGAGCTGCCGCAGCCAGTCGGTTCCCATCTTGGAGAGTCCAGCTTCGTTCATACGGAAGGAAAGCTCCACAAGATGTTCCTTCACCGGGTATTGGAATTCACAGCAGGGGGAATTTTTCTTATAGCTATACCGCTCTGGGTGGAACAGTTCATAAAATTCGGCAAGTCCCGCTTCGTCCACCCGAATGCAGGCTATGGCGCATTGTTTATCATCCGCATTCTCGTCCAGTCCCCGCTGGAGCGTTTGGTCAGCATCGGGATTGATCCAATGATATTCCATCTGTTCCAGGGTGGCTCCGGCTTTGATCTCTTTTTTTAAGGTCAGGAACTCATAATCTCCCGGTTCCAGTTTTAATCCTTGCTTGACGGCATCCAGCGCACCGGATTTATCGCCAAAATGCGCCCGTAGCTTGCCCAGATGGAGCCAGATCCAGGGGTAGTCCGGCTCCTCCAGAGCGCCCCGCTCCGCATATTCCAGTGCTTCTTCCAGCCTGCCGCAATACATCAACGCCACAGAATACCGGTAGTACCAGGTAGCGCAGCCCGTGGCGTTTTTCTCCGAATCCTTCATCCATTCCGCAGCGCGGTAGTAGTGGATGTAATCGTCCAAGTTAAGGCAGGCAAAGGCATACCAGAGGGCAATCTGTAAATCCTGGTGAGCCTGTTTTTCGCTGAATCGTCCTTCTTCTACGCCGCTTTTGATAAAATTCTCCAGCCAGTCGAGCATTTTCCCAAAGTAAGCGGCAGTTCCTTCGTCAAAGGACTCCAGTATTTCAATATCCTCTGTCGAGAGCAGGGAGCCAGTTTCCTCATGAATATCAGGCTCCGGTTCTTTCTCGTCCAGTAGCGGCACACCGCCCACATCCCGCCGAAATGCGTGGAAGTGAGCATAGGGCAGGTCGCTTCCCTCAAAGAATGCCTGTGCCGCTGTTAGTACAGCGGGCAGATCCCAGGCGATAAAATCCAGATACCCACAATACAGACCAGTGGCCCCACCCAGGAAGGTCACGGCTTCCTCTCCTGCATCCCGTAGGATGGCATCCCGCAGGTTATCCCGGAAATCCAGAATAGCTTTCACTCGTTCCTCACCGGTAAAACCGGACAGCGGGTACAGGAGGAATCCAGCGGCAATGCCATCCTTGTGGTACTCATCCACCATATCACTGCGGGCAGTCAGGTAGTCGTTGATGAGCACCGGCAGGCGGCAGCTTCCAGTATAAACATCCAGCCGCCAGTCAGCCTCCGGGTCCTCCACCGGTTCCAGTTCATAGGCAAGATAACTGTTTTCCAAGTAGTCGCTGCCATCCCGCCAGAGAGAAAGCCCCATGCTTTGCAGCAACTCCGGCAGTTCGGAAAGCAGCTTGGCCGGTTCGTCTTTCGGTTGAGCATAAACATCAAACCCAGCAACAAAGGCGATAGCGGAAACTTCTCCGATGGTTTGATCCACCAGCATAGAGAGTGCCCACCAGACCTTGTCTGTGTCCTCTTTCAAGATCGGGGTCAGCTTTTCACAGTAAAGGACCAGACTTACCTGATGGTCCTCTGTTTCCTCTGCCCACATCTGCACATCCTCAGCCCGAACTTCAATCTCTCCAGCTCGCAGCTCGAACCCCTCACAGGGCTGGCGGCCTACCCAGATATTCCAATGCTCAAGCACCGATTCTGGGGCCTGCTTCTGGAAGTACACCAACGGGAACAGGCGGGAGCGAAGCCCCTCTGGACTGAGGATCAATTCATGCTTTTCGCCATTGAAGCCCAGCTCGAAGGAAGTATCACGCAGGGCCGTCTTGAGTGCATTCCCGCATTTTTCAACCAGTTCTTCGCCGCGCTGGTGTGTTTCGTCCGTATCTATGATTTGACGCAGTTCTGCCTCAATCTGAGAAAAGGCTGCCCATGCTTCCTGCGTCCTTTCACGGAAGTTCTTTTCAAAACGGGGCAGGGACAAACGACGGCGGCAATCGTTTATGTACTCCTGAGTATCTTTGTCTCCGGGGCGGGCTTTCAGGGCCTTTTCAAAGTAACGCAGGGCGGGGCCTTCCTCATCCAGACAGTAATAGGCCAAAGCGATTCGATAATTCCAGCAGTGATCTTCGGCAAAATACTCCTCATGGGGAGCCAGAAGTTCCAGCGCCTTTTCAAAAGGCTCCCGTTCTCCTATATGTGCAACGGCAATATATGCCTTGGCCAATTCGCTGTCCAGTTCCGGGGTGCGCTCCTCGGCAGGAATCGCTTCCAGGGTGTCGATTACCTTCTGCGCTTCATCCTGTTCAAACCATTGCTGGCATTGTTTCAATAAATCCATATCATGATCTCCTTTTCCATCTTCGGTAGGGATAGGTTTCACTAATAAGCAGAGCTTGTAATTTCAAAGCTAAAATTCATATCTGCATTTATGGTGGCTTCTTCATTTGTGGCTGGTTGTATCACAAACTCAAATGTAGGTTCATAGTCCCCGTCCTGCAAGGTTTCTCCACCCAAAATCTCGATATGATACCAGCCATTTGCAAGCTCAATCATCGGCTTCTTATGCACTCTATAGTAAGAAATCAGATCTTTCACCTTTTCAGGCGTAAACTGTTCCAATATTGGCCATGTAAAAAGCATCAGCATATTATGATCTACTTTGAGGGAATAGCCACTTTTTCTAAGCTGCAATCGGTTTCTTTCTTTGCACAGCTCCGGTCTATCACCAGAGAGATTGAACAATATGGTATAGGGATAGTTTTCAATACCGGTCATTGGGATTACAATTCCTTCGGCAAATATCCTGTCGCCGCTTTCGTTTGTGGTAAACTCCATCGCTAAATCATCTGAAAGATGATTTGCCTGCTTCCAGTCCTCCAGCAACAAAATGTCACCAAGGAGAAAATAATTAACAAGATCGTTTAATACTTCCGTAAACCTATATATCATCCATTATGCCTCCCTTACAATCCTGTCCGTTGCCAGCCGTCCAGCCGCTCCTGCACCGCGTCAATCATCCAACCCTCGCCCACGCGCTTCATGAGAAAGCGGCGGTCAAAGCTGGTATTTTTCTCTCTGGTGTAGATGTAGAGCTTGTTCTTAGTGATCTGTTCCGCGTCAAGGAATTCTTCCCCGTTGTAGGTGCCCTGGGCGCTGTATGAGAGGGCCAGAGGCCGGTAGCCCAGACGGGGCTTTTCGCTCACATACTTCTCCCAGATCGCCAGCAGGCGGGGCACAGCCTCGGCATCTTCAAACCCAACCTGATCCATGTACTGCTCCCATTCTGTCATTTCGGCAAAGAAAGCGGACAACACATTGCGGCATTCCGACGCTGCCTGCTCATCCAGCTGGACGGGCTTTTTGGCCTTTTCCCGCTGGAGCTGGGAGAAGTGTTCCATCTGCTTCTTGGTAAATTGCACATGGGCCACCGGATGGATGTAGTTGTTGCCGGCGACAGCCAGTAGTCCATCATAAGTAACAGCAGTGTGGTCGATCCAGATGTGGGAGAGTTTGGGGATGGAGGCTGCTCGAAGCAGACCGGCATCCTCCAGCCTGGTGTGGTCAAGGGCCAGTAGATCCAGCTTACAGCTTTGCAGGGCGGACAAGCCGCTTCCGTCGATCCCGGCATTCCCGGTCAGCAGCAGATAGCGCAGCTTGGGCATGGCGGAAAAAAAGGGGAAACAGGCGTCGGTGAGGGCGCCGTTCTCCACGCCGAAGTTGACCATACTTTTATGCCCGGCAAAGGGGGCAAGCAGTTCATCCGTCACCGGATACCCTTTCACATGGAAGCCCACCAGGGTGTAACCGGCCAACCGCTCCATGATCTCTGCGGTCAGCTTCGGGACTTCAAATTGTTTCTCTCTATCTAAGGCCAGGACACCATTTTCCCAATCCGCTGTCCGCGCCCGTTTTGGCCATTCCATAGCTTTCCTCCTTACTCCTGTGCTCAATCTGCTAACATTTCATGGGGAAATCTCTTTTCAAATATCCCAGTCTATGAAATCTTCACGGTTCAATACAAAGTGCTGATACAGGCACTTCAAATTTTCCTGTTCATCCCGTGAGAGCTTCGCCCCGTTTTCATACTGTAAAGTGTCGGCATACAGGATAAAGCCATCCACTTTTCCTGATGAAGCCCGAAACTCACCGTTTCCAATAATAGCAACATCGCCACATACAAATGTAACCGAAGAAGAAGTGGTATGGATTTTCATAATTGCTTTGATCATGACTTCCTCCAAAAATCACATCATTGTGTACTTTGCTCATTTGGATTGTCTTTAGCGGGCTCCAATGCCGATGAATCGCACCTGCACAACGCAGCTTCGACCTTACAGATTGCGGATATATGCTTGATCTTCCAGAAACTTTTCCAACGAAATCTGCTGCTTTTCGTACATCAATCCCCAGCGGTCAAGAGAGTTTTCCAGCGGGGCGGTTCCGGTATCAAGACCGGAATAGATCAAGAGCGGCAGTTCTTTCAGCCTGTCTTTTGTCTGCTGAAAGCTGCTGTCGCCAAAATGCTGTTTTAGAAACACCAGAGCCTTTTTGGTGTCGGAAATCCCGGTTACAATCAGGCGGATGTAGTGATAGGGATATGCTGTTTCATATTCCTGCGTTTTGGGTACATCCAAAACGCTTTCGAGAAAATCTTCCAAACAATCAAAGGCAGGCTGAAAGTCCCAAGTTCCGGCGCCATGTTCTGCCCAGAACACGGCTGTATCGTTCCGTCGCAGGTCCAGGCAGTATGGATCACCAGCATCAGACGCAATCACCACAAGATGCTCGTCCCAATCTTTAATTACCTTTTGTTCCACAGGATTATAGGCGTATCCCTCCTGGCCCTTCACAAGGGTATCCAGTCCCCACAGTTCCAGGGCCTCATAGGTATCATTGCTCCACACGGTTCGCAGTCCACAGCAGCGCTCCAACAGCATCCAATAGTCTGCCGGAAGTTCCCAGCGTCTGCGGATCTGGCTCTTATACTGCTTGGACATGGCTTGCTCCATCGCAGGTATATCAATTTGTCTTAATAGCTCGTCCAATAATTGCTCCAATCGGCTTTTCATCAATATCACCTCTCATTTTCGGGTGATACTATTCTCCACCCGGATGTCTGCACCCGGATAACAGGACGGAAAAAGTCATAGTCATTGTGAATCTCATTATCCTCCCGAACCTCCGGTTTACAGTGAGGGGAACAGGGTAAATATCCAAGCAAAGGACCCATGCCACCGCAGACATTGCAGCCGCCGTCGCCGCCGCAGGTGGTCAATGTTTTCCCGTCTACCAACTCCCGCTTATAGGGGTCGTAGGCGATAGACAGGCCAAAGAAGTTGGGCTGCTCCATGTCGTATGGCTTACCCTGATCTTCCCCGTTTTCAAAGTGGTGCAGTTTCATCTTGTGGTCCAGTCCATCCCCCCAGGGAAACAGGGTGCGGCATCCGCCTCCGCACAGATAGGCCCACTCATCCGGCGTGGGAAGGCTGGCTGCCAGCTCCCACAACAGGAATCGCTGAAACTCCGGGTAGGTCATGGGATGGCACAGCCACGCTCGCCAGCTATCACCATTGCGTTCAAAGCGGACAGTTTCATGTATCTCAAAACTCTGGCTGTTCTGGCCCGCCCACTTCTGCAAGTTCTCCAGCCAGTCGGGGTGGGCGGTGATGCGAGGGTCGTTCATGGGTACGCTTTCCCAGCCAATTTCCTCCAGTTTTCTGCCCACGAACATGGGGGCGATGGTCACCTGGCGTACTGGGGTCATGCCCTGCCTGAGAAATTCCTCCGCAGAGCCCTCATATTCGATTTCCGCAAAAATATCCGCCAGTTCCTCTTGGTTGGCCTTGTCCATTCCTTGGACAAAACTCTCCCAGCCAAGAATCACGGTATCGCCCGGGACAAAGACAAACTCCCGGCCACCTTTTTCAAATAGGCCGGTGGTGCAGCTTTGTCCCCAGCGGGAAAAGGCGTATAGTTCCTTGAATGTCAAATGATAACGAGTCGCCAGCGTCTGCATAAGCCAGAGCTTATCGGCCAGTTTCAAGGTATCAAATTGTGGGCGAAATAGTTTTTCGTTCATAGCAGCGCACCTCACAGCAAGTCTACCTTGATACCGCACCGTTCCAGAACGGGCAGCACCTGTTCCGGCTTGGAGGACATGAGGGTAATATGTTTGAGATTGGGGAACTGGCGCAGTTCCGCCTCCGTAATGGTATTAAGATCAAAGGCTCCATCCTCGCCATCCCAGAACGGACAGAGTTGGGTATAAATCTCGCTGCCGCCATCCATCTCGATCTCTGTAATCTCTGGAGCCAGCCGCGCCGGGACAGGGTATTTCTCCAGCCACTTCCGAATCTCTGGGATGGGTTCATACCCTTCCGCGTCAATGTCGATCTTGCGTCGGCTATACTCTCTGGAAAACTCATGGGCATCCAGTTTAGGAGCCAGTAAGCCTTTCTCGTACATCAGGACTTCCATAACCGCCAGCTTGAAGTTGAAGCTGGTAAAGGTGAGCACTGGTTCAGTCGGCTTGGATAACTCGTATTTCTGCGCTTTCGCCGCCTTATTCTCTGGCTCTTTCCAGCTGATCTGTACCATGGCGGAGAGGGCCTCCAGCTTTGCTTTCTGCGCTGATTGCTCCTCTGGAACAGGACCCGGCAAGCGGGTATAGACGGTAAAGCCGCCTAATTTGAGGGTATGGGCAAATCCGGCGAAATCCTTCCAGCTGGCCTCTCGGTAGTCCTTGGACCCGATCCAAACCGCTCCGTCAAATGTCTGCCGGACCGCATACTCTCCCTGTGCCGCTACCCGGACACCAATGGTTTTGATGGTCTGCTCATCTTCGTCCAACCAGCCCTGTAGTCCAAGCTCGTCCCACAAAGCAAGTGCCTGGGTATAAGGGCTCTCCTGGCCAGTCATGGGGCTTTTCCGTGTTCCATTTTGTAAGACAATGCGGGCAGGCCCTAGCTTTTCCGCCAGCCGCGACAGGGTAAACGGCGGTGTAAATACCGCCCCCAGAATGGTCAGGCTGTCTTTCTTAAGAACAATTTTTCGCTCCGTGGTCTTGGGCGGTAGAAAGATGGGCAGATTCGGGTACACTTCTTTGTACTCCCGCCATTCCAGCTTTTTGGGCTTGTTTGCCGTCCGCAGGAAGTCCCAGAAGTCGATGGGATAACGAAACACCGGCCCAACCCTATCCCGCCGGGTGACGATGACCACCGTGCCATCGGTGAGTATTCCAATGTGCTGCATTTTCTCCCCGCCGAACATTCCCGGACGGATACGCAGCACCTCACGGGTGTTCCTATTGATGAGCTGAGCAAAGTCATCGGAGAGGATTGCGCCGTTTCCCTGCACCAGCAGCCAGTCCCCGGTAAACCAGCGCAGTTTCAGCCCCTCGCCCATTCCGGGCAGGGGGGCGATGCGGCACCGCCCGGTGTCCATGTCCAGTTCCAGCAGGCATTCTTCCATCCGCCCCTTGCCACTGACTGCGTGGATCATGGTAATGCGGCCTGTGCCGGGAACGGGAACGGCCTCGGAGAGATGGTCGTATCCGTCCAGAGAGAAGGTGTGTTTTGTTACCTTGCCGTTTTCCCAGCGGTAAATCTGCCCCTTGTACCACTCGTTGGAAAAGTAGACCCGGCCCAGCCCGTCTGTCACGATGCCACAATGGTATTTGGTGCTCCATCCATCTTCCGGCAGGGGCCAGTTTTTCACATCCTGACAGGTGCCCCGGTCGGTGAGTTCAATCCGTGTGGCGTTGGTGGGATCGCCCACCCAGAGGGAATGGTCAGCCCAGCACAGGGTCCGGGGCGGACCGTCATATCCAATGGGGGACGGTTCGGCCCAGTTGAGCGTGGCTGGATTCCTGCTCAGTAATGCCCGGCCAATCGTCCCGCTGCCAGCGGCTCTGGACGCGGCATATAGTTCATGTTCCGGGGAATAGGTAAGGCACCCAAGGTGCGGCAAACTGTGGGCGCGGGTCACCTGGGGCGGACGCTGGCGCAGATCGGCCACACAGCCGTTTTTCCATTCTTCTGCATCCTGGTTTTTCCATTCGCCCGCCGCAAAATCACCCGCCAGGGAGTTGAAGAAATAATCATACTCATCCTGAAGTATGTATTCCTCGCAGGGCATCAGCTTCCCAGGGTCCTGTTCCTTGGCATGGTCGCCCCATTTTCGCCCCTGCTGTTTCATCAGGTGGCAATATTGCCCCTGCTTTTTGCAGTAGCGTTCCCATTCGTTGCGTTCTTCTTCTGGGATCAAGGCAAACAGATACTCGTCCTCATCGTCCAGGTTATACAACGCCCAGCCGAAGGCAGAGAGTTCCTGCCCCAAGGCCGCCGTTCCTTTTTCATGGGGCAATTTCATATATTGGATGCCGATAGCGTCAAAGCGTTCATCCAGCAGCGCCGGGACCTGTGCGCCCCATTTTTCTCGAAGTTCCGCCAGAGTGTCCTGTACGGCTCCGTCAAATTTCAGAATGTCCAGCGCATCATCTATGATTTGTTTGAACTCTGCCATAGGTAGTTTCTCCTTTTCCCATTTCCTACATCATAGCGACAGCCATGTGGTCAAAGCACTGATTTCCTCCCGCAGCAATGAGGATTTCCCAGCGGCGGCAAAGGCTTTTTGGATGCCGCCATAGCGCCGCTCGGAGCGATCCGCCAGCTGGAGCGCGGCTGCCTCCAGATTGGGAATCGCCATCACAGCATCTGCCAGCGCCTGGGCGGAGAGTTTATCCCCGATCAGAGAGGCGGCAAAGCAGCGCAAATGGCTGTGGGAGAGGGCGGACAAATCGTTTAGTTTATGCAGTTCATAGAGTTTCAGGGCATAAAGGGAAGGAAGCCCATCCAGAGCCGGTAGTTCCTGCACAGCTGGGAGTGACTGGAGATAGAGTTTCTGAAGCCGGGTCGCCGGAGTCAGGAAAGGGGCAAGATCTTCCGTTTTCCGCATTTCCTCCAAATGGAGATAGGTAATGCTGGTGAGAAGTGGGGTGATGTCGCCATTCTTTTCTCCACGCAGGTGGAGAACACGCAGGCCGGGGAGAGAAACATTGTCCCAGGAAACAGGGGCCGACAGCCATAGGGACAGTGTATGAAGCTGCTTTAGCTCGGAGAGAACTTCTACACCCTCACACTTTTCCATCAGGGTCAGTTCCTCCAGATTGGGATAATCTCGCAGGAAGGACAGATTCACCTTCCGCTCTCCCGTCACAGACAGACACCGTACCGCATCTGGTTTTTGTCCATTTAGATCAATCTTTTCTCCGCCACGCCAAAAGACCGCCGTGCAAAAAGAGGGCTCCATTTTCATAAAAGTCACCAGTCCCGTTCCCGGATAGCCTCCTCCATGTCAATCGGAATGCCAAACCACTTCAAAATGTAGTCTACAGTGACGCCGATGCAGTCCCGGGCTACCGTTTCAATCTCACTGTTGTTCTCGTAAAATTCGTCCTGGAGGTCATTGATGCCGCAAACTGCTTCGTCCAGCTTTTCCTGCACCACTTCGGTGTCGGTTTCGCCGCTCTCCAGCAGGTCGATGACCTTCTGGAGTTCGTCCTTTACCTTGTCTACCAGAAAAACTGGATAGTAATCATCCTGATACATCTCGTCCAGCAGTTTGTAATCGGGATCAAAGGTTTTCATTTTGTGTCTTCCTTTCTTCGTAGTTCACAGTTCAGGCACTTGCCTTCTTGATATTTTTTTCTCACTCACCGCCAAACCGCTCAGCAGCGTCTTTGTAAACAGTAATACTTTCTTCCACGCTCACTTTTTCGCTGCGAATACGGAAGTAGTCCCGCAGGGCGCGCCTGAGTTCTGGGTTCTCCACTTTGCGGGGCAGCAGGCTGATGAGCATTTCGTCGTAGCTCCCGTATAGCACCTTGGGCTGGGTGAGAATCGCCTTCATAAAGACCGGGATCAGCCAGCTGCCGCCGCAGCGTTCGTTCAGCTCATCCGCCAATGCCTGCAGCCGCTCATCCGGGTTGCGGATCAGGGAGGCGGTCAGCACCACAGCGGGAATTTTCTCTTTTTCCCTGGGTGTGGCATCCCAAATGCGAAGTCCGTCCGTAATCCACCAAGAGGTGCAGTCGTCATCCGGATAAACAGGCGCGCGTTTAAGCCGGGCGAGCCGCTGGGCGTTTTCTGCCAGGAAGCGGTAGACCTCCAGCATTTTGAGCGAGGCTTTCCCCATCATCAGATGGAGACAGAAGTTCAACTGTTCGATTTCCAGGGGCTTTGTGTCCCCCTCGTCCAGCAGCCGGGAGAGGGTCTTTAAGATGGCCGGGGCGATCTGCTCCGACACGCAGTCGGAACAGGCGTCCGCCATGATATGGCTGCCCATCCATTTACCCTTGACCAGCTTGGCCCACAGTGGGGCGGCGGGGGCATACTCCAGCTGCGCCAGAGCCTTCTGAGCAGCCGTCTTGCACTTGCCCTTTTCCATATTCACAAGCTGGAGAAGCAGTTCGCCGTTGGCTTCAGCCTTGCCCAACTCCAAAATGGCCTGTTCTCGCTTGACCCCCTTGGGGGGCAGTTGTTCCATAGTCATATTGCGTTCTCCCCTTATTCCTCAAACTCGCCCTCGATCATTCCATTGAGATATTTTCCGGGGTCAGCGATAAATTCCTCCCATCTGGCTAACGGATGAAACTCCTCATGCTCGATGTCCAGATACCAGAGTTTCTTATCTCTGGGACTCCACAGCAGCAAATAGTCGCTGTAATTGTCCATTTTCGCCATAAGGGAGAGCAGCTTTTTTCGTTTCCAGGTCATCTCCTGCACATCCATGTAGGGGTAAAGCTCCGCCCATTTCACCAGCTCCCGCTCCGGAAATTCCAGGCGCAGGGGGCCGGTTTTCAAATATTCCACCAGCTTGGCAGGCAGCTTGTAAGGCATGAGCTGACGCACCTTTTCCTGTTCGTTATGCCAGCCCTCCGGCTCCAGGGCTTTTAAGTAGGCGGCCATTTCCTGATTTTTGTTCTGCACCGCCACGGTGTAGGGCCGGTCGCCGTATTTATCCGGGATGGTGATGTCGGCCCCCTGCTCCACCAGCCAGCGCACCATAGAAAAATCGTTGTGCCGTGCCGCTTCAGTGACAGGAGTCGAAGCGTAGGGAAACACCATATCTGGCTTGTGATAGTTGATGTCCGCCCCGTTTTGAATCAGATACTCCACCAGCAGCTGATTTCCATGGCTCGCCATACTGCGCAGGGCTTCACCGCCGTATTGTTTCAAATCCATGCCCATCCTTTTCAAAATGGGGAGTACATTAGGCTCATCCCGATCCACCAAGTGGAGAAACAGCCTGCATATATCCCTTTGCGTTGCGGGGATTCTGACTCCCACATCTACCAAAAAGGAAAACAGGGTTAGGTCTTGACTGCGCAGGGAACCACAAAGCAATTCTTCCGGGTTATGGGTCAAATCTGCTCCGCATTCGATCAGGAGCTGTACCATGTCCATCCGATTTTCCAGTACAGCCAATTCCAGCGGAAAGGCTTCGTCATCCCGCGGCCAATCTCCAATCATTACCTGATAGCATTGTGGCTCATTGGGAGAATGCCCTGCGTGAAGCAGGGAACGAATCGCCTCTATGTCACCACTTTTGATGGCAGCCATCATGGGAGGTACATTTGAATAGCTTACTTCACTCATCCGAGTCCTCCTTATAGTCTATTGAAAAATTTCCTGATACCTTTCTCTCAGTTCCTCCGGAGCTGCTTCCACCACTTTCTGACCACCCTTGGCGCTGGCTTTGCCCCAGATCACATAGCAGACCGTTTCCCATGCGTATTGCAGCACTTCCTCCGGGCTGGCTTCTGTTTCTTCGGCGGGTTCCTCGCCCTCGTCATCATCGTCATCCTCGTCAGAGGAAAAACCGCTTGGAACGATCTCGGACAGGTGGATTTTTGCCTCCAGCAGAGCGTCCAGGCTTTCTGCGTTTGCCATCCACGCGGCATAGTCCTTGGAATACTTCATGTTCTGCATGGACAGCACCCCACGGACAAATACAGGGACGGTATCAGCGGTAAATCCGAACTGTTTCACATACTCCCGGAGGAATTTTTCCTGTAAGTGGGAGTGCTCATCATCGCAGAGATCGAGATAATCCCATACCAGTTGCCACCATTCTTGCCCCAGCATTCCCAGGGCGAACACGGCAAAACTTCCGGGGAGCGCGCACTGCTCATCGCTGAGATTGGTGTACTGCTCATATTGCCGCATGGCAAGCCGGGCGTACCGTTCCATCAGGGGGTGGAGGCCAGGGTACTGCACGGCACAGGCAAAGAGCTGGTTTACTCCCTTTTTGGGCAGTCCTGTGATGGGAAGATAGCTCTTTTCCGGCCCTTTGAACTCCACCGCATAGCTGCGGGGAAAGTCCTCCTGCTCCAGAATCTCACACAGGTAGTCCAGCACTTCGTGGCAGCATTCCTCTGTGTTGTCCCTGGCAGTAATACGGATCACAGCAAAGGCATCGTTGGCCGATGCGGTGAAGTGCTCTGTTTTCCTCTTTTGCAGAGAGAGCGGCAGCCTGCCGGTCCCGTGTTCCCGGAGCTTTTTCACCATATCAGGACGGACTTTCTCCACCAATCCAAAGAGGTAATTGGCGTCCAGATACTGAAAGTCCAAGCCATACACTTTATAGCTCACCGCCACATAGCAGGCGAAACGCAGCAGCGGCTCCGGGATCTGCTCTGCACGGATGCCTGGTTTCAAGGAATACTCCCGATCCCAGAAGCGATCATCTTCATCGCCTGTTGCAACAAAATACTTCTCTTGTAGCTCCCGTTTCAGCATATCAAGTAGATGGTGGTCAATTTCACCCCAGCGGCTCTGGCGGCGCAGGTTTTCGCTGAAGGCGATGGCCTTTTCCGCATCCAGGGTCTCGGCCCGCTGTATTTCGGTCCATGCCCTAAGCAGTTGCCACACCTCAAAGGGTGCACCTTGACTGCTGACCACTACCGGCGGCCAGTGGGAATCATCAAGCCGCGTGATTCTCCCGTCAATGGCATCCTGGATACACTGGTCAAAGAGCGGTTGCAGTTCTTCCTGTACCTCGGGCTTCATCCAGTAACAGCGCCCGTCCGCACTGTTGAACTTTGGCAAATTCATAGCGATTTCCTCCTATCAGGTCTGCTGGTGCTGCATGGATACGATCTGGCAGTCAGGGCAGAACTCGATGTAGAGTGTGCCCTCTGTGCCGTCCATCAAAGTATCCCACTGGATCTGGGCCAGATATTTCATGGGCTTTCCGCAGTGGGGGCAGGCGGTGTATTCCAAGTCCTGAACCCAGTTGGCAAAGCCGCCAACGGTGTTCACATCGTCACAGGCGGCGCCATAGAACAGGGGCACTGGCGCACCGCCCAGCACGAAGGGATTTTCGGTAAGGGACCTGTAGTCCTCCGGCCGGACATAGCAGTCCATCTTTCCCGCCCCGTCAAAGAGCTCTGAGGGAAAGACCTCTACGCCGCCGTCCAGAGTAAAGCGGTTGAAAGCGGGGCCTTTCAGAAAGCCCACGCAGTTGGGACAGCAGGTGGCGGTCAGAATGCCGTCCAGCCCCAGAAACTTCAGCCGCTCGTCCCGGCCGTCCAGCACCAGCATGTCCGCCATCCGCCCGCCGCAGTGGGGACAGGTGTCCTCCCGTGCCCGCCCGATGCGAACGGGGGACACTTCACCGGGGGCTCCCTTGACGAAGGAAAAGCAGGTATCGAAGTTGAGTTGGGTCCGTTGTCCCTTTTTATTAAAGGTCCAGCCGCCGCACTGGGCGTAAATGGACGGGTCTACATAGAGCTTCTTGCGCCAGGAGCGGGGATGATTCTCCAGTTCCAACAGCGTTTCCAGTGCCCGGCCATCGCCCTGGAAAGCAAGGCAGCACATCAGGTTGGACGCTTCACTGGAATCCTCTGTGGACAGCAGCGCGTGGATCAGGCCCTCCCCCACATCAGCGGGAGCGTGATAATAGATCTCACAGGGCCAGAACACCCCTGCGGCCAGCGCCGCCCGCTGGATTTCCGGGGTGATGGCGTCCCGGTAACCCAGCAGCTGCCAGAAGTCGGTGCATTCGGGGTCCTCCATATCAGCAAGCCGATGGATGTTCTGGATCAGGTTTTTCTGCTTTGCAGCAATCTGTTCCGGCGTCCAGGCCAATGCAGTTTTTCGCTCTTGCTCACACTTGCATTTCCAGCACAATCCGTCATAGCCCAAAGGGGTCCCACAGCCGGGACAGGTATATTTCAGACTCATATTTTTCGACTCCTTTCAGATGATAGAAAAACGCCCTGCGACACCCTGCCACTTGGACAGGCTGACGCAGGGCGCGAAAAGGCCGCACAGAACCAAGACCTGTATCCCAAGGCTCTGTGTCTGACGATATTCTGCTGTCTTTCCCGTCCGTTTGGACATGGGTACTCATCTCTATCCATTTGCTTTCACCTACCGCACATGCTCTTTTACCCGCTCCATCTCGTCCACCAGAGCCCTGACCTGGAAGTCCACCATATCCTCCGCCACCTCTGGGAATAGAAATGGCATGGTGTCTGGAATGGCTTTGTGTACCATCATCATGCTGAGGGCCAGATTGCCAAACAGCCGGGGATCAATACTGTCCACAGGGAGGCTAAAGATGGAAAGCAGCTTCCCATAAAAAATAATCTGATCCCGCCGGAACGCCTGAAAATTCTCCTCGGAAAGGCAGTGGCGTACTTGCTGCTCCTCCTCAATGGACAAAACGGCAACTCCGCTTTTAGCTCCATAACAGCAGTTTTTCAGAAAGGTTTCCACTCCCGCCCGCCAACTGAGTCCGGGGTCCTCCATTAGGGATCTGGCATAATCCAGCAGATTGGGCTGTTGGTATCGCAGGGCGTAGAGCACCAGTTCTTCTTTGGATGAGAAAAAACTGTAGAAGAAGGTCTTGGAGATCCCTACTTTTCTGCACAGAACATCAATACTGCTGTGAATCAATCCCCGATCCGCGATACACTGAATCATGGTGGTCATCAGG
>OLBV01000126.1_pt1 | contig 18087 bp, 14 predicted proteins | sample 1607751 | NCBI WGS metagenome assembly OLBV01 (sample SAMN02674693, study PRJEB24791) | human gut metagenome, SKBSTL018 | isolation source: stool | host: Homo sapiens | place: USA | reverse complement strand
CGCTGATGGGGAACCAGCAGCAGTCGCGGCAGATGTCGGCGAGGATCTCCGGCGTGGCCTTGGCGTCGATCTCGCGGATGAGGTCCTGGTAGACGTAATCCTTTTCCTCGAGACCGAAGTATTCCACCGTCTTTGCATCGTAGCGCTTGACCTTTTCCTGCGTGTCGCAGAGGTCAGTCCCCAGCTTGTTGGGGCAGCAGGAGCAGAGGGTGTCGGTGGAGAAGGTGAGGTGGATGGTGGTGCCGGGAACATCCCGCAGCTGATGCACCACGTCGGTCATGTGGGCCACGAAATCGTTGTCATAGCCTTTGCCGGAATAGCCCTGCGTGCAGAGCAGATGATGGGGACGAAGTACGATGCTCATGCTTTCAGCCCCGGAATGCGCTTCCGCAGATTCAGGCCGATGGCGCAGGCCAGAACGGCCTTGACGATGGCAGTGGGGATGAAGGGCAGGACGCAGGCGGTGATGCCCACGGCGATGGTGCTGTGGGCGACGACCACGAACATTGCAACGCCTACCACATAGTTGACCACCGTGCCGACGATGACAGCGGTGACGAAAGCGCCCTTGAAGGCGTCACGGTGTTCCACGCCGAGGCCGATGATGTAGGCCATCAGGGGGAAAGAGATGAGGAAGCCGCCGGTGGGGCCGACGAACTTATCGAAACCGCCGGAGAAGTTTGCCAGCACCGGCACGCCCACAGCGCCCAGTGCCAGGTACACCAGCGAAGCGATGGCGGAAAGCTTGGAACCCAGCACCACAGCAGCCAGCGTGATGGCGAAGGTCTGCATGGTCATGGGGACGCCCAGAGGCATCGGGATGGAGATCTGGGCCATGACGGCGATGACGGCGGCGAACAGACCTGCATAGCAGATGTCCCGCACAGAGAACTTGGACTTGGCGGCCGCAGCGGCCTGGGTGTTCTGACTCATAAGAATTATTCCTCCTATACGTTCTGGCCCAAAGCGGCCATACTCCCAGTATGGCAGACTGCAAACGCTGCGTCAACTTTGAATTAGCGAAAAGGTTTACAATTCGAAACGAAAAACAAAACAGAAAAATACACAAAAGATGTCGCTTTTGGTTGTGAAATGTGCTATACTAAATCTTAGCTATAAGAAGCACACCAGTGATATATTGAGAGGAGAACATCATGCAGCATGAAACCGTGATCGTGCTGGACTTTGGCGGCCAGTACAATCAGCTGATCGCGCGCCGTGTCCGCGAGAACAATGTCTACTGTGAAATCTATTCCTATAAAACCGATCTGTCGGTCATCAAGGCGAAGAACCCCAAGGGCATCATCTTCACCGGCGGCCCCAACAGCGTTTATCTGGAGGATTCTCCCACCATCGACCCCGAAATCTTCAGCTGGGGCGTGCCTGTGCTGGGCATCTGCTACGGCAGCCAGCTGATGATGCACCTGCTGGGCGGTCATGTCTGCCGCGCTCCCGAGCGTGAGTACGGTAAGACCGAGGTGTTCGTGAACACCGAGAGCAAGCTGTTCACCGATGTGCAGCCCTCTACCATCTGCTGGATGAGCCACAACGACTACATCGAGCAGGCGGCTCCCGGCTTCCAGATCACTGCCCACACCGCAAACTGCCCTGTGGCAGCCGTTGAAAATGCCGAAAAGGGTCTGTATGCGGTGCAGTTCCACCCGGAGGTGCTGCACACCGCCGAGGGCAAGAAGATGCTGCGCAACTTCGTGTACAATGTCTGCGGCTGCTCCGGCGACTGGAAGATGGATTCCTTTGTAGAGAACAACGTCAAGGCTTTGCGCGAGCGCATCGGCGAGGGCAAGGTGCTGTGCGCCCTGTCCGGCGGCGTGGATTCCTCCGTGCTGGCCGCTATGCTGGCTAAGGCCATCGGCAAGCAGCTGACCTGCGTGTTCGTGGACCACGGCCTGCTGCGCAAGAACGAAAAGGAAGAGGTATGCTCTGTCTTTGGCCCGGGCAACGCCAACGGCTTTGACATCAACTTCATCTGCGTGGACGCCCGTGACCGCTACTTTGCAAAGCTGGCCGGTGTCACCGAGCCGGAGCGCAAGCGCAAGATCATCGGCGAAGAGTTCATCCGCGTGTTTGAGGAAGAGGCCAAAAAAATCGGCAAGGTAGACTTCCTTGCACAGGGCACCATCTACCCCGACGTGGTGGAGAGCGGTCTGGGCGGAGAGTCCACCGTCATCAAGAGCCACCACAACGTGGGCGGCCTGCCCGATACTGTGGACTTCAAGGAACTGGTGGAGCCTCTGCGCAACCTGTTCAAGGACGAAGTTCGTCAGGCCGGCCGTGAGCTGGGTCTGCCCGAGTATCTGGTCAGCCGTCAGCCGTTCCCCGGCCCCGGTCTGGGCATCCGCATCATCGGCGAGGTGACCCCCGAGAAGGTCACCATTGTGCAGGACGCTGACGCCATCTGGCGCGAAGAAATCGCCAAGGCCGGTCTGGATAAGGAGATCAGCCAGTATTACGCTGCGCTGACCAATATGCACAGCGTTGGCGTTATGGGCGACGAGCGCACCTACGACTACGCCGTTGCGCTGCGCGCCGTGACCACCACCGACTTCATGACCGCAGAAAGCTATGACATGCCGTGGGATGTTCTGGGCACTGTCACCAGCCGCATCGTTAACGAGGTCAAGCACGTCAACCGCGTGTTCTACGATTGCACCGGTAAGCCGCCTGCAACGATCGAGCTCGAGTAATCTGCAAACCCTGAAAAGTATTGATGCAATGCAATATTTTGAGAGCCGAAAGGCTCCTTGATACTGCTTTGATACTATCGGACGATTATTCATAAAGAGAGACATGAGAATGCCCTCTGAGAAACGGTAAGTTTTTCAGAGGGCATTTTTGTGTCTTTTATTCTTTGCGCCACTTTTTCTTCGGCTCGTAGCGGCCGCAGCCGTCGGCGGTCTGGGGCCAGTTGAGCTTCCATTCCAGATACTCTTCCTTGGTGATCTCGCCATCCCGGAGCTGTTTCTTGCGGAGCTGCCACTCCTTTAAGAACTCATCCAACAGGCGATAGCGGAAGCTGACTGCCATGTGCTTTTCCGGGAGATCCGGGTCGGTGGTGTCTGTGACCTCATAGAGCCGGGTGCCGGGATAGTGCTCGTCCAGCTCGAACAGAGTGTACATCACATCCTCTGCGGCGTACAGGGTCGGCTCATAGAGGGAACGGTAGTTCACGTCCAGCACCTCCGCAATCTTGCGGAGCAACTCTTCCTTGGGAGTGCGGGTGTTGCTTTCGTATTGTGCGATGCGGATGTCTGCGCTTTTCTCCTCAAACCCGATGGCAATGCCCAGTTCTTTCTGGGTCATACCTCGGAGGTTGCGGGCACGTTTGATGCGGTCACCGACTGCCATGCGATTGCCTCCTGACTTAAACATATTTGTTGAACCCAGTATAGCACAAAAAAATAGGAGGTGCAATAGAAAATAAACAAAAAAGTTTAAGATTTTACCTGAAAACCTCTTGACTTAACGGAATGTGTTTAGTATAATGAGAACACAAAAAGATAAGCAAAAATGCTTAGTAAAATTGAATGACCGCCAAACTGACCCAAACCGCCAAGACCTTCCGAAAGGAAGCGAGCGCTCCACAAGGGGACGGCACAGCACCGCAAAGGGGATATGCCTGCCGGAAGTCAGTGAGGATGAAGCGGCACCGAAATGAAACCGACAAGGAAAGGACAAAAAATGGCAAACAGCATTTTTATCAAGGCAGACGAGCTGGCAAAGGAGCTGGACATCTCGCAGGGGCTGGCGTACAAAATGATCGCCCAGTGGAACGAGGAACTGAGAGCCAAGGGCTACACGACCGTGGGAGGCCGAGTAAGCAGGAGGTACTATCAGGAGAAGATCTACGGGGCAGGGGAGGAGTGATAGGATGCCAGCCTACAAGGACAACAGGCAGGGCACATGGTACGCTTCCTTCTACTTCGAGAACTGGCAAGGTGTGAAGCAGAAGAAGCTGAAACGGGGGTTTGCCACCAAGAAGGACGCTCTGGCGTGGGAGCGGGAGTTCCTTCTTCAGCAGGCAGCAGACCTGACCATGACCTTTGAAGCCTTCGTGGAAATTTATATCACGGACAAGAAAAAGCGACTCCGGGAAAACACCTGGTCTACCAAAGAGCACATCATCCGAACGAAAATCTTACCGTATTTCAAAGAAAAGCGGCTCAGCGAGATAAAGCCACGGGATGTGATCGCATGGCAAAACGAGATGCTGAACTACCGGGACAAAAACGGCAAGGCCTACTCGCCGACCTACCTCAAGACACTCCATGGACAACTCAGTGCCATCCTGAATCACGCCGTCCGGTTCTACGGGCTGAAATCAAACGCAGCAGCCACAGCCGGGTGCATGGGGTCGGAAAAGCACAAGGAAATGCTTTTCTGGACAAAGGAAGAGTACCTCAAATTCGCAGAAGTCATGATGGACAAGCCGCAATCCTATTACGCTTTTGAGGTCCTCTACTGGTGTGGCATCCGGGAGGGCGAGCTGCTGGCTCTGACTCCGGCAGATTTCGACTTGGACAAGGGGCTGCTCTCCATCACCAAATCCTATCAAAGGCTGAAAGGCCGGGATGTGATCACTGACCCGAAAACGCCCAAGAGCGTCCGGGTCATCCAGATGCCACAGTTTCTGACGGACGAGATCAGGGATTACCTGAAATCCCTCTACAAAGTCCAGCCGGATCAGCGAATCTTTGAGGTGACCAAGAGCTACCTGCACCACGAGATGGATAGGGGAGCCAAGGAAGCCGGCGTGAAGCGGATCCGAATCCACGACCTGCGGCACTCCCATGTGTCGCTGCTGATCGAAATGGGCTTCTCGGCTTTGGCAATCGCTGACCGGGTAGGGCATGAGAGTGTGGACATCACCTATAAGTACGCCCACCTCTTCCCCTCAAAGCAGCAGGAGATGGCGCAGAAGCTGGACATGGAACGAAAGGAGGGATGAAGATGGAAAGAGTAGTTGACAGGCAAGGCCGCTGGCGGAACAAGGTGGTAGCCTTCCGAATGTCCCCGGAAGAGGACGAGGTTCTGGAAGCCAAGGTAAAGCTCTCCGGCCTGACCAAACAGGAGTATATCATCCGCCGTCTGACCGACCGGGAAATCATTGTAGTAGGCAACCCAAGGGTCTACAAAGCCCTGCGAGGTCAGATGGAGCTGATCTATCAGGAATTGCAGCGGCTGGCAGTGGATGAAGAGATCCCGCCGGACTTGCTGGAGACCCTGCAAATGGTGGCTCTGACGTTGAACGGACTTAAGGAGGAATGCGAATGACGGACAATAGAAAAACGACCGTACCGGGTGCATCTGTTGGCGCAGATGCGGTACAGTCGCTTAACAAAATCAACACCAATATTATAACAAATTCGGACAAGCAAATCAATCTGCAAGCCGCGAAAAAGTCAAACAATTTCGGGCTGAACACGGTATCAATGACCGAACTGTACGACACGGTTTACCCACCCCGGAAACCAATCGTGAACGACCTGCTGTACAGCGGCACCTACCTCTTCGTAGGTGCGCCAAAGGTTGGCAAATCGTTCTTCATGGGGCAGCTTGCCTACCATGTGGCGATGGGGCTTCCGCTGTGGGAGTACGAGGTGCATCAGGGCACCGTCCTCTATCTGGCATTGGAGGATGATTACGCTCGGTTACAGCGGCGGCTCTCCCGGATGTTCGGGGTGGAGGAAACCAGCAATCTCTACTTTGCAACACAGGCCAAGTCCGTGAGCGAAGGGCTTGACCAGCAGTTGGAGGGCTTCATCCGGGAGCACCCGGATGTACGGCTCATCATCATCGACACCTTGCAGAAGGTGCGGGAAATCGGCGGTGACCGATACAGCTACGCCAGCGACTACGAGATCGTGACCAGGCTGAAAACCTTCAGCGACAAGTACGGCATCTGCCTGCTGGTGGTTCATCACACCCGGAAGATGGAGGCCGAAGACAGCTTCGATATGATCTCCGGCACCAACGGCCTGCTGGGTGCAGCGGATGGCGCGTTCATCATGCAGAAGAAACGGCGCACGGACAATACCGCTCTGCTGGACATCGTGGGACGTGACCAGCCGGATCAGGAGCTGACGTTGGAGTTCAACCGGGAACGCTGCGTGTGGGAGTTCCAAGGCGCCGAAACGGAACTTTGGAAGCTACCGCCTGACCCGCTTCTGGAAGCGGTGGCAAAGATGCTCACCCCGGAACAGCCGGAGTGGAGCGGTGCGCCCACGGAACTGCTGGAACGTCTGTCTGGTGTGAGCATACAGGCAAACATCCTGACCCGGAAGCTGAATGTGAGTGCCGACAGGCTCTACAACGACTATGGGATTCGGTACGAAAGCAGGCGCACCCATGAGGGCAGGGTGGTCAAATTAACGCTGGAAAATTCTGGGGCGTGACGATTCGTGACGGTTGTGACGGTATTTTTGCTACTATGTAAAATACCGTCACAATCGACACAACCGACACGGGATGGTGATAACGATGAAAAATGTGCAGATTTCGCAGGAACTTTTCGTCGCCTTGCTGCGTTATCATTTGAGCGGCGAAAATGAGTACGAAGAGGTAATTGAGCAGGGTTTGGAGCAAAAATTGGATGCGATGCTGCGGCATGAGCTGTATGCCCAGTACAAGACAGCACCCACCGAGGAACAGCGGGAGCAGGCTCGGCAGGAGTATCTGGACAGACGAGGCGTGCCAGAAAGCTTCCGCTGGTGAGTTCCTCTATTGGCAGAGGACAGGAGCGTGTCACGCTCCTGTGAATGCAATCACGCAGGAAGGTGGTGTTGGACCGGGCAGCGGCGAGGTACAGCGAAACCCCGTCCGCAGACGGAAGCCCCCGGCAGGGCGCAAAGGCATCTTTTGATGGACGGAACGTCTGTCAAAAGTGCTTTTGCGTTACTTTCGACGAAAGTAACAAAGCCTTTGCCGTGTCCGGCACCAGTTACTTCCACAGAGAAAGGACGTGCGATTGAAAAGAACCATTTCCGCAATGCGGGGTCCCGGCTCCATCAACCATAACCGGAGAAGTTTCACCGCTGAAAACGTAGACCCGGAGCGCAGCAGCCTGAATGTTGTGTACCGGGATGAACCGATTCAGAAGGTGTACCACGAACTGTTTGACGAGGCAGTGAAGCGTTACAATGCCAAGCAGAAGCGCAAGGACCGCTGTATCAACGACTACTATGAGCACCTGCGGACAGGCAAGCAGGAAAAGCTCTTCCATGAGTTGATCGTCCAGATCGGCAACAAAGATGATATGGGTGTCCTGACCGAGAATGGCGCACTGGCAAAGGAACTGCTGGACGAGTATATGCAGGGCTTCCAAGAGCGGAACCCGACACTGCGGGTGTTCGGGGCTTTCCTCCACATGGATGAAGCTACGCCCCATCTGCACATCGACTTCGTGCCGTATGTGTCCGGCTGGAAAGGCAAAGGACTGGACACCAAGGTGTCCCTGAAGCAGGCGCTGAAAGCCTTGGGCTTTGCAGGCGGTTCTAAACGGGAATCCGAGCTGAACCAGTGGATCAACGCCGAGAAAGAGCAGCTTGCCGCCGTGATGGAGCGGCACGGCATCGAGTGGGAACAGAAAGGCACCCACGAAGAGCACCTGTCTGTGCTGGACTTCAAAAAGCAGGAGCGTAGTAAAGAGGTAGCGGCTCTGGAAGCTGCCAAGCAGGAGTGCCAGACCGACCTGACCGAAATGCAGGAACAGCTGGAAACAGCGCAGACAGCCGTAGAAGCCGCTGAACAGCGGGTACAGAAAGCAGAGCTGACCTACCAGAAGCAGAGCCAGAAGCTGAACAAGCTGGCTCCCATTATGGAAGGTTTGGAAAACCTGTCAGCGCAATACTCCCAGCGGCCAGAGGAATGGGTGCCGGAAGCTGCCACGTTTGAAACAGCCAAGAGTTATCGGGAGAAAAAGGCCATGCCGCTGATCCAGAAGCTGGTGAAGGTGCTCTTTGCCCTCCATCGGAAGTACTGGGAGGTCAAGGACGAGCGGGATAAGTACCAGAATTTCTATCAGGACGAGAAGAAAGCTACCCATCATCTAAGCCAGCGGCTGAAAGAGGTGGAGGCTGAAAACTCTCAGCTCTATGCGATGAAACGTGATTTTGGACGAGTGTGGAACTATTTCGGTGCCGAGAAGATGCAGCGGGTCATTGGGCTTATGAGGGAGCAGGAGCAGACCGCTGATAGAAGCCAGAAAAAGAACAGACAGAACAGCGTAGAACTGTAAGCATAGCAGACCCCCGCCAGCGGATGTTGGCGGGGGTCTGTACATATAAGTGATAATTCGACAAAAATGCAATAGAAAGTTTTATTGGCTTGCAATCACGGAAAAGCTGTGGTACGCTTTACTAGGATAGTATAAAGGAGAAGTGTATCCTTTTTAGAAAAAGACACCATGGTGTACCAATAGTGGTACATTTACTATGTTAAAATGAAAGAAAACAATGCGGAAATCCGCATTTGATGGAGGAAATAAAAATGGTAGACACCAAAAAAGAGCAGGAACGCGAAGAACTGCACCGTGCAATCTGGGCGATTGCGGATGATCTGCGCGGCGCAGTGGACGGATGGGATTTTAAGAGCTATGTTCTCGGTACGATGTTCTACCGTTATATTTCGGAGAACATCGCCAGCTATATCAATCAGGGCGAAATTGATGCAGGCAACCCGGATTTCCGCTATGAAGATATGTCTGATGCAGAGGCAGAGCAGGCACGGGAAGGGCTGGTACAGGAAAAAGGGTTCTTCATCCTGCCCAGTGAGTTGTTCTGCAATGTGCGGGCAAAAGCAGCCAACGATGAAAACCTCAACGAAACGTTGGAAACGGTGTTCCGGCACATTGAGGAATCCGCAAAGGGCAGCTCCTCTGAGGGACAGTTTGCAGGGCTGTTTGATGATTACGATGTCAACAGCAATAAGCTGGGTGCGACCGTTGCCAAGCGCAATGAGAAGCTCGTGAAACTGCTGAACGGCGTGGCAGATATGAACCTTGGCGATGTGAAAGAGCATGACATTGATGCCTTTGGCGATGCCTACGAATACCTGATGACCATGTACGCCAGCAATGCAGGCAAGTCCGGTGGCGAGTTCTTTACGCCTGCTGATGTTTCGGAGCTGCTGACCCGGCTGGGTACCGTAGGCAAGAAGGAAATCAACAAGGTATATGACCCGGCCTGTGGTTCCGGTTCGCTGCTGCTGAAGGCAGAAAAGGTGCTGGGACGGGATGCCGTGCGCAATGGTTTCTTTGGACAAGAAATCAACATCACAACGTACAACCTGTGCCGCATCAATATGTTCCTGCACGACATTGAATTTGACAAATTCGACATTGCCTGTGAGGACACGCTGACCAATCCGCAGCACTGGGATGATGAACCTTTTGAGCTGATCGTATCGAATCCGCCGTACTCCATCAAGTGGGCCGGTGACGAGAATCCGCTGCTCATCAATGACCCTCGCTTTGCTCCGGCAGGTGTGCTGGCTCCGAAGAGCAAAGCGGACTTGGCGTTTATCATGCATTCGTTGGCATGGCTGGCTTCCAACGGTACGGCAGCAATCGTCTGTTTCCCCGGCATTATGTACCGTGGCGGTGCAGAACAGAAGATCCGCAAATATCTGGTGGACAACAACTTCATTGACTGCATCATCCAGTTGCCGAGCAACCTGTTCTTTGGTACCAGTATTGCCACCTGCATCATGGTGCTGAAAAAGGGTAAAACGGACAATAAGGTGCTGTTCATTGATGCTTCTTCCGAGTGCGTCAAGGTGACGAACAACAACAAACTCACCCCGGAGAACATTAACAAAATAGTGGACACCTTTGCACAGCGGGCAGAAGAAGCACACTTCTCCCATCTGGCGGAGTATTCCGAGGTGCAGGAAAATGACTACAATCTGTCCGTTTCCACTTATGTGGAAGCCAAGGACACCCGCGAGAAGATCGACATTGTAAAGCTGAACGCTGAAATTGCGCAAATCGTAGCACGAGAAAACGAACTGCGGGCCGCCATTGACCAGATCGTGGCAGAAATCGAGGGCTGAGATGGAAAGCGAAAAGAAAGATTCTGCATTGGTACGTTCTTCTGCGGCGGAATACCTGACCTTTGTTGCCTCTACGGGCGAGGACAAGGACAGTATTGAGATGCGCTACGAGGATGAAAACATCTGGCTGACGCAAAAGATGATGGCGACCCTTTACGATGTGGGACTTCCGACCATCAATGAGCATATCAAAAAGATTTATGCTGACCATGAGCAGGACGAAGCGGCAACTATTCGGAAATTCCGAATAGTTCAAAATGAGGGTGGCCGACAGGTTACTCGCAGCGTGAACCACTATAATCTGCAAATGATTATTGCAGTCGGCTTCAAGGTGAACAACCAGCGGGCGGTGCGGTTCCGTGTCTGGGCGAACCAGATCGTGGAGCAGTACACCATCAAGGGATGGGCAATGGACGAAGAACGCCTGAAAAACGGTGGCACAGTCCTGACCAAGAAATACTTTGAAGAGCAGTTGGAGCGTATCCGGGAGATCCGCATTTCGGAGCGCAACTTCTACCAGAAACTCACTGACATTTACGCTACTTCGCTGGATTATGACCGCAATGCGCTGACCACAAAAGAGTTCTTTGCGAAGGTGCAGAATAAGATGCACTATGCCGTGCATCGCCATACGGCGGCAGAGCTGATCTATGAGCGTGCCGATGCCGAAAAACCGCACATGGGGCTTCACACATGGAAGGACGCTCCCAACGGCAAAATCAAAAAGAGCGATGTTTCGGTGGCGAAAAATTACCTGACCGAAGATGAAATGAAGTCCATGGAGCTGATCGTTTCGGCATACCTCGACCTTGCCGAGAACCGTGCCCGCCGTCATATCCCTATGACCATGGAGGACTGGGCTAAGCGGCTGGACATCTATTTGCAGGCGGATGATCTGGAAGTGCTGAAGGATGCAGGCAAAATCTCGGCACAGCTTGCAAAGATGTACGCCGAAACGGAGTTTGAAAAGTACCGTGTGGTGCAGGATCGGCTGTATCAGAGCGATTTTGACAGGTATCTGGAAGAAAGCACAGGTTTATAATGAATTTGGATCTTATGAACTTTCTTGCAACCAGTGCGCTAACGATTGCAATCTATTGGCTACAGCGCTCACATGAAAAAGAACGTGAACAAATGGAAGTAAAAGCGCAGGAAAAGGCTATCGCGGAGGCGGCAAGAGTTTTTCTGATTGATAATGAAGATGAAATAGAGTATTTGCCGTTGTCGGCGATAGCAAAGACTTTGAAACTCAAAAGAAAGCATCATAGAGCGATAACGACCAAGTTTTTAAGATGTAGTGAGGAAGTCCAAAAGGAAATTCTGAAGCAAGCCAATTTTCAGCTAATAGAGGTTTCTAAAGAACAGGTGAATGCTGCATTAAAACGACTAAAAGATGATATTAAGGCGTGCGGTTTTGGACAAGATACTTTATATGATGGGGCTAAATACTTTCATCGAGCGATGGAGCGTTATTCGGATGAAAAAATTGAAACCGTAAATCCGTACATATTTGAGGACATAAGGCGAACACACTTTTATCAAGGTGATTCACTCCAATTATTAAAAGACACGAGCTATAACGGAACGCTATACGGATATATGTATGATTACCTTCACTCCGCAGATTTGGGAAAATCCAAATGGCTACTGCAGCCACCAATTGATATGGTTTGGTTGCAATGTGATTTAGCTGGATGCCCAGAAGAAATAATGACATTCTGGACGATGCGAATCGTTATTGACTGTTGCCGGGTATTTGCTAAATCAGAAGAAGATATTATTTTCGATGAGAATTTGATTGAAACACAGGAAGATATGTACTATTATGCGGTGATGGCACTGTACAGTACCTATATTGCAAAGAAAGAAGAGGGTGCGGATGAGTAAGCTAGATGAACTGCTCCGGGAGCTTTGCCCGAATGGTGTGGAATATAAGAAGCTGGGTGAAATCGCAACAGTTTTGAGAGGTGCATCACCGCGGCCAATAAAAAAGTATATTACAAATGATTCTGATGGGGTGAATTGGATAAAAATAGGTGATGTTCCTGTCGGAAGTAAGTATATAACACAGTCCGAAGAAAAAATCACAAAAGAAGGTGCAGAAAAGTCAAGATATGTTCGGAAAGGGGATTTTATATTATCCAATTCTATGAGCTTTGGTAGACCTTATATTTTGGCGATTGATGGCTGTATACACGATGGTTGGCTTTCAATATCGAATTTTAAGGATGTTTTCCTTTCGGATTACTTATATTATCTCTTGAGTTCATCTGCGATACAGCAGGAAATGAAAAAACGAGCATCCTTTGGAGGCGCTGTCCAAAATCTAAATGCAGATATTGTAAAAGCACTTGTTCTTCCTGTTCCACCGATTGAAGTTCAGAATGAAATTGTTCGTATTTTAGATGATTACACAGAAAACGTGGTTGAGTTGCAAAATCAACTTGCGTTAGAGATTACAGCTCGCCAGAGGCAGTATACATTTTATCGGAATAAGCTATTGACGTATGATAGCAAAACTAGGATAATGCCGCTAAAAGATGTTGCGGAAATTGAGCGGGGAACGAGAGTTGTGAGAAGCCAGCTAACAGAGGCTGGTTTATATCCTGTGTTTCAAAATGCTTTAACTCCAATGGGATACTACGATAAAGCAAACAGATTGGAAAATAATACATTTTTGATTTGTGCAGGTGCAGCTGGGCAGATAGGCTACTCGGATGTTGATTTTTGGGCTGCAGACGATTGCTATACTTTCAAATGCTGTGAAAAACTTGAAAACAGATACCTGTTTCATGTGCTAAAAAACAGCCAGCACAGAATAGATGCACAGGTGAGAAGGGCTAGCATTCCAAGAATTTCAAGAGAAGCGGTAGGAAATATTCGGATTCCGATTCCACCCCTCGATGTCCAGAACCGTATTGTGAATGTACTGGACAACTTTGAGAAGATTTGCTCCGACCTCAACATTGGTTTGCCCGCTGAAATTGAAGCCCGGCAGAAGCAGTACGAGTATTACCGAGATAAGCTCTTGACATTTGCAGAAACCGGCAACACAATTTTGAGCAGAGCAGAGCAGAGCAGAGCAGAGCAGAGCAGAGCAGAGCAGAGCAGAGCACTGATTAAGCTCTTGCAGTATGTGTTTGGCTATGTGAGAATCTCTTTAGGTGATATTGGCTCTATCTGTATGTGTAAGCGTATTTTGAAGAGCCAGACAAATACGGTGGGCGGTGTTCCGTTCTATAAAATTGGAACCTTTGGAAAAGAAGCAGATGCCTATATTTCGCAGGAAACATTTAACGAATATCGGTCGAAGTATAATTTTCCGAAAAAAGGCGATGTGCTGATTTCTGCGGCGGGAACGATTGGCAGAACAGTTGTTTATGATGGGAAGCCTGCATACTTCCAAGATTCTAACATCGTTTGGATTGATAACGATGAAAGTATTGTTTTGAATAGCTATCTTCGCTACTGCTATGAACTGAAACCGTGGAAAGCATCTGAGGGTGGAACAATTCCAAGATTGTACAATGACAATATTGCAAAGGCTGTGATTGCAGTACCGTCTATTGAGGAACAGAAGCGCGTTGTTTCTATCCTTGACCGTTTTGATGCAATCTGCAATGATTTGACCAGCGGCCTACCCGCAGAGATTGAAGCAAGACAAAAGCAGTATGAGTATTATCGGAATAAGCTGTTGAGCTTTAAGGAGAGATTATGAAAATTAGAGATTTTGAATTAAAAGACCAAACGGTTTTGGAAATTGGAAAATTCGCGATTTTATGGAACTGGTTTGAAAAAGAATTTTGCCATAATGAATGTAATTATAAAGAACTTAAAAAGGTTGCCCCGTATGTGAAAATTGATTTTCAGAGTCAAAAAGATTTGGCAGAAGTATTTGAGCAAAGAAGGTTCTTGTTTGAACAGATGATTGAAGAATATGTAAGGACAGCATTATATCCGGATAACGCTAAAAGAACGAAAACAGAGCCGGAAGAGAGAAAAGCGATGGAAGGTTTTTTAGCTCAAAAAGAAGAGTATATAGTTCTTGGTTGCCTAATGTCAATTTACAGAATTCGTTGTAATATGATGCACGGCTTGAAAATTGTTGAGCAGTTGGACGATCAATATGAACTTTTTAAGGCGGTAAATGGAGTTCTTGAAAGTATAAGGTGATAGAAATGTCCTTTTTCAATATCGTTGCGGCTACCAATGAAGATACTGTTGTTGCTGCCTATGAACCCTCCAAGGTGCGCTCTGACAGCTACCAAAGCGAGGCGGAACTGGAAAAAGAGTTTATTCGGCTGTTGTGCGAGCAGGGCTATACCTATCTGCCGCTGCATACCGAGGATGAACTGATTGCCAACCTCCGCAGCCAGTTGGAAGAACTGAACCACTACCACTTTTCCGATACGGAATGGCAGCAGTTTTTCAGTGATGTGATTGCCAACCCCAACGAGCATATTCCCGAAAAGACCCGGAAGATTCAGGAAGATAATGTGCAGGTATTGCACCGGGATGATGGCAGTTCCAAAAATATCACACTGATCGACAAAAAGAACATCCATAACAACCGCCTGCAGGTCATCAACCAGTATGAGGTAAAACAAGCAGATGGCGCAAGGCATGATAACCGCTATGATGTGACGATTCTGGTCAACGGCTTTCCGCTGGTTCATGTGGAACTGAAGCGGCGCGGGGTGGCCATCCGGGAGGCATTTAACCAAATCAACCGCTACCAGCGGGATTCGTTCTGGGCGGGCTGCGGCTTGTATGAGTATGTGCAGATTTTTGTGATCTCCAACGGCACAAATACCAAGTACTACTCCAACAGCACCCGCTACAATGCCATCAAGGATGCCAAACACGGCAAGACGAAAAAGGAAAAGACCAGCAACAGCTTTGAATTTACCTCCTACTGGGCCGATGCGAATAACCGTGTGCTGACGGATCTGATCGACTTTACCCGGACATTCTTTGCAAAGCACACGATCCTGAGCGTGCTGACCCGGTATTGCATCTTTACCTCAGAAAAGATGCTGATGGTGATGCGCCCATATCAGATCACGGCAACCGAGAGGATATTGAACCGCATCGAGATCGCCAACAACTACAAAAAGTATGGCACCATCGAGGGCGGTGGCTACATCTGGCACACCACTGGTTCCGGCAAGACGCTGACCTCTTTCAAAACGGCACGGCTGGCTTCGCAGTTACAGGATGCTTCACAGCACCGTTATATTGACAAAGTGCTATTTGTGGTAGACCGCAAGGACTTGGACTATCAGACCATGAAGGAATATGACCGCTTCGAGAAGGGAGCGGCAAACTCCAACACCAGCACCACGATTCTGAAACGCCAGTTGGAAAACCCGGAAGCACATATCATCATTACCACCATCCAGAAGCTGGCGACCTTCATCAAGAAAAATCCGGGGCATGAGGTCTACCAGAAGCATGTTGTGATCATCTTTGACGAGTGCCACCGCAGCCAGTTCGGTGATATGCACAAGGCTATTGTTCACAATTTCAAAAAGTACCACCTGTTCGGATTTACAGGAACGCCGATTTTTGCAGTCAACGCAGGAAGCTCCACTGATCCACGCTATTTCACCACGGCGCAGACGTTCGGCGACCAACTGCACACCTACACTATCGTGGATGCCATCAACGACAAGAATGTGCTGCCGTTCCGTGTGGACTACATCAAGACGATGGACGCAGAGCCGGACATGGACGATAAACAGGTTTGGGATATCGACCGGGAAAAAGCGTTCATGGCACCCCAGCGCATCTCGCTGGTGACCAAGTATATCCTTGACCACTTTGACCAGAAAACCTATCGGGGAGACAAATCGTATGAGTTTAATCTGCTGACGAATGTGGCAGAGGTGGCCTCTGCCCAGCGTGGTACGGTGGAGGAAATCAAGCAAAAACAGCGCGTCAGCGGATTTAATTCGATTTTCTGCGTGGCTTCTGTGCCGATGGCAAAGCTGTATTATCAGGAGTTCAAAAAGCAGATGGCGGCAGACCCGACCAAGCGGCTGCGCATTGCCACCATTTACAGCTATGGAGCTAATGAAGCGGAAACGGATGGCATTCTGGACGAGGAAAACCCGGAAGATACCTCCAACCTCGACCAGAGCAGCCGGGATTTCCTGGACGCAGCCATTCAGGATTACAACGAGATGTTCCACACGAACTACTCCACCGATGGCGAACGGTTTCAGAATTACTACAAAGATGTATCGCTCCGCATGAAAAATAAAGAGCTTGACCTGCTGATCGTGGTCAATATGTTCCTGACGGGCTTCGATGCTACTACACTGAACACCCTTTGGGTGGACAAGAACCTGAAGATGCACGGTCTGATTCAGGCGTTCAGCCGGACGAACCGTATCTTGAATAGCATCAAGACCTTTGGCAATATCGTCTGCTTCCGCAACCTGCAAAAGCGGGTGGATGCGGCAATTTCGCTGTTTGGAGATAAACATGCAGGCGGCATCGTTCTGCTGCGCAAATATGCGGACTACTACCACGGTTATATGGACGAGCAGGGAAAATACCATCAGGGCTATACGGATATGATCGATGACCTGACACAGAAGTTCCCGCTGACAGAGCCGCAGATCGTCGGAGAGCAGAACCAGAAGGACTTTATCGTGCTGTTTGGTGCACTGCTGCGGATGCGGAACCTGCTGTCCTCCTTTGATGATTTCAAAGGCAACGAGATGATCTCTGAACGGGATTTACAGGACTATTTGGGCCGCTATCAGGATTTGCGGGATGAATGGCGTAACAAGAAGCACGATGAAACCAAAGAGGACATCACGGATGATGTGGTGTTCGAGGTGGAACTGATTCGGCAGGTCGAAATTAACATTGACTACATTCTGATGCTGGTCAAAAAGTACCATGACACCCATTGCGATGATAAAGAAGTGCTCATCACGATTCGCAAGGCGATTGATGCCAGCCCGGAACTGCGCAGCAAAAAGCAGCTGATTGAAACCTTTATTGCAGGGGTCAACGATGTGGATGATGTGATGGCAGAGTGGAACACCTATGTGTCCGAACAGCGGGAGAAAGAGCTTGCAAAGATCATCCAAGAGGAAAAGCTAAAGGAGCCGGAGACGCGCAAGTATCTGGCAAATGCATTCCGGGATGGCGAGATCAAGACCGTTGGCACTGACATTGATAAGCTGATGCCTCCTGTTTCCCGTTTCGGCGGCGGTGGCCGGGCGCAGAAGAAGCAAGGCGTGATTGATAAGCTAAAGAGCTTCTTTGATAAGTTCTTTGGGATTGGCGGAAATTTATTTGAGGTGAAAAACAATGACGAAGACTGAAAGTGCTCAGTTGGCATGTGAGAAAGTTTTAAATGGAATAGAAGACGATACTATAACAACGACATCTGCTCTTTTACAATGTTTAAAAATCGCAAGGCTTTTGAATGACGTGGATGCAATTATATGGCTACAGTATGAATACGGTGGGTATCCTAAAGAAGCGGATGGGGTTCATATTCCATCGGCAGCTTTTGACATCGGATATAAAAATGGACGAGGGTTTATTGACAAAACTGGAAAATGCATTTTTACGGAACTTGCATCTGAATTAGAAAAGAAAGTGGAGGCAGAGAAAAATGCAGTTAATAATTTTACTACAAAGGGTGCGTCGGTGTCTGGAGATTACGCTGCTGTTGCGGTAAATAATTTAACAGCATCGGTAACAATGTCTACAAGAAATATAGTGGATGATATTGGACTAACAGAGAAAAAACTCTCAGTTTTAAAATCAAGGTATTATGATTATGCTCTGAAGAAGCAGATTGAGATTTCATTTGGAAATGTGGCGACAACGGTTTTTTCTGAATATCGAACAAGAGTGGAAAATGAGTTTTCTAAGCTTTCAAAAGAAATTCTTCTTAAACTTCAAGCGATAGAGGATAAAATTGGTTCAGATAATCCGGAACTATACTCGCAGGCGTTAACAACGTGTAGAAGACTTTTTGAGGAAACGGCC
>OLBV01000086.1_pt1 | contig 22402 bp, 16 predicted proteins | sample 1607751 | NCBI WGS metagenome assembly OLBV01 (sample SAMN02674693, study PRJEB24791) | human gut metagenome, SKBSTL018 | isolation source: stool | host: Homo sapiens | place: USA | reverse complement strand
ACCGCCATTATAAACTTTAATAAATCTATTCCGTAATAGTTTTTCTTTTCTATCATTATCTTTAATAATCACTTCACTTTTCTTATATTCACCATTTTCCCAAGCTTTGCATCCCATTCTTCAGGAACAAACGGCATAAAACCACCACAGGGTGAAAACGTCAGTTCTGAGAAGTATACTTTGCTCCTCCTGATTAAAAAACATACAAAATCAGAAAAGCAAAGCATTAAATCCTTATTTACTTGTAGGAAGTTTAATCCATTCCCCCATTTTAATCGCCCATTCTTCTGGTTGAATCGGCGCAAAGCCACTGCAATGGTAAAAGGTCAACTCTCCAACATATAGCTTTCCATTCGCACAGTAGAAGTCAACTCTTAAATGGGGCAATCCTTTGGACAATACTGCTGCAATTTTTTTCATTTCATCAAAACGAATCGGTTTTTCAGGTAACACATCCGAATTAGGATCTCGCATTCTAATCGGCAAGTGATTATAATCCATATCAAAAAAGTCCGTCGTCGGATTTTCTGCTTTGTCTTTCGATATATAAACAATTTTAGGTATTCCACCAAAACAGAAAAACTTATAATCCGTCAAGCACTCTTGCTCACCCGTTTTCGTTGCATCATCTTTAAGAAGAGGCTCCGCAATAATTCGAGGCTTTACATTTTTATATGGCCATTCGCGCCCTCCCCCGAAATAATTAGAATGCAAAGATTTATTGATCTTTTTTCTTGCTTTTTCCCTGTCAAGTTTACTTTTATCTTTACAAATAACCAGACCACCAGAATCATGTGTACATTTCAAGACAAACGCATTCGGAAGCTTTGTAAAGTCAATATCATCAAATTTGTCCCAAACACCTAATGTTGGAACCACATACTCTTTACCAATTTTTTGAGCAATATAAGCTTTCGCTTCATATTTATCAACCATCGTTGTATACTCTGGCTTTCGATCATGAAGTTTCAGCCATTGAAGCTTTTCATTAAAGGTCACTGGATTTTTCAAATCTAATTCTTTTCCGAATTTTCTTTTGTAAGCCATTTTCAAGAATGACTCATCATCCATTTTGTCATAAAATCCCCATTCAATCTTTTTCCAATAGATGTGGTTTTCCACTTTGGACACAACAGCTTTAATGTTCATTTTATCTCCTTTTTAATCATCAGCGCTTAACTTTTCTCTTAATTATCATATTTATACAAGTCAAAAACTGATTTCTTTCCGTAATAAAATATATAAGTCCAGCCGTCACAAGTGCTATTATGCTTGCAATTACAGCATACATAATCCACTCACCCCAACTATTCATAGCATATTTTCCAACTAACAACTTATATAGTATCACATTAAGAGAAATTACCAACGCAACTCTCAATACTCTTAAAACTGATTTTTTGCAGGATATATCTAGAATATGCTTATGTGCGTAATAAATAATATCTGTTGTTCTATAAGCAAAAGAACATATAGTTCCAATCAGCAGACCATACATACCTAATGGTTTAATCAGTAAAATGGAAACCGTAATATTTATTACAGCTTCTAAAATTGCCCGCCATTGCGTTTCTTTGAAATGCCCCGCTGCGTTAATCATTGTCAAGCAAGGAATTCGTATATTATTTGCAAAGCCTATCAGCATAAATAGGACAGCAAGCTTTACATCCACATAAGGAATATCCGTATATTTCTTCGTGTAAACGCTAACAAAGGGCAAAATCATTGACGCTGAAACGCCATAGACAAATGTTATTATAATATAATAGCCATATTCATACAAATCATAATTTCGTAGTAGTGACTCTCTCTTATTTTCACTCATCAGCTGTCCAAAACTCGCTAAAGTTCCAGACGAAAAAATGTTCGTCAACAGTTCATACAGTTTTTGAAAGACCAAATTGTAGACAGAGTATATACTAACCTGCACAAGACTTCCAAATAGTGTCAATAACGTAACATCGGTATTATAAACAACCAAACCCGCTAATTGATGAGCCATCGCAGACCATCTTTTTGACAGTGCTGAGTTATCCCTCACGACCTTTTTATCCAATCCCGGATAATTGTTTCGGCAGTATATGGACAAAATCATCATTCTGAAGATAACCATAACCGCAGGGATTGCCATTACAATCACAATACTTGCCTTAGCCCAAATCAAAATTACCTGAAGCCCAACACGAACAAAATACATTATGGTATCGGCAACAGAAACTACAAATAACCTCTGATCTGCTTGTAAGAGAACTTTGTACTTACTATAAATAAAGCATTCTAATGTGCTGCTTGCGCCTATCACAATCATCAAAAGCACAATAAGTATCGAGGGCAACTGATTTGCCAAAACAAACGGTAATACGCCCGCAATTATTGCTATCGCTATTGTATAAAGGCATCCCGAAACTGTATAGAAATGGTCAATAGCATTCAAGACTTGATTTAATCTATATGTATCTTTTTTAGCAAGAGGAGTATATAAAGCTTGTACTGCAGCAGGAGCCAATCCCGCATTAACAAGTGCTACATAACTCATAATATTAGAAACAGTTGTTGTATAACCATGTAAACTTGCACCATAGGTGTTCAAAATCATGCTTGGCAAAACGAATCCGAATAATGCCGTCACAATCTGATATGCTCCCATAAGTGCCATATTTAGCATAGATGCTTTCTTTTTGCTCAATGGTTTGCTCATGTTATAATCCCTTCGCTGCTTCCTCTAAATACTGTTTAAACAGTGGAAGCACCTTTTCCAAGCTAAAATCCCGTGATCTTTCTATTGCACATTTTCCCATTTGTTCTCGCTGTTCTGGCTGCTTTAATATTTCCGCAACTTTTTTTGCAAATACTTCTGTATCGAAGTGATCTACAAGGTATCCATCAACCGAGTCCCTAATTATTTCGTCTGGGCCGTAATTATGAAATGCCACTACTGGAATACCACAGGACATAGCTTCTAGTATTGTCATTCCAAAGCCCTCCCATCGAGAAGTCTGAACCATTACTGAAGCCCTGCTATAGAATTGATACACATTATCAGTTGTTCCCAATAGATTAACTTTCTCCCCTAATCCAGCTTTTTCTATCTCGACCTTTAGCCAATTATGTGATGGCCCATCTCCAATAATAGTCACTCTCAACTTCGGTACTTCTTCTGAAATTTTTTTTATTACCTCAATTAAGTAGTCCAAGCCCTTGTGCTCTCGTTCCAGTCTCCCAGCAAACAAGACATATCCTTCTTCATACGTTGTACTAATGCTGTCATTTTTCGGAAGTGGATTATAGAGCACTTTACTTTCTATAGCCAAGTTATTATCAAATTCTTTTTTGTCAGAATTTGTCAAAACCCAAATACCATCCAACGCTGAATAGCATTTTTTCACATATTTCGTCAATCCATATCCAGTTGCTCCTCTTCTTTCAAAATATGAACCATATGTACTGTGTTGCCATCCTATAGTTTTTGCTGATATATCTTTCTTGATTTCGCCCAAAAGCAGACTATATTCAATGCCCGCACCAATAACAACATCAAAATTTTCTTCATTGAAATATTTTATGTAATTTTCTTTTTCCTGTGGTGCGATTCGATTGTTTAGGACAAATGGAAGTGCTATACCATTATCTAAAAATCCAATTCTTTTGTTTAATGCAAAAATATATCTTACGGGCTTATGTTCTCGATTCACAGATAGTTCTTCTTGATTTTTCAGCTTAATACGTTCATCAATTTTGAAAAGTTTCTCCCCGCTCATCTTAAAAGGCATCACAACTGTTATGTCGTAATTTTCGTCATTCACAAGTTCATTTAAAATTGTAGTTACAACTCGTTGGATACCTCCTAGTGTATATAGATTTTGTACTAGAACACATATCTTCATTTCCATTTCCTCTTACCGCATAGCTTAAATTCAGTAACAAAAATACCGAAACACAATAAAGCAACATCTGATCAGATTGCGTTGTGATTCCGTTATAGCTATTGACATCCAGAACTAATATTAAAAAGACAATGAATATTTTAATATTTTTATTTTTTAATATCTTAATTGCTGGAATTGCAAACAAAACGACACACATTAATACGGAAAACCATACGCCAAATAGATATGCCCACCTTAATGGTGGGTACTCCAACGCAGCAATCATTCTCTCTGAAAGATTCATTCCTGCATGTCCTATCAGTAAATTAAATCTTAACACTCCGCCTTGAATAACGCGCAACAATGCCGTATTTCTTCCTGTTGTAATATCTCCAGACTCAAATCCTGCTATAAATCTTCCAATAACAGTATCTAACAAACCGTATCCGTAGGCCCAATAAACTGCCGCTGCTACAATTATAAAATATTTCAAGCCTTTTTTATTTACGTATAACAGAGCAAACTCTACCGCAATTAAAACAAAGGTAACTTTGATTTTGCTCATTATGTTCGTTGCCTTTCTTTACTTGTTAAACAACTCATCTACGATTGACTCCAAGCCCTCATTGAATTTTGCATTGTTGCTGCTAATCCCATGACCCATGCCTGCTACAATCCGATCGTAATTGGTTATAACATCTCCAAGGGTTTCAATATCTTCCACTTCAATAATCGTTCCCATCCGTTTTGCGACATTTCGTGCAAATTCCACCTGATGGTCATTAACGTGTTCATTGAACTGATGCTGCCGTGGCACAACAATAGGTGTTTTTCCAATCTGAAGCGGCATAATAAAACTTGCTGGGCCCCCTGATGTCAAGATAGGGACAAAAAAATTCTCAAAAAAAGCAAAAAAATAAGCCCCACAAGGCTTTTCTGACAATTCTTTGAATCATCAGGGCCTTGTAGGGCTATCCGTTATCTTATGCTATTTTATTTTCACACTGCCTGTAATGGGGTGTTCTCCATTGTTTCCTTAAACTGCTCAACTGTCATCTTTGCTTTTGCCGCAGCACGCTCCAGCGGTAAATCACCCTCTCGAACAAGCTGAACCAGCATCCGAATCTCGCCAATTCCGATGCCTTCGATTCTGCCTTCCTGACGGCCTTCTTCACGGCCTTCGGCTCTTACGCCTTGACTAAGATTGCACACTTCAAGCACCTCTCTTTCCAGTTCTTCGCTCATTGCAACGCCAAACTCTTCTTCCAGAATCTTCTTTTTCTCCGAACCTGATCTTGTGGAAGATAACAGCACTTCCATAAATTTCAGGATTCCCTTATGATTCTCCGTCCCTGGCTTGCCTAAACAAATCATTACGACACTCATCAAATCGTAGTTTTCGGTTTCTTCCTGCGCTTCTCCAATCAACTGTTCGGGTTTGATGGAGTACCGGGTAAGCGTATTTTCAAAACCATCTGACGGCTGAGTACAAATCCAGATGGAGTAGACCTTACGAATCTTCCCATATTCAGATTTTGTAAAAATCGGACCGTGCTGTGCAGAAATCATTCTGCTACAATAATAGATTGCCCGTTTCGTCAATGGGTATCCCGGCTTGAATTTTGTCTGTGCTTCCACATTGATAATCAGACGAATGACTTCTTCCTGTTCTGCACTGTCCGCAGATTTCGGTGCGATTGCGTCAAAGCGAACATCGTAGAACAATGTTCCCTCGGTCAGCGTAGAGTCCTCGTTGTTACTACCCTTGATTACATCTGTTGACTTTTTGGGTCTGTTCGTATCATCGACATGAACACCAACAGAGCCAACCTCCGGGGTTCCCTCGATGTATTTCTCAACAATATCATCTACGGTGCAATCGCTGTATTCATTCACACAGCCTTTCATGATCTGTGCCAGAATCTGTTTGTTTGCCAACAGCTTTTTCGCTGTTCTGTCATACCTCGAATCATACTCTGTCTGATCTATCGTGTGGGCAAGCTGATTTTCCACCGTGCCTTGTTTTTCCATCGGCATTCACTTCCTCGCAGTAGATTCAACAAGAGCGTAAACTCTCCTATCGTACTTCCATCTTACCATAATTCACCGCCCATATCAAGCAACCAACTGTAAACTTTCCTTGCACGGAGTTGTCCATATTATTGCATTCTTCGCCACTGTTATATCATAGGCAACTAATTATTTCAGAACCCACTAATGTGAGATTCACATTTCAGTCAGTACTCTCCCGTTTTCTATCTGCATCGCATCCGTTATCTTAAACGAAACAAGTCGCTGCTGTGGAAAAGCTCTTCCGATCAGCCGATAGGACATTTTCTTGTCCCACCCAGAATCCCCGTAAATCATGCGAACCAATGCCATACACTTGATTTCGCCGCTATTAGATTCGTCTGGTTTTCCCACACGATGCGCTCCTGATTCTTCTGCTCCACACGCCTGTACAGCTATCTGTTTCATTTTACGATTATACAGAAACCGATAGTGTGACGGCCATTCTAACGCTTCCAGCGTTTTTCTGAAGACCGTGATTCGTCCCTCTTCCTCGCAGAAACTCATGCCAAGTCCTGCCTGTTGCTCCGTTTTCTGTTCTGTTTTTTGCATATTGCTCACCTCCCACAAATGGACAGACCCTCCCCTTGTACAACCTGTCAATTAGTCCTTTCCAGCTTCAGGAGCAATCTTTCCTGTCAGAATCCCCATTGACACATACCCATCCATTTGCTTGACTTCAGATTCTTTCCGGTGTTCTTCCACAGGCACACCAAAAGTTCCCACAATATCATCCAGGTAAAATCCCTTTCGGCTGTTCACAGGTTTTGTTGACGCAGCATTATCCTGCGAATCGACTGCGTTCTTTTTTCTCTGTCCTTCATGAAAAATTTCTGGCACAAGCAGATCAAAAACATACAGAGTTTCACCCTCAAAGGTAATCCTGTACCCCAGCATTTTATATCGGCACTCGCTGTCCCATCCCATTTTCTGATAAACTAAAGTCGCAAATGGCTTGCAGGACATCTTCCGGCTTTTGCGCTTATCCGGTTTTGCCACGCACCAACGCAGAGCGTCCTTGTCATTTTCATCACACCCACGAACAACGATACGCTTCAAATCATTGTTGAACATGACATGAACGTAGACCACATCCTCCAGCCCTGTGATACAGGCTGTATTGAATGTGATACTATCTTTACGAATCACGATTGCCGGGTCACGCAGATGGGCAAACAATTCCTTTCGCACGACCTGGTAGCCATCATACGAAAAGGCACTTTCCAGTTCTTCCGCCCGTGCGTCTCTATCATCCTGCACAATCTGCTTCTCTGGCGGCATGATTGTTGTGTTTTCTTCATTCATCTATAATCAGTCCATCCTTCCATTATCTTCTCCGCTTCACGGAGCAACTCATTTAGACTTTCTGCCGTAAATATGTTCATTTCCTCTATCTCCGTCGCAGGACGAAATACATCCCAGTTTCCGGCATAATGCTCCTGCCGTAAGATACCCACCTGTGCTATACTTGTAATCGGCTGTCCAAATGTTCCAGCCCACTCTGGTGGAAAAATGTAAATCTTCTTTTTGACCGTTTCGCCCTCATCTTCTTCGGTGTTTTCCTTTGGAGGCAGAACGATTTCTTCCACCTTAATCATTTCAGGCTCATCAAATGCGAACAGCATCATTTTGTTATCGCCCTGCTCCAAAAACTGGCCACGGAACCGATAACGCAAATCCTCATCCCATTCCATAATGTCAAATAAAGTTTTTGCAAGTCCACGACAGCCCAAAGTGCTTGCACACCAACGTCCCTCTTTCAGTCTGCCCCAACGGATCGCGTTTGGATTATTCTTGTCACAGGGGCGAATGGCAATGCAGCGTTCAACAGAATTTAGCAGCAGCTCCACATATTCAACATTTTCAAACTTTTTCAAGCAAGCGGTGTTAAAGCGCAATCGTCCATTAGAAATCGTCATAGCCGGATTCTGCATAGTAGAAAAATACTGTACCCTGACTATTTCATAGCCCGTCAGATCAAGACGCTTTTTCACATCCGCAGTAACAGTGACATCCGGTTCTTTCATCACGCTTTCAGAGGCTTCCCTGTATTCTTCTGCCGAAAAACCTGTCCAATCCTTATCAAAAGGCACATATCCTCGCAAAATCCCATCTTCAACCACGCTCAACACGGGCAAGGGTCTGTCTTTCTTTGAATAATTGCGGGATGCCCGCAGATGATTGGCTGCATTAAAAACTTCTCTGGAAACAATGGCTTCATGGTGATTCTTCTGCCTGTACTGTGTCCGATCATTGTTGTTTTTCTTTGATTTATGCGTCAAAAAGTTCGGTGTAAAGGTCTTTCTTGCCAGTACATCACCACAATGGCGCTCATTTGCCAGAACACCTGCAAGTGTACCGGGATTCCACTCCACACGTCCCAACTTCGTCTTACGGCTATACTCCATCAAAAGAGTTGCAATCTCCGTAAGCGAATATCCATTCAGGTACAGGTAGTAAATCACCTTTACCGTCTGTGCTTCCTCCGGGTTAATTACAAGGTTGCCTTCCTCGTCTTTATCGTATCCAAGCAATGCAGGGGTCAGGAACAGGCCACGGCTGAACCGCCGATCAATCGACCAGTTCATAATGATAGATTTGGAATGCGATTCTTCCTCTGCCACAGATGCCAGAATCGTCAGAATCATGCGTCCATTGCTGTCCAGCGTATAGATATTATCTGCTTCAAATTTCACACCCACAGGCGGATTCAGATTTTTCAGAAGTTCAATCACAGAAAGGCAGTCAACGATATTTCGAGCAAAACGGGCAATGGATTTTGTAAGAACAAGGTCAATCTTGCCTGCCTTGCAGTCCTCAATCAACTGCTGCATCCCTTTTCGGTGTTCCAGAGATGTGCCGCTGATGCCCTCATCCGCATAGATTCCAACAAATACCCATCCCGGCTGTGCCTGAATATAATCCGTATAATAGTTTTTCTGAAGTTCATACGAAGAAGTCTGTTCATCATTATCCGTGGAAACACGGATATATGCTGCCACACGCCGAATCACAGAACTTGTTTCCAAATCCTCTATGATTTTGGCGGGAATGACTTCCAATTCCGATATATCTACGCCCTTATAGCGGTCTCTGATTTTTTGCTTACGGTCTACTGCTTCTACTTCACCGGTAATCATGTGCTTTTCCTCATTCTCCCGTATGGATGCTCCAATACCACTGTCGCATCTTCCGATAACTTCGGATACCGAGTTCTTTCTTCGTATTTTCTGCGGTTCTGCGGCTGATTCCTTCATCTTTCATCCGCATATAGATTTCTCTTGCTCTCATATCGCCATCAGAAAGCAACTTTTTTATCAGATATGCTGCCTTTTCTGTTTTTGACTCAAATTCCGGCACTTTCGGTTGTTCCGATGAAACGAATGTGCTCTTGCACTCCAACCATTGAAAACCCATCTCCGCTGTTATAGAAAACCGAATTTCTCCATCAGACGGAGCCAAACTGTTTTTTATCTGCCGAACAATACGAATATCTGTATCTTTCTGGTCACGCTCCACCTGCAAAACACTTCGCGCAGCAGCAACCACATCTATGCTGCCAAGGCTTCGGTACAAACCTTTCGTTCCCTCTTTCTTATTGAGATGACCAATCAGCACAATGGCACAATCATATACTGAAGCCCACATTCCGAGACGCTGCATCAGTTTTCTGGCTCTCCCTGCAATCTGGAGGTCAGAATCACTTCCTAAATACGCCTGAATCGGGTCTATAACTACAAGCCGTGGGCGAAATTCAATGATTGCCTGACGGATACGCTCATCATCCAGTGTTAGACCACTGTATGTTTCTTCATTGATAAAAGCTACTTTTCTACAATCTGCGCCACATCTTTCCAGTCTGGGTTTAATGGTATCTGATACTCCATCTTCCGAACACTGGTAGATAACCCTCTGCGGCGTCCCAACAGGCTTTCCATCCGGTGTTTTCCCACCCTTAGAAAGTTCCGCAATCAGATTCATCATCATGGTTGACTTTCCATCGCCGGGATCGCCTTGTAGCAATGTTATCTTTCCCACTGCAATGAATGGATACCACAACCAGTGAACAGAAGTTGCCTGCACATCACTATATAATGTAAGAATTCTTTTTTCTACCTTGTCCGCCATCGTCTTTCCTTCCTATTTGCAGTCTTTTCCTACCTCTATTATAAAGCATTCGTTGCGTTTTGACTGCTACCCATCAGGTAGCATGAGTTGCCTTTTGCTACCCAGTAGGTAGCAAAACAGCCTAAGACCACAGAGCAGCTAGCAGTGTGTCCCTTTGCGGTCTTAGAACCTTTGATATAGAGTTGCTCTGCCTACCATCATGCGAGATAATTGTACTGCCTTATGCGGGGAATCATAAGGAGAAAAGCACATGGCTACTGATTATAAAGCTTTGGGCAAGCGCATTTCAAATGCCCGAAAACAAGCTGGTATCACGCAAGAGGCCCTTGGAGAGCAGCTTAACATGACACGAAAACATATTAGCGTAATCGAATCCGCTATCAAACGCCCAAGTCTTGATGCACTGGTTGATATTGCCAATGCTCTTGACGTATCGACTGATGATTTGCTGGTAGATAGTTTGATGCACTCGACTTCAACCTCAAATTCCGAAATTCACCGTCTTCTCTTGGACTGCAATGAAATCGAACAGGAAATTCTCACTCGGATGGTAAGAGAGATGAAAGCCATACTGTACGGTTTGGGAATCTGATTTTGTAGCCCGCTGATCATATAACAAAAAAGCCCGCATAAGACACAGCTGCACTTCGGATTACACCGGGGTGCTGTCTGTGGCTTATGCGGTCAAAGTCATTCCTACGGAATGAAATGCCCGCCTGATCGAGAAGATTTACGAATCCTCTCAACCAGACGGGCATTCTTTTTGCTCACCTTGCTGTTTCTATGCAGTTATGCGCCATACTTTTCCAATGCTCTCCGAATCACATCCTCACAGTTAAACTCAACTTTCATCGTCTGATCGTCATACAGATAAATCATGCTGACAAAAGCATCTACACATTCCTTGGTCAGACCGCCTATGTATGTTTTTTGACTTGCCTGCTTTGTCAGGTTGCGGATTTCTTCATCCAGTTCATCGGCACACTCCTGTTCTTCCTTTTCTGTCCGTATGCTATCCTGCAATGCAGCCAGTTTTTCCGAAAGGGTCTTTTTCTTTTCTATGTACACATCTCGCCGTAGCACACCGTCTGCATACGATTCATATAGTTTGATTTGCTCTACCCGAATGGCTTCTGCTTGCTTTTCCAAGTCCTCAATGTCCACGCAGCGCACCGTGATAGACTGCTTTTCCTGCATTCCCTGATTTACCACATCCAGCGCATAGAATACTGTTTTTATCGCACGAGCCACTTTTGCATTCACCGAATATTCTCTGTAATAACCGCCGTAGCATTTAGAGAACTTTCCGGCTGACCGTTTATAGCCGCAATAGAAAACCATTTCCCCATATTGCCTTTCGTGGCGAAGCTGCCGATTACAGTTTCCGCAGCAGATTTTTCCTTTTAACGCAAAATCATCATCCACCTTATATTGAATTGGAGTTACGTTACGGATTGCTTTCTGTGCCTGGTAGTATTCATCTTTTGTCACGATGGCCTCATGAGCGTTTTCTGCGATGATCCACTTATCCTCCGGGAGCGTCCGAACAGAGGTAGTATTCACATCAATTTTCTTTCTTCTCCCCATAACCAACGCACCAGTGTATTCATACCGTCTAAGGATTCTCCACACGATTGCCGCGTTCCATAACATTTCACTGTCCGGGGCAATAATAGGATTGCTGCCCATCAGCAGATTCTTTCGTTTCGCATACAATCCCGGCGTAGGAAGATTTAATTCGTTCATGCCGTAGGCGATCTGCGTTGTATTGCGGCCGGACAATGCTAATTCAAATACTTTTTTCACGCAGGGTGCTGCCTCCGGGTCAATCTCCCACCGCTGCCCACCTTTCTTGTTCCACACATATCCAAAAGGGACATTCGTGCAGGTGGCTTTCCCGTTCTTCCAGTTCGTTTCCAGAGCAGCCCGAATCTTTTTCGCAATATCCCGGCTATACATATTATTCACCAGATTGCTGACCGCCACTTCGATTCCCGGTGTTCCGTTGTTCAGTTTCATGCTGTCAAAGGAATTATTCACAGCAATAAACCGAACTCCCATCAACGGAAAAATCTGTTCAATGTAATCGCCAACACCGATATAGTCACGACCAAGGCGGGATAAATCCTTTACCATGATGACTTTTATATCGCCCTGCTTCAAATCCACGATCATTTTCTGAAAAGCCGGACGATTAAAATTTGTTCCAGTATAGCCATCATCTACATATTCTACAATCTCGCCAAACAAATCTTCCTGCTTCCCAATGTAATCGTGGAGCAGCATCCGTTGGTTCTCAATGCTGTTACTTTCATCCTTGCTGCCTTTTTTCAAATCTCCGTCTGCCAATGATAAGCGGAGATAGATTGCAATTTTATCATTCATTCTGAACCTCCGACATGATTGCAAGCACTTCCTGATAGGGGTCGCTACACTTAAATTCGACCTCCACAGAATTGTCCATTCCTACATAGATTCTCTTGATAAGTTCATGCACCAGTTCTTCATCAAATTCATTTTGATTCAGAATCCCGCGCATCCGCTCCATCTGCGCATCGCAGATTTTGATTCTTTTTTCCAGTTCCAATGCACGTTGACGCTGCTTTTGCAGTTCATGTTCCAACCGCTGCTTTTCTGCTATGTAGTGTTCCTTTAGCTGACTGTATTCATCTTCGTCCAGAATTTCAGCTTTATAGTCCTCATATAAGCGCAACCGCCGTTCTTCAGCTTCCTGAATCCGAAACAGGATAGAGTTTTCTTTCATTTTGATGGAACGAGCCGAATCCAGATTGCTGCTGCGCATCATGTCTTTTACCAGCTTTTCTTCTTCACACATGGTAGACACCAGATGATGAATCTGATCCATCGCCACCATCATCAGCATTTTCTCCGGCACCGCATGATAGGCGCAGGGAGTCGTGTTCTTCTTTCTTTTGCAAATGAACACTCCATAGTGCGTCTCTTTCACCGTACCATGCACTCTCCGTTCAAACGTCATGTTGCGTCTGCAACAGCCACAGTAAACCATTCCTGAGAGATGGTTATAACACTTTTCTCTGGTTGCCTTGGAACGAGCCATCGCCATTTCCCGTTTTTCCTTATTCTGTTCCCGCCGTGCCTGCACTTTTTCAAAATCCGATTTCAGAATGATTGCTTCATGCGCGTTTTCAACAATATGCCATTCCTTCTTTTCCACTGGATGGAGGCCAATCCCTTTGTATGATGCAGTTTGCGTTTTTCCAGATACCAGTTCTCCAATATAGGCACTGCTGTTTAAAATACGAAGAACCGTACTGGGGTGCCATTTATTATAGGTAGGGTCATCTCCCTCATGTAATTTGCGATTCAGCCGTTCGTTCGGCCTTGCTACTTCTAAAAATTCCAACCTGCGGGCAATTTCGTTTGTACTCACTCCTGCAAGATACCATTGATAGATCAGTTTGACCCACTTCGCATCCTCAGTCGCTTCAAGCTTATTTCCCTGTTGGTTCAACTGATAGCCATACGGTGTACACCACGATGTAGGGATTCCCTTCTCGCGGCGCATCTGGTAACTAAGGCTGATTTTCTTTGAAATGTCCTTCGCGTACAAGCTGTTTACCATGTTCTTGATGGGAACCGCAAGACTATCCACATCCGACTGCCGGATGTTGTCAAAATCATCGTTGATGGCGATAAAACGAACATGGAGCATCGGGAAAATAGTTTCCAGATAGCTTCCCGTTTCGATATAGTCACGACCAAATCGAGATAAGTCCTTCACTACGATGCACTGAATTTTGCCTGTCCGTATATCCTGCATCATACGCTCAAATTCTGGTCGGTCAAAACGTGTTCCCGTAAAACCATTGTCTGCATAGGTATCGGTCAGCGTCAGTTCCGGGTTTTCCCTGATATAATTATGAATTTGCAAAATCTGTGTGTGCAGGGAATCTTCTGTTTCATGCCCGCCGTTCTCAACCGACAGCCGCGCATACGCTGCCGTGCGCAGAAGTTCTTTTTCGTTTTGCTGTACGGCCTCCTGCACAGCAGCCTGCGGCATCATATTCTTTCTACTCTTTCTTGCCATTACAATCTTCCTCTCCGTTGTTCAGCCATTCTTCCGGGAAGAATCTCTTCCACTCACTTTCTTGTAGGATCACTTCTACCTGTTCAAAATCTACGATCCATACATGGTCAAGCCATTCTTTAAGATGTGTGCGCTCCAATTTTTCAGGAATTGAAATCGCTCGGAACTTCATCAACCAGGGATTTCCATGGCTAAATGCTTTTTCTATGTCATTAACAGCCAGCATTACTTTTTTAAAAGCCGCTTCCTGCTTCTGGACCGCCACCTGATACTGATGTTCATACTCCTCTACCTGTTCTAGTAAAATTGACCCCTGCTCGTATTGCCGATAAACTGCTGTTCGTTCATCGTCCTTGGCCATCAAGTGCGCAACGATCTCATTTGCTCTTTTTCTGTACTGCAACAGTCCAGCATCCATGCACTGCTTGACTTTCTCAGGATTCAAGTCCAGCACCCTATCAATATGCGCAGCTTGCATTTTTTCTTTTTCCAAAGCTGAAAGAATCTCTCGAAAGATTTTCTCGCTTTCGATGAAAGGGGCTTTTCCAGAGAAGCATCTATACCCCTTGTCAAACGAATAGATTTGCTGGCTTTCATCTTCTGATGTTCTGCACAGCAGACCTTTTCCGCTTTCTTTGTCATAGATTTTTTTGAAGAGCAGATTTGGTTTTTTTCGAGCCTTTTTTCTCGAAGGCAACCTCGTAGATTCCAACTTTTTCTGAGCTTTCTGAAATTCCGTCTTTGAAACAATCGCCGGAACCTCCAATTCTCGCTTTGCCTTTGCCAGTGTCAGCGTACACTTTCCGATATAGAGTGGATTTTTCAAAATCGAGCGAATTGTTGAATCCTGCCACTTATTTTTTGTTCTTGATCTTTTTTTCTTTGCCATCTGGACTTGCGGTGTTTGAACGCCCTGTACATCCAATGCTCTTGCGATTTCCGGGATTTTCATATCTTCCAGATACATCTGAAAAATCAGCTTTACAACCTGTGCGCTTTCAGGATTAAGAACAAGGTTTCTGCGATCTTCCGACAGCGCATAACCATATTTAGCCTGTCGATGGGTCAATGTACCTTCTTCAAAGTGATTCTGGCGATTGGTAATAAATTCCGAACGAATCTTATCAATGGTCTTTCCATTGAAATACTCTGCAACTTCTTCGGCAGTTTTGTCTGCACTGCAAAAGTCATCTTCCACAACTGCAAATTGGATACCAAGCGGATAGAACGTCCTCTGCAGTGCTTCAATGGCAAACGGAAGGGTTCTTCCACAGCGGAAGATAGAATCCACAACAACTGCATCAAATTTCCGAGCCATCCCATCCTGTACCAATTTGTCAAAGCCCTCCGTGGCTTCTGCTGTTCTCCTGCGGTCACTGTATTTTTCGGATACGCTGCACCCGCACTTTTTTAGATACCGTGCAATGCGCTCATTCTGTTCCGCAATCGTATTGGATGGATTTTCTTCTCCGATCCTGCTGGAAATCGACCTTGTATAACTGACCCATTTCATTCCTCTGCCACCTCATTTCCATGATGTGCTTGATATTCCATAAATTTTTCTGTGATACTGTGCAGTTCATCCTCGAAGCAGAAATGAATTTCAATCTCTGTTTTGCTATGAACATCTATGTGGTCGATCAGTTCCACCACGACCCTGCGTTCGAGCGTTTTGATATGTTCGTACTGCTTAAATTCTTCCAACCAAGTAGGAAGCAGTGTGTCGTGCTTTAATGCATCCTGCTTCTTTTCGTGGATTTCCTGAATCTTATCCTGTGCTTCTTTTATCTTCTGCGCAAAGCGAGTATTCATTTCTCCGTACTCTTCCCGACTGACAACATCATCGCATAAGTCCTGATACAGACGGATTTTCAAATTACTGTACCGTTCTAATTCAGCTTCCAGTGCAGTGATCTGGCTGTCCAGAATCTTTATGCCAATCTGTTCGCTGCTTGCCAACTCTGCATTGGAGAGTACCTTTTCCGCTTCTACAAGAAGTGTCACTTGATGCCGAATCGCAGCCAGAACACTTTCCGTCAGCTTCTCACTGTTTATCATGTGCGGTGTGCAGCCACCGCCATTCTTATAGGTAGAGCAGTGATAGTATTGATACTTCTTTCCGTTTTTCGTCACCGTGCGGCGAATCATATTCTGCCCGCAGTCTGCACAGCGCAGAAAACCCGATAATGGATAAACTGTTGTCTGCGATGGTGCGGTACGAGTGTCCAGTTCCAACAACTGCTGTACTTGCTGGAACTCGCCTTTGCTGATAATGGCATCATGCGCATCTTCCACCCGAATCCAGTTTTCACTTCCAACATCATGGCTCTTTTTTACTTTATAATTGATTTTCCTGCGTTTGCCTTGAATCAATGTTCCCGTATAGGATTCATTTTTCAAAATACGATTGACGGAAACCACTGTCCACTTCTGATTCAGCCCAGCCTGAAAACCGCAGGTATAGTTAAATCCATTGGCTCTCTTATACTCGTTCGGCGGCAGGACACCAAGTTTGTTCAAGTGACTGGCAATGCGCTGTGAACTCATTCCGTTCAATTTCTGTTTGAATATTTCCTGCACAATGCCCGCAGCGTATTCATCTATAATCAGATGATTTTTGTCTTTGGGATCTTTGCGATACCCATACCCTGCGAAACTGCCAATGAACTGACCTTCTTTTCGTTTCACATCCAAGTGACTTCTGACACGCATCGAAATGTCACGGCAATAGGTATCGTTGATAAGATTGTTGAACGGAATCAGGATACGTCCCTTATCATCGTTTTCTTCCGCACTGTCATAATGATCGTTGATGGCGATGAACCGGACTCCCATAAATGGAAAGATTCTTTCCAGATAACGTCCTGTTTCAATGTAGTTTCTGCCGAATCGTGATAAGTCTTCTTGTGTCAAGTAGGGACTAAAAAAATTTTGAGAATTTACAAGCCGTTCATAGGTGGACAACCACCCGTGAACGGCTTGCGTTTTCTCTACGCTCTTGTGCCGTTCTTTGTGCGACGCTTCTTATACGCCGCCGCAAATGCCTCCAACATCGGAGTGACCGGAAGCTCGTTGTCAGGCTTGGACAGATACTCGAACCGGATGCCGTTCTCCCGGAACTTTCGCTCAAACCTCATGAAAGAGGAAGTGTCCCGGCTGATTCGCGAGGTGTCGCGGGTGAGGATCGTACCGATGTCCTGACGCTTGGCTTCGTTCAGCAGGAAGTTCATGATACCTTCCGTATGGACGCCGGAGATGCCGTCTGCCGCCACAGCAGCAGCCACCTCATAGCCTTTGTCCTTCGCATAGCGTTCCAGCTCTTCCCGCTGGTCTGCTGCCGCAAGCTGATCCGCACAGGCAACGCGGATATAAAGAAATACTTTCATTTGGCTTCTCCTTCTGATGTAGTGAGGAAGTCCTTGAACTTCCAGACGATTTCTATGTTGTCAAGATCGTAAATGTAGACCGCAGAAATGAATGCGTGGGTCAGCTCATAGGTTAGAGCTTTGCAGTCGGCGTACTGTTCGCAGACCGCATCCAGCGTTTCATCCGAACAGGCGGTCTCGGAGTCAAGCTCCTTCATCCGCTCGTGACTGCGCTGGATTGCTCCATCGTTTTCAGCAATCTTCACATCCGCTGCCGCCTTCTGCTGAATGTACGCCTCCTTCGTGATGCTTCCGGCTGCATACTTCTCGTAGAGCCTCAGCTTGGACGCCTTGTTCTGCTCGTTCTGCTTTTGCAGAGTGCGGATTTTATCAGCACATTCCTTGATGGCAGATTTCCGCAGATCACCGACTTCGCGGTTCTGTATTGCTTCCTTCTGTGCCAAAGCAAGAAACTGAGTAAGGGCATGGAAGACAACCTTCTCAATATCCATTTCCGGAAAGCTCCTGCCAACCGGACAGCCTGTGTTTCCGTTGTTGACCGAGTGAATGCACTGGAAGTATCGAATGCCAGCCTTGTTCTTTCGGCGTGTCATAGCACGTTTACAGTTACCGCAGCGGACGAGTCCCTTGAGCGGATAGTCATGCTGCTTGCGCGTGGGATTCCGTCCTCCGCCTCGAATGACCTTCTGAGCAAGCTCAAAGTCTTCCTTGCTGATAATAGCTTCATGCGTTCCTTCTACGATAATCGGCTCATTGACAACACGCTTTTTTGAGCCGACACCGCAGGACTTCATTTTGCGGCTGACCAGTGTTCCGGTGTAAACAAGGTTTTTGAGGATGTTATAGACCATCACGGTTTCCCAACTGATTTTCTCGCTCATGTTACTGAACTTCTTCTTGTCGGGATGCTTGCTCTTGAAGTATTGCCCCGGCGTCGGGATGCCTTCATCATTCAGGCTGCGGGCGATCTGAGAGGTGTTGCTGCCTTCCAGCGCCTCGCGGAAAATACGACGGATCACATCAGCCGCCTCCGGGTCTACGGCAAGTTTGTTCCGAATGGTGGGATGCAGGACGTAGCCGTATGGGGCGTAGCCACCGACATACTTGCCCTGCTTCATCATCTGGATTTTTGCCGATGTGGTCTTTACGGAAAGGTCTTTGCTGTATGCGGCGTAGATGATGCTGCGCATAACCACTTCCAGACCGCCCGTTGTGCCTTTGTAATCGTCGCTGTCATAGCCGTCGTTGATGGAAATAAAGCGGACGCCCATGAATGGAAAAGTGCATTCCAGATAGTTTCCCGTTTCAATGTAGTCACGAGAAAAGCGGGAAAAGTCTTTGACGCAGATCAGATCGATTTCGCCGCGCTTGACCTTCTCCATCATCTGCGTGAACTGAGGACGGTGAAAGTTCGTGCCGGTATAACCGTCATCCGCAAACTCAGACCGCTGACAGTGAGACAACTCCGGATGATTGTCGAGAAAGCGATTGATGAGCATACGCTGGTTGCCGATGCTGTCACTTTCCGCCTTGCTGCCATAGCCGGTATCTTCATCAGCCATTGAGAGGCGGATGTAGATGCCGATGTTGTATTCCTTGCTCATTTACATCGCCTCCTGTACTTCCTTGATACTCTGAACGGTCAGAGCGTAAATATCGCCGTATTTCATGACCAGCTCGATTGAGCCGTCCTCATGGACTTTCACAAGCTCTACGGACTCGTCAACTAACTCCTGAGAGAGTTTTGCTGCGCCGCTGGCAGATTTCATCAGCGTGAGCCACTTATTGTCCTCGGACATTGCCTCGGCAAACTTTACCTTCCGCTGAACCGCTTCATCCAACCGCCGTGAAAGATCGACATACTGCTCATCGTAGGCTTTCTTGGCAAAGGCGTATTCCTCTTCATCGAGAACGCCTTCCGTGAAGTCCTCATAGAGACGGGTACGCTTCTTGGAAATACCGCTGAGTTTCAGATTCAGGCTTGTAATGAGCGCATTCTGCTGATCTCGGATGCTGCGTTCACCTTCGCTGTTTCTCAGTTTGGCAAGCAGCTTGTCGTAATTGAGAGCCGCCTTGACTTGAAGCTGAATCGCCGCAAGCACATCGGCTTCGAGTTTGTCCTGCCGCGTATAGTGTGGCGTACAGAGATTGCCGCGCTTGACGGATGAACTGCACTCATAGAAGGCGTACCATGCGCCGTCCTTGCGCTTGTCAACGCGCTTGCGATGGAAGTAGAGCTTTTTGCCGCAGTCTGCGCAGACGATTTTGCCTTCAAAGAGATTGATCAGCGTAGCGCGGATTTCTTCCGTGCGCTCCATCTTCTCAACCCTTGTCCTTGCAGCAGCGTTCCGCATTTCTCGTACCTTCTGGAAGTCCTCACGGGAGATAATCGCCTCGTGAGTATTGGGAAAAACAATCCATTCCTCACGGTCAATGTGCTGATTCTTGACGCCCTTGTAGATGGCGTTCAGCGTCCGTCCGAGAACGGTATCTCCGACGTAATGGGGATTATCCAGAATGGTAGTCAGTGAAGACTTGTTCCAAATCTTCTTTGCCGTAGCATTGCCTGTGCGGACGCCGACCTGATACTTCTGAAACTCCGGATTGGGCGCGTTCATTGCATCAAGCCGGTCTGCAATCGCAGGAAGGGACAGTCCTTCAATTTTCCATTGGAAAATCTTCCGGACAATCGGTGCGGTTTCTTCATCGAAAACCATATTGCTGTGTTCTTCATCCCAGCGATAACCATACGGGAGATTGCGCTTCTTGAACTCTCCACTTTCCATCTGTGCTTTGAGCGCAGTAGAAACCTTGCGGGAGATGTCCTTCGAGTAGAGTGTGTTGATCATGTTTTGCAGAGGGATAATGAGGCTTTCGCCGGAGCCGTCCGTATCAAAGTTGTCGTAGTTCTCTTTGATGGCGATAAACCGAAGCCCGATCTGCGGAAAGACCCGTTCCAGATAGGTTCCAGCCTCGATGTAGTCACGCCCGAACCGGCTGAGATCACGAACTACAAGGCACTTGATCCTGCCGGTGCGGATGTCGTTCATCAGCCGGTTGAACTCCGGTCTATCAAAAACCGTTCCTGTTCGTCCGTTGTCCACATAGGTATCTATCAGATTCAGGTAGGGACGCTCTGCAATGTAGGACTTGCAAATCTCAATCTGATTTGCGATGACATCCACCTTTTCGGACTTGCCGCTGTTTTCAACGGAAAGACGGGCATAGATGGCTGTTGAGAAGACCTCGGAAGAAACAGATTCGATAACCGGCTCTTCGACTGCAATTTGCTTTCTGCTTTTTCTTGCCATTTGCTCATCCCTCCTTTATACGGCAATATCCAGTTCATCGGCATAGCCGAGAACGTATTCAATCGTCTGCTGGTATTCGTCCCTGTATTTGAAGACGATTTCGATTGCATGGTTTTCGTGAATCAGAATGCGGTCAACAAGGGACATCAGCACACGGCGGTTCAGTTCTTCGACGTTTTCATACTGCTTGAAAAGCGTTACCCAGTTCCGTTCGGTCGTGCCGGTTGTCACCGTCTGCTTCATTTCTTTTTTGACCCGCAGAAGTGCCTCCTGTTTGTCCTCAATGATTTTGGTGTAGCTGCTGCGGAACTCGAAGTATTCCGATTTATCAATGACGCCGCCGATGAAGTTCTCGTAAAGCCCCAGCTTGAGCTTTTGGTACCGTTCAATCTCTTCCTCGATTTTGGCGATCTGAGCTTCGTAATTGAAAGCCTTACGGCTCTGAGACGGAAGCCGTTCTATCATCGCAAGCGCGTGTTCCAGATTGATGACAAGCTCGATCTGGTCATGAATGGCACGGAAGACCTTCTCTTCAACCTCTTTTGCGGCGATGCTGTGCGGGCTGCACGTCCGGGTGTGCTTATTGGTGGAGCAGACGTAGTAGATATACTTTTTCGTCTTCGACGGGACGGTCTTGCGGATCATTGGCTGCTGACAGTCTCCGCAGAACAGGAAGCCGGAAAACAGATGCGCTTCGTCCTGATCGGGCGAACAGCGCATATCCCGCTGCATCATGACCTTGACTGCCATGAAGTCCTCGTAGGACACAAGAGCTTCATGCGCATTTTCTACCTTGACCCACTCGGATTCATCCTTGCTTTTCACAACGCGGACTTTGTAGTTGGGAGTGCCGCGCTTGCCTTGCGCCAGAACGCCGATATAAACCTCGTTGGTGAGAATACGCTGGACGGCTTTGTATGTCCATTTTGCGGTATCGCCGGTTTTGAAGACGGTATCGAACTTTACACCGGCGGAATGCTTGTATTCCATTGGGGACAGGACGCCCATCTGGTTCAGACGCTTTGCAATGCGCCCAATGGAGAAGCCGTCCTTGTACATGGAAAAGATCATCTGCACATATTCGCTGACCGCTTCATCCACGATGAGCTGGTTTTTGTTCTCCGGCGATTTCATGTAGCCGTAAGGGGCGAACGAACCGACGAACTCACCGCTCTTCTGCTTGACTTCCAGACTGCTTCGGATTTTCATGGAGATGTCCTTGCAGTAAGAATCGTTAATCAAGTTTTTGAACGGGATAACAAAGGAGTCGGATTGCGGATCACCGGTCAGACTGTCATACGCATCATTGATTGCGATGAAGCGTATGCCGAGCTGCGGGAATATCTTCTCAATGTAACGTCCGCCGTCGATGTAGTTTCTTGAGAAGCGGCTGAGATCCTTGACTACAATGCAGTCAAGCGCACCCTTGCGGATTGCCTCTTCCAGCTTTTTGAACTGAGGACGATTGAAGGAAACGCCGCTGTAACCGTCATCCACAAACGGCTCACAGACAAGCTCCAAATCCTCATGTCTTGCGATATAGTCCTCGCAGATGAGGATTTGGAGCTTGTC
>OLBV01000059.1_pt1 | contig 27167 bp, 24 predicted proteins | sample 1607751 | NCBI WGS metagenome assembly OLBV01 (sample SAMN02674693, study PRJEB24791) | human gut metagenome, SKBSTL018 | isolation source: stool | host: Homo sapiens | place: USA | reverse complement strand
CCAGATCCCGGCGATCGACCTTGCCGAGAAGTACGGGATGGTCACGCTGGTGATCTCGCCGCTGATCGGCCTGATGAACGATCAGGTGCAGGGCATGGAGAAGCACCGCTACGCCAAGGCCCGCACCATCAACTCCGACATCCCGCCCATGGTCAAAAAGACCATTGCGCAGGAGGTGCAGGAAGGCCGCTGCGACATCCTGTATCTTTCGCCGGAGTCCCTGCTGAGCCGCAGCGATATCTCCGACCTGATCGGCGACCGTGCCATCGGCCTGCTGATCGTGGACGAGGCCCATATTGTGACCACCTGGGGCAAGCAGTTCCGTCCGGACTACTGGTTTCTGGGTGACTACGTGAACAAGCTGCGGAAACAGCAGCTGAACGGTCCGCACCAGCATGCCTTTGTCACCGCCACCTTTACGGCCACGGCCACCTATGGCGGCGAGGAGGACATGTACCGCGAGACCCTGCGCAGCCTGCACATGTCGCCGGACCCCATCGTTTATCTGGGCTGCGTGCGCCGCCGCAACATCGAGCTGTGCATCCGGGAGGTTCCCCGCGTGACCGGCCGCCGGGAGTACGAGCTGGACAAGTTCCAGGCTCTGACCGGGCAGATCACCACCGCGCTGGAGCAGGGGCAAAAGACCCTGATCTACTTTCCCACCGTCAGTCTGCTGGAGCGCTTCTACACCCATTGCCTTGCACAACGTCTGGGCAATGCTGTGACCCGCTACCACGCGCAGCTTTCCGGCGAAGCCAAAGCGGAGAATCTGGAGGATTTCCGCAGCGGCAAGCGCCGGGTCATGCTGGCCACCAAGGCCTTTGGCATGGGCATTGACATCCCGGATATTGCCCTTGTGCTGCACTTTGCCCCCACCGGCAACCTGTGTGATTACACACAGGAGATCGGCCGCGCCGCCCGTGACCCGGAGATCCAGGGTCGTGCCGTGTACGAGCACATGGCCAACGACTTCAAGCACATCAACCGCCTGCACGGCCTTTCCAGCATTCAGCTCTGGCAGCTGGTGCAGGTGATGCGCAAGGTGCTGCAGCTGTACCGCCAGCACCGCGCCAGCCAGCCGGCCACTGCCACCAAGCACCGCAACGAACTTCTGGTGGACGCCGAGAGCTTCGCCTACATCTTTGCCAGCCCTAACGGTGAGCACCAGCAGGACCCGCTGGCCAAGGTCAAGACCGCCATGTTGCTGATCCAAAAGGACAGCGAAGCACGCGGCTATGCGCCCTTCATCATGCGGCCCTCTCCTCTGTTCACCCACGGGTATTTCCTGCTCAGCAGCGCCGATGCCGCCGTAGTCAACCGCATCTGTACCGGTGCTGCCACCCTGCAGGATGAGGCCGCCGGAGTCTACGACGTAGACCTTGCCCGCCTGTGGAGCAGCCGCTGGCAGAACGATTTTTCCTTCCCGCAGTTCAAGTACCTGCTGTACACCCACAGCGACAAGCTGCCGCTGAATACCCAGCTGCACCTGACCCCCGCCATGCAGCTGACGCTGGAGTGGCACGCCAATGCGGATGCCCGTTTTTCCGTTCTGCTGCGCGCCCTGAAGGAGATCTTCTTCGAGGCTGCCCGCAGCGGCCAGTATCTCTACGACCGGGATGCCGCCGCCCGGCTGGTGCAGGCCACGGGTCTGAGCAGCACCCGTGCCACCAGTTCGGTGCGCGTGGTGCTGGCGGCCGTGCAGTCTTGGCAGCAGCATTCGCCCCGCCTGCAGCGCACCCGTGTGCTGCGCCGCGGCACCACGCAGGAAGGCGCAGAGTACAGTGTGGTGGACCCGTTCATCAGCGAGTTTTTCCACTGGCTGGAGCAGAGCTTTGCTGTTCTGCACAGCGGCGAGACCCGCTGCTATCTGCCGGTGAACGATTCCGCCCAGAGCAGTGAGCGTCTGACCCCGGCTCTGGGCGTGCTGGAGGAGCTGGACCTGCTCCACTTTGCCCTGCTGGGCGGCTCCAACAGCCGCCTGTACCTCTATATCAACCAGACCCAGACCCTGGAGCTGGCTGACCACGGCTTTTACCGCAACCACCTGCTGGAGCGCATTGCCCAGCGCCACACCGATGCTGTGCGGCTGATGAGCTGGCTGTTCACCAGCGGCTTTTCCAGCGAGCAACTCTGGGACCGCATCGAGGAATACTTCCTCGGCCTGCCCATTCAGGGCTTTGACGCCCCTTCTGCCGAATCGAGGTGATCTTTATGCCTTATCTTTTCTACTCTATCCGCGCTTCTCCGGTGGATGGTTCTTTTCTTTTGACTCAATGTGTGGTATAGTAAAATTATACTCCGTAAGGGGACGGAAACGTAAAATAGTCGTGGAACTTGTTGACTGGGAGACAATTGCAATTTATCCCCGCAAGGAGACGGAAACAAGGTCGATAGAAAGATGGTGCTTTGATTGCCTCATTGCAATTTATCCCCGTAAGGGGACGAAAACTTCTTTGCCAAACCACTGCTTAAACAAGCCAAGATTGCAACTTATCCCCGCAAGGGGACGGTTACAAGTTAGGCTCGGAGTAAATCAGCCACTTGTCCATTACAATTTATCCCCGCAAGGGGACGGAAACGTCCTCATTAGATTTTCTTGTCCTCATAACCAAAATTGCAATTTATCCCCGCAAAACCCTCTCAGGCGCTGCGCGCCAGCTCTCCCGAAGGGAGAGCTTTTCCGGCTGCCGTTTACCCCGATGTTAAGCTCCCCCTTTCGGGGGAGCTGGCACGGCGTAAGCCGTGACTGAGAGGGTTCTCCCCGTAAGGGGACGAAAACATGGAGTCCGTCTTGATGTGTGCTACCGTGAAACCATTGCATTTATCCCCGTAAGGGGGCGAAAACAACCCACTTGACAAACTTAGTCTGAGACTCTGCTATTGCAATTTATCCCCGCGAGGGGACGGAAACTCATAGTAGTGCTGCACCGCGATTGCGTTTCGCAGATTGCAATTTATCCCCGTAAGGGGACGGAAACCTTGGGTTCGCCAGATTGTTAAGCCACAAAACACAGATTGCAATTCATCCCCGTAAGGGGACGGAAACCGGGTTGTCTGCGAGGCTTTTGGCACTTCAATGGGATTGCAATTTATCCCCGCAAGGGGACGAAAACAGGTCTACCTTTAAGGTGATAATCTGTTCCATGCATTGCAACTTATCCCCGCAAGGGGACAAAAAAGCACCTCTGCCACTGGCGTTTGCCAGCAGCGGAGGTGCTTTGCTTTTTCTTATATTCTATTTTGCAGGTTGGGCGCTGCGCCTGTCGGGATCGTCTTTGTAACAGGCAGCGCATTGACACCTTGCGGAACATCCGGCTTCATGGGGCGGATCTCCTGCAGATAATCGGCCACATCCTGCAAAGTCTGCTCAATATGGGCTGTGTCCAGCGGAAGAATACGGTCGCTTTGCAGACCAAAAGCCGTATCACTGGCATGGTTGATCTGGTTGCGGTACTGCATCACGCGCTGGTAGAACAGTGCCGCATCCTCGATCTGCCACCGGACATCCGGGTCGATCACCAGCTGACCGGAAGCGAGGATCGTATCCATATAGGCGTGCATTTCTTTAGAATTTGCTACACCAAACAGCATATTGCCATCTGCATCATCCTTGCTGTGGGTCAGGCGCAGATCCGTTGTATAGGGATACTCCTTTTGCATCAAAGTCAGGCGGCAGAAATGGAAGTGGAACAGCGGGTACACCCATGCCTTGCCCTTATTCTGATTCTGTGCCGCCAGATATGCCCAGCCGGTTTCTGTGGGCTGCACAAAAAGATGACGGCAGACATAGGCCGGCATCTGCTCGCACAGCAATGTCAGTGCCTGCTGATACATCCTGTGTTCTGCACACCAGCTTACCAGCGCTGGAAGATTGTTTTGGGGGGAAGCCAGCAGACCTTCAAATTCTGTGCGGAAGCGGTCATTCAGCAGGTGGAAGAACAGGCTGGTCAGGTTTTTGCTCTCTTTGGGCGGCGCCTGCAGTGCCTGCGCGATCTGGCTCAAGTCTTCATTCAGCGCCTGCACCCGGCACAGCGCCAGATCATCCGAGAACTGGTTGATCCGGGCCAGCAGAGTGTGCAGAGCCGGGTCGCTTTCGCCCTCGCTCCACAGGTAGCCTTTCAGCTTCTGTGCAGTACCTGTGGAAAAGAACTCGTCCATCGCCGTGATGAGGTCAAACAGGCTGTACAGCTGACTGCTGTCATGGATGCGGGAAGTACCATCTGGAAGCAGTTCGGAATAGATCACCCTGCGAGTTTCCACACCGCGCAGGTCACGCATACAGCGAGCTGCTGTTACCAGAAGCATCGCCGTGTCCCGCATGCCGCCGGAAAGATCAATGGAGAGGGTATCTTCCGCTTCAATTTTTCCCAGCAGCAGAGAGACAGCCCGGAACTGTGCCTTGTCGTCCATGCTGTCCGGTACCGGGATCACCACAAGCCGCTCTGCCGGAATGCCCGCCGAAGGCAGGAATACATCCCGGAAATATTCCACGGTGGTGCAGGTTTTCCCGTTCGGCAGATGCACGGTAGGGCTGGTGCGCACCAGCTCACTGCACAGTGCCAGAATACAGTCCGGACCTTCCTTGTGCTTTTTCAGCTCCAAAACCGCTGCTTCGTTGGTCTGGGTATGAATGTTCGGATTTTTGCCGAAGGGGCTCATATATAAAAGCAATACATTGCGTTCCATCTTATACCTCCTCCTGTTCTGCCTGCATCTGCATCAGTTTTTGCTGCCATGTTTTGCGCCGCTGCGATACAGCCGCCTTGCTCACCCCGAGAAACTCCGCCACGGTCTTATCCTGCGCCGGGTTGCGCCCCGGCTCCAGCAGCGCATGGACGGCAGCGCATTCCAGCGCCTTGGGTGCATAGGGCGGCTGAACCGTAAATTCCACATACCGGTGCAGCAGCAGGATGTCCCACAGACAGTTGTCCTGTTCCAGCGGGCGCAGGTCATCGCAGTTTGCCAGCCGCGCGGGCGCATCCTCTGCCGGGTCCAGCGCATCGTTGTTGCGCAGAAAGCCCATCAGCACACTGCTCCACAACGGGCCAGATGTCTTACCGTATTTTTCCTTCTGCTGCAGGTTCATCAACCCTATGCCGCGGTGCAGCCATGCCAGCATTTCACTGCTCTGCTCCACCTTTTCTTCCACGCTTTTTTCTTGGGAAACGACCCGGTCGCCCAGCGCCGAATCCTCTCCGCCAGTGTCGTCCAGACTTAGCACCGACTGCTTACTGCGCAGTGCTTCCCGCAGGGTCTTTACGCCGACCCCGACAATATCGGCGATTACCTGTTCTTTTTCCGGGTCACGGCAGAGCATGCTCTCTGTGATTCCGTTCTTCTCCATGTACTCCAGCGCTTTTTTGATTTTGCGGTTCGTCTCGCGTCCGAAGCCCGTCACTGCCATTTCTTCCTGCTGCTGGTCGTGTGCCTTTGCATGACGAACAGCGGTGCGCAGATACATACTGAAGGTCTGCCCGGGTTTCGGTTCCCATTGAACAAAAGCCTTTACAAATGCCTCGCAGAAATCGTCACCGTTCAGTTTTTCTCCTTTTTCACCGGGCTTCAGGGCAGCAGTAAAGCAGTCCGCCCAGAAAGTGCGGAATCGCTCGTCCTTGGTCTCTTTCAGTCTTTCGCGTTCCTCCGGCGGCAGCTGCAGCAGCGGCGAAGCGTCAATGTCCGCCCATGTTTTCACATCATTCATCGCTGCTCAGTCCTCCCGGTGCTCGTTCATCCAGATCAGCTGATGGAACACTTGTTCGGCGGTCTTGCTGTCACGCATGGTGCCTACCAGCCCGGCAAGCTGATACAGCGCTGCCATATCGTAAAGCCGCGCACTGAGCACCTGTCCGTTTTCCCGCTTGACCTCGCCATAATACACACCGCCTACTTCCAGCTCCGTATGGGTAGCTTCGGCGCAAGTCAACGCCGTCAGCGTGACCACCGGGATGCTCTTGGAGCCGTAGGTGATGCAGGCATACACCCGGGTGACCTGCGGCAGGGCGTCCACCAGATCCCGGCACAGGCCGATCAGCGTTTCCGGGCGCTGATCCTCGGGCAGGTGGAGCTGGTGCACCTGATCTTCTGCAATGCCCAGCTGTGCCAGCTCTTCCAGCAGGCGCTGATAGTTGCGGGCGGTATCGGCATTTTCCTGCCGGATGGCCAGCAGCTGCACCGTGTCCCCGGGTTCAAGGGTATCCCGCATTACCTGCACGATGGGAAAGCAGGTGGCCGTGGGCGCACCTGCCCGCTCCCGCTGGTACAGCATGGGGTCCAGCTTTCCCTGCAAAGGTACGGTGGTGATATAAGTCTTTAGCACAGGGCAACACTCCTTTTTATAAGATTCATTATCTGCATCATACCATGAAACCGCCCCGCGCACAAGGCAGGCTGAATGAATTTATGACCGTTCCTTTCAGCGCAAAAGCACATCATTGCAATAAAGTGAATATTTTCCAGCCATCCGGCTCTTCAGTTTTGCGGTGTTTTGTGATATATTTAGGGTACAATCCCCGTAAGGGGGCGAAAGCTGATTCATGATAGATTACCTCTCTTCTTTCTGAGTACAATCCCCGTAAGGGGGCGAAAGCTTACGGAATGGATGTGGTTTCACATTTCATGGCGGTACAATCCCCGCAAGGGGGCGAAAGCCTTGTCGTGTCGTTGCCTTGTGAAATATGGTCTGTACAATCCCCGTAAGGGGACGATAACCCGCTCAGGTCGGCACCGCTCAGGTTGGAACTGATACCATCCCCGTAAGGGGGCGAAAACATTTCGATGCCGTCACCAGTGTAAATCAATCGCGTACAATCCCCGTAAGGGGGCGAAAGCTAGTATTCGTAAATGCCATGAAAATTGATTGCAGTACAATCCCCGTAAGGGGGCAAACCAAGGCAAGGAAAGTAATTTCAAGTTTCTTACTTAACTATCCACATTCCATGGGCTTTTTCTCTTTGCAATGTCAAGGAGGAATGCCCTATGCTCATCAACTTTACCAATCATCCTTCTGCCCTGTGGAGCGCCGAGCAAAAGGCTGCGGCGCAGGTCTACGGCAAGGTGATAGACCTTGCCTTCCCTGCCATCGACCCCGCCACCAACGAGGCCGTGCTGGACTCCCTTGCCGCGGTATATGCCGACCACATCCTGCACCTTAACCCGGACGCCGTGCTCTGTCAGGGCGAGTGCACCTTTGTGTACCGGGTAGTCCAGCGTCTGGAAGCCGCGGGCATCCCCACGCTGGCCGCCTGCTCCCGCCGCAAGAGCCAGGAGACCACCTACCCGGACGGCAGCACCCTGAAGCGCAGCATCTTCGCCTTTGCCGGCTTCCGCCGCTATGGCACGCCCTGAAAAGGGATTTCAATTGTTCCACCACCGTGGTATAATGGAGCCGCCCCACAAGGGGACGGAAACAGAGCGTAGTTCAGGGTGTTTTCGCAGATGACACGATTTCAACCTATCCCCGCAAGGGGACGGAAACGCACCACTCCGGTCGGATGCTCAAAAGTACAGCATTTCAATTTATCCCCGCAAAACCCTCTCAGGCGCTGCGTGCCAGCTCTCCCGAAGGGAGAGCTTTTACAGCTGCCGTTACCCGGCGATAAGCTCCCCCTTCGGGGGAGCTGGCACGGCGTAAGCCGTGACTGAGAGGGTTCTCCCCGTAAGGGGGCGAAAACCCCATCTTGACGTTATAAGTGCCAGCCACCAGAATACCATCCCCGTAAGGGGGCGAAAACTCAGCGGAAAACATAGAAGTGACATTAGACATAGTACCATCCCCGTAAGGGGGCGAAAAACAGCAGCCTGCCATAAAGCACATCAGACAAGCCGTACTATCCCCGTAAGGGGGCGAAAACCAACTTGCGTCTGTCATATCCACCCACTTTGCAGTACCATCCCCGTAAGGGGGCGAAAACCCCTTATTGATGGTTTTGAGACAGAGCATCTGATATTGCAACTTATCCCCGCAAGGGGACGAAAACTCCATGGGGTTCGTGATGTTTGCGGACTTTGCAGTACCATCCCCGTAAGGGGGCGAAAACGTCTACCGTAGTAGCCCTGACTCTCTGCAAGGGGTACCATCCCCGTAAGGGGGCGAAAAACTGTCTTTGCACGCGAACTCTTTTACTTTGAAGGTACCATCCCCGTAAGGGGACAAAAAACTCCGCATCAAAAAAGATGCGGAGTTTTTCTTTTGCAAACCTTAACTCTTTGTTTTCCGTGGGCTGTTCCTCTATGAACGGAACGATTGCAGCTGCTGTGATATTTTCTCTGCTGCGGCTTTTGCATAGCGACAAAATGTGTTATAATAAAGCCAATTCCAAGCATCTCTTACAAAATTAACAAATACGTTTTCCGTTTATTGTGCAATTCTTCCACGATCCACAAAGGAGATGGTATTTTGAACGTTCTCACCCTGCAGTCCACCTATGGCGGGCTGCTGCACGACACCGGCAAAGCGGTGTACCGTGCCGGTGGGCAGCGCGGCAGCCACAGTGAACAGGGCTACCAGTTTTTGCACGGCGTTTTGCCCGGTGCAGGCTGGGCACCGGCGCTGGACTGTGTGCGCTACCACCACGCCGCCGCGCTGCGCGGTGCTGCAAAAACACTGCCAGCCGATTCCCCGGCCTATATCGTCTATCTGGCAGATGATCTTTCTGCCGCCGCAGACCGCCGGGAGGTCGAAGGCGAAAGCAGTTTCTTCCGGCGGGACCTTCCGCTGGACTCGGTGTTCACCCACCTGAACGGTACGCACCCCGGCTGGATGATGCCTGCGCAGCCGCAGGACGGCAGTCTGAAGCTGCCACGGCCGCAGCAGCCGCTTTCCGCTTCCGTTTATGCAGATGCCGTGCGCAAGCTGAGCGGGTGCCTGCCGGATCTGCAGCCGCAGCCGGAGTGGATCAACTCGCTGCTGGGTCTGCTGGAAACGCAGTTCAGCTGTTTTCCGTCCAGCACCTTTACCGGCGAAAGCCCGGATGTTTCTCTGTTTGACCACGCCAAGACCACCGCAGCCATTGCGGCGTGCATCAGCGAATATGTGCAGGCAAACAACATCACCGACCTGTGCAAAGCGCTTTTCGAGCAGGAGAAGGATTTTTGCCAGAAGGACGCTTTTCTGCTCTATACCGCCGATTTTTCCCGCATCCAGAAGTTTCTTTATACTGTCCATACCGAAAACGCCCTGCGCTCTCTGCGCAGCCGGTCGTTCTTTCTGGAACTGCTCATGGAGCACTATCTGGACGAGCTTCTGGCCGGGTGCGGCGTGTCCCGTGCCAACCTGATCTATAGCGGCGGCGGGCACTGCTATGTGCTGCTGCCCAATACTGCCGCTGTGGCCGATACCCTGACCAGGTGGAACCGGCAGTTCAACCGCTGGCTGCAACAGCAGTTCGGCACCCAGCTATTTCTGGCCAACGCATGGACGCCCTGCTCCGGCAACGACCTGACCAATACCCCGGCTGAAAAAAGCCCCTACAAAGAGCTGTTCCGCCGGGTGAACCGTCTGCTGGAGCAGCACAAGTTCCACCGCTATACCGCAGAGGATCTGCGGCTGCTGAACAGCACCGCCGCTTACCCGGATGGCCGGGAATGCAAGGTGTGCGGCACCAGTGCCAACCTGAAGGATGATCTCTGCCCCTGGTGCAAACTGTTTGTAGATCTTTCTAACAAGATCCAGAACAAGCGCGTTCTGGTGGTAAGCCGTCAGCCCTCGGCTGCCGATGACTGTACGCTGCCTGCACTGGACGGCGGCAGCGAATATCTGTCCCTGACGGATCAGTTCTCTGCCCGCAAACGGCTGGCTTCCGGCGAGCCCGTCGCGCGTGTATATACCAAAAATGCACCGTTCACCGGCCTTACTTACAGCACCAACCTGTATGTTGGCGATTACGCCGCCAGCAACAGCATGGAAGAACTGGCCGGGCAGTCCGAGGGCGTGCGCCGCATTGCAGTCTGCCGTATGGATGTGGACAACCTCGGGCACGCATTTATCTCCGGTTTCGAGCAGGAAAACGAGAAAGACCCGGTCAAACGGATGCACTATGTTACCCTGTCCCGCACCTCGGCGTTCTCCCGGCAGATGTCGCTGTTTTTCAAGTGCTACATCAACGGCATTCTCGAAGGGCTGCAAGTGAGCATCGTCTATGCCGGCGGCGATGACGTGTTCCTTGTGGGCGCATGGAACGATGTGCTGGAAGCAGCGCAGCGCATCCAGAGCAATTTCACTGCATTTTCCTGCGGGGCGCTGACCCTCAGCGCGGGCATCGGCATCTTTGATGACCATTACCCCATCCGGCTTTCCGCCGAGGAAACTGCCGCGCTGGAAGAAGCCGCCAAGCATCTGCCCTGCAAAAATGCAGTGGCACTGTTTACGCCGGAGCGCAAAGCGGTCCGGGATGCAAAGGGCAATCTGCTGGTGCAGCCGGAGCAGGGGCATATTTATGCGTGGGATACGTTCCGCACAAAGGTCCTGACCGAAAAGGTCGGCTGCCTGCAAAGCTTCTTTGGCAAGGATAACGCTGAGCATGGAAACGCCATGCTCTACAACCTGCTGGCACTGCTGCGGGAAGCCGAAAACGACCGCATCAACCTTGCACGGTATGCTTACCTGCTGGCGCGGCTTTCCCCCAAAAAGAATGCGCCAGATTATAAACTTTACGAGCAATTCTCTCACAGCATGATGGATTGGGCCTTAGATGCCGTACAGCGTCACCAGCTCATCACCGCAATTTATATTTATGTCTATCAGAACAGAAAGGGTGGCGACACAGATGGCAGGATGGAATGATAATGGCCGCAGCTATGGCGGCGGTGGCTATAACAGCAACCGGAGCGGATATAGCAACAGCTACAACGGAAACCGCAGCGGTTCCGGCAGCTATAACAGCCGTAGCAGCTATGGACAGCAGAATGAGCTGCCGCCGGAGATCACGCCGAAAAAGGTGCCGGAAGATTATGTAGACGAAGCCGAGCGTATTATGCGCAGCCTGATGAGCCAGCCCAAAAAAGTGACCACTAGCAAGATCCGCAACCTGCTGAGCCTTGTGACAGATATCTATAACGAGGAAAACATCCGCACCGAGGAGAAACTGCGACCCGAAAGTGTGGTCAAGCTCAACCTGATGCGTGTGCGGGTGGCTTACGAGTGTGGACGTGACAATCGTGATGATACTGTAAAGACCTTTGTAAAGCAGACAAACCTGCTGGAATACCTCAAAGGTATTTCCGATGACCGTGCGGATCTGATCCGTTTTGCTCATTACATGGAAGCGCTGGTGGCTTTTCACTGCTACTTTAGCAGCAAGGAGGGGTAATTATATGTATGGAAAAATTCTGATTCGGTGCGATCTGGAAGTGCGCACTGGTATGCACATCGGCGGTTCCTCTGCCTTTTCTGCCATTGGTGCTGTGGACAGCCCGGTGGTGCGTGACCCCTATACCGGTTATCCCATCGTACCCGGCAGCAGTCTGAAAGGCAAGCTGCGTACCCTGCTGGCTCGCAGCACATATCAGGATATCGAAGCAATGGCAAAAGCCGGAAGTTGCGACAAAGACCCCGAGCAAATCCTCCGCCTGTTCGGTTCCTCGGAACCGGTACGCCGTTCCCGCCTGCAGTTTGCGGATGCCTTTTTGTCCAATGCCAAAGAGCTTTCCAATGTGGGTGTGACCGAGGTCAAGACCGAGAACGCAATTTCCCGTGCAAACTCCGTGGCCAATCCCCGCCAGATTGAGCGCGTGATCGCCGGCGCAAAGTTCGGTGTCAGCATCGTTTACGATGTGACCGACCCGGCACAGGTCGAGGAGGATCTTTCTCTTCTGGCCAAAGGCATGAAGCTGCTGCAGATGGATTATCTGGGCGGCCATGGTTCCCGCGGCAGCGGCCGTGTCAGCCTGAAAAACTTTGCGCTGGAAGGCTATGGCGCGCAGGTGGATCTCAGCCACCTGAAATCCCTCTTTGATGAGGTGGATAGTTATGAACTATTTTCTGTTTAAGCTTCAGTTTGACACAGCTGTTCATTTCGGAGGAGCCGACTCTGCATTGTCACTTTATACCTCCGAAGAAACCCTGCGGGCAGATACCCTGTTTTCTGCCCTCTGCCATGAGACCCTCGTCCAGCATGGAGAAGAAGCCCTAGAACAGCTTTGTGCGCAGGTCCGGCAGGGAAAATTCCTGCTCAGCGATACAATGCCCTGGTATGGCGAAACGTTTTACCTGCCAAAGCCCATTGCCGCATCGGAATCCACTGAGGAAGTGGAAACCACCCTGCGTAAAAAGGTAAAAAAGCTAGCATGGGTCCCTGTGTTGGAATTTGACCGCTACGCCAGAAGCCTGCATGAAGGTCATTTCACCCCTGACGAGCAACCGGAAAGCTTTGGCACCCACTATGAGCAGACCAAGGCAGCCGTTCCCATGCAGGGGGATGCCACGCCGTATCAGGTTGGATTGTTCCGTTTTGCGCCGGACTGCGGACTGTATTTCATCTGCGGATTTACCGAAGATGGTCAGGATGAAGATCTGGAGTATTTGCTGGATTGGCTGGGCGCTACCGGCATCGGCGGCAAAGTCAGCTCTGGTTATGGAAAGTTCCATATTGTAGACAAGATTTATCTGAACGAACCTTTTGACGATCAGACGGAGTGGATGTATCACGCTCTTTCTGCCGAGCATGCTCCTTATCTGCTGCTGAGCACCAGCCTGCCGCAGACAGATGAACTGGATAATGCATTAGAGGGTGCCTCCTTCCAGCTGGTGCGCCGCAGCGGCTTTATGGCCTCCGATCGTGTGGAAACTCCACTGAAGAAAAAAACGCAGTATGCCCTTTCGGCAGGATCTGTCCTGCAAAATCGTTATCAGGGTGCTTTGTATGACGTTGGTTTGTCGGATGTGCATCCGGTATACCGCTATTCCAAACCGATCTTTATGGGGGTGACATTATGATTCAGCAGGATCATCTGCAGATCTTTGACCTTACTCTGAATGTATGGGCACCTCTGTTTGTTGGCAATGGCAGCAGTTATACCAAAAAAGAGTACATGTACAACACCCGCAATGGCAAAGTCTCCTTTCTGGACGAGCAAAAATTTTTCAGCTTTCTGGTCGAGCACGATCTGGTGGACAAGTACGGGCAGTTTATGCTTAGCGAGCAGTCCAATCTCTGGGCATTTCTGAGCAAAGACTGCGGCATTTCCGATGCAGAACTGAAAACACTGACGCGCTATCAGATCGAGGTGGGAGATGCTCTGGATGCTGAGCACTCGCTGAAAGAGATCCATGCCTTCCAGCGTGATGCACAGGGCCACGCCTACATTCCCGGCAGCAGCATCAAGGGTGCGCTGCGTACCGCATGGCTGCTGAGTGCGGTATTGGCTGACCGCAGTACCGGACACAGCCTTGCACCAAACCGCCGGGCCACCTTTCCGGAAGAGAAATATGTCAACCAGCTGCATCTGCACACTCTGAAAGATGGAAACATCGCTTCGGACGCCGTTAACAGCATTTTCCGTGGCATTCAAGTTTCCGACAGCCTCCCCATCCCGGATACGCAGATGGTCCTTGTCGGAAAATTTGATGCACTTGTGAACGGTTCCTTTGCGAAGGGCAGTAATCGCGGCATCCCCATGTGTCGGGAATGCGCAGCGTCCGGCACTAAGGTACGCTTCAAGCTGACGCTGGATCAGTCGGTGCTGAAGGGGCGCATTACCAAGGAGTCCCTTCTGGAGGCCATTCAGCAGTTTGATACTTATTATGCGCAGACGTATAGCAGGCACTTCACTCCGCCAAGCGGTGCAGTCAACCTGCCGCAGCAGCCACACCTGATCCTTGGCGGCGGCTCCGGCTTTTTTGCCAAGTCGCTGGCGTACCCCTATCTGGGTGAAGAAGAGGGGCTGCGCTGGACGGTAGAACAAATGAAACAAATGTTCCGTAACCACAAGCATGAGCGCGATGCCGAAAATGGCATTTCCCCGCACACCATGAAATATGCCCGTTTTCGTGGTCGGCTTTATCCCTATGGATATTGCGGGGTGAGTATCTTATGATCCAGCAGATTCAACTGGTTTTACCTCCGCCCAATGATGTGCGGATTCCCCAGTCGTGGTCCTATCGTCTGTATGGCTGGCTGATGTCACAGATTTCTTCTGAATTTGGAGAGCAGATGCATCTGCAAGGGGAACATCCCATTGCGCATTTTCTATGTTTTTCACCGGAAAAGCAGTCTTTGATCTGGACGGTCAATCTGCTGAATGACGCTGCTCGACAGGTAGTTTTCCCCGTTTTGGAATCTGCAAAGGAAATCCCTCTGCATGAATTAACACTCCCCGTTTCAGAGGTTCGCATCTTTCCGGCAGTCTCCGCTGAAGAACTGATCCGTTCTGGACGTTCCCACAGCGAAACCCGTGCCAAAATTGCTTTTCTGTCGCCTTGCGCCTTCAAGCAGTCCGGCCGCTATACTATTTTCCCGCAGGAAACTCTGCTTTTGCAAAGTCTGATTGCGCATTGGAACACTGCCTTTCCAGAATATGCCCTTATCGATCCTGATGCACTGCAAGCTTTACAGCAGGGGCTTCATATTGTGGATTATAATCTCCATACCACACGTTATCTGTTGAAAGAAACGCGCATTCCAGCCTTTCAAGGCAATGTGACCATCGAGGCACGCCTTGCGCCGCCGCTTCTGGAACTTTGGAACGCGTTGCTCTCTTTTGCATCCCATGGCGGAGTTGGCATCAAAACCACTCTTGGAATGGGAGGCACTGCTGTGGATTTTTATAAAAAAACACCCGTTATATAAGCCTCATTGCTATCGAGAGACTGTTGCATTGCATCAGTCTCTTTTTATTGTAGCATCATACAAATTATCATGATCTCTATTATTTTTAATAAAAGCAATGCAGATACAGTATATTTTCTGAGATCAAGAACTTCTATTCGATCAGATGCGGTTTATTCTCAATCATTGAATATTCTTCTAACGGGCGCTATAATAAAAGAAAACGGTAAGGAAGTGCACCTATGCTCTACCCCGGTCTGTACGAACAGGTCATCAATAACGCACTGAACCGCGAGCTTGCAGATATCCCGGAAGCCCGCAAGTCCACTGCGCCCATCGACACAGCGGAGGCTGCCAAAGTGCTGGCGCAGTATTTGACCGATGTGGTGCAGAAGGGTCTTGAGAACGTACAGGATAACGGCGGCGGCATCGAGGCGCAGATCCAGCTGGCAAATCAGATCGTGACCACCATCCAGAACACCACACAGGAAGCTGACTTTGCCGCGCTCGGTGTTGACCAGCGGGCAGAACAGCTTCTTGCGCTTTTGCAGCAGAATGACCCGCGCCTTGCTACAGGAAAAAGCGCAAAAGACCTTGACCGCCCGGAGACCTCCATTGCACAAAGCTCCCTGTTCACCGGTGCTATCCATGAGCCGCAGATGTACACGGAGCTGAAAAAGGAGATCGTTTCCGCCGACCGCATTGATATGCTGGTCTCCTTTATCAAGTGGAGCGGCTTACGCCTCATCATGGACGAGCTGCGGCAGTTTGCGCAAAGCGGCGGTGAGTTGCGCATCATCACCACCTCTTATATGGGCGCTACAGACGTGAAAGCCATCGAGGAGCTGCGCGCGCTGCCCAATACGAAGATCAAGGTCAGCTACGACACCAAGCGTACCCGCCTGCACGCAAAAACCTATGTGTTTTACCGGGACACCGGCTTTACCACAGCGTATGTTGGTTCCTCCAACCTGTCTAATGCGGCAATTTCCAGCGGTCTGGAATGGAACGTCAAGGTGACCCGAAAGGACCTGCCGGAGACCGTTGAAAAGATCGCAGCCACCTTTGAAAGCTATTGGAACTCCAGCGAGTTTGAATATTACGATGAAGGGCAGCGGGAGCGGCTGACCCGCGCCCTGAAAGCCGAAAAATACAGCGAGGCCGACCACAGCGGGATCTATACCCTAGATATTTTGCCCTATTCCTACCAGCAGGAAATTCTGGACCGGCTGGATGCCGAGCGCACCGTTCGGGGTTATAACCGTAACTTAGTGGTCGCCGCTACCGGCACCGGCAAAACCGTGATCTCTGCACTGGATTACAAGCGCTTCTGCAAACAGCATCCGGGGCAGCCCTGCCGTCTGCTGTTTGTGGCACACCGGGAGGAGATCCTGAAGCAGAGCCTGTACACCTTCCGGGCGGTGCTGAAGGATGCCAATTTCGGTGAACTATATGTGGGCAGTCACAGAGCCGACAGCATCGACCATCTGTTTGTTTCCATCCAGACCTTCAATTCTCAGGAGCTTGCCGCCAAAACGGCAGCAGATTTTTACGATTACATCGTTGTGGACGAGTTCCATCATGCAGCTGCACCCACTTATCAGAAGCTGTTGGAATATTACCAGCCGAAGATCCTGCTTGGACTGACCGCCACCCCGGAACGCATGGACGGCAAAAGCGTTCTGGACTATTTCGGCGGGCGTATTGCCGCCGAAATTCGTCTGCCGGAGGCCATCGACCGGAAGCTGCTGTGCCCCTTCCAATATTTTGGTGTCACTGACACGGCAGATCTGAGCAGCCTGAAATGGCGCACCGGCGGCTACGATAAAAATGAGCTATCCAACCTGTACACCCTCAGCGGCATGGTGGCGGAGCGCCGCGCTGACCTTGTGGTGAACTCCATCCTGAAATATGTCACTGATATCGACGACGTGAAGGGTCTGGGCTTCTGCGTTTCCATCGCTCATGCCCAATTTATGGCGCGCTACTTTAATACCCACGGCATCCCGTCTATGGCACTGACCGGCGACTCTCCTGACGAGGAGCGCAACGCCGCCAAGCAGCGGCTGGTTTCCGGGGAGCTCCGATTCCTCTTTGTGGTGGACATTTACAACGAGGGTGTGGATATCCCCGAGGTGAACACTGTGCTGTTCCTGCGCCCTACCGAGTCGCTGACCGTGTTTTTGCAGCAGCTGGGGCGCGGCTTACGTCTGGCAGAAAACAAGGATTGCCTGACCGTTCTAGATTTCATCGGACAGGCCAACAAAAAGTACAATTTTGAGGAGAAATTCGCAGCACTGCTCTCCAACACCACCCGCAGCGTCAGCCGGGAGCTCAAAGAGGGCTTTGTCTCTGCACCTAAAGGCTGCTATATTCAGTTGGAGAAATATGCCGCAAAATATGTGCTGGATAATATCAGCGCCTCCTATGACCGCGCCTCCGGGCTTGTGGCGCGGGCGGCTGCCTTTACCGAGGATACCGGCCTGCCTTTGACACTGGGGAACTTCCTCGACTACTACCATCTTGACCCGCGTGCGATTTACAGCAAAAAGATCTGCTTCAGCAGGCTGTGCGTCCGTGCAGGGGCGGCATCCGATTTTGCAGAACCTTTGGAAGAAACTATGACCAAAGCCTTTGCACGTTTTGCGGTCATCGATTCCCGCAGGTGGATTCGTTTTTTGCTGGGGCTTCTGCCGAAATTGGATAACACCGACTTTGCAGCCCTGCCACCGGTAGAGCAGCGGATGCTGCAGATGTTCTATGTGACCCTTTGGGGTAAGACCGCAGAAAGCTGGGAGGATGAAGAAGTTCTCGATAACCTGTATGCTCTCTCGGACAGTCCCGTTTTGCTGGAGGAACTGCAGGCACTTTTGCAGTATCAATATGACCGCATTGATTTTATCGACGAGCCGGTGGGTGTGGGCTTTGATTGTCCGCTGGACCTGCACTGCACCTATACCCGCGACCAGCTGCTAGTAGCGCTGGACTTTTTGAAGCCTGCCACTGTCCGCGAGGGCGTGAAGTGGCTGCCGGAAAAGCAGCTGGACGTATTCTTTGTGACCCTGAACAAAGCAGACAAGGATTACTCGCCCACCACCATGTACAAGGATTATTCCATCAACGAGAGCCTGTTCCACTGGCAGAGCCAGAGCACCACCGCCGAAAACTCTGCCACCGGGCAGCGGTACATCCATCACCGGGAAAAAGGAAGCCGGGTGTTGCTGTTCGTGCGTGAGTTCAAGGCAGATGCCCGTTTTGGCGGTGCAGGAGCGTATACCTATCTGGGCACGGTGAACTATGTGAAGCATGAGGGCTCCCGTCCCATGAATATCACATGGAAGCTGGACCGCCCGATCCCTGCAAAGTTCCTCAAAAAGACCAACAAATTGATCGTGGGGTAACATACTATGGACGATATGCTGGCTCGCACCATAATTGAAACTCTTGCAAAAGGTATTAATCCTTTAACCGGTTGGATTCTGTCTGAAAATGATAGTTGTGCTCAGGAAGAAATTCAAGAAGCATTAAAAATCGTATTGGAACATTGCTCCATTGAATCTACCGCTGAATATCTGAAGTCTCTTCCTCGAAACAAAAAGGCAGAGCGTTATTCTCGCGCTGGAACAGCATGGTCGCAAAAAGAAGAACGTGAATTATTGCGGCTCCACCAGCAGGGGAACAGCGTCAAACGAATTTCTTTGATTCTAAAACGTTCTACAGGAGCAATCGAATCCAAATTGAGAAAACTGGGTTGTCCGCTCTATTATGAAAAATAATTCAGGAGATTTTCATGAAAATGATTCGCGTTGTTGCAGCCGTGATCTGCGACGATATTCAGACGAAACATAAAATTTATGCCACTGCCCGCGGCTACGGCGAGTACAAGGGCGGATGGGAGTTCCCGGGCGGCAAAATCGAGCCGGGTGAAACCCCGCAGCAGGCACTGAAACGAGAGATCCGGGAAGAACTGGATACCGAGATCGCGGTAGGCGATTTGATTGGTACCATTGAATACGATTATCCGACCTTCCATCTTTCCATGGACTGTTTCTGGTGCGAGGTGGTTTCCGGCGAACTGGTGCTGAAAGAAGCCGAGGCTGCACGCTGGCTGACTAAAGAGGAGCTTGATTCTGTTCCGTGGCTTCCGGCGGACCAACTTCTTTTAGCGCAAATTCGTCCTGCATTATAATTTTTTATGATAAATCCCTCTCTTTAGCTTTCTCAAATTTCCATTTTTCACCCAGATATAATAATCATGATCCAAAGCCTCTGAGTCGAAAGACTCAGGGGCTTTTTCATGTCTGGAGGTGAGCACTTTGTTATTCCGCACCATCACTATCATTATTACCATCGTATTTTAAAGCGCAGCTGCGCAGAAAGGAGAAAGCCTTATGAACTTTTGGTCCGAAATCGTCAAAGAAGTTGGCACCGTCTTGGTGGAAGTCCTCGTCCGCATCGCTGAAGAAATGGAAAACAACGACTGAGCAAAATACACTGAAAAGGAGATTTTACTATGCCCGCAAATGTTGAAACGATGTTCTCTGTCCGTGAGACCCCTTGGCACGGCCTTGGCCGTATCATCATGGATGCCCCTGCAAGCCGTGAAGCCTTGGAACTGGCCGGTCTGGATTGGCAGGTGGAAAGCCGTAATATCTATTCCGGCACGGGTTCTATGATCCCCGGCTATCGCGCAAATGTCCGCAGCACTGATGATGCTGTTCTGGGTGTAGTATCCGACCGCTACCGCATTGTGCAGAACGAAGAAGCATTTCAGTTCACGGATGACCTGTTGGGCGAGGGCGTTACTTACGAAACTGCCGGTTCTTTGCAGGGCGGCAAGAAGGTCTGGATGCTGGCAAGGCTTCCGAGGAAATATCTTATCGCTGGAGATCAGGTAGTACCATATCTTGTGATCTTCAACAGTCATGACGGAAGTTCTGGTGTGAAAGTGGCCATGACTCCGATCCGTGTAGTCTGCCAGAACACGCTGAACCTCGCGCTGAATACTGCAAAGCGCAGCTGGACTGCACGCCACACCGAAAATGTTCTGCTCCGCGTGCAGGATGCCCGTGAGACCCTGCAGCTGGCCAGCAACTATATGATTGAACTCGGCAACCGTGGCGAAGAGCTGGCTCGCATCGATTTATCCGATCACAAGGTGCAGGAGTTCATCAATGATTTTTTCCCGATTTCTGAGGACCTGTCCGATTGCCAGCGGAAGAATAACCTGCGCTTGCAGGAAGATCTGAAGACTCGCTACTACAACGCACCGGATCTGGAATGGGTCGGCAAGAACGGTTGGCGCTTTATCAACGCAGTCTCTGATTTTGCCACCCACACAGACCCTCTCCGCAAGACCAAAAACTACAACGAAAACCTGTTCCTGCGCACCGCAGAGGGTAACCCCATGATCGACAAGGCTTACAAGATGGTGCTGGCAGCAGCATAAAGGAGCAAGCCATGAATGATGTAAACAACCGCATTTTCAGGGAATTCACGGAATTTTTTGACAACGTTGAGAAGAGTGCTTCTGAAATCAGCGTTACCACGGCTTATGAGATCACGATGAAAAGTACCATCAGCACCGCCATTATTGTTTTGGAATCCGAGGGTAGACTGGAGGAGCGCTACTGGAACCATCTCAGGGTGCAAAATAATATTCTGGATTTTCTTTATGACCTGTGGGTTGGCTCTTGCCATTCGTTAGCTGCCGACTTTTCCACCATCATGAAAGACTTGGTGGAATATGACTTCATTCTTGCCGAATCTATTATGAAAGAAAGGATGCAAAGCGCATGAAAAGATTGATTTCAACTTTGAACCTGTCCAAAGAGGATTGGCTCCGCTACCGCAAGTGCGGTATTACCGGCACCGATGCAGGTGCCATTCTGGGTGTAAATCCCTATCGTTCTGCTTTTCAGGTTTACTGCGACAAAAACAGCGAAACTATTGAGAACATCGATAATGAGGCTATGCGCCAGGGACGCGATCTGGAAGATTATGTCGCGCAACGCTTCACCGAAGCAACCGGTCTGAAGGTACGCCGTGCAAATGCCATTTACCAGAGCGAGAAACATCCGCTGCTTCTGGCAGATTTTGACCGCCTGATCGTTGGGCAAAAAGCTGGATTAGAGTGCAAAACGGTTTCGCCGTTTTCTGCGGACAAGTGGGCTGATGGAAAAATCCCTGCACATTACATGGCTCAGGTCAATCACTATCTGGCTGTCAGCGGTTTTGACTGCTGGTACATTGCTGCTCTGATTTTCGGGAAAGAACTGGTGATTCACAAGATCACAACCGACAAAGAAGTTCTGAACAACCTCATTGCCAGAGAAGAGCACTTCTGGAAATACAACGTGATGCCCGAAATTCCGCCTGTACCTACCGGAAGCGAGGGGGATACACAGCAGATCAATCAGCTATACTCTGCAGATGATCGAAACAAAACTGCCGATCTGAATCCCATCCGTAATCTGTTGGACAAGCGACAGGAGCTTTCCACCCAAATCGAGCAGATGGAACAGGAGAAAACGGCCATCGAGCAACAGGTCAAGCTGCAAATGCAGGATGCTGCCTATGGTACAGCACCGGGCTACAAGGTATCATGGGTATCCTCCGAAAGTAAGCGTGTGGATTCCCAGCGTTTGAAGAAAGAACAGCCCGATATTTTCAATCGGTACAGCAAGAATGTAAGCAGCCGCAGGTTTACCATTATCCATGCAGCATGATTTTTGTATGTCTGCTGGCATACAAAATTGCCTGTTTTTCCAATTTTGTTTAGTACGGCAATACAAAATTGCCCGTTTCTCTAACTTTGTTTAGTACAGCAATACAAAACCCGGCGCAGCAATTCATTTGTTGCGCCGGGTTTTTATCAGAAAGGATGCTATCATGGAAAATCCATTCGTAAAATTATTTGCTATTGACTTCAAAGATCATCTGGAAGTCAAAAAGTCCGGCAACACGGAACTGAAATATGTAAGCTGGGCGTATGCTTGGGCGGAGGTGAAAAAGCTGTATCCTTCTGCCAGCTACGAAGTCAAGAAATTCAACGGCCTGCCCTATGTTTATGATCCCATAACCGGCTTCATGGTGTACACCTCGGTCACAATTGAGGGCGTTTCGCACGAAATGTGGCTGCCTGTACTGGATGGCGCAAATAAAGCGATGAAAGCCACGCCTTACACCTACACCACCCCGAAATGGGACTACAATCCTCAGACCCGCCGCCGTGAAAAGGTCGGCATGGAAGAGCGCACCGTAGAAGCAGCATCCATGTTCGATGTGAACAAGGCTATCATGCGGTGCTTAGTGAAGAACCTTGCTATGTTTGGTCTGGGCCTGTACGTTTATGCCGGAGAGGATTTGCCGGAAGATGCCGCACCGCAGCCTGAAGCAGAGCCTCAAAAGCAGCCGAAGCCGAGATCCGCTGCCCCAAAGCAGGAACAGCCGCCTGTGCCCTGCATCTGCGCTCGCTGCAACCAGCCCATCAAGAGGGTCAAGATGAAGGACGGTTCTATCATGCAGGCGGCAGAGTTTGCAGCCACCCATGAGGGAATGTGCGCTGACTGCTACAAAGCCACCAGATTGAACGTAGCATAATAAAACTGCTCTATTTCGATGTCACTTGATTCTTGTATGATTCTATATTTCATGGTACACTTACAGTAGTGAGTTCTGAAAGCTCTCCTCTGTGAGCGGAAAGGAGCATTGCATGAAAGATTTGCAGTTTCCTGTTGGAATCTCGAATTTTGAAAAGATTCGAGAAGGCGGGTATTATTATATCGACAAGACCAATCTGATTTCTGAACTTCTTAGCGGTGGTATCGCTGAAGTAACATTGATTACTCGTCCTCGCCGTTTCGGAAAATCACTTGGTATGAGCACTCTCGCAAATTTTCTGGACATCCGCAAAGACAGCAAGCAACTGTTTGAGGGATTGGCGATCTCCAAAAATACAGAGCTTTGCAAAAAATGGATGAACCAGTGTCCTGTGGTATTTTTCTCTTTCAAGGATACGGACGGTCTGACCTTTGAAAGTGCCTATGGAATGCTGTGCATGAAGCTGGCATTTGCATTTCAGGATTATCAGTTTCTTTTGGATGACGCTGCTATTTCTGACGATGACAAAGGCATCTTTAAGCGGATTCTGGGACGCACTGCATCTATGGATGAAACCAAAAGCTGCTTTTTGTTGTTGACCCGGATGCTGGAAATCCATTTCAAAAAATCGGCGGTCGTCATCCTGGATGAGTATGATGTTCCCATTGCCAAAGCCAGCAGCAACGGATATTATTCGCAGATGCTGGACGTGATGCGGGCTATGATGAGCACCACGCTCAAAGACAATACTTCGCTTGACTTTGCTGTTATTACCGGCTGCCTGAAAATTGCAAAAGAAAGCATCTTTACCGGGACGAACAATTTTGTTTCGGATACGATTCTTTCTCCCCGGTTGAGCGAATCCTTTGGGTTTACACAGGCAGATGTAGATCAAATGCTGAAAGATGCTGATCTTGAATCGCAGTCTGCTGAAATCAAGGCATGGTACGACGGTTATCATTTTGGCGATGCAGACATTTATTGTCCGTGGGACGTGATCAGTTATCTGCGGGATTTCCAGTATGGTGTAGCACAGAAGCCGAAAAGCTATTGGAAAAACACCAGTGATAACGCCATCATCCGTTCTTTCATCGACTATGCAGGCGACAATATCACCACAAAGCTTGAAACTCTGATGGCTGGCGGCTCTATTGTTCAGCATATTGAAGAAAACCTGACCTACGATTATCTGCACTCCTCGGAGGAAAATCTTTGGAGTGTGCTGTATCTGACGGGCTATCTGACCAAGGTGCGGGATAAGGATCTGGCGGATTCACTGCCGGATGGCTGCTCTGCGCTGATGATTCCCAATGCAGAGATTCGGGAAATTTTTGAAACCACTGTAAGCAAATGGTTTGACGACAGTGCAAAGGCATGGAACCGCAGCCCGTTGTTTGATGCAGTCTGGAGCGGAAACAGCGAAGCTCTGACAAAAGAAATGACCAAGCTGCTGCGTATGACCATCAGCTACCATGACTATCGGGAGGATTTTTACCACGCTTTCCTTGCAGGCATCTTTACTGGTGCTGGCTATGTGGTAGAATCCAACAAAGAGCATGGCGAGGGGCGCAGCGATGTTATTGTAAAGGATATCCGCAATGGCCGCGTGGCAATTTTTGAAGCCAAGTATGCCAAAACTCTGGATGCTCTGCCAGATGCCTGTGATACTGCCATTCAGCAGATCAATGACCGGATGTATGCGGCGGACTTCCGGGATGACTATGATGACATCCTCTGCTATGGCATCGCATTCTTCAAAAAGCGTTGTATGGTAAGAAAAAAATAATTATCTACTGGGGAGTATCTTCGGATGCTCCCTTTCACTTTTTACAGGACAATCCATTTGGATTGTCCTGTTTTTATTTGGAGGCACACAATGAAAGAAGAAAAAATCAAAGTCCTTGCGCTCCTGCCAATGGAGCTGCCAAAGGAGATTGATCTGGACAACACCCTTGAAGCCATGCAGAAATTTGTAGGCGGGCTGATCGAATGCATCACATGCAAAATCGCTGATTCCATCTCCAATACCACGTACAACACCAGTGGCAGCATTTAAGACAGCAGCTTGTGCAGCACCCTTAATTGCACCTGTGATTCCGAAACCTCCGCCCATCCACTGCGAACGATTTGCACGATTGTACTCTTTTTGTGTCCTTTTTTCCATGTACTCGTTTGCAAGATTGACGTAGTGACTAAGGAAATTTTGAAATTGGGGCTGTTTTGCAAAATTGAAATAGCGTTCCTGATACCTGTGTATGAACAGTTCCTCAGAACAATCGTAAATTTCATTTTCAACAAGAAAATTGACGATAATTGGAACGATTGCTTCGCAAATCAACTGATTGACCATTAGCGGAAATGATGAGGCGACCTCGTCAATATTTGGCATCTTTCCGTGTTTTGAAATCAGTTGTTCCATTGAATCATAAATGGAAAACTGGCTCATGTCATCTATAATATCAGTTCTGAGAGTGTTTAACTTATTAAAATCATCTGAAAATGAGATGCAGTTTTCTCCCAAATGGAACTGAACCATAGCGGAGGACCTCCTTTGAAAGCTAACCATGCTTGACATTTGAAACTTCCAACAAAGGTTACATACCTTTGCAATAGTAACAGAAAGACCATTGATTAGAAGTGTGATTCTGTAAAAATGCTACGAATAATCCTGCTATGATTATACGACTTATGCAATTACTGGTCAAGGCTTCAGAAGATAAAATCGTAAGTAAGCACTACGATTTGTACAAGGAGGCCGAACCATGGAACGAGAGAAGCCCACATTTGATATTCTGGGCCGCATAGAGAAAGAACGTGCTGCCCGCAACTGGTCTGAGTATGCCCTTGCAGAAAACTCCGGGCTGACCCAATCCACCATCTCAACATGGAGAAGAAGAAATCTTCAGCCAAATGTTGCTTCTATCGAGAAAATCTGTGCAGGCTTCGGCATTACCCTCTCTCAGTTCTTTCAGGAGGAGGACTCAGTTTATCTGACGAAGGAGCAAAAGAAGCTTCTTGATCTCTGGGCTAAGCTCTCTCCTGCTCAAAGAGAAGCAGTCACTAAAATGCTGTGTGCTTTCCTATATATAGAGGAAGAACCCTGAGTTTCAACTGCATATTGCCAGATAAAAGCGGTCAAGCCACGAAGAGCTTGACCGCTTTATCCTTTTGAATAATAGGGTTTAGGTACAGGATTCCCGGATTTTTGCCAGATCACTGTTCAGCAGCGTTTCATGTTCCAGAAGTTCTTTCTGGACAGCAAGTAGGAAATCTCTGTTATCATAGAGGATTTTGTAAGCTCTGCGGTATAACTCTTCCATCTTAGCTGCTTTTATGGCTTCGCTACTGAAAAGTCTTGTCTCCGACATTCTATTATTCGCCGATTCGACCTCCGAGAAACCAGCACCTGCGAGGGATGTCATCCAAAGATCAAGCAGACGATTGGCATTCTGAATGTCACCACTTGCATTTACATATACTTTGTGTCATTTGTTGTAGCAATCACAAAAATGTCTGTGTTCCTTGCATCGTCAATTCTCTTCTTTAGAAAATGAAATCACTCTATGCTTCGCCAAATCTTTCCGATGCTTGAATTGTCTCTTATGGTTGAATTCCATAAATTGATGTACCGCTAAAGGATTTCTCATATACCAAAATGGAAAACCGAAAGGTTTACACCCAACAAATTGATTGTCGTTCATTATTGTCTTTTGAGGAGCAAACGCATAGCAAAGAAGGCTGCAAACGTCTTGCTCCGTAGGATATCCCGTTGGTCGAGAACTCCGGGCAGGACGCAAGCGAAGTTCGTATGCTGCTGCCATATCCTGTAAAGGCGATTACTGCCAGCACCCGACTGAATCGGTTATCGTAAAGATTTACTTTTTCAAAAGTATCCCCGGAACCCTCTGCATCTACCCAAAAGCAATCATTGAGTGAAAGACCTTTATTGGCTGCAATAATTCCAAGCGGTCGATTCAAAGAAAGCCCCACCTTAGAGAGCAGAGCATCTACATACGCTCGGTTCTTCGGAATTGTGCGATGCCGCAGCCAGCGTTCTACACCATCTTCTGATACAGTCAGATTCAAAGGTAGAAAAGAACAGTTTTCTTTGTAGACTTTTATAATATGGAGGCCAGTATCTGCACTGTCCATGTTTGCTTCAAAGGTAAGCAGCGGCAAATCAAAATGCCGGATGGTGTAGCGCACAGCGATTTCTCCTTTCATCCATGATCTTTTCCTTTATTGTACGGCATCAGAATCCGAATGAAAAGCACCACCGTCATTCTGCATAAAATTCAGGGATAAAATTTTATACCCAAAAATCTGCAAAAATCGGGTTTCTGAGGCCATTTTGCCGATCCTCCCCGAATTTTGCTACAGATCTGCTACAAACTTGCTACAAACGACTGAAAAGGGGGCCTCCTACACGTTTCATTATCAATATGCAAAAGTGAATTCGTTTCACTTTTTCGTATCAAAAAGCACGTAGATACAAGAAAAAGCCGCTTACCTTTTCAGGTAAACGGCCTTACGTTTGGTGGAGCATTGTCCACAGCACTCGAACCCAACACCTCTTCACGGGAGATGGTTTTGGAATCGTCCGTGAAGTTGAAATTGAGCACGACCCGGTCGTCAAAGACGTAGACCGAGTTGACAAAGGTATCAATGATCTGCCGCTGGTGCTCCATGTCTCTCATGTCACCCTTGCGGAATTTTTCAAACCAGAACCGCATCCACTCGCGGGTCAGGACGGGCTTTTTCAGCTCTTCTTCCAGAATGCTGGTGTTCAGAGCTTCTTTCCGG
>OLBV01000043.1_pt1 | contig 35890 bp, 27 predicted proteins | sample 1607751 | NCBI WGS metagenome assembly OLBV01 (sample SAMN02674693, study PRJEB24791) | human gut metagenome, SKBSTL018 | isolation source: stool | host: Homo sapiens | place: USA | reverse complement strand
TTCAGCAAGAATAACGTTATTTTCTTTAGCCAGTGAGACGGCTTCATCGAGCTCTGCGATATTTAAAGTAATAGATTTCTCACAGAGTACATGCTTTCCATTAGAAAGGGCTTTTCTTAGATAATTGATGTGAGTATTGTGTGGAGTGGAGATGTAAATGATATCCACATCAGGATCATAAAAGACGTCATCAATGTTATCATATACCTTTGAAATGCCATATTTTTGTGCAAAAGCTACGGCCTTTTCATGAGTCCTGTTGGCAACTGAATAAAGAGTGCGCCCTTCCTTTGAGAGAGCATGCGCGAGCTCATTAGCTATTACGCCGCAGCCGAGTGTTGCCCAATTAAGCTGTTTCATGTGAAATCCTCCTTTTTAACTTAAAGTATTGTAGCTGTGATGGTACATAAATTATCTAAAATGATGTGAAATAACAAAATATAAACTCATTGATGATACCTTTTGACCCTTTAATCATAAAATATGTACCATAATGAACATATTCTAGCATGATGAATTATGAATTACAATGCATTTAGATTCAAAACAGTCAAAAACAGTCAAATTTGATAGTGACTAAATTAAAATTATTTAATTTGAACTATATTTTAGATTATAAACTAGTAATAGAAAAGATACTAAAATTAGCAATTAGGCAAGTAATAAAGATTTATGTAGTATATTCTGCACAAAATTAGAATATTACTTTTGCATATATTACACAATTTGAAATTTGACCTTATATAATTTTAACAATTTTCATGGTGATTATTTGTGAATATAAATGACTGATTATGATTGACAATGACTGATTTTGAAAATATAATAATACTACAAGTTAAATGATTATTGATTTTAATAAAAAAGGAAAATAATTGAATATAAAAGATTAAATGATAGTCTTTGAGCAATTTGAAAACAGGGGTGATTAGATGCTGGCGGAAGATAGATGCAAAAAAATACTTGATATATTAGATTCGATGGGAAGTGTGACTGTTCAGCAGCTTATGGATGAGCTTGATACATCCGAGTCAACAATCAGACGTGATCTGGTTGCAATGGACAAGAAGGGGTATCTCACCAAGGTACATGGTGGTGCGATTGCCAATAATACGAATATCCATACTCAGGATGAGAAGGTTATCAACAGGCTTAAGCAGAATCGCAGCGAAAAGGAACAGATTGCCAGATATGCGGCATCACTTATTGTGGATAATGATTTTGTTTATATAGATGCCGGTACTACAACAGCAGTCATGATTGATTATATTACTGCAAAGAATGTGGTTTTTGTTACAAACTCTTTGACTAATGCCAAGAGAATTTCCGATAGGGGATATACAGTATATATTCTGGGTGGAGAGTTCAAGTCTACTACTGAGGCTATTGTCGGAGATGAGGCCGTTGTGACGCTCGATAAATATAATTTTACGAAGGGCTTCTGGGGGACCAACGGAATTACTGTGAAGAATGGATTTACAACTCCGGAGATAAAGGAGGCCATGGTTAAAAAGAAATCCATGGAGAATAGCAAGGAGAAATACATTCTTGCGGATGACAGTAAGTTTTCACAGGTATCAAGTATCAAGTTTGCTGATTTTGAGGATGCTGTAATTGTTACAAATGCACTAAACAATGACAACTATAAGAAATACAAAAATATTAAGGAGGTCTAACATGATTTACACAGTTACCTTTAATCCATCATTAGATTATATTGTTGATGTAACAGATTTTAAGACAGGAGTAGTCAATAGAACAACCGGAGAGAAGATTTTTGCAGGTGGTAAGGGCATCAATGTTTCCATGGTTCTTAAGAATCTTGGAATGAGCAATACTTCACTTGGTTTTACAGCGGGTTTTACAGGAAATGAAATTAAAAGACTTCTAGGAAAAAAAGGCGTTAATACTGATTTTATAGAGGTGGAGGATGGTATTTCACGTATCAACGTGAAGCTTCGCTCAAATGAGGAATCTGAGATTAATGGTCAGGGTCCTGCAATCACTGAGGACAACATTAAAAAGCTTTATGAGAAGCTTGACTGCTTAAAGGAGTCTGATGTGCTTGTTCTCGCAGGAAGTATTCCTGATGTGATGCCTTCATCAATGTATATGGATATCATGAAGCATCTTGAGGGCCGCGGAATAAATATCGTGGTTGATGCGACAAGAAATCTGCTCACAAATGTGCTTGCATATAAGCCATTCCTCATCAAGCCAAACAATCATGAGCTCGGTGAGATATTCGGGGTTGAGATTACAGACAAGGACGATGTGATAAAATATGCAAAGAAGCTTCAGGAGCAGGGCGCAAGAAACGTGCTTGTTTCTATGGCAGGTGACGGAGCAGTGCTTGTGACCGAGGATGGACAGGAATTTAAGGCTAAGGCTCCTAAAGGTAAGCTCAAAAACTCTGTAGGCGCAGGTGATTCGATGGTAGCCGGATTTGTTTACGGATACCTCAAATCAAATGATTATAAGCAGGCATTTATTTATGGAGTATGTACAGGAAGTGCAAGTGCATTTTCTGAGGAGCTTGCTACAAAGCCTGAGGTTGAGGCACTTATAGAAAAATGGGAGAATGCTTCCAATTAAACAAACGGTATCAAAAGGTTGATATAAATAATTAATATATTATATTAGGAGGAATGATATATGACAATCAGGGATTTATTGGCAGCTGAGAGTATCAATTTAAATGGTACGCCTGCCGGAAAAACCGAAGCATTGAATCAGTGTATTGATTTGATGGCAAAAAGTGGCAAAATTGCCGATGTTGAAACGTATCGCAAGGGCGTTTTTGCAAGAGAGGAGGAAGGCACAACAGGAATTGGAATGGGTATAGCAATTCCTCATTGTAAGTCTGATGCCGTTACTAAAGCAGGTCTTGCAGCAATGGTTGTAAAGGATGGGGTTGACTTTGAATCACTCGACGGTACACCTGCAAAGATTATTTTCCTTATCGCTGCACCAAACACAGAGGACAATGTGCATCTTCAGGTGCTCAGCAAGCTCTCTGTTATGCTGATGGACGAGCAGTTTACAAATTCTCTTATCAATGCTGGCTCAGTAGATGAGTTTTTAAATATCATCGACAGTGCTGAAAAGGCAAAGGATGAGAAGGAGGCTGCAAAGGAGGCAAAGGAACCTGTTGAGGTGAAGAAGGACGATGTATTTATCGTTGCAGTTACAGCCTGTCCTACAGGAATTGCCCATACTTATATGGCTGCTGAGGCTATTGAGAAAAAGGCCAAGGAGCTGGGATATCAGGTAAAGGTTGAGACAAGAGGCTCAGCCGGAGCTAAAAATGTACTCACAGATGATGAGATTGCAAAGGCTACCGGTGTTATCGTTGCATGTGATACAAATGTGCCTACAGACCGTTTTGACGGAAAGAAGGTTATTGAGTGTCAGGTTTCTGACGGAATAAATAAGACAGAGGAGCTCGTAAAGAGAATTGCTGCCGGTGATGCTCCTGTATTTAAGGCATCAGGTAAAAAAGAGGCTTCACATTCATCTATTGGTGGAAAGGAGAGCATTGGACATCAGATTTACAAGCATCTGATGAACGGTGTTTCACATATGCTTCCGTTCGTAGTTGGTGGTGGTATCCTTATCGCAATCGCGTTCCTTATCGATGGATTCAGTGTTGACCTTAATTCACTGCCGGCTGACCAGAGAGCAAATTTCGGTACTATTACACAGGGCGCAGCATTGTTTAAGGGAATCGGTGGAACAGCATTTGGATTTATGCTTCCTATCCTTGCAGGCTTTATCGCTATGAGTATTGCTGACCGTCCGGGTCTTGCAGTTGGTTTCGTAGGCGGTTCAATCGCAGCAAACGGTACATCAGGCTTCCTTGGAGCACTGGTTGCAGGTTTCGTTGCAGGATATATTGTAAATCTCTTAAAGAAGATATTCTCTAAGCTTCCTGAGAGTCTTGATGGTGTGAAGCCGGTTCTTCTTTATCCGCTGCTTGGTATATTCCTCATAGGCGTTATAATGCAGTTTGTAGTTGAGCCTCCAATCGGAGCTTTAAATACAGCTATCAACAACGGTCTTAATGGACTTAACGGTGCAAGCGCAGTAGTTCTCGGAGTACTTCTCGGAGGAATGATGGCAATAGATATGGGTGGCCCTGTAAACAAAGCCGCTTATGTATTTGGTACAGCTTCAATCGCTGCCGGAAACTACAATATCATGGCAGCAGTTATGATTGGTGGTATGGTTCCACCACTCGCAATCGCTCTTGCAACAATCTTCTTCAAGAACAAGTTCACAGCAGAGGAGAGAAAGGCAGGACCTACGAACTTTATCATGGGATTATCATTTATCACAGAGGGTGCAATCCCATTCGCAGCATCTGATCCGCTTCATGTCCTTCCGGCATGTGCAGTTGGTTCAGCAGTGGCAGGTGGACTTTCAATGGCATTTGGATGTACACTCATGGCACCTCACGGAGGAATCTTCGTAGTACCTACAATCGGAAATCCGTTAATGTATCTTGTAGCATTAGTAATCGGAGCCTTCATTGCATGTGGATTACTCGGATTACTCAAGAAAAAAGTAAGTGAATAAGCAATCCTCAATTATCATTTAATCCAATCTATAAACTAATCAACAAAGGCACTGCTTCGGCGGTGTCTTTGTTGTTATGTTGTGATATAAAAATTAAAAGTATAAACATTCTCTGAAATAACAGCCTCATGCCTTGACGAGTGAATTTTCCAAGCTTAAAGTAGTATTAGGATGAAATAGTAAGTCAAAAAATCAATTATTTATGAGACTTAAATAAAAAAACAGTGAGGCATAAAATGGGCAAGGTTATAGGTATAGATTTAGGAACAACAAACAGCTGTGTGGCAGTATTGGAGAACAATCAGCCGGTAGTCATAACTAACAGCGAGGGTCAGAGAACAACTCCGTCTGTAGTGGCTTTTACAAAGAATGGAGAGCGACTGGTTGGCGAGGCTGCAAAGAGGCAGGCAGCAGTCAATGTGGATAGAACATTTTTCTCAATAAAGAGACAGATGGGAAGCGATTTCAGGGCAAAGGTGGACGGAAAGCTGTATTCAGCTCCTGAGATTTCTTCTATGATTCTCAGAAAGCTGAAAAAGGATGCAGAGGACTATATTGGTGAGGCAGTGACAGACGCTGTAATCACAGTTCCTGCATATTTTTCGGATGCGCAGAGGCAGGCAACTAAGGATGCAGGAAGGATTGCGGGGCTTAATGTGCTTCGAATCATAAATGAGCCAACATCTGCGGCACTCGCATACGGACTGGACCACGGACAGCAGCAGAAAATTCTTGTCTACGACCTCGGAGGAGGAACCTTCGATGTGTCTGTTATCGAAATAGGGGACAATCTGATAGAGGTGCTTGCCACAGCCGGTGATAATCATCTGGGTGGAGATGATTTTGATGAGAGAATCACAAATTATCTTGTCACAGAGTTTTACAGACAGCAGAATGTGGATCTGAGAAAGGATAATACGGCTATGCAGCGTGTCAGGGAGGAGGCTGAGAAGGCAAAAAAGGTGCTTTCATCCTCATCCTCAACCACTATCAACCTGCCATTTATCACCACTGTAAAGGGACAGCCGGTCCACATGGAGATGAACCTCACAAGGGCTGAGTTTAATGAGATAACAAAGGATCTGGTGGAGAGAACTGCTATTCCTGTCAATCAGGCACTTTCAGATGCGGGGATTTGTGCAGCAGAGCTTGGAATGGTGCTGTTGGTAGGAGGCTCTACACGTGTGCCGGCTGTTGTTGAGGAGGTCAGAAGAATTACAGGAAAAGAGCCTTCACACAACCTAAATCCTGACGAGTGCGTGGCACTCGGTGCAGCAGTACAGGGCGGCAAGCTCGGTGGAGCAATTGTCGCAGGCAGCAGTGCGGCAGAGATTATACTGATGGATGTCACACCGCTTTCACTCGGAATTGAGACGGTCGGTGGTGTCTCAACCAAAATTATTGACAGAAATACGACTATTCCTACGAGATACAGCCAGATTTTTACAACTGCAGGAAGCTTCCAGACCTCTGTGGATATAAAGGTACTGCAGGGTGAGAGGCAGTTTGCAAGGGACAATAAGCTGATTGGAAACTTCAGGCTAAAGGGCATCAAGCCGGCTCCGGCAGGTGTGCCGCAGATAGAGGTGACGTTTGATATAGATGCAAACGGCATTGTGCAGGTTTCTGCAAAGGACCTGGGCACAGGAAAGCATCAGGAGATTACGATTACCGCAAGCTCAAATTTGTCTGATTCTGAGATTGAGCAGGCTATCCGTGAGGCGCAGGAGTATGAGGCAACAGACGGACAGAGAAAGGCTTATATTGATGCAAGAAGTGAGGCTGATACGCTTGTGCGCCAGGTGGAAAATGTCATGGCTGACAAGGAAAAAAGAAAGGCTATGGACAGCGCACAGAAAAAAAGTGTGAAATCATCGCTTTCGTATGTGAAGAAGCTTATTTCAAGGACAAAGCCCGGAAATGTGAGCGAAGAGCAGGCTGCCGAGATAAAGCATGCGGCAGATGAGCTGAGAAATGCGGCAGCGGGATTGATTTAATTATAGTAACTATTATTATTCATTTGGCTATTTACGAGAAGCGGATTTTCATATAAAATATAGGTAAGTGGTGAGTATTCATAACCACCCTGAATAGTTATAATGTTAATTTAAATCCGAGGAAATAGAAAATGAATGCGAACGATAAAACAGAAAAGGTACTAAGAGAAATTCATATCATGCTCTCAAAGGCGGAGCCGTATAAGCCGGAGCCGAGCAGGGTGATCATAAACAAGCAGCAAATGATAGATTTACTTGCTGAGCTGAATAAGTGTATATATGCAATACAGGATGAGTATGAGCTTACTGAACAGAGTCGCAATCACGCAGAGAGAGAGTTCAGAAAGAAGGGGGATCAGATAGTCTGGGATGCAAGCAGAAAGGCTGAGGATGTGTATGCAGCATCGGTTATCTATACGGATGAGGCGCTTTCAAGAGTGCGTGATATCATCAATGATACCAACGAGTCACTTGAAAAGCTGTGCAAGAATATGAAGGATAAGATTGCAGAGCAGGAGAAGATAGTTAAAACTAACCAGTATGAGCTCAAGGGACAGCTTCAGGATTTGTCCGATACGGAGAAGTATCTTAAGATTATCGATGACAGAAATAAGGAGATAGAACGTCAGAAAAATGCAGGTAAACCTGTAGAGGAGCGTACTATTGACAATGAAGAGAAGTCCATCTATGCAAACAGACAGACTGAAATCAAGGTAAATATGGATTATATCAGAAAACTGGGACTTGCTGAGGGCGAGGACCTGGGAGATGGTGTAGTGGGTGAAGTGAAGCTTGCAGACGATACACCTGATGCCGGATTAAATCATAGCAATGATAAGGATGAAGCTAAGGCTGCCGGCTCAAAATCGTCTGTTGATGAGGATTATAAGGCAATAAGCAGAAAAGCCGGCAATCCACCTGTTATCAACACAAAGGAAGGGAAGGAGCTCACAGACGGTATCCACAGAATGTGGCAGAGCATCACCGGAAATAAAGGGAAATGAAACACACCTATGTAATATAAAGCAGCAGTTCAAAACAGAACGGCTGCTTTTTGGCTTATATTTAAAAGTGGGTAATATTAAGCAGATTTTAAGAAAAACAAAGTGGATAATCTGATAAAATATAGCTGACTAACGGCAGGAGAAGGTTTCTGTTCAAAATTCATAGAAGGAGGATAATATGACAATATTAGTTTGTGATGACGACAAGGAAATAGTTGAGGCAATTGAGATTTACCTGATGCAGGAGGGCTACGACGTGGAGAAGGCTTACGACGGCATACAGGCGGTTGAAATTATGAAGAATAAAAAAATAGACCTCATGATAATAGATGTCATGATGCCAAAGCTCGACGGAATAAGAGCCACTTTGCAGATACGAAAGGAAAGCAGGGTGCCGATAATCATTCTATCGGCAAAGACAGAGGATGCTGACAAGATTTTAGGCCTCAATGTGGGAGCTGATGATTATGTCACAAAGCCTTTTAATCCGCTTGAGCTTGTGGCAAGGGTAAAGTCACAGCTTCGCAGATATACCACTCTGTCAAGCAATGATGCAGCCGGAGACAAGGTTTATGAAGCCGGAGGCCTTTTGGTAAATGATTATTTAAAAAAGGTGACTGTGGATGGCGAGGAGGTAAAGCTCACACCGATTGAATACAATATACTGCTTTTACTCCTTAAAAATAAGGGAAAGGTCTACTCAATAAACGAAATATATGAGAGCATATGGAACGAGGAGGCGATAGGCGCCGACAATACAGTTGCTGTGCACATCAGACATATCAGGGAAAAAATAGAGATAAATCCTAAGGAGCCACGCTATCTGAAGGTGGTCTGGGGAGTAGGCTATAAGATAGAGGACAACAAATGAAGCAGTATACGATAGGAAAAAAAGCAGCGGTCATAGTCTTACATCAGCTATGCATGATACTTATGGTAACAGGAGTGTTTGCCACAGGCTATGCATTCAGGCACGATGCGCATGAAAATATTGATATATATACACTAATATCTCTTGCGGGCCTGGTAGGCAGCTTTGTGAGCCTTGCATATATGGCAAACGTGGCCGGCAGAAAATCAGAGGATGATTACACAATATACTATTTACCGATTGACAAGGTATACTCTGATGTGATGCTGGTGATATTTACACTGCTCATGGTATTTATGGGAAAAGTGATTTCAGGCGTAAAAAACCAGCATTTTGACTATGCATCACTCATTATGACGGCCGGCACATTTACTTTTTTGTTTGATCTGGCTTTTATTATTTTATACCAGAGCATTGTAAGGAAGATAAAAGGCAATATACTTTACACACACAGCCTGATGTACAAGGGCTATGAGCTTTTGAAAAGAGTTATTGAGAAAAAGGATATCCACACACAAAAAAACAAAGAGATAATGCGCATACAGGAGGCACTTGAAGCTATCTCGGAAGGAGCGCTTGACACTACACTCAATGTCAATGAGTTTCATGGGCAGCAGAAAAAGGTGGCGGAGGCTGTCAACCATATACGCCAGGGTCTTATGAGCTCGGTAAATGAGAGTCTTAAAAATGAAAAACTAAAGGCAGACCTAATAACAAACGTATCACATGATATAAAGACACCTCTGACTTCAATAGTCAACTATGTTGACCTGCTTAAGAGGGAAAATCTGGAAAATGAAAATGCCAAATACTATATACATGTGCTGGAGGAAAAGTCACAGCGCTTAAAGCAGCTTACAGAGGATTTGGTAGAGACATCAAAGATTACCTCGGGAAATGTGAAGCTCAATATGCAAAAGCTTGATCTGGTTGAGCTTTTATACCAGACCGGAGGTGAATTCAATGAGCGCTTTGAGTCGAGAAATCTGACAATAGTTACAAAAATTCCATCAGAACAGATATTTATCTATGCGGATGGGCGTCAGCTTTACCGCTCTATTGAAAATCTGTATACTAATGCCGCAAAATATGCACTGGAAAATACCAGAGTGTATGTAGAACTTGAAAAGGCAGATAAAAAGGCAGTTTTTACAATAAAGAATGTGTCTAAGAACGAGCTTGACATAGTAAGCAACGGAAATGTAGACCTGACAGAGCGTTTTGTGAGGGGAGAGAGGTCGAGAACCACTGAAGGAAGTGGACTTGGACTTTCGATTGCAAAGAATCTGACCCATTTGATGGGAGGAAAATTCGAAATTAAGGTAGATGGTGATTTATTTATTGCCACAATTACCTATAATATTATATAATAGTAAATAAAAGAATTTTGAAATACACATACGGAGGTAGAATAAGTGAAATTATATGAAAATGGTGCTTACCTTTTAAACGGTAAGGAAGTAATAATTGATGGACCGGAGGCTCAGGCAGCTGTCAAAAGCAAGACCGGCATGGACATCGATAAACAGACAGCTAAGCAGGAGACAATTGCTTACGGTATTTTAAAGGAGCACAATACATCCGGCAATATGGACAAGCTTCAGATTAAGTTTGATAAGCTTACATCGCATGATATCACATTTGTAGGTATCATTCAGACAGCACGAGCTTCAGGACTTGAGAAATTCCCTATCCCGTATGTACTTACAAACTGTCACAACAGCCTTTGTGCAGTTGGTGGAACAATCAATGAGGATGATCACATGTTTGGTCTCACATGTGCAAAGAAGTACGGCGGAATCTATGTACCACCTCATCAGGCAGTTATCCATCAGTTTGCACGAGAGATGCTTGCCGGCGGCGGAAAAATGATACTTGGTTCTGATTCACATACACGCTATGGTGCACTTGGTACTATGGCAGTCGGCGAGGGTGGACCTGAGCTGGTTAAGCAGCTTCTTGAACAGACATATGATATTGATATGCCTGAGGTAGTAGGCATTTACCTGACAGGAGAGCCAATCAAGGGCGTTGGACCACAGGATGTCGCACTTGCAATTATCGGAGAGGTATTCGGAAACGGATTTGTAAAGAACAAAGTTATGGAGTTTGTAGGACCGGGTGTGTCTAATCTGAGCGTTGATTTCCGTATAGGTGTCGATGTTATGACAACAGAGACTACATGTCTTTCTTCTATCTGGAGAACAGATGACCAGGTTAAGGAATTCTTTGAGATTCACGGTAGAGCTGAGGACCACAAGGAGCTTAATCCGGGTGAGGTGGCTTACTACGACAGATTTATTGAGATTGATTTAAGCCAGATCCGCCCAATGATAGCTATGCCATTCCACCCAAGCAATACCTATACTATCGATGAGCTCAATGCAAACCTCATGGATATTCTCGATGACTGTGAGAAGAGAGCGGAGGTAAGCTTTGACGGTAAGGTGAAGCTTGATTTAAAGAGTAAGGTAAGAGACGGAAAACTGTATGTAGACCAGGGAATCATCGCAGGCTGTGCAGGCGGTGGATTTGAGAATATCTGCGATGCGGCTGACATATTAAACGGACATTCAATCGGAGCAGACGAGTTTACACTGAGTGTTTACCCGGCATCTACTCCAATATACATGGAGCTTGTGAAAAACGGAGCTGTAGCAAAGCTTCTTGAGACAGGTGCAATCGTAAAGACTGCTTTCTGCGGACCTTGCTTTGGTGCAGGAGATACACCTGCCAACAACGCATTCTCTATCCGTCATTCAACAAGAAACTTCCCTAACAGAGAGGGTTCTAAGGTACAGAACGGACAGATCAGCTCAGTGGCACTCATGGATGCACGTTCAATCGCTGCAACAGCAGCAAACAAGGGCTTCCTTACATCAGCAGCGGATATTGATGTCAACTTTACAAAGCCAAAATATTTCTTTGACAAGACTATATATGAGAACCGTGTATTTGACAGCCATGGAGTGGCAGATCCTTCAGTTGAAATCCAGTTCGGACCAAACATCAAGGACTGGCCGGCAATGAGTGCGCTTCCTGAGAATATGCTCCTTAAGGTGGTTTCAGAGATTCATGATCCTGTTACTACAACAGATGAGCTCATTCCTTCAGGAGAGACATCTTCATATCGTTCAAACCCTCTTGGACTTGCAGAGTTCGCACTTTCAAGAAAGGATCCTGAGTATGTAGGCAGAGCAAAGGAAATCCAGAAGGCCCAGAAGGCTATAGAGAGTGGTGAGTGCGCAGGAAAGGCTGTTCCTGAGGTTGCTGAAATCATGGGAGTAGTAAAGAAAAAATTCCCTGAGGCAAGCCATGAGAATATGGGCTTCGGAAGCACAATTTTTGCTGTTAAGCCGGGTGACGGCTCAGCAAGAGAGCAGGCTGCCAGCTGCCAGAAGGTACTCGGAGGCTGGGCAAATATCGCAAACGAGTATGCCACAAAGAGATACCGTTCAAACCTTATCAACTGGGGAATGCTTCCATTCATCATCGATGAGGGAGAGCTTCCGTTCCACAACCTCGACTATATCTTCCTTCCGGGAATCAAGAAGGAAATCGAGGATGCAAAGACGGAGTTTGAGGCATATGTTGTCAAGGATGGTGAATTAAAGCCATTTACACTGAAGATGGGTGAGCTCACAGATGATGAAAGAGAGATAATATTAAAGGGATGTCTCATCAACTATAATCGTAAATAAGGAGAGTTTAATCCGATGGAAGAAACCGGAAAAGCTGGTAAAAAATCAAACATTGAGATAAATGCAGATAAGGGTGCGAAGCAGAATTCGCACCCGGGGCGTGAGGAATGGCCACATCTGATCAGAATAGGTGTCATGGTATTTGTCACGTTTGCAGTCAGTATACTGTTTTTCTTTGCACTGTACAGATTTGAGGGCTTTGCAGGCATATGGAGCAAGCTGCTTGCGGCAGCAATGCCTATTATAATGGGACTTGTGCTTGCATACCTGATGAATCCTGTCATGCTGTGGCTGGAAAGATGCTTTAAAAAGCTTCTTTCCAAAAAGATGAAAAGCGAAAGCAAGCTGCGAAAGGTTTCAAGAGCTCTTGCAATCACAGGCTCGGTTATTATTCTTGTAGCAATTATTTCGCTCCTCATTGCGGCTATTGTGCCTTCTGTCATAGCAAGTATATCAGGACTTATGAAGACACTGCCAAATGATGTTGCGGCATTCATCAACATGATAAAGAACGGCAATTTCGGGGACAGCAAAATTGCTGAGCTCGCGAGCACAGGTTTACAGAATGCAACCGACTACATTGAGGATTATGCCACAGAAAAGCTGATTCCTGAGGCACAGAAGTATGTTGCACAGATTACAACCGGTGTGATTTCGGTAGTCAGAGGCTTATTTAATTTTATTATCGGAATAATCGTGATGGTCTATGTGATGAGTATTCAGGAGACTCTCGCAGGACAGAGCAAAAAGATAATATATGCTGTCTGCAAGCCAAAGACAGGCAATATCATCATTGAGACGATCAGAAAGACAAATGAGATTTTTGGAGGCTTCATAAGCGGTAAGATTATAGATTCACTGATTATAGGTGTGATTGCATATTTCGGATGTCTGATTTTAAGGATTCCATCATCGGTGCTCGTTGCAGTGATTATCGGCGTCACAAATGTGATTCCGGTATTCGGACCGTTTATCGGTGCAATTCCATCGTTACTCATAGTAGTAATTCAGAGTCCGTGGCATGCGCTTTATCTTCTGATATTTATTGTCGTGCTGCAGCAGGTGGATGGCAATATAATAGGGCCTAAGATACTTGGCTCATCTACCGGTCTTTCGACCTTCTGGGTTATGTTTGCCATACTAATCGGCGGAGGAATGTTTGGTTTTCTTGGAATGTTACTTGGTGTTCCAACCTTTGCTGTGATATACTATATTGTGAAAAGAGTTGTTAATTATGCTCTCAGGAAAAAGAAGCTTCCTGAGGACACAAGGGATTATACAAAGACAACAGGCGTAGATACCAAAAATAATAAGCTTAAATACGAGTAGGTGAAATAAGTGGATAAATACGAATACAATCTCAAGCTGGATCAGATAAAAGCCCTAAGCGCCGAGGAGGGCTATATGAGCGCAGCAGAGATTGCGGATAGCATAAATTGGAACAAAATTAAAAATGTAAATACACTCGTTAAAATCGGCGAAATCTACGAGAAGGCCGAAAGATACCAGGATGCAAGGGACATACTTTTAATGGCCTATGACCGTTCACCAATCGGCAGGATGATTATATACAGACTGGCTGAGGTCGCCATCAAGATGGGTGATTATGATGCTGCTACAGAGTATTATGATGAGTTTGTTGAGATAGCGCCTCATGATGATATGAAGTATGTATTAAGATATGCCATCAAAAAAGGGCAGGGGGCTTCATTTGATGAGCTTATCACTATTCTTGAAGAGTACAAGGATGAAGAATACACTGAGGAGTGGGCATACGAGCTTGCATATCTATACCACAAGGCCGGAAAAGCCGATAAGTGTATAGATGCCTGCGATGAGCTCATTCTGTGGTTCGGAGACGGACCATATGTGGAGCGTGCGCTGGAGCTTAAGATGCTTTATCAGCCACTTACCAAGGCTCAGGAGGAAAAGTACAGACGATTCAAGGCAGAGAAGGAAAAGCCGGCTAAGATAAAGGATGAGGCTGAGGTCACAGAGATAGGTGCCATGGAGATGGTAAAGGGCGGAGAGATAGTGCATGATGACGTAACTATTCCGCAGATTACTGTAAATCAGGAGAAGTTCAATACTGTAAATTTACAGCAGGAGATTGCCAAGGGTATGCAGCAGATCATGGAGGCCAAGGGCAAGAATGAAGTTGCTGATACGATGGATACCATCAAAAAGATAGTTGAGGATATTCCTTATCTCAAGCTCGAAAAGGAGCAGGAAGAGTATGTACAGCAGCCGGAAGAGACAGAGCATATCGCTACAGATGAAGAGATAGATGGTTCACTTAAGTTGAATTTCAAGGAGCTTTTGGGTGAAGACGCTGACGGACAGATGTCTATGGTCATGAGTGAAAAGACTCAGCTTGAGCATCAGATTACAGGACAGATGTCTATACAGGATGTGCTTGAAGAATGGGAAAAGACCAGACATGCGGCTGAAATTGCACTTAAAGAGGCTGAGCAGCAGAAGCTTGAGTCAGCTAAGGCAAGAGCACTTCAGGAGGCAGGAGACATCATGGAGAGACTAAATGATGTCATTCCAAAGCTGGATGCAGGTGTCACTCCGAAGGAACTTCTTGAGGAGGAGTATTTGAAGGTCCCGGTTGATATTATAGAGCAGAAAGCTGCCGTGAAGGAGCCTGAAGAAGAGCAGAAACCGGATATGCAGGAGCTTTATGCAGAGGAGACTGTGGATGAAGTACAGGAGCCGCAGGAAGCACCGGAAGATACTATAGACGAAGCACAGGAGCCGCAGGAAGCACCGGAAGAGGCTATAGAAGAAGCTATAGAAGAAGTGCAGGAGTCACGGGAAGTACCTGAAGAGGCTGCAGATGAAGCCAGGGAACCGGTTGGAGAGCCGGAGGATATAATTATGGCAGAGGAGTCTGAGAAAGACGAGATACTCATGCAGCCGACTACCATGATGCCTGAAATAACAGATGATATGTTAAATGTCGATGATGATACATCAGATGATGAGACTTCACAGGAGAAAGAAAACGTTTCTGAGAAGAGAGATTTTGATCATGTGACATCATTTATCGAGCAGGAAATAGCCAAGATGACAGCAAAGAATCCGGGACTGGAGAAGAAGCTGGATATGGCTAAGACAAGAAAAATGCCGGATATTTCATTGCCGGAGGATTTAGAGAGCGAAGAAGATGACTCGAAATTGAAAGAAACAAAACATATAAAAGAGCTTACAAGCGAACAGAAAGCTATATTTTCATATTTCATACCGGTAAAGGGTATGGAGGATCAGATCTGCAAGGCATATAATGCAGTGCTTGATCATTTCAACAGGAAAGAAAACGCATCCACAGGCAACCTGATTATACAGGGAGAGCAGGGTTGCGGAAAGACAATGCTTGCTACAAGCTTTATAAAGGTATTACAAAAAGATGGTGAACAGCTTACAGGAAAGATGGGCAAGATTGATGCTGCCGCACTCAATAAAAAGGATGTGCAGCAGGTAGTCAGAAAGATAACAGGAGGCTGTCTCATCATAGAAAGAGCCGGTGATATCGACCGCAGCATAGCTGCCCAGCTATCATTTTTGATGGAGCATGATATTACAGGAACACTCTATATACTTGAGGATACATCAAAGGGTATAAAGAAGGCTCTCTCAATGGATGAGGGCTTTGCATCCAAGTTCACGGAAAAGATATCGGTTCCTATTTTTACAAATGATGAACTCGTATTGTTTGCCAAATCGTACTCTGCAGAGCTTGGGTACAAGATAGATGAGATGGCTATTCTGGCATTGCATAACAGAATCAGCAATATTGAGAGGATAGACCAGGCTACCACTCTGACAGAGGTCAAGGATATAATTGACGAGGCCATAGACAGGGAGGCTCACAGCGGACTTAAGAAGGCTATAAGTATTCTGACAGCCAGGCGATATACAGATGATGACCGAATTGTACTCAAAGAGGATCATTTCAGGGAAAAATAAATACTTATGGGGGGTATATATATGTGTAATTTTACAGCAATGGATTGTTACCTGTTTGGTCAGGCAACACACTATGATATCTACAAGAAGATGGGTGCTCACTTAGCTGAGCGTAAAGGAAAAAAAGGAGTGTGCTTTGACGTCTGGGCGCCACATGCGAGGGAAGTATACGTGTTTGGTGAGTTTAACGACTGGAATGAGACCAGTCATGAGATGAAGCGTGTAGAGCCGGAAACCATGGGAGTGTATGAGCTTTTTGTACCGGGAGCGCAAAAGGGTCAGATGTATAAGTTTATTATAGTCACTGAACAGGGTGATAAGCTGTACAAGGCGGATCCATACGCAAACTACGCAGAGCTTCGTCCGGGAACAGCGTCAATCATCACAGATATCGAGCACTTCACATGGACTGACAAAGAGTGGATGGATAAGAGAGCAGCAAAGTCAGATGCTGATGTATATTCTTCACCTATGGCTATATATGAGTGTCATCCGGGCTCATGGATGAGACATCCGGGCAGGGATGATGAGGGCTTTTATACATACAGGGAGCTTGCAAAATCACTCATATCCTATGTGAAAACTATGGGATATACACATATTGAGCTTATGGGTATTTCAGAGTATCCGTTTGATGGTTCATGGGGATATCAGGTGACAGGCTACTATGCACCTACGTCGAGGTATGGAAAGCCTGAGGATTTTGCATACTTTGTTGATCAGTGCCATAAAAATAATATCGGAGTAATCCTCGACTGGGTACCTGCACATTTCCCAAAGGATGCGCATGGACTTGCCAATTTCGACGGAACAGCCACATATGAGTATGCAGACCCAAGAAAGGGAGAGCATCCTGACTGGGGCACAAAGATATTTGACTACGGTAAGAATGAAGTAAAGAACTTCCTTATCGGAAGTGCATTGATGTGGATAGAAAATTACCACGTAGACGGACTCCGTGTGGATGCAGTTGCGTCAATGCTTTATCTTGACTATGGAAAGAACGACGGACAGTGGGTGCCAAACAAGTTTGGAGGAAATAAGAACCTCGAGGCAGTAGAGTTTTTTAAGCATATCAATACACTCATACTTGGAAGAAATCACGGAACTGTAATGATAGCCGAAGAGTCTACCGCATGGCCAAAGGTAACAGGCAAGGTAGAGGAAGACGGACTGAACTTCAGCTACAAGTGGAACATGGGATGGATGCATGACTTCCTTGATTATATGAAGCTGGATCCATATTTCCGTAAAAATAACCACAACAAGATGACATTTGCGATGAGCTATAATGAGAGTGAGAAATATATTCTGGTACTGTCACATGATGAGGTGGTACATCTGAAGTGTTCTATGCTCAACAAAATGCCGGGCTTAGAAGGGGATAAATTCAAGAACCTCATGGCAGGATATGCATTTATGATGGGACACTGTGGAAAGAAGCTTCTTTTCATGGGACAGGAGTTTGCACAGAAGCAGGAGTGGAGTGAGGAAAGAGAACTCGACTGGTATCTGCTTGAGAATCCGGAGCATAAAAAGATCCAGAACTGGGTAAAGGAGCTGCTTCATCTCTATAGGAGAAACCGATGTCTGTATGAGCTGGATTCAAGCTGGGAAGGCTTTGAATGGATAAATGCAAACGATGCAGACAGAAGCATCTTCAGCTTTATCAGAAAGAGCAAGGATGGCAAGAATAATATGCTCTTTGTCATCAATTTCACACCGGTAGAGAGACCTGATTACAGAGTCGGAGTGCCAAAGCACAAGACATATCAGCTTGTTTTAGATAGTGAGGATCCTAAGTTTACCGGCAAAACGGTACAAGAGCCTGTAAAGAAGGCTGCAAAGGGCAGAGGCAAGGCAGCAAAACAGTCATATAAGAAGCTGGACTATAAGGCAGTCAAATCAGAGTGTGACGGCAGACCATTTTCATTTGCTTATCCACTTGCGCCTTACGGAGTTGCTGTATTTAAATACTAATATACCGGTAAATAGCAGGGTAAAGGACCGCGCCAATTTAAGGCGCGGTCTTTATTTTTGCGTATTATATGTCGATATATAAAAAAAGATAACTATTCAGAACCACAAAAGTACGAAGTAAGAATATCCATAAATAAAGGCTGCAGAGATGGTACATATGCAGGGCACGGAGCAGGAAATATGCAGATAGAGAATTTGATTAATAAAAGCACAGATACGAAAAATACGGACACAAAAACCATAAATGACATGACAGCGGGTATGCGTGTGTCAGACTACATAAAGACAGACAGCAGTGACAATATGTCAAAAAAGGCGGCTGTTGTCGGTTCGTCAAATTCTGTTGATATGTCGGATACGATATATGCAAGACCGCAGGCTAAAAACGAAGCCGGGAACAACGATGGCGCAGATATGGCAGAAAATCTGCTAAATGATATGAATCAGACCTCAGAAAACAGGCGAAATGATATGATTGTCACTGCAAGCACCACAACGAGTGATGATTACAAAGCTGCAAAGGATGACGGCTACGATGTCATTGTCACTGAGACCGACAAGATAAAAGCAGTGCTGGCAAAGGCAGGTGTAGATATATCCATATATGGAGATGATCTGAGCAGGGAGCAGCTCACAGACATCACGGGAAGCCAGACTGAAGCGGCCATGCTTGTCAATCAGATGAAAGCATATGATATTCCTGCTACAGATGACAATATAAAGGCAGGTACAGATGCCATAGACCGGGCAAAGAGCCTTACAAATATATCCAATGAGACAAAGGCATATCTGGTCAGAAATAACATGAATCCGACGGTTTCCAATGTATACAAGGCTACGTACAGCAGCAGTCAGGTACAAGATTACAGGCAGAAAACCAAAATGACGGAGATATCAGATGAGCTGTTTGAGGAGCTTAAGCCACAGCTTAAACAGATATTAGAGGAAGCTCATATAGACAGTAGTGATGAGAATCTGAATCAGTGCAGATGGCTGATAGATGAAGATATAGCCGTTACACCTGACAATGTGCAGCTTGCGAATCAGGTAGACTGCATCAACGCAGCAGAAGAAAATGTGAGCAGTGACTTTTATGCAAGGGCAGTGACAGAAGCACTGGCAATGGGAAAAAAGGCTACAGATGCCACTATGTCACAAGATGGTCTGACATTTGACATGGCAAAGAAAGCCTGTGATGTATTAGGTGAGGCGACCGCAGATGACATTGTCACATTAGAGTCAGATAACATACCTGTCACGATAGAGAATCTGTCAAAGCTTATAGCTGCAAGGGGCAAGGATAGTGCAGCATCGCAAGCCTCAGCAAATAAAGCTGCGGACAATCAGATTACAGACAGCCGGGAAGCAAGGCTTGTGACAGCTCAAAGAAAGCTTGAGGAAGCGAGACTTTCCATGACAGCAGAAGCCAACCTTTCACTCATAAAAAAAGGAGTTTCAATAGACACAGAGCCTATTGAACGTGTAGTGGAGCTGCTTAAGCAGCAGGAAAATAAATACTACGGAGCGCTGTTTGGTGAGAGCAGTGTAGAGGCATCTGATGATAGGGTACGTATGTACAATAATGTCTGTGATATTTTCAATCAGATGAAGCAGCAGCCGGCGTATGTACTGACCCTGGAATCCGCTGATGACACTGTGTATGAGCTGTATACAGCAGGCAAAGCAATGAAGCAGTCATTAGAAGCAGTAGCCTCAGGATATGAGACTCTTATGACATCACCGCGGGCAGATATGGGAGACAGTATATCAAAAGCATTTCAGAATGTGGATGATATACTTAAAGAGCTTCAGATAGATACATCTGAAAGCAATCGCAGGGCTGTGCGGATACTTGCGTACAACAGTACCGACATCACAGAGGACAATATAAAGCAGATAAAGTCTGTAGATGAGCAGGTGCAGAGAGCATTCAGCGATATGACACCGGCGGTGACGATTGAGATGATAAAAAGAGGCATATCACCGCTTGATATGAGCATGAGTGACATAAGTGACACTGCCAGACGGATAAAATCAGAAAATCCTGACGAAAGGGATGAGAAATTCAGCGAGTTTCTCTGGAAGCTTGAAAAGAAAAATGAAATCTCAGAGGAGGAAAGAGACTCATATATAGGCATATACAGGCTTATTTCACAGGTGGAGCAGTCAGATGGTGCTGTGATAGGCTCACTTGTTAATCAGGGAGCAGATATTACAATGAAAAATCTGCTTACAGCGGTCCGGGTACGAGGAAAGAGTGCCATGGACTATAAGGTGGACGATACCTTTGCCGGAGTGGACAGTGTAAGCAGGGGCATTAAAATTGACTCACAGATAGAAAGCGCATATCATACAAACTGCCTAAGGGATGTGCTTGATACACTTTCACCTGAGAAAATGGAGTTTGTGCAGGATGACAGCTGGCTTGAGATGACTCCGGAGCAGCTAAGGCAGGCTGTATATGAGGCCAACGAGGATAACGCACTGTCAGAGCAATATGCCACGGAGCAGCTAAGACAGTTCAATCAGGCAGTTTCGGCGCCTGAGAACGTATATGCTTTTCTAGAGAAATATGATGTAAAAACAACCGCGGTAAACCTCATGGCTGCGTCACGGCTAATGAAAAATCCGTCAGAGGCAGTAAGAAATCTTTGGGAGCGTGGAGACAGTGCTACGGCAAGGGCTCTTTTGGATGAGACTCTCAGACGGTTTTCTGAGTCGGTCAAAAATCCAAAGGAGCTTGCGCAGGCGCAGGAAACGCTGGCTGATACAGCTGAGCATGTTATGGATTCGATGATTATAGAGGATAGGCACACAGGTTCAATAGACCTCAGACAGATGAAGCTATTATGCAGTCAGCTAAGGATAGCTTCAAATATGTCGAGACAGGAAAACTATATTGTACCAATAGAGACTGCAGACGGGGTCACAGGTATGAAGCTTCGCATAGTAAGAGGTGAAGATAAAAAGGGACTGGTTGACATATTCCTTGAGGATAAAAAATGCGGCAGGGTAGCTGCATATTTTGAGGCAAAGGAAAACTCAGTATCTGCTATGATAGTCACAGACGATGAGCAGACTAAAAAGCTGTTTGAAGACAATATCACTATGTTTGAGGCAGGAATAAGTGATGGTGAACAGCGTGTGCGCATAGATGTGGCACTGGAGCATGATATATCTGCAAAAGAGTCTAAGATGTCAGATAATGAGACTAAAAAGCAGCTTGATGGCAGCGAAAGTGTCCAGACAACCAGACTATATCACATCGCAGAGCAGTTTATTGTAAATGTCCAGAGGGTGATTGCGCAAGATAGTCTGTGACACCGATATATATTGCATGTGCCAGGTCATCCTGATAGTTTTTGTCAGTAAGAAGAAGTGTCTCAGCAGGATTACTCAAGAATCCACATTCTACGATTACGGTCGGGGATGTGGATTTTTTAAGTATAAAGTATTCTTTATTGGGCTTAATGCTTCGTGGATTTGCGACACAAAGAGAAGTGTTTAAAGCTCCAAGGACAGAGGATGCGAGCTCTTTTCCTGCATCAGAGGCTTCATAATAGAATACCTGTGGACCGCAGCTTGAACTGTCCTCAAAGCTGTTTTGATGGATACTGATGCTGACTGCCACATTGCTTTTAGACATCAGGGCAGTTCTCTTTGTCAGATCATCTGTCTTTGGATGCTTGGAATTATCCGGGGCGAGGTCGCAGTCGGTGGTTCTGGTCATGACAACAGTAAAGCCTCTGTTTTCAAACAGCTGTTTAAGAGCCATTGCAATACTCAGGTTGACATCCTTTTCCATGACGCCGGAGGTGGAAATCTTACCGGGATCACTTCCACCATGGCCCGGGTCTATTACAATAACAGTTGAATTAGTGTTTTTGCCGGTATTTTTTGCAAGGGCGCAGACACCTCTTCCGAGGTAGAAGGACAGAATAAAGAGAGCTAAAATAAGACAGTATTTGTTTTTCTTAATAATGTACATATATTTTTTCATATAAGATACCTATAAAAAACCCGATGCACATAGAAGGCATCGGGTGTGTTTGTATATTATATGATTGGCTGATATTATTTATAACCCATAAAAGGTACTGAGTTAGACTGTAGCTGTTAAAGGTACGGCCTCTTTCAGTAAGCCTTAAGCAATCAGTTCAGATATTTGATAACAGTATCCCAGACAGATGAATTTTCAAAGCCAAGCTTCCAGAATGCTGCACCGGCGAGCTTATTGTCGTCGACGAGCTTGAGCCTTTTCTCTAAAGATGTACTGTCCTCGAGCCATACCTTGTACAGCTTGTTGGATACAGACCACTCAGCGTAGTTCTGACCGGATTCCTCATCAAGAGCAGCAGTGGCATTGTTTGTGGCAAGCTGTGCTGCAGCTGCGTCCATACTATATACCTGTGAGGCAACAGTGTACTTTGACTGATCCTCGGTATCGGTTACGGCATCATCGTCCTCCTTTGGAGTGAGCTCCCATATTCTGGTATAAAAAGGCATGCCGAGAATAATCTGGTCAGCGGGAACCTCCTTCAGAGTGGATTCAACACCCTCAGTTACCCACGGAATAGAAGAAACTGAGCCGGCATCAGAGCCCTTATAGTGTTCATCGTATCCCATAATCACAATATAATCGGCAAAGTTTGCCATATCAGAGCGATTGAAGAACTTGTTGAAGCTGGCAGGTACTGTGACATCAACTGAAAGTGATATGCCGTTATTGTGACACTTTATGGCGAGCTCTCTGATAAACTCGATGTAAGAGTCTCCATATGCTGCTTCTGTGATATTTTCAAAGTCAATATTTACACCATCAAGCTCATAGTTAAATGCAGCCGACATAATCTGATTGATCAGGGTAGTTCTCGTGGATGTATGTGTGAGCACATATGCTGCATCTACATCAGTATTTTCAAAGTTGCTGAACAGTCCCCATACCTCGATGCCTTGGGAATGGCAGTAGCTGACATAATCCTTGCTTGCTATATCTGCAAGATTACCGTTGTTGTCATTTAAATAAAACCAAGTTGGTGACATTACATTTATGCCCTTGGTTGATGAAATTACCTGGGGCACTTTACTGTTTGCTGACTGGCTTGTTACCTGATTCCAGGCAAGACAGATATCCTTATCCTTCTTGATATGCGTAAAGGTCTCTTCCTCATAGTCAGGATTCGTAAGCTTATTTTTTTTGCTCTCGGACAGAGCCTTGCTCTTTATATATCCAATAACACCATCCTCAGTGGCAACCTTATCCCATTTGTCACCGGAATCAAGAATAGTAATCTTGTCATCCTTTTTCACCTCTTTTAAAATAGGGCTCTTTATGCCGCCCTTCACGCGGACCTGGGTAGACTTGTTTACAGTGGCACTGTCTATTTCATCCCATTTGCTTGTGATGACGATGCGTGCCGGGTCATCATATGACTTAAAGGTGATATTGGAGTACTGTTTTACATAGTCTAAAGCGATAAGCGCAGAGTCAGAGGTGGCTTTCACAATCGGATAGCCAAAGTCATTGGTCTGCTTGGTGACACTGTAGCTATTGCTGTCAGCCGCCGCTGAGATGATATCAGATGCGGTTGTGTAAAGAAGCACATTCTCATTTGCATCCCAGTAAAATCTGGAATTTAATGAGTCGTGAACAAATTTGTAATCAACGTATATTTTTTTATCTATTATTTTAGCCTTGTAATCGGATAGCTCATTATCTACAATGAGAGCAGCCTCATCATCAGAAGAGATATTGAAATACTCTTTAAGATCCTCTGTCTTTTTCGTAGGGGTGTATTTATTGATAAGAGCAGTTATACCCATTATTATTACAACGAGGATAATAAGTCCGGTTACTATAAGTGCAGGCAATAATTTCTTTTTCATGTGTAAAAATCCTTTCCTATTATTTGGTGTCGAAATTGCTTAAGCTAATTATACCATTGTGAAATAGCATATTCAAATAATATGAAATAAATTTGTAATAAATTAAGAAATTTGTTTATGCATTTTGGCGCGGAAGGAGCAAAAGCTTCCTCCGCGCACATAGCTTTTCTTTTTAAAATATGTCTTTTGGTTGTCTTTTTGCATTTAAACGGGGTAAAGGACCAAAAATATGCTGACATCGATTTCTTGTATAATTGAGAAAAAATGATATTAATCATTAATTATTGATAGTTTATAGAAATTGATATTTCCGGAGCTTTCCACACCCAATTTAATTGCTGATTTTTTAGTTTCGTTTAATTTGATAAAATATCTGTAAAAATTCCAATATATAAATATAGTTTATTCTTCTATAAAAATACCTCCGTCTATATATAATGATTATGAGTAAAAACTGATAAGTAACAAATGGCCCTATGTCATGAAGCGCTCTGTGGCATTAAAAGTATAAACCCTCCGAAGGCTTCGGACATAAAATTGATAAACAGCTGGTTAAAGATGTCATTTTGCATCGTGATATTAATTCCTTTCTGATATCTTATCCAGAGTGCCAAACAGGCTGGTATTGATGAGGAACGGGTCCTCTAAGTAAGGAAAGCCTACCACCGGATACTTAAAATGTTTATGGTTAATTGTCTTTTTCTTTTCCACGAGATTAAACAATATTTTTACGCTTTCTGAATCAGTTATTTTGTTTGAATTGAATAGCTCGATAATTCTGTTCAAAGCGCCCCGGTTCCATTTACTTATTGTACACACAGCGATTTTTACGTCACACCTCATAAATTCCTTTAAGGTGTTTGGATTAAGTATGCCGAAATCAATAATCACACGCTCGTATCTCATGTTTAAAATCTCAGTTAGTGTGGACATGACTGCGTGAGGAAAGAAATCTACATTTTTATAAGTAAAAACCTTTTCGTCTGCTGTCTTTGACAGTGAAAGAATTTCATGTGTACCATTCAGCTCAACATAGGCGGTTCTATACATGCATTTATTGCTCATATAATTACAAAGAGCAAGGCTTATATGTGTTGTGCCTACATTGTGAACGCTGCCACAGACCCCAACTAACTGTGGTGCAGAATGGACCTTCTTAAATATCCTTTTAAAGTGTCTGATAGTGATGCTCCTCCCTTTAGTTCTAACAGCTTTTGAATCAGCGTTTCCTTTTGAACTGAGCTCTTAAACATATCGCTGTCATAAGGAAAGTGATAAACACTGCAATTAAGTAGTGCCGCAATCGCGGAGGCATTCTGTCTGCTGCACATATTACATATAACACTCAGGGAAGCTGTCATTTTTTTGAGAATAGAATGATTCCTGTAGATATCATTCACGTGCCAAAAGCAGCCGTTACATACATATAATACGAGATCCATGTCATATATTTTCTCGTTGCACACATCAGTGCCAAGGTCGTATATCTGTATAGCATCCTTTGGAATATTAAACTGTATACCGTCACTGTAGTCGGGTATGCCCTGAAAGCTTTTGTAATAATAATATCCGTTTTTCTGCTTAAAAATCTGCAGTCCGTCGTGATTACCATGGCAAAGTACGCTTTTTGCTGAGTCTATGTAGATACCATGATATCCAAGGATATTGAGTTCGCAGGTGAGTGAAACGGCCACGTGGGTGGAGCCGCAGCCTCTGTGACTGCCTAAAACTGCTATTTTGTGTATGAGATGTGGCTGACCGGTTAATTTTTGAATTTCCTGTATTTCCTGATATAGCTCTGCGACAGTCACGTAACGCAGTGATGCATCAGATGTTGTTGCTTTTTGGATAATATGCTGAAACTTATGGGAAAAGCTGTCTGGGGTAAAGGTCAGTATATACTGCAGAAGCTGACCTAAGCTGTAAATGTCTGCCGCCGGTGTAATTGTATCCTCGGTAAAGCATTCGGGGGCAGAGAATTCTATATTCCCATAGTGATTGAAGTTATTTCCATCCTGGATAACATATGCCGATACGCCAAAATCGATAAGCTTAAGCTTATTGTGGCATACTATAATATGCTCCGGTTTAAGGTCCCTGTAAATAATGGGAGTAGATATCTGTGTATGCAGATAGATAAAAACATTGCATAATTGTTCACAAATATTAAAAAATAAACCTGGGGAAATTAACTGCTGATGAAGCAAAAATGAATCTAATGTCTCGCCGTCGATATATTCCTCGACGATATAGTAAAAAGCATCGTCCTCTTCGAAGTCAAATATACGTGGTATAGACGGATGCTCAAGAGACTTGAGTAGTCTTGCTTCTGATAATGCGGATTCGGCGAAAGCAGAAGCTTTAGGAACTTTCTTTAGAGCTCTCTCCTGATCCATAGATATGTGTCTGACAAGCGTAACGCTACCGGAGCTGCCGGTTCCGAGATCTTTAATCATCTCATATTTGTCAAACAAAGAATGATTTGTATTTTTCATACGCTCCTTTTGGGTCGAGCGCACATCTCATGGATAACTTATAACATACCTGTAAAATAATTGCAACACTTTTTTTATTTTTTTTTAATAGGCCTCGCGCTTTACAATATGACCGGTGTTTATTATAATAGTTTTACGATTTACACGGATATTTTCGGAAAAGGATGTGAAAAATATGAAAATTGAGAAGGTAAATGATAATCAGATCCGCTGTACTCTTACCAGAGAGGATCTTGAGGACAGACATATAAAAATAAGCGAACTGGCATATGGATCAGCGAAGGCGAAAAGCCTTTTTAAAGATATGGTAGAGCAGGCCAATTACGAGTTTGGCTTTGAAACAAATGATATTCCACTCATGGTGGAGGCAATTCCACTGCCATCAGAGTCTATAGTGCTTATCATCACAAAGGTTGAATATCCGGATGAGCTTGACACCAGATTTTCAAAGTTTTCAGAGGCAGATGACGACTTTACGGACTTAGGAAATGCAGGACAGCCTCCGGTGATAAAGGGAGCTGCTGATATTTTGGAGCTGTTTGAGCGTATCAAGAAGGAAAATGAGAAGACAGCTGACAGTGAGCAGAGCACTGATGATATTACAGAAGAACAGGCTGAGGCTGACGTAGTCAAGCTGTTTGTTTTTGATAAATTTGATGATGTGCGCAGGATTTCGCATGTGCTTGACGGCTTTTACAGCGGCAGAAATGACTTATACAGGGATGCTTCAAGCAATAAGTACTATCTTGTGGCTCACAAGAGTGAGCATACTCCGAAGGAATTCAACAAAGTGTGCAATATTATTTCAGAGTACGCATATCAGAAGAACTATGTGCCTGCCAATGAAGCATTTTTCAAGGAGCATGGTAATGTGATTATTGAAGAAGCTGCCATCCAGACGCTGGCAGTACTTTAACAGAATATTGATTGCAAATAAAAGACGGCCTGCATAAGCAAGCCGTCTTTTCGTAAATTAACCGAGGTCGTGATCGATGAATGTGTTGATTTCAACGACAAGATCATCCGGGTCAAGTCCGTGAACCATAGCAGCCTCTTCGATTGTCTCCATCTGTGATGATGGGCATCCGAGACAGTGCATGCCGATATTTAAAAGTAATGGTGCCACGTTCTGGTCAATCTGAAGAAGATCACCAATCATAGTGTCCTTAGTAACTCTAGCCATTATTGTTTCCTCCTATTAGTCTTTTAATGTGCCTATTATAATACGATTTGCATTTAATTGCAAATTATACTATAAAGATTTTTTTTGAGTAGTTCGATATACTTATTAGACAACGGAATGTTAATATTACAGCAAGGATGCCTGAGAAATTATCAGGAAAGGAAAACACATGAAAATAAACAGGAATATGAGTGCTGTCAGGGCAAATAAGCAGCTCCTCGGTACAGAAAACAGATTATCAAAGTCTATGAAAAGGCTTTCAAGCGGCTACAAGATAAATTCAGCAGAGGACAATCCGGCAGGAATGGCTATCTCCAACAAGATGAAGGCGCAGATAGAAGCGCTTGACCAGGCAAAATCAAATTCGTCAGATGCGCAGAATGTCATGAAAATAGCAGACGGAGCACTTGGTGAGGTAAGCAGCATGCTCCAGAGAATCAGGGAGCTTGCGGTTCAGGGCGCTTCAGATACATATTCTGAGAATGATAAAAAGGCTTTGCAGTCAGAGATAGATGAGCTCACCAAGGAGGTGGACCGTATATCGGGCGATACGGAGTACAATACAAAGTCACTGCTCGATGGTTCGAGTGATACACGCGTCTATGTAAGGCAGAAGGATGCAAACGGCAATATGACTCAGGTGAACAGCTATATTACGAGAATCAATTTCTCAGACAATGTGGCATCAGATAAATATGAGCTTACAGTAAATTCGCTCGCAACACAGGCAACAGGAAGTCTCGCGTCTGCCACAAAGCCAGACGCAGAGGGAACGATTTCCATAAACGGTGTAAGTGTGGCTGTGAAGGCAGATATGACTCAGGATGAGTATATTCAGGCGTTGCAGAAGGCAGCGACCACAGCCGGTACTACTATGCAGGTGAATGGTGATAGCATCAGCTTTTTATCAAATGAGTATGGCAGCGACAGCACAGTAAATATATCTCTTTCTTCATCGCTTAAGGCTCTGGCAGGTGCAGGCTATGAGAATGCTGACGATGGAAGTGGAAATATGCAGCTCAAAAGTAACGGTAAGGATGCCGTGGTTACAGGCGGAGAAAATCTGTCGGACAAGACAATAAGAGCCGACGGTAACCGTGTATATGTGGTAGGAAACAGTGGATTTTCAATGGATTTTCTACTGAGCAGTGATATGGATATGACAGCGGGAAGCAGCAATCTGCAGATAGATATTTCAGATATCGGAAATATGGCTGTGCAGATTGGTGCAAACGAGGGCCAGGAGATGAAAATCAGGATACCGGAGGTATCATCGCAGACACTTTATCTGGATACGGTAGATGTGACTGTAAAGGGTGGTGCAGACAAGGCAATGTCCACACTTGATGAGGCGATAGAGTATGTCTCAGGTGTGCGGTCAAGGATAGGAGCCTTCCAAAACCGTCTGGAATCTGCTGAGAGCAGTCTTTCTGAGACTTCTGAGAACATGACCGGTGCATATTCCAATATCATGGATACCGACATGGCAACCGAGATGACGGAATACGCAGCACAGAATATTCTCGATCAGGCCGGAATCTCAGTGCTGTCTCAGGCAAATGACCTGCCACAGCAGGTACTTTCACTATTGTCGAGGTAATAAGCAATGAAAAATGAATTGAAGCAGGAGCTCACCAGAAGGCTTTGTGCGTGCAACAATGGCGGACTCGTGCTTGTTATGTATGATATATATTTTGGCTTTTCAGATGATGTAAAAAATGCCCTCGTGTCAGAGGACAGGGAAGCTTTGAGAAAGGGAGTGTCGGATGTACAGGCGGCACTTGATGAGCTAATGGGGGCACTTGACTTTAAGTATCCTCTCGCAGGACAGCTTTATCCACTGTACTCATACTGCAAGAGGCTTTTTTCCACAGTGCTTTACTCACTTGATGTGTCGGTGGTGGATGAGGCCGACGTCATTATGAAAAAGCTCAGAAACAGCTTTGAAACAGCAGCTGCCGATGACAAATCGGCTCCGCTTATGGACAATGCGCAGAAGGTCTATGCGGGCATGACCTATGGAAAGGGCAGGCTCACAGAGAGCTTTATAAACGATGATAACAGGGGCTTCCTTGCGTAGGAGGCCTCTTTTTTAGTTCATTAAGCCTCATTAAACCTCGTTAAGCCGCTTGGCACAGTTTAATAGAAATTTATACCGCATGGAAACAGCCTTGGCCTGATAGATGTAGTAGTCAATTAAATCGGGCTCGACCACATTTTCCAGGTTAGTGTATACAATTTGAAGTTCATCTGTTGTTTTCTTGATGTCATCCTGTAAGGTTTTGTAACCGTCATTTACAGGCGTTTCTTTAAATAATTTCATGAATTCCTCCAACAAAATAAGTCTTAATACAAGTATAAGCAAAAGAGTTTCTTCTATTCACAGATTTTGTAAAAAGTGCTTTTGACATGTGAAAAACCAGTAAAATCAAGGTTTTGACTGTGGATTAATGTGTTGGGTTTAGCTGCATTTTGTGGATAACTAACAAAAAGTATTTATTTTAAAAAAAGCTATAGACAAAATCGGGAGTGCGTTGTTATAATTCGTCTCACGAAAGGAGAGGTGATGAAAATACAGTGATTGTGAAATTAATATCACACCTCATGCTGTATATACTGCTTACAGTAGCAGCAATTGGGGATTTCAAAAATTATAGAATCAGTAACCGGCTGATTCTGACGGGACTTGGTTGTGCGTTTCTATTTCGCTTAGTGGGGGGCAAGGTAGCGAGCATCATCTGGTTTCTTCCAGATATAGTTTTTCCGGTTGTCATTTTATATTTCTTATATCTTTCAGGCATTTTAGGAGCCGGGGATATCAAGTTATTTTCAGTAGTATGTGCATTTACAAATTTAAGATTTACCGCCTTGTGCATGGCAGCCGCTTTTGTGGCGGCAGCGGGATATGGTCTCATAAGTATGGTGCTTAAAAAGGAGCTCTTTGTGCGTATGAGGGATGGATTTTTATACTTAAACGGTATCCTGTGTGGCAGATTTATGCGGTACCGCGGACAGGGGAAAGCTGTTAGTTTCGCGGTATACGTGCTTTTGGGAACAGCCATGGCAGATATCTGGTTTTACGGCATGAGGTGATGGAAGGAGGGTTAAAGTACTATAGATGAAAAAAATCAGACTAGGAATTTATATTGAGGATTCAGAATATGGCGACAGACTGACATGCTATTTCATGAATCATTATAAGGATCAACTGGAGATACATATGTATACCATGAAAGATCAGCTGGAACACTTAGAGGGCGAGATAGATATCATGCTTTCAAGTGAGCTTGACCAGTGGAATAACAAGTATATCCCACTGATACAGATTGTTGAGGAAACACCTATTGAGAGTGAGGAGGGTATATACTTTGTGGAAAAATATCAGGAAGTAAACCGCATAGTGGAAGAGATTTTAAAGCATGTGGGCGGTGAGGTGAGAGACCTTAAGAGTGAGGGATCTTTGATAGGTCAGACGAGGCTTATAAGCGTGTATTCACTTGCTGATAATCAGTACCAGATGCCTTTTGCGATGACTTTGTCCTCTATTTTGAGTGAGAATGAAAAGGTACTGCTTATGGATTTTCAGGAGAATAGTGGATTATCGCGGATGCTTGAGCAGAGTGTGGAGCATAATCTGGACGAGCTATTGGTGATGGCCGAATCCGGACGATACTCGACCAACAGGATAAACAGCTGTATTGGAAGAAAGCATAAACTGGATTATGTATATCCGATTGAAAATACAGAGTGTCTGTGTGAAATAAATACGGTAATATGCAACAATCTGCTTCAGATGCTTGGCAAGGAAATGCACTATGACTGCATAGTTCTCAATATGGGAACAAGATTTAAGGGCTTTTTTGATATTCTTGACAGATGCAGTGATATCTATCTGGTACAGAAAAAAGGCGGAATCAGCCAGTGGAGAGAGTACGAGTTTACAGAGGAGCTGATTGAAAGAGGCTTAAGCAATGTAGTTGAGAGGATTAAGCTGATTGAGCCTCCGGTCATCACGACACCGGTATCTACATGTGATAAGCTTGTAGAGCTGTGGAAGTGGAATGAGTTTGGAGATGTCATAAGAAACATGACTCGGGGTATTTCGTGTGCTGGATGATTTTGGACATAGAATAAGAGATATTATACTTTCTGAAATGGATTTGTCCAGAGAGCTGAGTGATGAGGAAATATGTGATTTAATCGGAAGCGTGGTTTCAAGAGAGGCACGCGACAGACCAATGACTATAAAGGATAGAGCGGAGCTTGAGCGCACCATATTCAACTCTCTTCGTAAGCTTGATGTGCTGCAGGAGCTGGTGGATGACAGGGATGTGACTGAAATTATGGTAAACGGTCCCAATGATATATTCTATGAAAAAGCCGGAAGAATCCAAAGGTTCAAGGGTCATTTTTCATCGGAAGAGAAGCTGGAGGATGTGATACAGCAGATTGTGGGACGCCATAACAGGGTTGTAAATCAGGCATCACCGATAGTTGATACCAGGCTTAGTGACGGCTCCAGGGTAAATATAGTGCTAAACCCCATATCTATAGGCGGCTCGGCTGTATCAATCAGAAAGTTTCCGGAGCATCCTATGAGCATGGAGAGGCTTGTTGAGATAGAAGCTCTCTCGCCGGAGGTGGCAAGGCTTCTACAGATACTGACGCAGGCCAAATACAATATATTTATTTCAGGTGGTACAGGCTCCGGGAAAACGACCTTCCTGAATGCTCTGTCACAATATATTCCTGATGATGAGAGAATTATTACAATTGAAGACTCAGCGGAGCTGCAGCTTCTGGGAGCTAAAAATATAGTAAGGCTTGAGACCAGAAATGCAAATACCGATGGGGTTACTCCAATTACAATAAGAGATCTTATCAGGACGGCTCTTCGTATGAGACCGGACAGGATAATAGTGGGCGAGTGCAGAGGTGCAGAGGCGCTTGACATGCTTCAGGCTATGAATACAGGACATGACGGCTCGTTGTCCACCGGCCATGCCAATTCACCACATGATATCATTTCAAGAATTGAGACTATGGTGCTTCAAGGTCAGGATTTCCCACTCAATGCGATACGGCAGCAGATAGCATCCGGAATAGATATTATTGTCCAGCTTGGCAGGCTGAGGGATAAAAGCAGGAGAGTCCTTGAGATATCAGAGGTGGATGGATTTATGGATGGTGAAATTGTGCTGCATACGCTGTATCGTTTTGAGGAAACCGCTGTTTTGGACAGTGGGAGGATACAGGGCTTTTTAAAGAAAGCAGGGACACTTTGTCACACCGACAAGCTTATGGCAGCAGGGCTTAGTGTATAGGCTGTTATGTGGCATTTAAAGTAAGAAAGGCTGTAGCTGTCAGTATAGGAATATATGTTACTGAACAGTTATGAAGGGTTTGATTATATGGATTACAGCAGATATTCCGTGTCCACAAAGGATTGGGGGATTGTTTTCATAAAAAGTATGGCTGCCACAGTGATTATCGCATATTTGTTTTATGACAGTCCTATTGTTGTTATTGCTTTTCCGGCGGTGTTTGCGTATTGTGCAAAGCTGTGCAGGCAGGAGGGTGTCAGAAGACAAAAGGAAAAACTAAATGAAGAGTTTATGAATGTACTTAAGGTATTGAGCTCGAATATGCTGGCCGGATACTCTGTGGAGAATGCATGGCAGGAGGCTGAAAAAGAGATGGAGCTCATGTATGGGAATGATTCGCTTATGCTGTCTGAGATACAGGAGATGAACAGGCAGATAAAGATGAATCAGACATTTGAGGCGGTGCTGTCAGAATTTGCTCATAGAAGCGGTCTGGAGGATATAGTCAATTTTTCTGATATTTTCTCATTTGCAAAGAGAAGCGGCGGCAGATTTGTGGATATCATAGAGTCTACCACTTACAGGATGTGGACAAAGTATGATACCAACCGACAGATAGAGGTTGCGGTTTCTGCCAAAAGACTTGAGCAAAAGACTATGAACTATATTCCGATATTTCTTTTGGCATTTTTAAAGCTGTCTTCAAGAGATTATATGTCTGCACTATATGGAAACCTGATCGGGGTAATCTTTATGAGTACCTGTCTTTTAGCCTATGCAGGGGCAATTAAACTGGCAAAGAAATTTTTACAGGTAGGAATAGGCATATGACGGGAGGAAAGAGGCTTAGAATAGCAGCATTATTTGTTATAGTTTTAGTTTTTGCTTTTATCATGGACATGTCGTCAAATGCTATAACTGATAATACACTTATACGCAATGATACAGGTGACGGAGATGCAGTATATGACCTGGTGCTAAATGCGGATGGACTCGATGAGGATTACAGCTATCAGCTGAAGCTGAAGGAGGAGCAGCCTTCGGAGAAACAGGCGAATGAGCTGTTTACACAGGCAAAAAAAGAGATAGACGACAGCTTTTGTGAAGAGAATCAGAGTGTGGAACAGGTCAGAGGGCATGTGATTATGAAGGATGCATATGCATCGGGAGCTGTGGAGGCAGAGTGGACACTGAGTGATTATGATGTGGTTGATATTAATGGAGATGTGAACCAGGATGCATTTGAGGAGGCTGATGATGAACAGGGAAAGCTGATTAGCGCAAGTGTTGAGCTTTCCTGTGGCGAACACAGACAGCTGTATGATTTCTCATTTGTGGTATTTCCGGATGAACTGGAAGCGGGTGAGCGCCTCATAAAGGATATCAACAGACATATTGACAGTGAAATGTCAAAGACTGGGACTAAAAAGCTTACACTGCCGGATGAGGTAGATGGAGTAAAGCTCAGCTGGTCGCAGGAAAAAAGTAATACGGCAGCTAAAATAGCCATGCTTGAAGTTGTTGTTATAGTTCTTCTGGTGCTTGAGAAAAAGGAAAAAAAGAAGACGGCGCAGAAGGAGAGAAATATACAACTGCAGCTCGAATATCCGGAGATAGTCAGCAAAATGGCTGTTTTGATGGGTTCAGGAATGACTGTGGAGCAGGCATGGAATAGGATTACCGCCCGTTATCTTGATGAGCGGAAAAATAATGATAAGAATATTATGCCCGCTTACGAGGAAATGCTTGTGACGGAGAGAGAAATCTCAGATGGCGTGACAGGCAGAAAAGCATACGCAGGTTTTGCGGAAAGAGTAAAGCTGCCATGCTATCAGAAGCTTGTACGCATTATTTTACAGAGTATTCACAAAGGAAGTAAGGGTGTATGTGAAATGCTCGAGAAGGAATCGGAGGATGCATTTGATGAGAGGAGGCTTTTAGCCTTAAAGCTGGGTGAAGAGGCCGGCACCAAAATGCTTATGCCGATGATGATTATGATGGCTATAGTCATAGCAATAGTAATAGCACCCGCAATCATTGATTTTAAGATATAGAAAGGAAAAATTATGTTAGGATTTAAGAATTTTTTATTAGATGAGGATGGCGCAGGAGTAGTGGAAATGATTCTGATAATTGTCGGAATATTCACCCCCTATTATGGGGTGGGTATAAGGTGTATGGCGTAAGAATATGTGGATAAATAGTACGATAAATACAAGGAAAGGTGGAAAGTGTGCATGACGTATGAGGAAAAAGAGGATAGCAGAGAGGTTATCCTAGTTGGGTACTATAACGTCTTATTCTACTTAATATTTAGAGTTGGTTTAGATGAATACAAGAAAGATATTCTTATTGAACGCATAAGAAGTGGGGAACGAATGGTAATGAAAGATATCTATAGATGGTGTGAAGGGCATCAAGTACCATTCTGGACAAAGTTTATATATCGCAAAGATTTTTCTGTTAAGGCAAACTTGTGGAATTTGTATTCATATTGCCGTTTCGTATATGAAATTAGGGGAACCCATTATAATATGGATAATAAAAAGTAAAGGAACTGTTGATAAAAGGCTAGACCGAGACAAAGATAATCCGTCAGCAGCAAAAAAGGAAACAATCAGCCCGTTAGAGTAATTGTTGGTTTTGCCCAATTCTGAAAAATATCCTTAGTGGTTTGTGTGAATAGCTTTCCTTTGGAAAAAAGGGTAGTGTTGCGTTTATAACTAAAAGGAGGGATCGAAGGCAATGATTTTGGAACTGGATTTTTTGCAGGAAGTACAGATACTATATGAGCGTTCAGTGCGTTTAAACAGATTACAGCATTCATATACAAATAGAATGGATACCTTCATCTGCAATTACATTACAAGACATGGTCTTTGGAGCAATCCTGCAGCAG